>PDWI01007228.1_pt1 | contig 14145 bp, 7 predicted proteins | sample 1430891 | NCBI WGS metagenome assembly PDWI01 (sample SAMN01162508, study PRJNA174530) | Oral metagenome, whole genome shotgun sequencing project. | biome: Marine environment; feature: Marine mammal; material: Swab sample of the gingival sulcus; isolation source: swab sample of gingival sulcus...
ATGCAATGAAAAAAGCAACAGTTCTTCTTTTGGCGGCAGCTCTTTTTTTAACCGGTTGTGAAGATGCTGATAAAGAGAAAATGGCTAAAAGGACAATAACAGAGCCCGTTCTTTCAAAAGAGAATTGCACCAAGGAGTATGACGCTAAGATAAAAGGGATGCGTGACTCATTCCACTTTAAAGAGAAGTGCTACATCCATTTTGGAATTAATTATTCTGATATAGACTGGGATAACTATACGAAAGGAAAAAGAGAAGAATTTCTTAAAAAGAAGAGTGCTCAATAAGTCAAATGTGCTGCTTTGGAAACAGGGCAGCACGAACCAGAAAAATGGACAGAAAAGCTGGATTAACAGAATAAGGGCGACAGGGATGCGAATGATGGCATGCCCGGCGATGTCGGTCTGCAGATCGAGCAAAAGGGGCGGGGGCAGGAAAAATAGTTGAGGAAAAAGAAATCCTGCACTTTTTTAATTAACCAGAGGTGATACGATGAAAAAAGCAACAGTTCTTCTTTTGGCGGCAGCTCTTTTTTTAACCGGTTGTGAAGAGGCTGATAAAGAAAAAATGGCTAAAAGGACAATAATAGAGCCCGTTCTTTCAAAAGAAAATTGCACCAAGGAGTATGATAGTAAAATAAAAGACATGATGGATAGCGTTAGTTTTGCAGAAAAGTGTTATGTCCATTTTGGAATTGATTATTTGGATTCTGGTTTTGACGGTGCTTTTAGCAGGAAAGAGCGCCCCTTAAAATGGTAATATGAACAAAAAATTCTCTTAATAATTCTTTTTGCAGCTCTTCTTTAAGTATTTTTTATTGAGTTTAGTTTTGCGGCAAAGTCTTTGTTTATACTACTTGCCCCCATATCTATGGCGTGCTATGGCGTGCTATGGCGTGCTATGGCGTGGACTTTTGCGTTCAACGAGGGAAACTGTCGCTTTGACGTTTCTCTGTCTTTTGCTCCATCGTATTCAGAAGCTTGATGATCCCCGGCATCATAGCGCCGGGATCCCAATGTTGTCATTTGCCCCAGCCGGGGGGAAGTCTTGCCCGGTGCAACTTCGTACTCCCCGTATTACTTTCGGTTTCAGATGGTGATTTGTTGATTCAGGAAAAGACACGTCGCTCTACTGCAGTTATTCTCTGATCGGTAAAGAGTCCGCGCCGTCTCTTTTTTTTAGAGAGCCTGCCGTTTATGGAGACGTTGGACTGCTTGAGTGCGGTTGAACTCTGCGGGCGGCATTTTTTCGGCCCCCTCCCCACTGTCACTTTCTCCTGAGTTCTGGTCTCACAGAGAGCGGACCACTGTGTCTCGTTTTTGACGGTTCTCCCCCCGGTTGTCGGGAAATCCTTGAATGTTGCGTAATTCTTTCCAAATTTTCTGCTAAAGGTGTTACTTTAGGGAGGGTTTGAACTCGTTGACCTTTCCTGTCCCGGGGCAGGGAGGTCCGCCTGCAGTGACAGATCAGAAACGGACCGGCTGCTGATGACGCAAAAACAATGAAACTGAAAATCCGCCATAAACTCTTCCTGATCTTTTTTCTCAGCAGTGCCGTCCTTTTCGGCAGTTTTGTGCTTCTTCTGCGCTGGAATTTTGATCTCAACTTTCACCGCCATATTGAGCGGATGGAGGGCGAGCAGCTCAGCCGTCTTATCGATGAACTCGGCCGTCTTTACGAAGAGCAGGGAGACTGGGCGTTTATCGACGGCAATCAGCCGCTGTGGTTTTATCTGAACAACTACGCCACCAACATCGTTTTCCACTTTGATGACAAGGAGAAGGAGTTTACGATCCCGGCAAAGACGTCAATCACCGACAATCTTGTGACGACCGGGATGCCGCTGTTTTTTGAACCCCGCGGCATCTGGGCACGGGCGATGCTCTTTGACAGCAGGCGGAAGTGGCTCGTCGGCGGAGCCGGCGACGAGGTGGCGAAACGTCTTCACTGGCAGGTTCTGCGCGGCGAGGAAGAGATCATCTCAACCCCGCCGGAGACTCCGGAGGGGAAGGCGGCCGAGCCGCTGAAACCGAAGAAGATCTGGACCGAGTTTTCGGAGCTGCAGCCGGTGAGGGCAAAGGGGAAGGTGGTCGGCTATGTCGCCCTGCTGCCGATCCCGGAGGTCTCTCTGTCACGGGACTATATCTTTTTTCACCGTCAGGAGACCTTCTTTCTTCTCCTCGCCCTTGGTGCCTTCGCCTTCACCGCCGCCACCGCCTTTCCGCTGACCAGCCATCTGGTCGAGCCGATCCGCGAACTGGCGAGCGGAACCCGCAGGCTGATCAGCGGTAATTTCAAGGCGCGCATTCCGGTGACCCGCAGTGATGAGCTGGGACAGCTTTCTCAGGATTTCAATGTCCTTGCCGCCGCTCTTGAGCGCAACGAGGCCGACCGCCGCCAGTGGGTTGCCGATATCTCCCATGAACTGCGGACTCCGCTGTCGGTGCTGCGCGGCGAGATCGAGGCGATGCAGGACGGCATTCGCACCTTTGATGACAAGGCCCTGGAGATTCTCCACGGCGAGGTGATGCATCTCAGCCGCCTCACCGGTGATCTTTACGAACTCTCCTGCTCCGATCTCGGGGCGCTGACCTACAGCAAAAGCGAATGCAGCCCGCTCGGTATCCTTGAGGGGGTGGTCGAGGCCTTCTCGACCCGTTTTGAGGAGAGTGGACTCGACCTCAATCTGAAGGTCGAGAGAAGCGGGCGACACCGCTCGCTGCGGATGCTCGCCGATCCGGGACGTCTCCAGCAGCTCTTTACCAATCTGCTCGAGAACAGCCGCCGTTACACCAAAAGTCCGGGACGGCTTGACATCAGGGCGAAGGTCGAGGGGCGCAGGCTTGTGCTCGTCTTCAGCGATACCGCCCCCGGGGTCAGAGACGAGAACCTGCCGAAGCTGTTTGACCGTCTCTTTCGCGGTGACGCCTCGCGCACCTGGAGCGGGCTGCCCGCTTCCGGCCGTGTCGGCAGCGGGCTCGGGCTCAGTATCTGTAAAAATGTGGTCGAGGCACACGAGGGGAAAATTACCGCCGGACACTCCGCTGACGGCGGCCTTGAGATGACAATAGAACTGCCGGTTCTGTAAGCCGGGCAAAACGGTGGTTGTCGCCGTGACAACCCGAGGAGGAGTAAAGTATGTCGGAAATCATTTTGATTGTCGAAGACGAGGAGCGTCTTGCCCAGCTCCATTGTGACTACCTTGCCCAGGCGGGGTACGAGAGTGAGATCATCAGCGAGGGACCACCGGTGGTCGAGTGGGTAAAGCAGAACCGTCCGACCCTGATCATCCTTGATCTGATGCTGCCGGGCAAGGACGGGATCAACATCTGTCGCGAGATCAGAGAGTTCTCACGGGTGCCGATCATCATGGTGACGGCGCGGGTCGAGGAGATAGACCGTCTGCTCGGCCTCGAATACGGTGCCGATGACTACATCTGCAAGCCCTTCAGTCCGCGCGAGGTGGTGGCGCGGGTGAAGGCGGTGCTGCGTCGCGCCCACCTCTCTCCGGAGGAGGAGGTGAGCGAGGTCGTGCGGTTTGAGATCGACAAGCACCTTGTGATGTTGCGTGATAAACCGATGGAGCTGACCGCAGTTGAGTTCAAGCTGTTGAAGATCCTTGCCGACTCTCCGGGGCGCATCTTCTCCCGCGATCAGTTGATGAAACATATCTATACCGATGAGCGGGTCGTCTGTGACCGCACCATCGACAGCCATGTCAAGAAGCTGCGCAAGAAAATCTCGACCGTCGATCCGGGGGTCGAGCTGATCCGGTCGGTCTATGGGGTCGGTTATAAATTTGAGGTGGTTGTCTGACCTGGACCTGCGGCGATAAGCTGCATCGTCGTCTCGATAATCCGGTCGGTATAGAGAGCACACTCTGCTGCCCGCTCCGGATTGAAGAGCATCCTCAGCAGCCCGGTACAGGTGGCGTCGAGGTGGAGGAGTGCCCAGGTGAGGTCGGTTTCGGCCGGGATCTCACGGTTTTCGCGGGCCTTCGTGAGGATCTTTTCGCCATGTTCCGACCACATCCGGTGGTATCTGCGGAAATGTCTGCCGACGATGTTGCTGCCGGGGTTGATCCCGCCGCCCTGACAGAACATGATCCCGACGAACTGCTGTCTGCGCAGATCGGTTGTCATCTCCCGAAACTGTTCTTTCAGCATGGTTCCGAGCGCCTGCCACACCTGTTCTGCATTCAGCACCTGCTGCAGCCTGTGCAGATCGGACTCAATGAACTCTGTGCAGATCTGCTCAAGGAGGTGCTGCTTGCCCTCAAAATGCCAGTAGAGTGCTCCCCGGGTCATTCCCGCCCTGTCGACAATCGCACTCAGGGTCGCCTTCTCGACCCCTTTTTCATAGAAGACCTCAAGCGCGGCATTGAGCAGCATCCGGCGGGTCCGGAGTGATTTTTTCTCCATTTTTCTCTGTAAATCAATTGAAGTGAGGGCGTATATATCCTGTCAGTACTGATTCTCTCCACGAGAAGAGAATACCATACTTTGAAAAATAAACATACATGATTGTATGTTTGTTGGTGCAATTCCCTTGCGGGCGTGCTATCCTTTCTGCGACTGTGACAGAGAACCGGGTGGAGAGGACTCTGGCCGCTGTGGCCGACAATTGCCGCTGCACCCGAGAAAAAGGAGACAGACTGAAATGAGACTGCGAACACGAAAAATGGGCAGAGTGGTCGTCCCCGCTCTGCTGATAAGCTGTGGTGCCGGTATCTTCGCGGCGGCCACCGCGGTTGCGGCCGGAGCGCCTTCGGCACTGCCGGTCGGGGTTATTAAGGCCCGGCCGCAGACGATAACAATCAGCGACAATCTTCCCGGCCGGCTTGAGCCGTCAAAAGATGCCGTGGTCCGGGCACGGGTGACCGGAATTGTCGAGAAACGTCTCTTTACCGAAGGGGCGCATGTCAACGAGGGGGACGTTCTCTTTACGATTGATGACCGCTCCTACCGGGCGACGCTGGCGTCCGCCAAAGGCTCTCTTGCCCGTGCCATCGCCCGGGAGAAGGCGAACCAGGCGGATGTGAAGCGCTATCGCAGACTCGTCAAGGCGAAGGCGGTCTCAAGTCAGCAGTACGATCAGGCGGAAGCGACACTTGCGGTCAGCAATGCCGAGATCGAGATTGCCCGTGCCGCGGTCGAACAGGCACAGATAGACTGCGACTACTGCACGGTCAAGGCGCCGATCTCGGGGTACATCGGCAAACAGGATGTGACGGTGGGTGCTCTGGTCTCAAGCTCGTCTGCGACCCCGATGGCCCAGATCCGCCAGATTGACCCGCTCTACGTCAATGTCCGCCAGCCGGCGATGAAAATCCTCAAACTCAAAGAGATGCTCGCCAGAAAGGAGGGCGGCGATGAGGAGAAGAAGGGGATGGAACTGAAGGTCTATCTTGAAAACGGACAGCTGTACCGGCACCCGGCTGAGTTTCTGTTTACCGATGTTGCTGTCGATGCGTCGACCGGTGAAGGGACTCTGCGCGCCAGTCTGCCCAACCCCGACGGCTTTCTGATGCCCGGCCTCTACGTCCGGGTCGAGGTGCCGCAGGTGACGATGAAGGATGTCTATCTGATTCCCCAGCAGGCGATTGTCCGTAATGAACGGGGGAACATGCTTATGGTGGTCACCCCCGATCCCGAGGTTCCGCAGCAGGAGGGGAAGCCTCCACTCTACAAGTATCATCCAAAGATGGTCGAGATCGCCAGATCGTACGGTGACAACTGGGTGGTCACCGGTGGACTTGAGAAGGGGGATACGGTGGTCGTTGACGGCATGATCAAGGTCAATCTGTTTCACGTCCCCCATGTGATTCCGGTTCCCCGGGAGGCGGCGCAGAGCGCGCTCAAGGGGCCGAAAGCGCCGGCAAAGGGAGCCGCTGCTCCTCAGCAGGGGAAAAAATAACAGGAGAGTCCGATGGCCCATTTCTTTATCAACCGGCCCATCTTTGCCTGGGTTGTTGCGATCTTTATTATCCTCGGCGGGACGATCTCGACCCAGTTTCTGCCGGTCGAACAGTATCCGTCGGTGGGGGCACCACAGATCTCGGTGAGGGTCGTTTATCCCGGTGCGAGTGCTGAAACCCTGCAGGACAACGTGCTGTCGATCCTGGAGCGGGCGGTCAACAGCGTCGATAACCTTGACTATATCGAGACCATCGCCAACGCCAACGGTGTCGGCACGGTGGAACTCACGTTCAAGAGCGGCACTGACGTCGATATGGCGCAGGTTGACGTGCAGAATAAACTGAAGGTCTCCGAATCCCGGCTGCCCCGGGCGGTCCGCGATCAGGGGGTGGTCGTCAGTGAGAGCAGCAATACCTTCCTGATGTTTATCTCGGTCTACTCAGCCTCACCTGCTGTCAGTCAGGTCGAGGTCTCCGACTATGTTCTGCGCAACATTCAGCCGGCCCTGCAGAGAATCGATGGTGTCGGTAACGCGATGGTGTTCGGTTCCGAACCGGCGATGCGGCTCTGGCTTGATCCGGCGAAGATGCGCAGTTACGGCCTCTCCAGCAGTGATATCGCCGAGGCGGTTCGCGATCAGAACAGGCAGATCCCGGCCGGTTCGATCGGCAGCAGGCCGACGGTCAGGGGGCAGCTGATCACCGCAGCGATCAACGCCTCCGGTCAGCTGAAGACCGTTGAGGAGTTTGAAAATATTATCGTTCGCAGTGACAGCAGCGGCTCGACCGTTCGTCTCAGGGATGTCGCTGACGTCGAGATCGCTTACGAGAGCTATTCAACCAGTGCCCGTCTCGACGGCAAAGATGTGGTGACAATCGGAATCCAGCTCTCAACCGCAGGCAATGCCGTTCAGGTCAACCGCGATGTGCAGACGACCATGAACGAGCTGGCGAAATACTTTCCGGAAGGCATTGAGTGGAAGATTCCCTACGAGACCGCGACCTTTGTCAGGCTCTCGATCGAGAAGGTTGTCGAGACATTGCTTGAGGCAGTTGTGCTCGTCTTCCTTGTCATGTTCCTGTTCCTGCAGAATATACGCTACACCCTCATTCCCACCCTCGTTGTTCCGATCTCGCTGCTCGGGGCGGTGCTGATGATGGTGGTCTGCGGACTTTCGATTAACGTGCTGACGATGTTTGCGATGGTGCTCGTCATCGGTATTGTCGTTGACGATGCTATTGTCGTTGTCGAAAATGTCGAACGGCTGATGGCCACCGAAGGGCTGTCGCCGAGAGCGGCTGCCCATAAGAGTATGGATCAGATCTCCGGGGCGGTTATCGGTATTACCCTTGTGCTCGTTTCGGTCTTTGTCCCCCTTGCCTTCTTTCCGGGGGCTTCCGGAAATATCTATCGTCAGTTCTCACTGGTGATGATGTCCGCTATCGGCTTTTCCGCCTTTCTTGCCCTCTCTCTTACCCCGGCGCTCTGCGCAACGCTGCTCAAACCGGTAAAAGCGCATCACGAACGCCGTGGTTTTCTGGGGTGGTTCAACCGCAGCTTTGCCTGGCTGACCGCCAAATATGAGGCGACCCTGCGTCTGGCCGTCCGCAGAAGCTATGTGATGATGCTGATCTTTGCCGGTATCACCGCCATTGGAGTCTGGCTCTATACGATGATTCCGACCTCGTTTCTGCCTCAGGAAGACCAGGGGTATATCGTCCTCAGCGTACAGCTGCCTGCCGGTGCCACCCGCGGGCGTACCGAGAAGGTTATGGAACAGATCGAGCAGGTGGTGATGGGGCACGAAGAGGTGCAGTCGGTTGTTGCGGTGATGGGGTTCAGTTTCTCCGGCCAGGGGCCGAATATGGGGCTCGTCTTTGTGCCGCTGACGCCCTGGGACAAGCGAACCGGAAAGGGGCAGAGTGCCGAAGAGTTTGCCGGCCGGATGATGATCGAGCTCGGCGGTATTCGTGATGCCTTTATCATCGCGCTGTCACCGCCGCCGATTCCTGAACTTGGGACCTCTTCGGGGTTTTCACTGCGTCTCGAAGATCGCGGCGGGGTCGGCCATGCGGGCCAGCTCGCGGTGAGAAACCTCCTTCTTGGCGCCTCGCAGAAGAGCAGGGTGGTCGCCGGCGTGCGTCCGGATGGGCTTGAGGATGCGCCGATGCTCTCGCTGTCACTTGATCGTGATGCCGCATACGCGCAAGGGGTGACGGTGGGCAGTATCTCGGCGACCCTTGCCAACATGTTTGGTTCGAGCTATCTCGGTGACTTCCCGGACAGAGGACGGATGCAGCGGGTGATGATGATGGCGACAGATTCGGCGCGGATGCAGCCTGAAGATATTATCTCGTTGACCGCCTTCAGCAAAGACGGCAGGGAGGTTCCGCTTTCGGAGATGATCTCGCTGCGCTGGAAAAACGGTCAGATGCAGTCCCGTCGCTACAACGGCTTTCCGGCGATGGCCCTGAACGGTTCGGCCGCCCCCGGACACAGTACCGGTGAGGCGATTGCGGCGATGGAACAGATGCTGGCCGCGCTGCCGCAGATGGTGCAGGCGCCGGAGGTGCAGCAGATGCTCGCGGGGATGGGGGTCACCGATATTCCGACTTTCCAGAAGAGCCTCAAAAGCATGGCGATTGAGTGGACCGGACTGTCGCTTGAGGAGATTCGTGCCGGTAACATGTCACTCTATCTCTATGGTTTTGCGCTGCTGGCGGTCTTTCTCTGCCTTGCCGCGCTTTATGAGAGCTGGTCGATTCCGGTTGCGGTGCTGCTCGTTGTTCCGTTCGGTTTCCTTGGCGTTGTGCTCGGGGTCATCGTACGGCAGATGGCAAACGATATCTACTTTCAGGTGGGGATGATCACCGTTATCGGGCTGTCGGCAAAAAATGCGATTCTCATTGTCGAATTTGCCAAAGATCTTCAGGCGGAGGGGAAACGGCTTGTCGCCTCGGTACTGATGGCGGCACATCTGCGTTATCGTCCGATCATCATGACCTCGTTTGCCTTTATCGCCGGGGTTATTCCGCTGGTGAAGGCGAGTGGTGCCAGTTCGGCCAGCCAGCGGGCGATCGGGACGACGGTTATGGGCGGGATGATTGCCGCGACTGTCTTCTCGGTGATGTTTGTACCGATCTTCTATATTGTTGTCCGTAAACTCTTTGGCTATCGCGAACCGCCCACAGGCGTTGAGCATTCGGCCGCAGAAAAGAGCCTTCCCGGAGGCGACGACGTCGCCGCGGCGCTTGCGGCCAGGGTCGACAGTGAGAAAACGAGAGGAGAAAAGTGATGAGCAGAGTGCGAAAGAGAGGAGTTGATCTGCTTCTTGCCGCAGCCGTCATCCTCATGGTGAGCGGCTGCTCTCTGGCCCCGTCGTTTGTGCGGCCGGAGGTGCCGCTCGAAGAGAGCTGGGTCGGGGCGGCGCTTTTGGCGCAGGAGGCCCGGGAGAGAGCGGGTGGGATTGCTGTCCGCGATCTCGGCTGGCGTGACTATTTCCAGGACCCGCAGCTCCGCCAGTTGATCGCCCTCGCCCTCAACAATAATCACGACCTGAAAAAGGCGGCTCTGAACGCCGAACTTGCCCGGGCGCAGTATCGGATTACCCGCAGTGAGCGTCTGCCCGGTGTTGCCGGAAACGGGGCGGTCACAAAGGCGCGGACCGGAAGAGACAGCAGCTTTTCGGGATCTGCACGTACGACAACCTCGTATCGTGTCGGGCTTGGCATCAGCGCCTTTGAGCTCGACTTTTTCGGACGGGTCAAGAACCTCAGTGCGGCAAAGTTGAATGACTATCTGCGCACATGTGAGGCGCGTGACTCAGCAGAGCTGGCGGTTATTTCGGCAGTTGCCACGGCCTACTATGAGATGCGCACCGATCGTGAGCTGATGGCCCTTGCCAGAGAGGTCGCAAAGGTCCGCCGGGATGCCTGGGAGTTGACGAAGCTTCAGGTGGAAGCGGGAACCGCCACCGAGACGACCCTGCAGGGAATGCGCTCGGCGATCGAGTTGGCAGAAGTCGACTATCAGGTCGAGAAACGGGCGTTTCTTCACGCGCGCAACACCCTCAGCACCCTGATCGGCGAGCCGGTGACCGGGCTCAAACTCGCAGCGGAGCGTGAGCTGGACCGCCAGTTTCCCGAAGAGCCCGTTGCTGCCGGGATTCCGTCGGAGGTGCTGTTGGCGAGACCCGATATCCGCGCCGCAGAGTATGCGCTGAAGGCGGCCAATGCCAATATCGGTGTTGCCCGTGCCGCCTTTTTCCCGCGGATCAGCCTGACCGGATCGCTCGGCTTTGCGAGCAGTGATCTGGGCGATCTTTTTGATGACGAGAACACAAACTGGAGTTTCGGACCCGAGCTCAGCCTTCCCCTTTTTGATTACGGACGCAGAGCGGCCAATGTCGAGGCGATGACGATCCGGCAGCAGATCGCTGTCGAAAACTACGCCTCGGTGCTCCAGAGTGCCTTTGCCGAGATCGATAACGCTCTTGCTGCCCGGGAAACACTCGCAAAACAGCTTACGGCGATGGTCATAAGTGACAAGGCGGTTGCCCGTCGTCTCCACCTGATCGACATGCAGCTTAAGGAGGGGGTCGTCGACGGGATGGCTCTGCTTGACGCCCAGCGGGAGAGTTTTTCGAGCCGTCAGGCTCTCTATAAAACGGCGCAGCAGATTCTCAACAACCAGGTTGACCTCTACATCGCCCTTGGCGGCGGCTTGAACGAGTTTACCGGCGAAGCTGCCGGGAGGGTTGCGACATCACCGGCAGCAAAATGAAGCGGGGCTTTTCCTGAACGGTTTACAGCCGGAAGCCGGTGTCCCGAAAGTTCCAGGCTTTTTTCTGATCCGGCTCTGCTGGAGTCGGCAAGGGGTGAGCAGCGATGAGGGGATATGTCCATATCTATACCGGCAGGGGAAAGGGGAAAACTACCGCCGCTCTCGGCCTGGCACTGCGGGCGGCCGGCGCCGGCAAAAGGGTCTATATCGGCCAGTTTGTCAAGGGAATGCACTACGCCGAACTCAACGTGCTGCCGAGAATACCGGAGATCACCGTGCAGCAGTTTGGGCGCGACTGCTTTATTGACGCGCAGCCTTCTGATGAAGACAGAAGAGCCGCCGGTGACGGCCTGCGCCAGATACAGGCCGCTGTTGCCAGTGACCAATATCAGCTGATCATCCTTGATGAGGTCAATATTGCCCTTTACTACCGCCTTTTTCCAACCGCAGAAATAGTCGATCTGGTCACCGGCAGACCGGAGCATGTCGAGCTTGTGCTCACCGGGCGCAATGCCCCGGCGGAGCTGATTGAGATCGCCGATCTCGTGACCGAAATGCAGGAGATAAAACATTACTACAGCAGCGGGGTCGAGGCCCGTCCCGGTATTGAGTATTAACCGGCAGTGCTGAGCTGTTTTTTCTGGTGGGCAGTTTCATTTCATAACGGCCGGTCAAATCTTTCAGAAAATCTCTTTTTTTAAAAAAAGAAAACTTCCCCGGGACGGACATACCTTCTCCTCTCCAAAGAAAACAGGGAAAAGCTCATTTTTTTATATTCCCCAAATATTACCACCGGAAATATGAGCGAACAAACACGCTCTCGACGTTTCAGTATTGACTTTTGCTTGCGATTGTTCGCAAATTCATGTCAAATATAGGGTGTACCTGTTTCCACAACGTTCTGTTATCCCAGGACCATCTGCCCACCGCCTGCGTGTTCAGATGGTTGTTTCCCACAGCAAAACCATCCCGCCTGCCGCAGATCATCGCAGAATGCGGGTGGGTTCCATAGAGGAATGTCTCTGTTTGCTGACGTTCCGGTTTGATCTGAGATTGGCTCAAAAATGTGAGGGCGCCTTTGGTCCCCCCTGTTGTCTGTTCCTCTTTGCGGTAGATCAGAAAATATCCCCGGGCATATTCAGAGTATGCCGGGGCTGCATTTCCGACGGCAGTAAAGAGAGGACTGGTCGTTTCCGGCGCTCTTTTGATAAACCGGCGTGGCCGGGCGGGTCGCCTGTACGCCGGAGCGACAACTGAAAATCATCACTGACGGGACATGTCCGCCTCTGCTCAGGCTGATTTTTGGAGAAACTGGCGTGGCCGGGCGGGTCGCCTGCCCGCCGGAGCGACAGCTGAAAATCATCACTGACGGGATAGAGCCTCCCTCAGTTCGCCTGATTTTCGAAGACAATTCTGCTGAAAAGAGTGAGCCCGCGATGACACATTTCAACAATCTGCACTGTTTTTTTCCCGCCGCTCAGGGGCTCTACTGTCCCCGTAACGAACATGACGCCTGCGGGGTCGGTTTTGTCGCCAACATCAATGGCACCAAAAGTCACACCATCGTCGAAAACGGTATTGAAATTCTCAAAAACCTGCTTCATCGCGGTGCTGTCGGCGGTGATTTGACCACCGGTGACGGCGCCGGTATTCTGGTGCAGATCCCTCACCTTTTTTTTGCGGAGCACTGTCGCCCGCTCGGTATCAATCTGCCCGCTGAAGGCGGCTACGGCGTCGGGATGATTTTTATGCCCCGGGACCGCGAGCCTTTTGAGGCGTTGACCCGGCAGGTCGAGGCGGCGGTGAACTCAGAGGGGCTCTCTTTTCTCGGCTGGCGTCAGGTTCCGGTCGACGCCGGGACGATTGGCGGCCGGGCGTATGAACAGCGGCCGACGGTGATGCAGTGTTTTATCGACGGCGATGGTCTGACAGGAGCCGATCTTGAACGGAAGCTCTATACGCTGCGCCGGGTCATTGAAAAGAAGAGCGCGGCGATCTCCTTTACAAAGGGGTGTTTTTATATCCCGAGCCTCTCATGTCGGACCATTGTCTATAAGGGGCTTTTTACCGCACCACAACTGGCCGGATTTTATCAGGATCTGCACGACCCCGGTTTTGTCAGCGCGGTGGCGGTGGTTCATCAGCGTTACAGCACCAACACCTTCCCCTCGTGGCCGCTGGCCCAGCCGTTCCGTTATCTGGCGCATAATGGCGAAATCAACACCCTGCGCGGCAACCTCAACCATATTCAGTCGCGGGAATCGTCACTCGAGTCGGCTCTGTTTGGTGACGATCTGGCAAAGCTGCTGCCGATTGTCGATGAGAGCGGCAGTGACAGCTCATGTCTCGACAATGTGCTCGAACTGCTGGTAACAGCGGGGCGGACGCTGCCGCATGCGATGCTGATGCTGGTTCCTGAGGCGTGGGGTGCCAAATATCCGATGGGGCCTGATCTGCGCGGCTTTTTTGAGTATCATGCCGGGATTATGGAGCCCTGGGACGGGCCGGCGGCGCTGGCGTTTTCGGATGGTATCCGCACCGGCGCGATGCTCGACCGTAACGGCCTGCGCCCGGCGAGGTATACCGTCACCCGCACGGGGATGGTGGTGTTTGCCTCGGAAACCGGCGTCGTTGACATTGCCGAAGAGGATCTCCTCGAAAAGGGGGCGCTGCGGCCGGGTGAAATCCTGCTGGTTGATTTTGAGGCGAAACGGTTGATGAAGAGCGGGGAGGTGAAGACTCTGTGTGCCCGCAAACAGCCCTACCGACGCTGGGTTGATGAAAACCGGATTACGCTGCGGGGGTTCTTCTCGGATGTTGATGAGATTGAGCCCGATATGACCAGCCTGCTCGACAACCAGCGGCTGTTCGGCTATACACGCGAAGATCTGCAGATGATTCTTGCGCCGATGGCTTCGACCGGCAACGAGCCGGTCGGCTCGATGGGAACTGACTCTCCGCTTGCCGTCTTGTCCGAGAAGAACCAGCTGCTGTTCAACTATTTCAAGCAGCTTTTCGCCCAGGTCACCAACCCGCCGATCGATCCGGTTCGCGAAAATCTGGTCATGTCGCTGATGACCTTTATCGGCAATCCCGGCAACATCCTCTCCGAAATCCCCCAGAACAGCCGGCTGATCAAGCTGCGTCATCCGATTCTGACCAATCAGGACCTGCGCCGGATCAAACAGTTCAGCAGCGAGGGGTTTCGCAGCGTGGTGATTCCGGCCGGATTCCCGGCCAATGGAGACGGCAGCGTTCTCGAACGGGAGCTGAATGCGATGTGCGATCTGGCCGAAGATGCGATCGCTCACCAGAGTCCGCTGATCATCCTGTCGGACCGGAATTTGCCCGCCGATCAGGTGCCTGTTCCGTCGCTGCTGGCGGTTTCGGCGGTAAACCGGCGGCTGGTCGAAAAGGGGGTGCGCACCAGCTGCGGTCTGATCAT
>PDWI01006854.1_pt1 | contig 14144 bp, 10 predicted proteins | sample 1430891 | NCBI WGS metagenome assembly PDWI01 (sample SAMN01162508, study PRJNA174530) | Oral metagenome, whole genome shotgun sequencing project. | biome: Marine environment; feature: Marine mammal; material: Swab sample of the gingival sulcus; isolation source: swab sample of gingival sulcus...
GGAACTTGTCCTGTATGCGGTTCTATCTTGAAAAATGGTGCACAGGTCAAGTCAGCCTTATATCCGGGGGAGAAAGATCGGCTTTGTTATATTTATGGCTGTCCACATTGTTATCCAAACTGCAAGGTTAATTTAACGCGTCAGTGTCCTGTTTGCAACAAGGAAATGGGACAAGAAGATCATCTGGTAGCTCGTTACTTTGAAAGAAGAAATGACAAAAAACGAGTTCATATACTAGGCTGTTCTTCTTGCCGTAAAGTTAAATAATTTTTTAAGCAATTTTAAGATTCAGTTTTTTCAACAGACTTTTTTAGTTTAGCTGTCTGTCTTGACTGTTTGGCTAAGCGTCCTGCTAAAAGTCTTGAGAGGAATACACCGTAGTGAGGGTATTCTTCTATAAGGTTCATAAAATTCATTTTAGGTATTTTTATAAGGGAGCCTTCCCCGATAGCAACTACGGTAGCAGAGCGTTTATCGTTTAGTAGGAATGCCATTTCACCAATGAAGATGTCTGCCGGGCTTAAAACAGAGATAAGCTTGTTTTCTACATACACGGCATATCTACCCGAACAAATATAAAAGAGGTTGTTCGATTCTTCATTTTCTTTACATACAATTTGCATGTGTCGGTAGGTGTACAACCTTTGTGATTTTAATATTGCAGGTGTTAAGTTTGCAATGTTTTTCTGGTTTTTAATTTCAAATGAAACTTCATTTCCTATCTCGTTGTAGCTTAAGTTTTGGACTAAGCCTTGTGATAGTTTTATGCCCATTCCATGCAAGCCTGCTTTAAAGTCGGCTGAAACACGACTTCTCCAGTCAAAGCCCTTTCCTTCATCTCTTATTGTTATCTTTGTTTTTGACGGAAGAATTTCGTAGCTGATATATATTTTTCTTTTTGCTACATCAGGATCTTTTTGCTTTTCTTGTATCAAATCGAGCATGTTTTTGCCACGTTGAAGCCATGCTGTTTTTTCGTCATAGCAGATTCCGCAGTTTCCATGTTCAACTGCATTGAATAAGAGTTCCATCATGGCACTTTGTAAAGCACCACGCTCTTCGCCACTTATTCGGTTTGTATTGTAAAGATAGGTTCCGATTAGGTTTGCATAGAAGACTACTTCAAAGGGGTCTGTGTCGCTTACGAAGTTGCCTAGCTCTTTTTCATCAACCTTTTGTTGCATACCTCTATTAAAGAGGAAGTGTCTGTGATTGTCTAAAATCTTTATAATTTGAGGTGCATTTTTTTCAAAGTCTGCACGAGTGCAAACAAACAAGAAGTTAGGTTCTTTTTGTTGTTCGAGCTTTGCCTTTTCGGAATTAGTATTTGTAATTGCTATAACACCACCAAATAAGAGCCAAGGGTCGTCTTTTACGATTTTTAAACAAGCCATGGCATTAATGTTGGGGTCGCCGAAGTCAATAATTTTGATTTCGGGCATTTCGTATCTAAAAAATGAAACAACAGCATCATAATTTTCAAGTATAATAGGTTTTATGTTGTCAACTTTTTGTGCAGACTTTGTAAAAGCATTAACAGTTTTGCTAATGGTGCTTGCGATGGGTATTTTTTTCATAATTTTTTCCTTGTTTAAATATAGATACATTATAGCACAGAATTTCAAATTCTTCCATATTTATTTTGTTGAATATGTAAATTTTTTTTATTAAAGATTAATGTAGCGATCTTGTGGGGCTTCTTCTAAATATTTGGAGACTTGCTCGTGCATGGCGTCAATATTTTTGGCATTTAGAACCTTAGTTTTTGCAAAGTGAGCAAAACTGAAATTATCGCAAAAATATACATAAAAGCGTTGTGCTCTACTCATGTAGAATTCCGGAGCCTGTTCTGTTTTTAGATAGGAAATAAAGTTTTCGCTTGTTTTTAATAGGTCAACTTTAAAGCTCTGGTCTTGCTCTATTTCTCCGGCTTCTTTTTTTAGCTTGCTTTTTAGTTCGTAAAAAATCCAAGGTTTTTGAACGGCCATTCTACCTATCATCCAGCCTGCGCATTTGTAGCTTGTGGAGAAATTTTTTAAGACCTCAAATGATTTTACGTCGCCATTACCGTAAACTGGAATGTTTAAATCTTCTGCCAGTCTTGCAGTGAATTCATGTTTGCATGGGCGTGAGTATTTTTGTTTTTGAGTTCTAGGGTGCAAGCTTATAAGTTCAACGCCCTCGTTTTCAAGCATTTTGGTAAAGTTTAAAAGAAAAGCGTAGTCTTCTTTTTCTCCTAAACGCAATTTTACGCTTAAGCGAATTTTGCGACTTGCTTCGTTTTCTTTTTGGTATTTATTAATAGCTTTTCTTATTGAGGACACATAGTGGGCAACTTCTTCTATTGGCTTTTGCATCCATGCGAAACCGGCTCCTGTTCTTACTATTTGGGGGGCGCAACAGCCCATGTTTAGGTCTATGCCGAAACCTCCGTTAGCAAGTAATAGGGGAACAGCTTTTTCACCAGCCTCAACTACAGGTGTGGTTATTTGCCAGACTAGTTTTTCTTCATTTGGATTACTTTTAAAATACCATTTTTCAAGCCCTCCACCGGAAATTGCGGAGGGGGCATGTATCATTTCTGTGAAATATTCGTCGGGTTCTTCAAAATTGGCAATTAGAATTCTCAAGGCTGAATGGCTAATTTCTGCCATGGGTGCGAGTGCCAGGTTGATATTGCTCATTATTTTATGCTATTTCAGTTTCTAATTTTTCGGCACTTGTATACAGATCAACAATTTTATGAATTTGATTTTTTGCTTCTAAGACGCTTTCTCTAAACTGTGAATTTTTAACACCTTGAATATTTGTCCAGTTTGCCAGGGATGCGTAGATGCTTGACTTTCCTCCGCTGACTATACCGGTGAGGATGGTGTCTAGCGATTTTAAAGCCTCAACTGTTGAAAGAATAATTTGCTTTGCCTCTGATTCTACTGTTTTCATTAAGCTTTCGATTTTGTTCTTGTTTTTTAATGAGGCAACTTTTTCTGCCTTTATTTTAGCAAAAGCCAAACCTATATCGCCTGTTGGAGAAAGTCTTTGTTCATACTTGTTAAACTCGGCACGTCTATGTTGTAAGACGTTATAAGATGTTGTGAATTCGTTCAAATTTTCTCGCTTGTAAAAACTACCCTCAACGAGAATAATCTTTAATGGTGTAGAAATGTTCTGCTCATAGAATTCTATAAGTACTGTTTTTAAGAAAGAATAAGCTAGCGATTTTTTAAATACGCAGTCAATCCATAGGTTTTTCCAAGGCAAGAATTCTACAGGGTGAAGTGCATTAACCTTTACAAAATTTAGCATTTTTAGTTTTAAGTTGTATTGTTTTTGCTCGTATGACCAAGTTTGCCATTTTTGGTTAAAGCGTTCATACCAAGCCTGTTTGAAGTAAATGAACCAATCTTCGCCACCTTCAATTTTATATGGTTGCCAGTTGAGGTCTTTTTTTATATATCTTGCAATATCAACTATTGGGATCGCGATTGAAAATTCTTTTACATTTTGTAGAGCTTGAATTGCATCTTTAAGAAATTCGTCTGCTTCACTTTTCATTCTTTCGTTGTCATCAATCATTTTTTCTTGTGTGGTGATTAAAAACATTGCCTGCAATAAGTTATTTGGAATTTCTTTTCTTGAAGTGAGTATTGAAGCTAGAATCTCTATTTCCGGCTGTATAGTTAGAGCCGGACAGCTTAGTTCAGTACCCTCTAGCGGAGAAAACCGTAAAAGAGCTTTATCCAATGATAATGAGCAAAAAGCTCTCATCCATTCCAGAGCTTGTGCAGATTTATACATTTCTGCCTTTTCTTCATCATTCATATTGCTGAACACAGCATCTATTTTTCTTAAAAAGCTTGTTCGCATTGTTGGTTTGACTTCTTTACCAAGCTCTATTGAAAAGGGTGCTGTTTCTTTCATTAATTTGTCGTATGTTGCCTTAGTTGTGAATGAGCTTAGAAGCAAGTAGAAATGACCTTTTGAAGAATCATAAGCAGAGAGAATAGAAGAAAAAAACAACTGGGTTTTTCTTAAACTTTTAAGTGCATCACAGAATTCATTTGTATAAACATTTTTGTTTACCAAGATGTAATTCCCTGCGACTTTTTTTAGATATCCGCTTAGGCGTTTTAAAAGCTGTTCACCATATAAAGCTTCAATGGGGATAGATCTTAAAAAGGCTCGCAATGAGACCCAAAGACGCAGTAAAAAGGGCTCTTCAGAAAAGCCTTTTACCATTTTCGGTTTTAGTTTTGCAAAGGATATTTCTTCTCCGGATTCTAAATTTCCTGAGCTTACGCCCTTCATACCTGCGTGAATACTATTTAATAAATGCTGAGTTTCTTCTGTTGTTAAGGATTTAACCAAGTGGTCAAATGTAGATTGCTTCTTTTCCATATGTGTATTATCGGATGTTTTTTATTAAAAATATACACTACAAAATGCAGATTTTTTATTTTTAAGGAAATAGTCCCTACGGGAATCGAACCCGTCTTTTAAGATTGAGAATCTTATGTCCTAACCGATAGACGAAGGGACCAAAATAAAGAAAATTCCCCAGGGAGGATTCGAACCCCCACAAGCAGAACCAGAATCTGCTGTGCTACCATTACACAACCGGGGAATAACAGGCTTGGATACTAACATTTTTGAAAAAAAAAGTCAATATCCAAGTTTGTGTTAAATACCGTCTTTTACTTATTGAATTTTAGAGAAAAATAGTTTATAATGAAACATTGATGGGAAGTGGAGATTTATGGAAGCATTTGTTGAAGAGGCTGCAACATTCGAAAAGTGTATCGAAAAAATAAAAAGTAAATATGGACCTAATGTCAAAATAACCAGACGAGAGAGTCAAAAGAAACAGTATTTACTTGGGCTTATCGAAAAAGAAGTCATAAAGGTAAAATTTCATCTCCAGAATGATCCCTTTGATCCAAACAGTGAGGATGACTTTGAGCTTCAAACTAAAAAAGCTGAACCTGTAACAATCCAAACAAAGGCAAAAGCTCAAACAAGATTTATTCCCCCTGATGACGAAACATCTCGCTTGGATATAATGCACAATGCTGCATCATTGTCTCCTGCAATTAAAGAGCAAATTTCTCCCTATCTTGATAATGCAAGTAAAAATAAAAAGAAAGACTCTAATGAGTCAAGCTCCGAGTCAGCTTCGGGTGAGGAGTTGCAAAAGCTTGCCCAAACGGTTGAATTGCTTGCAAAACAAATTAGTGAGAATGGTGGAAGTTCAGAAGAGCATGAAAACATAAAAAAGATAGAAGAGCTTCTGGAAGAAAACGATTTTACGCCAAAGTATATCAGAACAATAAAAGAGCGAATAAAAAAAGATTTAAGCCTAGCCCAGCTTGATGACTTTGATTTCTTACAGAAAAAAGTTATTACTTGGATTGCAGAAGCTATTAAAATTAAGCTCGAAAATTATACGCTTGCTGACAAGGGTAAGGTTATATGTTTGGTTGGGCCTACAGGTATAGGAAAAACTACAAGCATTGCAAAGTTGGCGGCTTATTATGTAATCGAAGTTTCACGAAAAGTTGGTAAATTACTGGACGTTAAAATTGTTAGCACTGACGGTTATAGAATTGGTGCTTCAGATCAGATGCGAAAGTACTGCAAGCATATGAAGTTGCCACTTGTTATTCCTGAAAATTCTTCTGAGCTACATAAGTACTTGGAACTTTATAAAGATCAAGCTGATATTGTTTGTATAGATACAACAGGCAGAAGCCCCAGCGATTATGCAAAAATACTTGAAATGCAAAGATTCATAGATGTTATTGATAAAGAAAATTCAGAAACATATCTGGCTGTAAGTGCGGTTTCAAAGTCTATGGATATTAAAGAAATTATGAAGCAATATTCAGGTTTTGATTATTCAAGCATAATTATTACAAAATTAGATGAAACAGTAACTGTTGGTAGTATTATAAGTGTCTTGGCAGAAAATGATGTGCCAATTTCATTTATAACTACGGGACAAAAAGTTCCAAGAGATTTAAGGCTGGCAAGCAAAAATTTTATTCTAAAGAAATTGAAAGGTTTTAGTGTGGACGTGGACTTTTTTGACAAGGAATTTGACGATGAGCTTGTTATATCCTGGGTTAAAAAGTTTTGGTAGTAAAGACTTGTAAAATTTACAAAAATGGGTTATAATTATTTATATATTTGTATAAATGTTTATTATGGAGAATAGATGGCAGATCAAGCAGAAGAACTAAAAAAGATGATGCAAGGCAAGCCCGAAAACACTTCGGAGTCTAAGGGTGTAACGCCTCCACCTCAGAGAAAAACTCGAATTATAGCTGTAACTAGTGGAAAGGGTGGTGTCGGCAAAACAAATATATCTACAAACATGGGAATAGCCTATGCTAAGATGGGTAAAAAGGTTATCGTAATTGATGCTGACCTTGGCTTGGCAAATGTTAACGTAATGATGAATATAATTCCTAAGTTTAACTTGTATCATGTTATAAAAAAACAGAAGAAATTATCTGAAATTATTATAGATACGGGATATGGAATAAAGCTTATTGCCGGAGCTTCGGGCTTTTCAAAAATAGCAAATATGACAAAAGAAGAGCGTGATGACTTTATTAAAGAGCTTTACACTCTTGCAGAAGCAGATATAATTATTATAGATACCAGTGCGGGTGTTTCCAAGAACGTTTTAGGCTTTGTAGCTGCCGCGGATGAAGTAGTTATTGTGACAACTTCAGAGCCAACAGCAATTACAGATGCTTATGGAATAATAAAGATAATTGCAACAGAAATAGATAATTACGATCTTAATTTAAAGATGATTGTAAACAGGGTTAATTCAGCCTTAGAGGGTAAAAAAATTGCCGAAAGATTGATAAAAATTGCGGGTCAGTTTTTAAATCTTAAAGTTGAATACTTAGGCTTTATTTATAATGATTCAGCGGTTGAACAGGCTGTATTACGACAAAAGCCGTTTTTTATCAATGCTCCAAAAAGCAAGGCTTCAGGCTGTCTACGACACATAGTTTCAAAGCTTGAAAAAACGGATTATACCGAATATTCAGGTTTATCAGGCTTTTTACAGAAGCTTTTTGGTAGAAAATGGGAATAAGATGCTAAAGTAAGCTTGACTATACTAAAAATTTAGAATATGCTATAAGCAGTGTATTCTTCTATTATATATGGGTTTAAATGGGGAGGAGAGTAGATTGAAAAAAATTAAAATACCTTTAATAGTTTCTCTTGTAGCTTTAGTTCTGTCATTTTTGATAGGGCTTATCAGTGGTGTTGTTTTTTCTTCTATTCTTATGCGCTCTGTTATTTTGGCCCTTATTGCAGGAGTTTTTGCTTTTGCGGCAAGAGAGCTTCTGCTTAGGTTTGTTCCTGAGTTGTTTAATGATTTTAACGAAGCCGGTGATGCTTCTTCCACTGAAGCCGAAGCTAGCGGTAATAAAGTAAACATAAGCATTGATGATCCTATCGACTTGAAACCGGAAGACTCAAGTTTAAATGCTGATGCAGGTGCAAGCAATAATATTGAAAGTGAAGATGATATTGAAAATGATGTAGAAGAACTGGAAGAAATACAGGAAATGGCAGAGGCTGAAGAGCCGAGTCCTGTTTCTGAAGTTTCTTCTTCACCTTCTGTTTCAAGTGATGATATTAATACAGAAAACAGATCACTTTCAGATGGAGAGAAAGCTGAAGAGTTGAGTGAGCTTCCTGATTTACAGGAGTTTATACCTGCAGAAGAGGCTATTGCAGGTTCGGAACCGGAAGACTTCACTCAAACAGGAACGGGGAAATTTGATGTTTCTGCTGATGTAGATAATACAGAAATAGATACAAATATTATGGCGCAAGCAGTTAAGACTGTCTTAAGGCGTGATTCTTAAATTTAGGAAGTAAAGGGTGTTAGGGAATGACAAAGAATAAATATGATGATATACCTGAAGAAGAACTATGGTCTAAATACAAGAAAAAAGCAGATCCTAAAATTAGGGAATACTTTATAATAAAATATGCCCCCTTAGTAAAATATGTTGCGGGGAAAATTTCTGTTGGAATGCCTACCAATGTTGAATTTGATGACTTAGTAGGATATGGCGTTTTTGGTCTCTTAGATGCTATAGAAAAATATGATCTTGAAAAGAAAGTTAAGTTTAACACCTACGCAGTAAACAGAATCCGCGGGGCAATTTTTGATGAGCTTAGATCTATCGACTGGGTTCCTCGTTCTGTTAGACAGAAAAGTAGGGAGATTGAAGATACAATCGCATCGCTTGAGGGTCGCTTGGGTCGTTCTGCCTCAAATGAAGAAATTGCAGCTGAAATGGGCTTAAACTTAGAAGACTATAACGGACTTTTGTTGAAGGTTTCAACTACAAGTGTTGTTTCCCTCACAGACTTAAAATTCTCCACAGATGATGCAGAAGAGTTTTCAGTTGGTGATATCATTGAAGCCCCGTCATCATTAAATCCTGATGTTATTGTAGAAAGAGATGAAATTAAAAAAATCGTATTGCAGTCATTAAAAGAGCTTCCTGATAGAGAAAAGAAAGTTCTAATAATGTATTACTATGAAGAAATGACCCTTAAAGAGATTGGGAAAGTTCTAGGTGTAACAGAATCTAGAGTTTCACAGATACACACAAGTTCAATACTAAAATTGAAAGCAAAGCTTTCTAATGTGAGTAAGGGCATAAAATAGGGGGAGTGATGATTAAGCTTGAGCAAATCAGAGAAAAAATGACAGAATTACATGAGCTAGATTCGAGTCGTTTTTTTATTGATATTAGCGGCGAAACTCTTGATGAAGCACTTGAAAACGCAGCGGTTCAGCTTGGTGTGTCTGCTTCGTCTATAGAATATGAAGTTTTGCAAAAAGGTGTCTCAGGTTTTTTTGCCATTTTCCCAAAAGAATGGAAAATTCGTGCTTATGAAACAGCTTCTACCAAGGCAAAAAAAGACTTGCTTAGTGAAGTTGAAGAAGATGAAGGCGTTGAAGAAGAAGTTATTCTTGATAGAGATGGTGCCGCTTATGTATTCTGTTCTGAGGGGGGAGTTTATCTAAAAGTTACGGCTCCTTCTGGGCTTGGTCATCCTGCAAGTTTAAGCGATGCTCTTGAAAAATTCAAAGACAGAAACTTGCCCGCACCTCCAAATGATAAAATCCAAGAAGTTATAGACGGTCAAAGTGGTGAATATGTTCGAGTTGCACCTTTCCAACGAGTTATGGGAAATGATGCAACAATGGCTGTTAATATTAGTGAAGATGAAATGTCAGCATACTTGTATGCAACTCCACCGGGAATGGGTGGTTTGGATTTGTCTGCAGATAAGATTATAGCATTCTTAAAAAATAATCGCGTTACAGTTGGTATTGATGAAGAAAGAATTAAGGCTTTTCAGGATTCTCCTGTTTATAGAGAGGACTACCTTGTTGCAGAGGGTATTAAACCAAAGAATGGCGATGACGCAAAGATTATTTACAACTTTGAAGTAGACACAAATAAGGTTCATTTACAAGAAACTAAGTCCGGAAAAATTGACTTTAAAGAATTAAACATAATTCAAAATGTTGTAGAAGGTCAGCCTGTTGCTGAAAAAATTCCTGCTCAACGTGGTAAAGGCGGAAAAACTGTTACAGGTAAATATCTAGAAGCTACAAACGGTAAAGATATTCCTATGCCTTTGGGTAAAAATACAAAGGTAGCAGATGACGGCTTGACCATAGTTGCTGAGGTTAACGGACAGGTTCTTTTGGTTAAGAATAAAATAACCGTACAAGAGATTTATGTTGTTGAGGGTGATGTTTCAATAAGAACGGGAAATATTACTTTCTTAGGCTCAGTTTTTGTAAACGGAAATGTTGATGATGGTTTTGTTATAAAGGCTTCGGGAAATATAGAAGTTAAGGGTACGGTTGGTCGTGCAGAGCTTGATACCGAGGGCGATATTGTTGTTAGTCAGGGAATTATCGGTAAAGAGGGTGGTTCTATAAAAGCCGGTAAGTCGATTTGGTCTAAGTTTATTCAGAATACCGAAGTTGTAGAAGCCGGCGATATGGTCGTTGTTTCTGACGGAATTATAAAATCAAATGTAATTGCAAACAGAAAAATTGTTTGTAAGGGAAAGCGTGCTGATATTATTGGCGGAAAGTTGAGTGCGGTAGAATCCATTTCTGCCAGAAACTTGGGTAGTATTTCAGGTGGTAACGATACGGTTCTTGGTGTTGGCTTTGATCCGAAGAGCAGAGATCGTCTTGCATTCTTATTACAAAAGCAAGAAATGGATCAGAACAGTTTAGAAGAACTGAAGTTGAATTTAGCCGGTCTTGAAGAGCTTAAAGAGCGCCGTGGTGAATTGCCAAAAGATAAGGCCGAATCTTACAAAAAGATGAGCGACCACAAGTATACTATTGAAACTGAAATTCATGAAGTTCAAAAAGAAATAAATCAGATTAGAGAATACTTGGCAACTATAAAGAGCCAGGGTAGAATTTCGGCTTCCGGTAATGTTTATGCCGGCGTTCGTATTATTATTAGGGATACAGTTGAAGACGTTCGTACAGACTGTAAGGCTACAACATTCTATCTTGATAAGGGAATTGTTCGTTATGGCAAGTACCAAGAAGATAAGAGTGAAGATGTAAAGAAGGTGCCTAGTGGCTATTCATCCAATTGATCTACAGACTTTATATGCTCAAATGGAAAAAGTCGGCAGACAGCAAGGTGCGGAGCAACAGGCTCTTGCCAATTCGCAGGATGCTAAGAAGAAGAACAATAAGTTGGATGCAGAAAGACGGCTTAGTACGGTACAGCTTGTAGAACAGGGTGGTCAAGAAAGTATGAAAATCAATGAAGATTCTCATAATAATGAAGAACATGAAATCAAAAAGAAAAAAGAAGATAATGAGCTTGAAGAAGAAAACGATGAAAAACAAGATGAAAATTATATAAAAGATCCATACATAGGTCAAAAGGTTGATATTTCAGGTTAGATGCTAGGTCTTGCTATTGCTTTACTTATATTAAATATTTTTCTCATGCTTTTTTTATTCTTCAAATTGAATAAACGCTTTTCGGATGCTAATTTAATTCGTGAAATTAGAAATGATGCTGAAAAGTTGGTTGCTGACATTGCGTATCAAACTGATAAATCTGTTACGGTTATAGAAGCTAAAATTAAGGATGCAAATTATACAATGCAAGAATTAGAGAAGCGCATTGTTTTGGCAAAGACTGAAAATGATAAGAAAGTTCATGAGTCCCAAGTTTTAGCCGAGCTTAATGAAAGCAATATGCAAAACAAAAGACGTGCAGAAACTCGTGTAGAAAATCAAGCCCGTACAGAAAATCGTTTAGAAAACCTAAATAGTTTCGAAAATCAAATTCGTGTGCAGACAAAAAAACTTGAACAAGATATAAGCTCTACATCTGTAGAAAATTCTAATATCGAAATTCAAAAAAATGACTTGCCTAAAAGAGAAGAGTTAAAACCCGAAAACGAACCCGTTAAGATATATACAAAGCAGGTTTTGCTTAATTCACAAAACTCTGCAATGGTTCCTAAAGCGTCCATGCAAGAACAGATAATTGAAATGGCTCGAAAAGGTTTTTCTATTGAGTTGATTGCAGAAAAGGTTCCTCTTCCTATTGGTGAAATTGAACTTATAATTTCGATGAATACCTAAGTCTAAGCTTTAATTGTATGGTCGGCTTTAATTTGTAAATAAATCTTTTAATTCCTTATCGCTTAATTTTGAAATCCATGTTTCGCCTGAAGAGATACTCATCTTGCTTATTTGTCTTTTTGTTTGAATCATTGCGTCAATTTTTTCTTCAAAAGTCCCCGAACAGATAAAGCGGTGAACGAATACATTTTTTGTTTGTCCAATTCTGAAAGCTCTATCGCTGGCTTGATCTTCAACAGCGGGATTGTACCACAGGTCGTAGTGGATAACTCTGTTTGCTGCGGTTAGGTTTAAGCCTGTTCCACCGGCTTTTAGCGAGATTAGAAAAATACGGTAAGCCGGATCGTTTTGAAAACTTTCCACGCTTTTCTTTCTTTTGCTCGCAGACATTTGCCCATGTAGCATTAAAGAATTTACGCCCAGCTCCTTGTGTATAATTTCTTGCAGAATTTTTAGCGTGCCTACAAATTGGCTGAAGATTAAAACCTTTTCACCTGCTTGCAGAATTTCTTTTAAGAGTTCTACCAGAGCGATGGCTTTTCCCGAACGAGATATATCTGCCGGGCTTTCTTTGTCGTAAGAGCGCGGGTGGTTGCATACTTGTTTTAATTCTGTAAGTAATTTTAAAATCTGACTTGTGCGTTGATTTTGCTTTTCTGTTTTTGTGATTTTTTCTAATTCGGTACTGACAAGGTTTTCGTATAGTGCAAGTTGTTCGGGGCTTAGATTACAATACTGATTTGTTACAATTTTTTCGGGCAAGTCAGAAATAACTTTTGGATCTGTTTTTAATCTGCGTAATAAAAATGGCGATGTAATTTTCTGTAGCCTTTCTGCGGTTTCTTGGTCATTGTGCAATTCAATGGGGATGCGCCATTTTTTTCTAAACTCATCTGCTGAGCCTAAGTAATCGGGTAAGAAAAAATCAAAGATTGAACGCATATCTTCAAGGTTGTTTTCGATTGGTGTCCCTGTTAATGCAATCTTTGCCCTTGCTCGCATTTGCTTTACAGCCTTTGCTTTTTGTGTGCCGGAATTTTTTATTGCCTGTGCTTCGTCTAAAATAATAAATGAAAGTTTTTTATCTTTGATTTTTTTTATGTCTTTTTGCATTGTTTGATAAGTTGTAATTATTACATCGCTAGTTTCTAAAAACTTTCGTTTGTATCCATGATATATTTTTGTATTAAGTGTAGGTGCGAATTTTTCTATTTCGTGTTCCCAGTTAGAAAGCAAGCTTGCCGGTGCAACAATTAAAGCAGGATGCTCAAGCTCCTTATTATTTTTGCAAGTTAGAATTAGACTTATAATTTGAACTGTTTTTCCCAAACCCATATCGTCAGCAAGTAAACAACCAAAACCACTTTTAATATTTGTATAAAGCCAATTAAAGCCCTCTTGTTGATATGGTCGTAATTTTGCTTGTAAATTTTCCGGTGCAGGAATATTTGTTTCTCTGAAAATATTGTCAAAGAATTTTTTGGTAGATTTTGAGTAAACAACATCATTGGATAAAACTGCTTGTATGGCTTCTTGTTTGCTTACGGGCTTTTCAAGAGTTTTAAACATCTTTGCAAGCTCTTCAGGATCAAGCAATAAAAACTGATCGTTGAATTTAACTAAGCCCGATTTATTTTTGAATAGCTTTTTAAATTCTTCAAGACTGATTACTGTGTCTCCGAGCATAACACTTCTGTCGTAAGAAAGCATGTCTTGTATATTCAAGAATGAAACAACATTGCCGGCTCCGGTAACTGTTTTCATTTTTATAACAGCTTTTGGTTTTAAAAGATTTTTTAGTTGCTTTGGCAAAATTATTTCGATGCCAAAGCGTTGCAATAGTTTCGCTGAACTTTGCAGAAATTTTGCCGTGTCATCTTTAGAAATTGTAACATTGGGTTTGCTTGCAAGTGTTGAAATTGCTGGAAGATATGCAGAGAGGGTGGCAGGAAATTGCAAAATCTTTTCAGGGTTTGCGCTTCTCTTTGCTGCACTGTGCAATTTCACAAAGGGCTTTGGTGCTCTTTCTGCTTCTAGTTTAAAGTTTTCAATTTCGTTTTGACGTTCTTCTTCTGTTTTGACTTTTTCTTTTTCAGCCTTTCTTACAAGAGCAGAAAGAGAAAATACATCTTCGTCCTTTGTCTGTCTAAGTTCAAGGCGGTATTCATAGCCTGAATTGCTGTAATTTAAAACCGAAAGCCATGAGTAAATAACTATTGGCAAGTTTCGTTTGCCTGGAGCTTTTATGTTAATTGGCTTTAGCGAGAAAAACAATTCGTAAATTTCTTTTTCACTTGCTAAATATTTTTGCGGAAAGAAAGCAAGCTCCGAAACAAACTCCGTTAGCAATGCTGTTAAAAGTATTTCCGCACAGTATTGCTTGCTCCAAATTTTTACCGGAGCAAAAAAATCTTCATCAAGATATTTTGCAAAATTTTCTATATCGTTT
>PDWI01020143.1_pt1 | contig 14142 bp, 10 predicted proteins | sample 1430891 | NCBI WGS metagenome assembly PDWI01 (sample SAMN01162508, study PRJNA174530) | Oral metagenome, whole genome shotgun sequencing project. | biome: Marine environment; feature: Marine mammal; material: Swab sample of the gingival sulcus; isolation source: swab sample of gingival sulcus...
GCAAAAGAAATAGAAAATTGGGATAAAAGATTCAAAATAATTAGTTCAGAACCAATGTATAAAGGAACAATGAAAAATATACCTTTATCACACAAAATCCCTCTTTCTATTGCTGATGCAATGAAAATGGGAATTATGGTACATTTGAGAATTAAAAATTAATCTAAACGCAAAGAACACAACAATTTCTTTGTAAACTTAGCGAAAAACCTTAGCGCCTTTTGCGGTTAAAAAACGTATAATCGACCAACAGATAAAGACCAACAATCAAAAAAAACAAAAAAACAAAAAAAAACAAAAAAATGACAGACATAATTATTATATCAGTAATTGTAACAGCAAGTATTTCCAATATGATTGCAGATGTATTTTTAGCATCAGGCAAAAACTATAAAATAAAAAAACAAAGCCGAATGGATATAATTAAAAACACGCCTGACAGGCATTTGTTTTTATCTGCCTATATCGGGTCAATATCTATTTCTTTGTGGTTGTTAGTGGCATATTATTTGGCAAAAATACCGAGTGATATGGGGAATGTAGCTATGTGGACATTCGTTATATATATAGCTTTTGTAATGACATTTCACGTAGTATGTTCATTTGTATTTTATATCGTAAAATATGACGAAAGTAAATTTGATGTATTTAAAAAGATACTTGCTTTTTTTATGATTATGTGTTCTGTTTTTTCCTTAGCTTACACTTTATCAATGTTATATTTATCATGGCAAGGAATAATACAAATGAATATATGGCAAATTCTGACACTTCCATTGAATAGAATACCGCATTTTAGCTCAATCGCAGGTACTTTGGGAATGTTAGCAGCATTGTTATCGACAATCAGTATTTTTATTTAGAAAAACAAAAGGCTAACAGCCAAAATGAATATAACCGCAAAGAACGCAAAGAAGAAGCAAATAACACAAAGAATACCTTAGCGAACTTAGCGAAAAAACTTTGCGCCCCTTGCGGTAAAAAAACAAAATATATAAACAGACCAATAGCAAACAGCCAACGGCTAAAAATAAAAAAAATATGAACAAAAAAAATAATCAATCGACGGCTAAGATCAAACAGCCAAAAGCCAAAAAACAGTCAATACTAAAAAAATTGACCCCCTATGCCGAGAATAAAAAATATCTGTTCTCGCTCTCGTTAATCTTATCGGCACTGTCTGCCGTGCTCGGATTGTTGCCCTTTGTGTTTATTTGGCTTATTGCCAAAGAAATTTTTGCCGATACGGCAAATATCACATTCCAAAATGTTAGTTTTTATGCGTGGATGACACTCGCATCTGCTTTTGCGAGTATGTTGGTTTATTTCTTTGCCTTACTGTCATCGCATTTGGCGGCATTTCGCGTAGAGGTCGGAATGCGTAAATTTGGAATGCGTAAAATAATCAATATGCCGCTCGGTTTTTTCGATAAAAATCAGAGTGGTAAAATGCGTAAAATCATCGACGACAACGCCAGCCAAACCCACACCTTTCTGGCGCACCAACTGCCTGATTTGGCATCAACCATTATCGCTCCGCTAATCATACTCGTATTAATATTTCTGGTAGATTGGCGTATGGGATTAGTATCGCTTATTCCTATTGCATTGGGTATTATAAGCATGAGTTTTATGATGAGTACCAAGGGAAAAAACTTTCAACGAGAATATCTTGACGCTTTGGAAGAAATGAGCAGCGAATCAGTGGAATATGTGCGAGGCATCCCTGTTGTAAAAACATTCGGACAGAGCGTATATGCCTTTAAGCGTTTTGTAGGTAGCATTACCCGATACCGCGATATGGTTATTTCATTTACTCTTATGTGGCGAAATCCGATGTCGTTTTACACTGCTATTATGCAAAGTACAGCCTTTTTCTTGGTGCCTTTTGCCATTTTGTTCATTACCAAAGGCGGCGAACTAACTGCGGTAATTACTGATTTTATTTTTTATCTTCTTATTGCACCAAGCTTTACGCTTTTGTTTATGCGAAGCATGTATTTTCAAAATTATGCCAATATGGCTAAGGAAACCATCGACCGATTTGATGCTACCTTAGATTTTCCCGAGATGATATTTAAAGAAGAAAGCGAAAAACCGCAAACTTTTAATTTAGAATTTAAAGATGTCAAATTTGCCTATCCCAATGCCAAAACCAATGCGGTGGACGGTATCAGTTTTAAAATAAATGAAGGCGAAACCGTTGCATTGGTAGGTGCTTCCGGTGGCGGAAAAACGACCATTGCACGTTTGGCAGCTCGCTTTTGGGATATACAGTCGGGCGCGATATGTATTGGCGGACATAATATTAAAGATTTATCGCGCAAAAACCTTATGGATAGCGTATCGTTTGTATTTCAGAATACCAAGTTGTTCAAAAAATCATTGAGAGACAATATTACCTATGGCAGAGAAAATGCAGATGAACAATCCATACAAAAAGCCATAGACTTATCTCAAAGTCGTGAGATTATCGATAACCTGCCCGAAGGAAAAAGGAACTTACTTGTCGGGAGGTGAGCAACAACGCATTGCCTTGGCACGTGCCATTTTAAAAGACGCACCCATTGTACTCTTAGACGAAGCCACTGCCTTTGCCGACCCCGAAAACGAACATTTAATTCAATCGGCATTACAGGAATTGAGCAAAAATAAAACAACATTGATGATAGCACATAGATTAACCAGTGTTCAAAACGTTGATAAAATTTTGGTTATCGACAATGGTAAAGTTGCAGAACAAGGCACACACGATGAATTGATGTCGAAAGGAGGCATTTACAAACAAATGTGGGAAGAGTATCAGAAATCCGTTGCATGGACGGTGGCGTAGGGGCAAACCCACGTGTTTGTTCACCCACGTGTTTGCCCCCATGTTCGACAAATAAAATGAAAAAACAATGAATAATAAACATAAATACAATCCTCAAAAACACCATCGTAAATCAATACGATTGCATGGTTGTGATTATTCACAAGCCGGGTTGTATTTTGTAACAATATGTTGTCAAAATAGATATCATTTATTTGGTAAAATTGAAAATGGAAAGATGATATTGAATGATGCGGGACGTATGATTGAAAAATGGTATTATAAAACCGTCGAAAAATATCCAAACATTCGTTGTTTGGAAATGGTCGTTATGCCCAATCATTTTCATTGTATTTGGCAAATTGTTGATGTCGATGTAGGGGCAAACCCACGTGTTTGCCCCAAACAACCGATACATGATAAACACGTACGGGGCGAACACATGGGGTCGGATATATTGGGCGAACACATGGGGTCGCCCCTACATCGGGTCGTACAATGGTTTAAAACAATGACAACCAATGAATATATACGTGGTGTGAAATATATGAATTGGACACCATTTGATAAAAAAATGTGGCAACGCAATTATTACGAACATATCATTCGCAATCAAAAATCATATCAAAACATTGCCGAATATATTATAAACAATCCCATAAATTGGGAAAAAGACAAATTTTTTATAGAATAATCCGTACGGGCGAAAAATATTTTGCCCCAATAAAAATTAAAAAACAATGATAAAATATTTTCAAAACAAATTCGCATTAAGCGAAGCAGGAGCAAAAGATTTAAGAACGGCAATAATCACGAATACATTTTTGAACCTTAGTTTTATATTGCCGATAATGGCAGCCTTTGCCTTTTTGGATGATTATGTAAAATATTGGCAAACAGGTAGTCCGTTGGAACGAAGCGTGTGGTTTTATATCATCTTTGCCGTGGTGGCATTTGTGGTGATGTTTATTATTGCTAATATCAATTATGCAAAAACCTTTTCCAAAATCTATAAAGAAAGTGCCGGCAGGCGTATCAAGTTGGCAGAAACCTTGCGTGAACTGCCAATGTCGTTTTTCGGCAAAAAAGATATGTCCGATTTGAGTGCTACTATTATGGACGATGCCACCCAAATAGAAATGCTGTTTTCTCATGCCGTACCGCAGCTTTTTGCATCTGTCGTTAGTGCTACGCTTATGACTGTTGCAATGTTTGTGTATAATTGGCAAATGAGTTTGGCAATGTTTTGGGTCGTACCGGTTGGATTTTTAATATTTTTTCTATCAAGAAAAATGTTAGAAAAAAGCAATATTGACATATATAATCAAAAACTCCTAATTAGCGACCGCATACAAGACGGTATGGATATGGTGCAGGAAATAAAATCGTACAATAATGAGAAAGCTTATATACAAGATTTGGAAAACGAGTTGGATAACTATGAGAAAAAATTAATTAAGATAGAACTTATAGGAGGTTCAATGCTTAACTTGTCGCATTTTATGTTGAAACTTGGTTTGCCGAGTGTGATTTTTGCCGGAGCTTTCATGCTTTCGCAAGGCACTATCACGCTGTTTACTTATTTGGTATTTTTGCTTATTGTGGGCAGTATTTACAACCCATTTATGGAAACGGTAAACAATATGGCAGTGTTATTAGTTCTTAATGTTCGTATTAAACGCATGAAAGAAATGGACAATATGCCTCGTCAGACAGGCAAAACAGATTTTGCGCCGACTAATTTTGATATTGAGTTTAAAAATGTTGATTTTTCTTACGAAGAAGGACAGCAAACCTTGCAAAATGTTAGTTTTACAGCCAAACAAGGCGAAGTAACCGCTTTGGTAGGACCATCAGGCGGCGGTAAAAGCACTTCGGCAAAGCTGTCGGCTCGCTTTTGGGATATTGACAAAGGACAAATCACGCTCGGAGGGGAAGATATTTCAGAAATTGAACCCGAAACTTTATTGAAAAACTTCTCTATTGTGTTTCAGGATGTTGCTTTGTTTAATTCCAGCGTAATGGAAAACATTCGTCTGGGACGCAAAGATGCCACTGACGAGGACGTAAAACAAGTGGCAAAACTCGCTCAATGCGATGAATTTATAAACAAATTGCCACAAGGTTACGACACTTTGATTGGCGAAAACGGTGAAAATATTTCGGGAGGCGAGCGTCAGCGTATATCCATTGCCCGAGCCTTATTAAAAGATGCACCAATTATCTTATTAGATGAAGCAACAGCGAGTTTAGATGTAGAGAATGAAACAAAAATACAAGCCGGTATATCCGAACTTATCAAAAACAAAACCGTATTAATCATAGCTCACCGTATGCGAACCGTTGCCAATGCACACAAAGTAGTGGTCTTAAAAGAAGGTAAAGTATCAGAAACAGGTAATCCTGCCGAGTTGTTAAAACAAAATGGTGAGTTTGCCCGAATGGTAGAAAGGCAAAAAAGTGCATAAAATTTAAAAGCTAAAAAGACGTGGGGACGTACAATTGTATGTCCCTATTTTACAATTAAATCATTGTTTATCATTCTATTGTTATACTCCTGGATAAATGCTTTTAATCTTTTTGTCATATCATTTTGGAGCTTCATATTTTTACTTGTCAAGTTATTTTTCAGCAGAGGGTCTTTTACATAGTTGTAAAATTCAACGACTTCATCATTTCTAAAATGTATAACATATTCACCTTGTATAAATTGATAGGTACTGTTGTTATAATTAACAGCAAACTTTTTAGATTCTTCATCGAATAGATTGTTGCCGAAAGCGATAAAATCATGGTCATAGTTTAAATAGCCCAAAATACTTGGCATAATATCCATCTGTTGAGCCACGATGGTCGAATCCATACCTTTAAAATTTTTATCGTTCGGCAGGTAAAATAATATGGGGACAGAAAAACCGCCAATATTTGTTTTGTATTCAGGGTGCGAAGCAATATTGGAATGGTCGGCGGTAATCACAAACAAGGTATTGTTAAACCAGTCCGTTTTTTCAACTTTTTTAAAAAACTTTCGAATAGCCATGTCCGAATATTGGACGGGAATATGAAATTTAAGCGTTCCTTTTTTGAAAGTCCCTTTATATCGTTCCGGAATTTTAAAGGGGTGGTGAGACGAAAGCGAGAAAAAGGCAGCATGAAAAGGTTGTTTAAACTCATTAAGTTTATCCGCCATAAATTGCATAAATTCTTCGTCCCAAATTCCCCATGAACCGTCAAAATCATCATCATTATTGTACTCGCTCATTCCAAAATATTGGTCGTAACCCGCTATTTTCATAAAAGATTCAAAACCCATTGAGCCGTTGGGTGCCCCGTGGAAAAATGCCGTTTGATAATTTTTTGCTTTAAGCAAACTTGCAAGACCATTAATTTTGTTTGTGGCATAAACAGATGTTACATAAGGGTTCACCATTGACGGAATGCTCGCAATAACCGAAGGCAGGGCATCAATTGATTTTCGCCCGTTGGCAAATGAATATTGAAAACATTGGCTTTCGGCTATTAAAGAATCCAAAAACGGCGTGTAACCCTCATAAGTTGAATTATCTAATTTTTTATTGTAAGCACCTACATATTCTTTTGCAAAACTTTCCATAATAAGCACAACCACATTCATGGGTTTAAAAACTTTTGCCGTATCTGTTTTATACTTGTGCACGGGATTATATATGGCGTGCAATTCATCGTCGGTAAAATATTTTTTTTCTTTCAACGGTTGCTTATCCAAGGTGCGAATTATGCTGAAAGGCGTATTTAAAACAATAGCCATTTCAAGGGGTTTCTGCGTATAGGCACCGGCATTACCTAAGGTAATGGGTCTTGTCGTACCGGTAAATCCTCCTCTTATGCCTACAACCGAAAAATATACGCTAATCAGCAGCCAAGCAAGGGCTGAAATATAAAAACTTCTTGTTTTCTGTGCAGCCGGAGATTTGAGCTTATTGTATGCAAAAATCATGATTAACATTAAGATAATCCAAAATATTACTCCTATAAAATAATCTACGAAAAATAAGCCGAACAGATTTAAAATGTTTTGTTCGCCTGCAAACATAAAAACATCAGCCGTTGAACGTTTTAAAATAAAATCAAAATAGAAAAAGTCGCCCACATTGGCAGCTAAGGCTATTCCGTTTGATATAAAAAACAAATATTTCAGAATGTTTTTATAAAGTTTGCTTGTTCTGCCTGCAAAAGGCACAAGATACAATACAATATATAAGCTGTTTACAAATAAAATCCCGGAAACATCAAATTTCAGCCCGCCCAACATGATAAGCATAAAGCGAGAAAAGGTCATGTCGGAATAATGTTCCGTGTTGAAAAAATAAAAACCTAACCTACATAATGTAAATAGAAAAATTAGTAATAAAAATCGATACAATAATATAAGTTGATAATCTATATTGAATGTCCTTTTTTTCTTCATGTCTTACGTGATTTTATAAGTTCGCAAAGTAAATAAATTATCCGTAAAATGCTTTAATCCTAAACTGAAATATTTTGTTGTTTTGCCGACAATCTACAGAAATGTTATCCTGCATTTCGAGACTTTTGCAAAAGTAAAATCAAGTATCTAACTTTTTTTGAACGGCGCAGCCCTCACCTAAGGAATTAAAAATTAAAACCCGATTAGAGCGGGAAGTTGGAAGCCGGGAGTTGGAGGAAAATTGAGAACTACAAATTATTAAAAACCTTATTTTCGGTTTAAACCTTAGTAGAGATAAACACATAGAAGAAAATCAAGTTTATTACCTTATTAAAGGATGCTTGCCGGAGGTAATTCTTAATCGCAAAGGATGCAAAATTTAGCAAAAAGCGCAATAGCAAAATCCCTCTTGGAGAAGAGAGATTGATTTTTTGAAATCATTAAGTCGCATTGCATTAATAATTTACAAATTTATTTAGATGGAATAATTAGGGCTAAGGGTTTGCCGAAATACCAATATATAGGTATTGACAGATGCCCTAGAAATCCATATTTTTGTAGAATTTACTTATAAACATAAACATATGAAAATAAATTATGCAATAATTTCGGCAATGCTTTTCTTCTTTTTTACAACTGCTTGCGAATCTGGAGAGAAAAAGCAAAATAAAACAGAAAGCAAAGAAATAACAACACAAGAAAAAACAGCACAAAAGAATACTGTCTATACGCAGGCGGGACTTATAAAAATTCGCGACCCGAAAGCGGCTATGGTAGGTTATCGAAAACCCGGAGAAGATGTTTTTGAAATAAGTCTTGATGATGTGGGAAAATATATGGGGCATGTTTGTGCCGGCGTATCATCGGGCTTCTTGCTTACCAAAGAAGCACTTGCGGCGCTTTATCCCAATGGGGAACTTCCGGTTCGTGGACAAATAAGCGTAAGCGTTTCGGCTTTGACCGATCCTGCGGAAATAGCTGCGTATGTTACGGGTGTAAGAACAGGCAATGAAAAAGGTGCAGAATTTAATACACTCAAAGTGGATCCGAGCATGTCTGATAAGCCGAGCAAAACCGTACTTGTTTTTAAAAGATTAGACAATGGGCAAAGCGTAAAAGCCGTTTTTGATAAATCAAAATTATTCTCGCCCGAGAAAATGAAGAAAATGAAAAAATTAAAAGCAAAAATTAAATCAAAAACCGCTTCTGCCGAAGAACGAAATAAATTTGCACAAAAAGTGCAAAATGCAGTCAAGAGAATTATTACAGAAAGACCTGAGGGTTTGATAGAAATAACGAAGCAAGAAGCAAATAACTAATATAAACAGATGAAACGCCCGGGTTTAAGGGTAATCACACAATGGAATGATTATTTTTCAACTCTAATAAAACATAAATGTAATAAAGCTCATTTGGGCGTTCCTATATGACCTTTGAAAATTACAAAAAGACATATGAAAAAAGTCTCATTCTTTATCTGTCTGTTCTTTTTCTGTTTTGCAAACATAACAGTTGCACAAAGCATTGCTGTCAGTGGCAGAGTTATTGATGCCGATAATTCGGAGCCGATTGCAAATGCCTACATATACGAACAAGGCAGTGTAAACACTGCAATAACAAATACGGAAGGTGTTTTCAGCATAAAGTTGAGCAGTCATAATTCGATACTCACAGTACATTCATTGGGTTACATTAAGCAAAATGTGCAACTTGACAAAAGCAGTAAAACAATTACGATAAAGCTGAAAAAAACAGATTATGAATTGGTTGAAGTGGTCGTAAAATCCGGAAAACTAACAGAGCATTTTCCCGGAAATTCTTTATCGAGTTCTAATATTACCGAAAAAAATATTCGCAATGCAATCGCTGTAAATATTCCCGATTTGCTTATTCGCAAGCCGGGGGTTTCCATGGTCGGACAAGCATATCATGCAGCACCGTCCGTGCGCGGATTGGCACGAAAAAGAGTAAGCGTGCTGCTGGATGGCGAAAAAATCAGTTCGCCGCGTAATGTAGGTGCGCCCGGCACTTTCATAAGCCCTGCGGAAATAAAACAAATAGATATCTTAAAAGGTCCTTATTCTACCCTCTACGGTTCCGATGCCATAGGCGGAGTGATAAATATTATTTCCAAAGATTATGAAAACCCTTTTTATTTTGAAAGTATCGGCGGAAGAGTGGATGCTGCATTTCGTTCCGTAAATAATGCCTATAATCTTAATGCCTCTCTCAACGGAAAAACAGGCAAAAAACTGCAATATCGCATCAATGTCGGATATCGTAATGCCGACAGCTATAAAACGCCGGACAAAACGCATGTAATGAACACCTTTTTCAACGAAAAACATGCGGGTATAAAATTGGCTTATCAAATAAAACCGAAGCATAAATTGCAATTAAAAAGTTATTACAGTAAGGGCGGCGAAATAGGAAAGCCGGCATACGACACCTTGACCAACGCAATCCACATTCCGGATAATCATTTTATCGCCGGGGTAAAATATGTATTTGAAAATAAAGGTAGTTTGTTAGAAAAAACAGAGGTGAAACTTAGCCGACATCAACACGATTTAGGCGTAAAAATTATTAAGCATAAAGAAGAAGCAGCTTCGGAAGAAGACAAACTGATAAACAATAAAAAAGATTTGTCAAATACCGATTACACATGTCAAGTAAATTTTCATCTTAAACCATCAAAAAAACTCAACATAATCAGTGGGTTTGACGGATATTTTAGCCAAAATATCAATATAAGCGAACATAAAGTTATACGGAATTATTGGTCGAAACTATTTATAAAAGAAGTACAAGATACCCTTTTGCATAATGCCGGGCAAAACAGCTACGGCATATTTTCGCAAGCCAATTTGTTGCTTTCAAAAAAATGGTTTATCAATGGCGGCATAAGGTGGAATTTGGTTAAAACAAAGCCCGAAAATGGTTTGAAAAATAAAACCCATCCGGCTTTAAGCGGAAATATGGGTGTCGTCTATTTCCCTTCACCTAATTTTAAATTAAAACTCAATGCGGGCTCGGCTTTCAGAATGCCTGACGTGAAAGAACTGTATCTTACTACGAATACGCCCGGAGGCTTAAATATTGCAAATCCGGACTTAGTCCCCGAACACAGTAAGAATATCGATTTTTCCGCACTCTACAACAATAAAAACACCTTCTTGGAAGCGGCTGTTTTCTATAATCAAATAGACAATATGATTTTGTTGGACTGGGATAATACAAGTGCCAACCGAACAGGAACATTCAAAAATATAGGAAAAGGCGTCATATACGGCGGCGAGCTTAGCTACAATCAAAAAATAGGCAGAAATATAATTCTAAACTCAAACCTAACGCAAATTTTCGGTTACGACAAAACAGCCCAAGACGAACTAATGGACATTCCGCCTCTCACGGTTAATCTCGGCATAAAGTATAATTTAAAAAAGAAAGCATATTTTAAACTTTCGGGCAGATATTCGGCAAAACAAACTAAAATAGCGGAAGACGATATCCCGAACGATGCTTTTTTTACTTTGGATTTTTCAAGCAATGTAAGAATATTAGCCAATCTTAATCTAAATTTCTCGGTAACAAACATTCTAAACCAAAGCTATCGAGAACATTATAATTTTGGCTGGATGAAAGCACCCGGAAGAAGCTTTAATTTGGGACTACATTTTAATTTTTAATCAATAAATTTTTATGACAATGAAACATTTCAATTTAATTTTAGTTGCATTAATTGCAAGTGCATTTTTTTTCAACGCATGTAAGAAAGAAAAAATCGATGACCCGAACAAATATGAAGATGCCTTTGCCGATGTATTTGTTAAAAAAATGAAAACACCGCAAGGCGATAAATACGGTTTGGTTTTCTATGCCGGCGGACAAGGTTTAAGTTCTTGTAAAGCGACTGCTCCCGACGGAACAAAATACGAATTAAAAGAATACTGGAAAGGCGACGGAAATATGAGAAGACATCCAAAGAAAAATGAGATGAAAGGATCAATGCCGCAAGCCGGAGAATATTCTTTTGAACTGAAATTTAAAGACGGAGGAAGCAAAACGATTACGGATAATCTCCAAGATACGGAAGTTCCTGCAATTACGGGAGTTAATGTTACGCACGATGCCGGCACCGAAGCAGTTAGTGTTACTTGGAATGAAGTAAGCGGAGCCGATGCTTATATTGTAAAGCTGACGGATAAATTTAAAAATGAGAAAAAACCGATTTTTGTAAACAAAACGCTTCCGAAAACGGCAACTTCATACAGCTTTGATAAAAACACAGATGCTACTCCGGGTTGGATGCAAAACGGTTTACCGCAAGCCGGCGATACTTCTTATGTTATGGTTGTGGCTTTGAAATTCGAAAAAGATTTCAAAAAAGAAACCAAGTTTCAAAATAAACAAATGAACACGGTTAAACCGACCATGATTGTTTGGTAATCCGGACTCGGAAAAGTACTTGGATTAAGCCGGGTATCGAAACTTTATTTTAAATTTCGATATTCGGCTTAAATATTTCAAGCAAGCGCTTACAATGATTTTTCATTGAAAAATCTTGTTTATTGCTTCTTGCATTTTTGCTAAATTCAAAATACCGATCATCGCTCATTTCTGAAAACTTCATTATTGCATCGGCAAAATCGTGGTCATTATTTTTGCATAAAAAACCATTCTCATTATGTCTCACAAATTTGTTGTTTTCTCCAACATCACTTGCAATTGTGGGTATGCCTACGGACAAATATTGTTTTGCTTTAAATGCGGATTTTGCTTGAAGAAATAAATGCTCGGAAAGAGGCGAAACACCGATGTCAAATTTTACAATCTCGGAATATATCCATGCAGCATCATTTTCCCAATTAAGATTTCTCGGAATATTAATTTTTATGTTAGCATTATTTTTAAAATAATTAAGAATTTCCGGAATATCATTTTCATTTTTTATGCCAATTAAAGTGAGTTTAAGAGGAATCTTTAATCTTTTAATTTTGGGAAATAATATCGTAAACATATTGTTCTTGTGCGAAAACTCCTTGGCAATCTTATTCCCCGAACCAAAATCTCCAACCCAGCCTATATTAAGTACTTCATTTCGTTTTTCTTTCTTAATGTTATGTTCTGTTATGGGAGAAGTTAAAATAAATACATTCTTATTAAATTTTTTACAATAATTTTTGAGTGCGAGGCTGCCAACACTAATATTTTGGCATTTTTTCAAAAAGAAATGAAGCGTTTTAACATCATTTCTTAAATATTCGGCATCATCAAGGTCGTACAAGGTATTTTTTGTTTGAAATATTACCAATATTTTTAATAATTTAGCATATATTCGATTGGTACATACTTTTTGAATAACAATTATTGAATTTTTCTTTCTAAAAACTAATGCTTTAAAAAATACTTTTATAAAATGCAGAATGCCGGTTTTGCTTCTTGCCGGAAAAACAAAATCACTTTCAATTCCAAATTCATTTTTTAAAACTTGCAAAGGATAATACCCGCGATATCGGGTACTCGGACCTTTTAGATTATAAGCTGCAAACCAGTATATATGTTTGACTTCCAATTTTTGTAAATTGTATTAATAAGGGGGCAAAATTAGTATTATTAACAAGTGTCTGCAAACAAATTCAGTAAAAATTAAGCCGTATATCGAGACTTTTGCAAAAGTAAGACTAAATAGCGAACTTTATAGAAGTTTCAAAAGTCGGAAGCTCGTGTTTGCTGTGAGTGCACTTGTTTGCTGTTTTCATGATTTTTGGCAAATAGCAAATTCCCTCTTGGAGAAGAGGGTGTAGGGAGATTGATTTTTTGTATTAGCGTTTAAGCCGCATTTCGAGACTTTTTCAAAAGTAAAACCAAATAGCGAACTTTTTTGAACGACCTAGCCCTCACGTTAATTAAGTTAAAAGCCGCTCATACGCAGAATTTAGCCATACAATCCCAAATGGAGTTTCCATAATTAAAGGGAGGGGCTTACTTTTTTTTGATTTACTCAAATCCCTGTAATATAAAGAAGTTTTTAGTTAAAAAATCTTATTTTTGTGTTTTATCGGACAACAATGATCATTAATATTAAATATGAAAAAGCTTAATATTCTAATTATATTCTTGCTTATTATAAATATTGGTTATTCTCAAACAATCAGTAAAGTATTGAGTAAATTTCAAGACACAAATACACAGAAAGTAATAGACAGTTTATGGGAAGCTCAGGTAAAATCAAAAGGTTATGATTGTCTTAGTCCTGATGAAAAAAAATATGCAAAGTTCATTGTAATTCCGGTTTGTAATTTTAAAATGTCTGATTTCAATTATGAAGGTGGCTCTATTTCTAAGTATTTACAAATTGATAAACACACAATAAGATCATTTGTAATATATAATGACAGTCTTATTGGGTTAATTAATATTGATAGAACAAGAATCAATAACCCTAAATTTGATAAAGCAAATATAAATACGATTATTATTCCCCCTCTAAAAACAAACGACAAAGATAGTGCTTATATGTGGAATATAAATAAAAACTATAGTATATTATGTTCCTCTGATATTAGTTCATTAAAAAAGTTTTATTCAATATTTACAAAAAAACCAAAACAGAGCTTTCTCTTATACGGATATGATGATATGTTGTGGTTTTATAAAAATGGAACTTGGTATATATATAGCAAATATGATGATAAGATTTTCAAAGAAACAGAGCTAATAAAAGGAATAAAAAAAATGGTATATAAAAAAGATAAATTATTAATTGGGGCAACGAACAAGTTAAACTCATTTAAACTTTTTTTTGAGTAGTCTAACAGTTAATGCTATGTAATGTAAAGCTATCCAATTTTCAGCTTTTATGGTAAAACGTACTAACAAT
>PDWI01017110.1_pt1 | contig 14141 bp, 14 predicted proteins | sample 1430891 | NCBI WGS metagenome assembly PDWI01 (sample SAMN01162508, study PRJNA174530) | Oral metagenome, whole genome shotgun sequencing project. | biome: Marine environment; feature: Marine mammal; material: Swab sample of the gingival sulcus; isolation source: swab sample of gingival sulcus...
TTTATTATATCTGATTATCCAGATGAGATAGCTAAGAATATAATGGATACCATTGATAGGGGTGCTACAGGACTTTATGGAAAGGGTATGTGGAGCAAAAATGACAAAGAAGTCTTGCTTTGCGTAGTTTCAAAAAGAGAAATAGTTAAGTTAAAAGAGATAGTAAAGCTTACTGATAAAAAGGCTTTTGTTATAGTTACAGATGTAAAAGAAGTTTTGGGAGAAGGATTTATAGAATAATAACAAAAAATATGTCTAGGATTGGTTAAATTACCAGTATTTATATGTGTTTATAAAATGAACGGCATTTCTCATATACGCGTATTTATATTATATTTTACTAAATATATATCTTATAATATGTTAAATTGTTTTAAAAAAAGAGGCGAAATTATATAATGATTTTGCCTTTTTGTTATTTTATTCCAATAAAAATAGTTAAAAACTATAAAATAGTATAGTAATTTATATAATATAAAAATTTGACTAATTTCCAGCTTTCTAATTTGTTTAAATAAGCAATGGAAATAAATACTACTTTATATTAGTATATTAAACGTAGAATAAATACTTAATATATTTAGTTAGGAAAGGAAATAATATGGCAAGTTTATCACTTAGAAATATTAAAAAAGTCTATTCAGGAAATGTTACAGCAGTTAAGGATTTCAATCTTGAAATAGAAGATAAGGAATTCATCATCTTTGTAGGACCATCAGGTTGTGGTAAGAGTACAACTCTTAGGATGATAGCAGGACTTGAAGAGATAACTGAGGGTGAGTTATATATTGATGACCGTCTAGTAAACGACGTTGAGCCAAAGGATAGAGATATAGCGATGGTTTTCCAAAATTATGCACTTTATCCTCATATGACTGTTTATGATAATATGGCATTCGGACTTAAACTTAGAAAGGTTCCTAAGCCTGAAATAGATGAGAGAGTAAAAGAAGCAGCGAAGATACTTGGTATCGAAGCATTGCTTGATAGAAGACCAAAGGCGCTTTCTGGTGGACAGAGACAGCGTGTGGCTATGGGACGTGCTATCGTGCGTGAACCTAAGGTATTCCTTATGGACGAGCCACTTTCAAACCTTGACGCTAAGCTAAGAGTACAGATGCGTGTTGAGATTTCTAAACTACACGATAAATTAAAAACAACTATTATCTACGTTACTCACGACCAGGTAGAGGCGATGACACTTGGTACTAGAATCGTAGTTATGAAAGATGGTGTTATCATGCAGTGTGACACACCTTCTAAGCTATATGATGAGCCAAACAACATCTTCGTAGGTGGATTCATAGGTTCACCACAAATGAACTTCATCGAAGGTACTGTAGTGGAAGAAAATGGCGGAGTTTTTGTAAAATTCGGAAACAGTCATACTAGACTTGTTGATGCTAAGGCAAAAGTAGTTAAGGAAAAAGGATATGTTGGTAAGGAAGTAGTTCTTGGAATCAGACCAGAGGATATCTATGATGACGAAGAGTACCTAGCTAAGTATTCAGATTCCATCCTTGACTTCGATGTAAATGTTACAGAGATGCTTGGAGCTGAGATTATACTTATCGGTTCTGTTGAAGGCGTAGATTGCACAGCTAAGGTTAGCCCTAAGTCTACAGCTAAGAATGGAACTACAGTAAAAGTTGCATTTGACCTAGATAAAGTACATATCTTCGACAAAGAAACTGAGCAAGTAGTTACAAACTAAAATAGGGTTTTATTGACCGTAGTCCAATGGCTGCGGTCTTTTTAGATTTATTAGCTTAGACTAAAAGTTTAAGGAGGATTTAAGACGAGGATTGTTCGAGGAAAAGGGTTATCAAAACCAAGATAAGAAGTAAATAGGATAAAAGCAAAATTTAGACCACCTACATTTGATGCAGGTGGTCTTAGTTTTATTTCTTTTTAATTAGTGTACTTGCTACATCTGGCACTTCTGTTTGTTCTTCCATCGGTGGACGAACGTAACTACCTTTCTTTTGTCTTTCTGGTAGGGTGATTTTGTCATAAGGTATATCTTCGTAGTCTATCTGTGAAAGTAGGTGACTGATGCAGTTTATGCGAGCGTGTTTTTTGATGTCGCTCTCTACTACAAACCATGGTGATTGTTTGGTATCAGTGTAGGCGAACATATTGTCTTTTGCCTTGGAGTAGTCTACCCAACGGCTTCTAGCTTCTAAGTCCATTGGACTGATTTTCCAACGCTTGGTTGGGTCGTTTATCCTGTCATTGAAGCGTCTTTCTTGCTCGTCATCGCTTACAGAGAACCAGTATTTTATTAGTATAATTCCTGAACGTATAAGCATTTTTTCAAATAGTGGGCAAGAACGAAGAAACTCTTCGTATTGAGTGTCTGTACAAAATCCCATGACTTTTTCTACACCAGCTCTATTATACCAGCTCCTATCAAATAAGACTATCTCTCCTGCTGCTGGTAAGTGGGCTACATATCTTTGGAAGTACCACTGTGATTTCTCACGCTCTGTTGGTATACCAAGGGCTACTACCTTACAAGTCCTAGGGTTTAGCTTTTCTGTTATACGCTTGATGGTACCACCCTTTCCTGCAGCATCACGTCCTTCGAATAGTACGACCACACGAAGTCCTTTTTCCTTGACATAACGCTGTAGTTTTACTAACTCTACTTGAAGTTCTGCAAGCTTTTTCTCATAAGCCTTGTTTGAAATCTTGTTTTTATTTTTGCTCATACGAAATCTCCTTTTTATTTGTTAACTTGTTTCACTATATTTATTTTCGTCTTAGCTTATAAATTATTTTACCATAAATGAACAAATATTTAAAATCAAGTGGAAAAATACTTATAATAAGGCTATAATATAAAGGTGGATTTTAAATTTTGATTTATAAACACAAATACATTATAAGGAGAAAATATGTCTAATTTAACGTGTTTGTCTAGCACTTTATATATACCGTTACAAGGCAGGGTATATGCCGACATGATTTATCCAGAATTCTTTTCTGACCTATCAGCTTATCAGGCTTGGATGAAGATAGATGATAAGATAAAGGCTGAGATAGTATTAGGACAAACTGAATACACCTTACTTGCTAGTGCTGTACGTTCCAAGAATATGGACTTCATCATACAAAAGTTTTTAAAGAGGCATGAAGATGCTGTAATAGTAAATGTAGGATGTGGCTTTGAGGACCTTTATTCTAGGAATGATAATGGCAAGGCGCTTTGGTTTAATCTGGACTTGCCAGAGGTTTTGGATGAGAGGCGAAAATATTTCCCAAGCAAAGAAAGAGAGTATGAGCTTCCTTTTTCTATGTTTGACTACAAATGGATAGAAGAGGTTAAAAAACAGTCAAACAAGCCTGTTTTACTAGTGGTTTCTGGGGTCTTTCATTATTTTACTAGGACGAAGGTTTTATCATTTATAAACCATATGAGAAACTTTGAAGATGCTAGGATAGTCTTTGATACAGTTTCTGAACAAGGACTTAAAATATCCCAGAAATATGTAGATGATTTGGGTAAGGCTGATGCTGGTATGAAGTTTGGCTTCAATAGCCTAAATGACTTTGTTTCAGAGCTTAATTTCGTACCTAGGTCTTATAAGCAGGCTAGATATTATTCTTATGTAAGGAAGTTTAAGGGCTTTCCTAGGGAAATGATGGCGAGGTTTAGCTTTAGTGATAAGATGAATATGGTAAAGATGATATATATTAGGATTTAGTTTTATTATGGATAAGGATGTAATTATACAGATAGTGGTAGTGACCCTTCTCATATTAAATGTCATACCATTTTTACTCTTTGGGATAGATAAGATAAAGGCTGTGAACAGGAGCTGGCGTATAAGTGAAAAGTCACTTCTTAAGCTTTCGCTCATGGGTCCCTTTGGTAGTTTTCTTGCAATGAAGGTTTTTAGGCACAAGATTAACAAGCCAAGATTTTATGTGGGAATACCATTTTTAGCTATTGTCCAGAGCATAATTATTATAATTTGTTTATTGATTATTTTTCTTTGATTGCTGTGGATTTGATTAGTATGTATTATATATTTTTGTTTAGATTATGACTTTAAAATTTGATTGAATTTTAAAGTCATATATTATGAAAAGATTTTTTAGGAAGTATGGGTATTATATGAAGATAAAAGTAGAAAAGAGTTTCTTGCTTTCGCATATTCTTAAGTGTGGGCAGACCTTTAGATATGAGGAAGTGGGTGAAGAGAAGTTTTTTGTGATAGCTGGTACAAAGAAGGTGCTAGTTTCGCAAGATGGCGATGAGGTGGATTTTTCTTGTTCTGAAAGAGAGTATAAGGAATTTTGGGAGAGCTATTTTAATCTGGATTTAAACTATGGTGATGTAAAGAAAAAACTAGCCAAGATAGAGCCCAAAATCATACCCTATATGGATGAATTATATGGAATTAGGATACTTAAGCAGGATGCTTTTGAGATGATGATTACCTTTATTATATCTCAGAATAATTCCATGACCAATATTCAAAAGGTAGTTAATAGGATATGCGAGCACTTTGGTGAGAAGTTTACAGATGACTTTGGAGAGTATTATGGATTTCCGACTTTGGAAGCTTTTACCAAGGTTTCTAAGGAAGAGTTTAGGGAGCTTAAGACTGGTTTTAGAGACAAGTATTTAGTGGATGCGATTTCTCGTGTAGCTAGTGGTGAGCTGGACTTAGAAAAGCTTAAGATTCTTTCTACTACAGAGGTTAGGACAGAGCTTATGAAGGTTAAGGGGATAGGTCGTAAGGTGGCTGATTGCATTTTGCTTTTTGGATTTTACAGATTGGATGTTTTTCCTATTGATGTGTGGACTAGGAGGGCGCTTACTAGGCTTTATTATGAAGGCGAAAAGGTGAAAGATGAGACCTTGCTTGATAAGGCTTATGAGGTCTTTGGAGACTATAGTGGTATAGCCCAGCAATATGTGTTTTATTGGATAGTAAAGGAGAACTCTAAGTAACAAAATTAAAAATTTATAAAATTAGTAAAAAACTATTGATTTTAAAAATATTTTTGATACAATTAAAAAGAATTAGCACTCCGAAAGAGAGAGTGCTAACAAATAGAAGTGGTATAGGAGGAAGATATGAAATTAAAACCTTTAAATGATAGGGTAGTTCTTAAGCATTTAGAAGCTGTTGAGACTACTAAGTCTGGTATAGTTTTACCTGGACAGGCTAAGGAAAAGCCAAGTGAGGCTGAAGTTATAGCTGTAGGACCTGGTGGAATGGTCGATGGAAAAGAAGTAAAAATGGAAGTAAAGACTGGGGATAAGGTTATTTATTCTAAGTATGCTGGAACTGATGTGAAGATTGATGGTGAAGATGTGGTTATCGTAAGACAATCAGACATCCTTGCTATAGTAGAATAGGAGGGTATTATGGCTAAAGAAATTAAATTCGGAGCAGAAGCTAGAAAGTCACTTGAGAGTGGTGTTAATCAGCTAGCTGATGCAGTAAAAGTAACACTAGGACCAAAGGGTAGAAACGTGGTACTAGATAAAAAATATGGTATGCCACTCATCACTAATGATGGTGTGACTATTGCCAAAGAAATAGAGCTTGATGACCGTTTTGCAAACATGGGAGCTCAGCTTGTAAAAGAAGTAGCTACTAAGACAAATGACGTAGCTGGTGATGGTACTACTACTGCGACAGTTTTGGCACAGGCTATGATTAAAGAGGGTATCAAAAATATCGCAGCAGGAGCTAACCCTATCATACTTAGAAATGGTATGAAGAAGGCTACTGAAAAGGCTGTTGAACTAGTAAAAGAAAAGAGTGAGACACTTTCTGGTAAAGAGCAGATAGCAGAAGTTGCATCCATAAGTGCTGGGGACCCAGTAGTAGGTCAACTTATCGCTGATGCCATGGAGAAGGCAAGTGCAGATGGTGTAATAACTATAGAAGAAGCTAAGACCATGGAGACTTCACTTGAGGTCGTAGAGGGAATGCAGTTCGATAGAGGTTATCTATCACCTTACATGGCTACTGACATGGATAAGATGGTTGCGACTCTTGACAATCCATATATCTTATTAACTGATAAAAAAATCACAAACATCCAAGACATACTTCCTGTACTTGAACAAATCGTTCAGGCAGGTGCGAAGCTTCTAATCGTGGCTGAAGATGTTGAGGGTGAGGCTCTTGCTACTCTAGTAGTAAACAAGCTTCGTGGTACTTTCAATGTAGTAGCTGTTAAGGCTCCAGGCTTTGGTGATAGGAGAAAGGCTATGCTTGAAGACATCGCCATCCTAACTGGTGCAACTGTTATCAGTGAAGACCTAGGACTAGATATCAAGGAAGCTGGTATGGAGCAACTTGGACGTGCTAAGAGCGTTAGAGTAGAAAAAGAAAATACTATCATAGTAGATGGTGCTGGTGCACCTGAGATGATAGAGGCTAGGGTAAATCAAATCAAGAACCAACTTGAAGAGACTACTAGCACATTTGATAAAGAAAAACTACAAGAGAGACTTGCTAAGCTTAGTGGTGGTGTAGCAGTAATCAAGGTTGGTGCAGCTACTGAGACTGAGATGCAAGAGAAGAAACTTCGTATGGAAGATGCACTTGCAGCTACTAGAGCAGCAGCTGAAGAAGGTATAGTTGCTGGTGGTGGTTCAGCTTATATCCATATAAGAAAAGGACTTCTTGAGTTAATTGATAGCTTAGAGGGCGATGAGAAGACTGGTGCTAAGATTATATACACAGCACTTGCAGCTCCACTTACTCAAATCGTTGCTAATGCTGGACTTGAGGGTTCAGTAGTAGTAAACAAGGTTAGCGAGTCCGAAGAAGGAATTGGATTTAATGCCCTTACTGAAGAGTATGTAAACATGGTTGAAAGTGGAATTATTGACCCAGCCAAGGTTACTAGGAGCGCACTTCAAAATGCGACTTCAGTGGCATCTACATTACTTACTACCGAGTCAGTAGTTGCTGATACTACTGAGGAGCCTGCTATGCCAGCTATGGGCGGCGGCATGGGTATGATGTAATTAATTATATAAAACCGTGTTAAACGACGTCTTTCAAACTCAAAATCGATAGACTTGCTCGGGTCTGTACGTTTAAGTATTATCCCCTTTGCAAGTTGCCGATTTTTCATCTGAAATACATTCGTTTAACTCGGTTTTGATTTTTTATATTAATCTTAAAATTTTCATACAGACTTAGATTATTATTAATAATATTTATGATATTTTATAATAAAATTTTTTTAAAATCTGCAAGAAAGCTTTTGGCTTTTCTTAGCAGTTTTTTTTGCGTATAATATAAAACAAGTGTGATAGAAATTTTGTAAAATAATTGAGATTAAAATGAACCGATTGGCTTTTTGCTTTGTATTATAAGTGAAAGAGCAAACTCAAGGAGGTGGTATTATCAAAATTTTATGCGAAGAAGTCGTAGAAAAGTATGGTGATATGGTCTATAGGATAGCTGTATCAAATGCTAGAAAGAAGGAGGATGCTGAAGATATTTTCCAAGATGTTTTTGTATCGCTTATTAGGAATATGGATAAGATAGAAGATGAAAAACATCTAAAATACTGGCTGATTAGGACTTGTATAAACTTCAGTAAGAATTTGCATTTATCTTTTTGGAGAAAGAGGGTCACTCTTGAGTCAAAAGATAAGGAGGATATTTATAATACTTATGAAAGTGATTTTGATACAGAAATAGATGCTCTTAGGAATGAGATTAAACATCTTACACCTAAGCATAAAGCTGTGATTTACTTATACTATTATGAGGAATATTCTGTAAAAGAGATTGCTAAGATATTAGAGATATCTGAAGGTACTGTTAAGTCTAGGCTTAGCGCTGCAAGAAATAATTTAAAAATTAATTTAGAAAGGAGCTTAAATGGATAAAAATAAGATAAAAGCGCCTGAATATTTGAAACATAGGACAATAAAGATGATGGAAGCTGAAATAAATAGTCCAAGAAAAATAAAAAGTAAAATTTTAAAACCACTCATTTCCGTAGCGGCTATGCTAGTAATATTTATATTTACAGGCTTTGCACATAATTATTTTTCGGGTACTGAGGGTGATGACCTAGCTTTTACAAATGCCGAGTATGTTGGTGGTGGTATAGTTTATCTTGACGTAGAAAATAGAGCCAAAAAGGATTTGCAGTTTAAAAAGGCGATTCTCAAGACTTGGAAAACTAATGAAGAACTCGTTTATATCAATGAAAAGGGGGATAAGGATTTACCCCTTGTAAACGTAGAAATGCCGCTTATTAAAGCAGGTGAAAAGGCGAGAATAGTCATAGACCTAAGTTCTATAGATTATAAAAAATTGGAAGAGCCTATAGATGAAGATGATTGGTTTTACCTTTTGCTTACAAATTCTGACTTTGAGCATGGTAGAGATTGGATGGCAAGCATGAGGTTCAACAATGAGATAATTGAGGTAGAGGAGGAGGAAATAGACCCTGAATATAAAAAAGAACAGGCTAGGCGAAGTCCTAAAATAGATGATAATACTGATATGGATTATATCAAAGAAATAAAGGATAAGTATGAAATAAAGCCAGTTTTAGATGATATGATTCTCACCATGGGCTATAATAATGCTAAGAATCCGCATATTTGCTTGAAGGCTGATATAGGTTCTGATATTTACGCACTTTCTGATGGCGTGGTAAAGGAACAAGGCTGTGCGGAAGTCAAAGGAAATTATATTATTATTGAACATTCTGAAGATTTTAGTAGTGAATATTATCATTGTAGTGAGATTTTACTTGAAAAGGGAGATAAGCTAAAGGCAGGAGATGTAATAGCTAAAGTAGGAACAACGGGCAGGTCCACAGGTCCACATTTAGCACTTAGTACAAAATATAAAGATGAGTTTATAAATCCTTTGCATTTATATGATGAAGAACAGGTAAAAAAACTTAAATAGGATTAGTATAAATTTGATTTTGCATAGACATTATTTTTAGATAATAAAGAGTTTCATAAAAAAGGTGAGTCAAAAATTTCTTGACTTACCTTTTTTTATTTTATTGATATAGATAAATTCAAGTGATATAATAGGGAAAATAAATATAAAGTTAGGAGTGCATATGAAAAAGGTGCTTTTTATCTGTCATGGTAATATCTGTAGGAGTACCATGGCTGAATTTGTGATGAAGGATGTAGTGAGAAAGAGGGGGCTTGAAAATGACTTTTATATAGAGTCTGCTGCTACGCATACAGATGCGATAGGTAGTGATACTTATCACGCTACTAAGGACAAACTCAGGGAAAATGGCGTTCCATTTGAGAAAAGGGCTGCTAGACAGATTAAAAAAAGTGATTATGAAATTTTTGATTATCTGATAGGTATGGATGAGGCTAATAGGCGTAATATCAAAAAAGCTATGGGTGGCGACCTTGCTGCTAAGGTAAGTTTATTACTTGACCATACAGATTATCCTAGGGAAATATCTGACCCTTGGTATACTAGGGATTTCGATACTACTTACAATGAGATTTACGAAGGAATTAATGCATTTATAGATAAGGTAATTTAGTTTTACTTATTAAAAGATAAAAATTTTATACTATTTCTATAAAAAAGTGATTTTCTATGAATTTTATGGTATAATGCACGTATATAGCTTTATGATTTTATATGCTGACTCAGATGTCAGATAAGATCTAGCATATATTTGAAATAGTTTTTAATGACGAAAGGAAGCAAATATGAGTAAAATAGCAATGGCATATCTTAGTAACAGCGGACACACAGAGGATATGGCGAATTTAGTAGTAGAGAGTATCAAAGAAGCAGGAGCAGAGGTAGAGGCTATCGAAGCATCAGAGGCTGATGCAGCAGAGATGTTAGAAGCTGATGTTATCGTTTTAGGATGCCCAGCTTGTGGTACTGAAGAATTAGATGAAGATTATATAGAACCGCTTATGGAGGCATTTGAAGGTAAATTAGAAGACAAAAAGGTAGCGCTTTTCGGTTCTTATGGCTGGGGCGGTGGCGAGTATATGGATACTTGGGTTTCTAGAATGGAAGACCTAGGTGCTGATGTACTTGGATTCGTTACTGCTGAAGAAGGTCCAGATGGAGCAGAAGACGAGCTTAAAGAGCTTGGTGAGAAGATTGCTAAGGCATAAGTAAATAAGATACATAATTATAGGAGCGTAGCTGTAAGAAATTGCAGCTACGCTTTTTTATTATTTATAAGTTTAAAATCCTTAAAAATTATAAAATATAAAAATTTTATAAAAATAATATAGGACTAATTGCTCATTAAAGAAATCAGTCGATAAAATAAATGAGAGATTTTATACTCTGATTTATGATAATAATATTACAGCTGAATATTATAAGGGTATATGGACGATTTTTATTATAGATTTTACTAAGAGAAAGGATAAGAAAATGAAAAAATTTATCGCTACTGTATTAGCTTTAACTGTACTTATTACTACAATACCAGTAGAGGCAAAGGAAATAAATGATATATCTGCAAAGGTAGTGCAATCAGCAGCACCTGAATTTATTTTTCCAAATGCAGATATAGATACTCCTATAGATTATGATATATCTAAAGTAATAGGTGGTGGAGGTGATAGTTCTGGGCCAGATACAGGTGTGGCGAGAGATATGATATTTTTGGTAGGATATAATACAGCATCAGAATCAAATAAATCTTATAGAAATATGATAATTAGTACCTTCCTAGAGAAGTATAAAAATGACCCTACAGTTAAGTTAGGATTGGTTAAGTATGCTGGTATAGCAGTTCCTTTTACCTATTCGGATGGAAGTACAGTTAAGAGTATTAGCGATAGGAAGAGTTTAGATGATTTTGTAAAAAAATATGGCGATGATGGTCCAGAGTTATTGGTATCCTTTGAAAATGCCTATGATTATGTTGCTTTAAATGCTTTTAAAGATTTTCAAGATGCTAAAGACTTAAAAGTTCTCTATGGTAATGATTCCTTAAAAGACTTCGTATCTATATATCAAAAAGAAGATTTGACTGGACTAAACCTTGCAATAGAAGCATATAAAAACAAACACGGGAACAAGACATTTAGTGGATATAGTGCTGCGTTTAGATTGTTTAAATTTGAACAGTATTTAAAGCTTGATGAAGCATTTAAGAGTGCATATGGAAAGACTGTACTAATAGACGAAAAAAATAAATATGGCATAGATGCATTAGATGAATTTATGAAAGCAAATAGTGAGACAGCAGTAAGTGAGTTTAGAGTTGCTGTAAATACTAATCTAGTAACTGACCTTATGGAAAGAGATGATAGGTGGAAGTCATATGCAAAAGATAAAGATACCTTAAAGGATGCGAATATTGGTGACGGGTTGAGGGTCACCTATCATACTCTTAAATCATTAAGTGATTCTAACGAAAAGCACTTTATGTTTATAGGCTCTGGTTATAGTGATAGGTATTCTAAGGTGAATAATTTCAGTGGTAAGTATATATATCTTTTAGGATATGAAGATTGGATGAAGGTAAAAAATTACGATGAAAAGCAATTTAGTGATTCAGGAATATCTGCTATAAATAGTAAGAAGGACTGGTATGACTACTACGGGGAAAGTATGATTGGTGATAAGTGTTTGGCATTATCGAGTCAAGATAAAATCAAAAAAAGCAGATGGTTGTGGGGGAGAATTGAAGCCAAAGCGCAAGAAGGCATGTATTACATGGGTTCTGGTAATTATGAAAAATCTTCTATACCAGATTACTATGTAAGTAAAGACAGAATTGTAAATCCAGGTGATATAGGGTCTATATATCTTAAGTTATGGGTTAATAAGATAAAGGCTGATAAAAATATAGAAGCACACTATATGGAGCATAGTGTTTGCTTTGAAGAACTTATGATCGATAATACTAAGCCTTTAGATGATTTTCTAGGTGATGAAGTAGATAAGTCTAAGTATAAGCGACTTAAGTTTTTACATGATTTAACTCCAGCATGGGCACCATATGACGATGGATACTGGCCATCTGGTTTAAATAATTCCAATGATGATTATGATAAGTTAAAAGATAGCTATGGTAGGAGCTTTAATCTTTCTGAATTGGATACTGCTCTTGCAGAGGCTTATGGACATAGGGATGCAGATAATTACTTTGTAAAAAAATTGTATGAAGCAAAGGAGCTTTTGGCTAGGATTTCTGTTGAGTTTGCTGGGCAAGTATGGGACCATTGGGGTAGTTTTTACAAGCCAGGATTCCAATTAGACAAGTATTATACATATTTGAAGATAGATGGTGCCTTCGAAGATATGTTCCCTCCTGCTAAACCTGGAGATGCCGAAGTAGAGATTGAAAGATTACCTGGTCTGGATATAAAAGAAGTTTTAGATAAGGATGGCAAGGCACTTCCTATGGTGGAAGTAGAAAAGACCATCGATGGTAAGACTAGCACTTTTTATAAGATTGTTTTAGGCAAAAATAAAAAGTATAAAGTTATATATGCTGCTAAGAGACCTGGGGATTTTGAAGTAAATCATTATCTTTCTTACAAAGTAGGAGATAAGACAAATGTAGGAAAATTTAATACTGAACTTAGGGTTACACCTATTAATAATCCAACTATCTTACTTTCACAGATGCCTATGATGGGCAAGAAGCCTGGTAGTGCTAAGTGTAAGATAGAGAATAATGGGTATAATGGTATTGTTTTTAGTGATAAGACTAAAAAAATATCTGTTAAGGATAAGACTAATCCATCTGCAGATGCTAATTTTGCTAAGAAGATGAAGGATGACTTCTCCCTTAGAATTAAGGTGAATCCATTTGATTTAGTAGATGATGGAAAGATATTTGAAAGTGACAATTTCAAAGTAGGACTAGATAGCAAGGGTAGAGTAAGCGTAAATATAAATGGAACAGGAACTATTTATAAGTTTGGTAACGATAAGCACAAGCTTGAAAAAGATGTTTTAAATGAGGTCTTTATTAGCTATGATACAGCTGGTGACTTGAATGTATACATAAATGGATTTAAGTTTAAGAGGGCAAAAGAAAAGCCGGGATATGCTAATCTTCCAAAGCCTACAAATCCAGGTGGACATCCAAAGATAGGGGGCTTTGATGGTTTATTAACAGAGCTTGCAGTTTCTGATAAGTCTATGACCTATAGTCAGATAGAGAGCTTTGTTAAAAAGGCTAATGACCCTGCTCACCACAAGGCAGAAGTGGAGAAGTGGGTGGCTGATGATTTTAAGACTGTAGATTTAGATGGAGTAGATGTCTTCGTAGAAAAGTCAGGATTAGTAAGTGAAGCGGCTTATATTATGAATACTAAGAAGGAAGTTTTACCTCATCTTGGTTCTGATGTGAAAGTATATCCATCATCATCTGATGGTGTATTAATTCCTAAGAACGATGATGGTAGACCTAATATTAATGCTTGGCAACATGTTAGTGATGGAAAAAATCACTACTTCAGTAAGCCAAGTAGACGTCTATTAAATATAATTGCAGACTACTTGAATTATAATATTTTATAGTATGTAAGATATTAGTAAGGATTGATTGTTTCCACTTTTATTATTCTTGTCTATTGAGAATTTATTTCAAATTTATGGATTTTTATTGACAAGAAAGAATAATGGTGGTACAATCAACAACAATATAGAACAGATAAATGCTACGAAGAGTCCAAAGCATATCGGTACTATTACAGAGAGTCCTCGTTTGGTGGAAGGGGATATAGGAGATTTGCATATACACAGCTTGGAGCAGTAAGGGGCGTAAGTCCTTTAACGGTGGTTACGTTATAACTTTTGTTAAATACAAATTGAGGAAGACTCCCGTGAGAGAGTTTTTGAAATAAGGTGGGAACACGTTTGAGGACGTCCTTTGGATAGGGGATTTTCGTGAGAAGATTTCTGAAATAAGGTGGGAACACGTTTATGGGACGTCCTTTGTATAAAAGGGTGTCTTTTTTATATATTTATTTAGAAGCTAGTCCAAGTTAAAAGTCTTGGAGAATATGGCTTAAGAAATAGGCAAGTGAGTTTAGCCTTCACTCATAGATATAAAGGAAGTATTATGGAAAAAATAAATTTAATAATTGATGTATTACCTAGTTTAATAATTGGTCTAAAGCTTACTCTTGTGATATTTTTCGCAGTGATTAT
>PDWI01007082.1_pt1 | contig 14138 bp, 16 predicted proteins | sample 1430891 | NCBI WGS metagenome assembly PDWI01 (sample SAMN01162508, study PRJNA174530) | Oral metagenome, whole genome shotgun sequencing project. | biome: Marine environment; feature: Marine mammal; material: Swab sample of the gingival sulcus; isolation source: swab sample of gingival sulcus...
CTAGAGGGCTAACTTTTGACATAATCGTTTTTTGTGGTGAAAAATACACATTATATCACTATGTTAGTCCTCTTCTTTTATTTTTGTCGTGTACAGAGAGGGTTGGTATAAGCTACCTTACATCGTCCAACACCCATTAATCATCACTTTTTGCAATGGATTTAAGCCCACTAAATAGCTCAAATCGGCCGGCCGCTCAATATCCCACAGCAATAAATCGGCGTCCATACCAACAGCAATCTGCCCTTTATTGATCATGCCTAGCGCTTTGGCGGCATGTCGAGTCGTGCCGGCCAACGCCTCTTCTGGCGTAAGATAAAACAGTGTGCAAGCCATATTCATCATCAACAACAACGAAGTCACAGGCGAAGTACCCGGATTGCAATCTGTGGACACTGCCATATCAACCCCATGTTTTCGCAACAACGCTATCGGCGGCACGGTTTCATCGCGCAAGGTATAAAACGCCCCCGGTAGCAAAACGGCCACAGTGTCACTTTCGGCCATTTTTTTAATCGCCTCTTCACCGAGTTGCTCTAAATGGTCGCTAGACAAGCCTTTGTATTTGGACACCAATTCACTGCCCCCCATATCAGTGAGCTGCTCGGAATGCAATTTGACCGGCAATCCCAAGGCTTTGGCGGCATCAAAAACTTTGGTCATTTGTGGCAAATTAAAGGCAATGGCCTCGATAAAACCGTCCACGGCATCGACTAAGCCCTGTTCGTGTAACCTCGGCAACCACTCACAAACCTTGTCGATATAAGCATCGGCGTTGTCTTGGTACTCCGGCGACAAGGCGTGGGCGGCGAGATAGGTTTTTTTAACGGTAATGCCGTAGTCCTCGCCCAATTGTTTGGCGACGCGTAGCATTTTTTCTTCGCTAACAAAATCCAAGCCGTAACCAGATTTGATTTCTATGCTAGTCACGCCTTCGCTGATTAAGGCTTTGAAGCGCTTTTCACTTTGGCGATACAGTTCGGCCTCATCGGCTTGGCGCGTTGATTCTACTGTTGATAAAATACCACCGCCGGCTTGGGCGATATCGGTATAACTCGCGCCTTTGAGTCGCGCTTCAAATTCATTGCTACGGTTGCCGGCGTAAACTAGATGCGTATGGCAATCAATCAGACCAGCGGTAATCCATTTGCCTTGAGCATCTAGTACTTCAATCGCATTGCTCCGTTGTCCCTCTGCTTCAGCAACTTTAGTGTCGCCAACCCAAGCGATTTTTCCGTCGGTAATGGCAATAGCTGATTCGGTTATTGCACCGTATTCGTTGTGATTGTCGCTATCCGGCCGATAACCAAAGTCTTCGCTAAACGTGGCAATATTGACGTTAATAATCAATTTTTCTATGTGCGTGGGAAAAATATCAGTTGTCATGATTGACTCCCGATAAAAGGTACTGATTGCAGATACCGGCCAATAATCGCGCCGCCACTTTGGCACTGATAGCGTCAATATCAAAAGCCGGATTGAGTTCGGCGATATCGACCACTTTGACTTTGCCGCTGGCCAGCAACAACTCAATACATTGTTCGACAAAATCTAGCGTTAGGCCTTTGGTCGCAGTGGCGCTGACACCCGGTACAATGCTGGCAGAAAAACAATCCATATCGACAGTAAAATAAATAACATCAACTTGTTCAATAAAAGCGCGAATGCGTTCCGCAATATCCGCAAATGGCTGACGCCAGCAATCATTGTCAAAAACCATGTGTACGCCTAAGGCTTCGGCGCGGTCAAACAAAGCGGCCGTATTGCTAAACTCGCTGACGCCGATACATAAATAGTGAAACGGACAGTCATCGGCCTGTAACTGCTCGGCAATTTGCCGGAGTGGCGTGCCCGAAGTCGCCATATCGGACTGACGAAGATCCAAATGCGCGTCAAAATTGATAATGCCAATCGTCGTATTGGCTTTTTCAATGCTAGTTAGACTCTGCCACAAGCCTAAAAAACTGGCATAAGCAATCGAATGCCCACCGCCCAGACCGATAGCCAAGCCACCACGCTTAAGTATCTGCGCGATGTTATCGGCATAAGCCTGTTGAGTGTCTTCTAAGGTATTTTTAGCCAACTGTCGGTTGTCAAGGCATTCGACATTGCCCATATCGCCAATCAGGCCGGCAAGCTGCCCAGCCCTGTCGGTGCCGAATTTGTTCAGCAACGCCGATGAACACGGCAAGGTGCCAAAATACTTGCGGATAATGTCAGGCGCATCTTTTGCTCCCACACGCCCTTGGTTGCGTCTCACACCTTGGTCGCAAGTAAAGCCGGTTAAACCAATGTGTTGATTGCCGTAGGCACTGACTAACTCGTGCCAGTAACAAGCGCGCTCATTTTCAAAAGGTTCGGCTCGGCCAGTGTATAGGGTTTTATTAAAGGGGATTTGTTTGGTATTTTCCATTGGTTACTTCTTTGTTGAATGAGGTACAAATTGTCCCAGCAAGCGCATCATGATTGCTTTTGCTGTGCCAGATTGAGCAAGACGTGCATTTTGTCCCGCCCACATCGCGGAAAAGTCATCACGCCCCGCTTGCTGCGCCGCCTGCTTCAACGGCTCAGTCACAAATGAGGCATAGGGAAACGGTGGCGCTTTCGGGTGTATGCCGAGTTCCGCGATGAAACGATTTTGTATTCCGCGCGCCACCCCACCACTAAAAACATTAGTCAACGCGGTATGTTCGGCGCGCTGGCTTTGCAAGGCCGCTTTGTGCGCTGAGGTTGTTTTAGCTTCATCGGCGAGTAAAAATGCCGTGCCGACTTGCACCGCATCGGCGCCTAAAGCAAAGGCCGCTTCTACCGTCGAAGCATCACTGATACCACCAGCCGCAATAATAGGCACGTCACAGGCTTGAGCCAACTGAGGCACTAGGCTAAACGTCCCCAACTGGGCGCTAATATCGTGGGATAAAAACATGCCGCGATGACCACCGGCTTCTAAGCCTTGAGCAATAATGGCATCAACTTTTTTCGCTTGTAGCCATTTCGCTTCGGTAATAGTCGTCGCGGTGCATAACACTTTGGCACCCGAATTTTTAATTTGTGCCAGCAAGTTATCGTCTGGTAACCCAAAGTGAAAACTCACGACCGGCACTTTTAAGTCCACAATCAAATCGGTTAATTCTTGAGTAAACGGCTGGCGTGCACCCGTGCGTATTATTGCCGTTTTATCCAAATTAAATTCTCTATAGTAAGGCGCTAGCACCTCATACCATTGGTTTTCTAGTACATCAGTATAGTCAAGTTGTTGATGAGCGAAAAAATTCACGTTAAACGCTGCGGAAGTCTCTGCCTGAATATACTTGATTTCTCGCTCAATTTGTTCTAATGTCAGCATTGCACACGGCAAAGACCCCAAGCCGCCGGCACGACAAACGGCAATGGTTAACTCACTGTCCTGCACACCAGCCATTGGTGCTTGTATTACTGGAAATCGGCAAGAGAAAAGAGATAAAAAATGGCTGTCAGGCATGGTGTTCCTTCCATCAAAAAACAAAAAAGCCGACAACTATTAAGCTGTCGGCTTTGGGCTTTGAATAGCAACCTATTTGAATCATGGCATCAGTATTAACAAACAGTCCACACATAGACCAGACTCACGGGCACTTTGCGAATTAAAAGAGCGCTTAGTGTCTCAAACGATTAATCAAAGATAAACGCGCAGACGCTTCTGCCAATGCTTCTTGGGCTTTCTTAAAGTTCGGGCCTTTCGCATCACGTAAAGCATCTTCAGCTTGTTTCTTAGCTTCTTCAACTGCTGCACGATCCATTTCTTCGGCACGTTCAGCAGTATCAGCCAAAATAGTCACGTGTGTTGGTTGAACCTCTACAAAGCCACTACTGATGTAAACACTGTCTTCATCGCCATTTTCATGTTTCACGATGACATGACCCGGCTTTAGCGAAGACAGCAAAGGTGCGTGACCGTGCATAACACCGATTTCGCCCTGTGAAGCACTCACACTGACAATCACGCCCTCACCACGATAAACGTGCTGGTCAGCATCAACGATTTCTACGGTAATGGTGTTTGCCATAATTACTGCTCCTCAAAATTACATATTTTCGGCTTTAGCAACCGCTTCCTCGATACCACCCACCATATAGAACGCTTGCTCTGGTAAGTGGTCATACTTGCCATCAACAATGTCCTTAAAGGCTGTGATAGTATCCTTCAATGAAACGTATTTACCTGGCGCACCGGTAAAGACCTCAGCAACAGTAAATGGTTGTGACAAGAAACGCTGAATCTTACGAGCGCGAGTAACGATTTGCTTATCTTCTTCTGATAGCTCATCCATACCCAAAATAGCGATAATGTCGCGTAACTCGCGGTAGCGTTGAAGTACCGATTGCACGCTACGAGCAACACCATAGTGCTCTTCACCAATAACTTGCGGATCAAGCTGACGTGAAGTTGAATCGAGTGGATCAACCGCAGGGTAAATACCCAATTCGGCAATCTGACGAGACAAAACAACTGTAGCATCTAAGTGAGCGAAAGTTGTCGCTGGCGATGGGTCAGTCAAGTCATCAGCAGGTACATAAACTGCTTGAATTGAAGTAATTGAACCTTTGTTGGTTGAAGTGATACGCTCTTGCAAGCGTCCCATTTCTTCGGCCAATGTTGGCTGATATCCTACAGCTGAAGGCATACGACCTAACAACGCCGAAACTTCAGTACCGGCCAAAGTGTAGCGATAAATATTATCAACGAACAAAAGCACATCACGACCTTCATCACGGAAGTATTCTGCCATAGTCAAACCCGTTAGCGCAACGCGTAAACGGTTTCCTGGTGGCTCGTTCATTTGGCCATAAACCATGGCTACTTTAGATTCCGAATGCGTTTTGACATTAACAACACCGGCTTCTTGCATTTCGTGATAGAAGTCATTACCTTCACGAGTACGTTCACCAACACCGGCAAAAACTGACAAACCAGAGTGAGCCGTTGCGATGTTGTTGATTAGCTCCATCATGTTAACGGTTTTACCTACACCGGCACCACCGAACAAACCCACTTTACCTCCTTTAGCAAACGGGCATAGCAAATCAATAACTTTGATACCTGTTTCCAGAAGCTCTGTTGAACTCGACAGCTCATCGTAAGCTGGCGCTTTACGGTGAATTTCCCACTTTTCGTTTGAATCAACTTCGCCACAATGGTCGATTGGTTCACCCAACACGTTCATGATTCGTCCCAGAGTACCTTGACCGACTGGAACAGAAATCGCCGCACCCGTATTTTTAACTTCCAAACCACGCTTGAGACCTTCGGTTGCGCCCATAGCTATCGCACGAACCACACCGTCACCCAACTGCTGTTGAACTTCCAAAGTTAGCGAACCATCTGCCAACACTAAGGCATCATAGGTCTTCGGAATGCTATCTAACGGAAATTGGACATCAACAACCGCACCGATAATCTGAATAATTTTACCCATACTCATTGGTATATTCCCCTGTTTAATACTTAAAATCTTTATACTTGCCTATAGCAACTATACTGCAGCCGCACCCGCAACAATCTCTGACAACTCTTGAGTAATTGCCGCTTGACGCGCCTTATTGTACTGCAATTGTTTTTCATCAATAAGCGTCCCAGCGTTATCCGTAGCATTTTTCATCGCAATCATTCGCGCCGCCATTTCACAAGCAATATTCTCAGACACCGCACGCTTTACTAACGCCTCAATATAGCGAACCAACACCTTATCCAACAAGGCTTCCGCAGACGGCTCGTAGATATAATCCCACTGATGATTCGGCGTATCGGTATCCAAAAAGTCCGGCACTGGCAACAATTGTGAAACCTCTGGCGTTTGCGTCATGGTGTTTTCAAACAAATTTGACACCATATAAACGCGATCAATCTTACCATTTCGGTACTCATCAATCATTACATTGACTGGGCCTAAAAGCTCATTGATTGATGGTCTATCGCCCATATGCTCTTTGTTGGCAATAATGTTAAAGCCCATGCTGGACAAGAACTTATAACCTTTAGTGCCATAAACTGCAATCGAAACTTCGCAGCCCTCATCATCGTGATGACGTCTAGCACTATCCATCAAATTTTTGAACAAATTGATATTCAAACCACCACACAAACCACGGTCCGTTGTCACTACAATGTAGCCAACGCTGCGTTTCTTGCGCTTGACCAAAAACGGATGTGAAACTTCCGTATTGGCTTTTGCTAAATCACCAGCAACTTGCTTGATTTTTTCGGCATAAGGCCGACTTTCATCCATAAAAGCCTGTGCCTTACGCATCTTCGATGCCGCCACCATTTCCATGGCTTTGGTAATCTTCTTGGTGTTTTGGATACTTTTTATCTGGGTGCGTATTTCTTTTGCATTAGACATCAGCTATCCCTCTTTATTACCAAACGCCGTTAGACTTAAATGCATCAAAGCCTTCGGTCAAGGTTTTTTCAATATCATCATTGAAGTTACCCGTTTGGTCGATGTTCTTCATCATTTCACCGTGATGCTGACGGAAATAGTCAATCGACGCACGTTCAAAGTCTAGCACTTTTTCTAGCTCAACGTCATCCAAATAACCACGGTCTGCACCAAACAATGACACGGCCATATCTGCTGTACTTAGTGGTGTGTACTGAACTTGCTTCATTAGTTCAGTAACGCGCTGACCACGTTCCAACTGTTTGCGAGTCGCTTCATCCAAATCTGAGGCAAACTGAGCAAAAGCGGCGAGCTCACGATACTGAGCCAGTGCCAAACGAACGCCACCACCTAATTTTTTGATAATCTTAGTTTGAGCTGCACCGCCTACACGCGACACTGACAAACCCGCATTAATCGCAGGGCGAACACCTGAGTTAAACAAATCTGTTTCTAAGAAAATCTGACCATCGGTAATTGAAATAACATTCGTAGGTACGAATGCAGACACGTCGCCCGCTTGCGTTTCAATAATCGGCAAAGCAGTCAATGAGCCCGTTTTACCTTTGACGCGACCTTCTGTTAGACGCTCGACCTCATCGGCATTAATGCGTGAAGCGCGTTCCAATAGACGAGAGTGAAGGTAGAAAACATCACCTGGATAAGCCTCACGGCCTGGCGGACGACGCAATAACAGGGAGACTTGACGATATGCCCAAGCCTGTTTAGTCAAATCGTCATAGACAATCAGAGCATCTTCGCCGTTATCGCGGAAGTACTCACCCATAGAACAGCCTGTGTAAGGTGCAATATATTGCAGTGCTGCCGAATCAGACGCTGAAGCAACTACGACAATGGTGTGCGCCATAGCGCCGTGCTCTTCAAGCTTACGTACTACGTTGGCAACGGAAGACGCTTTCTGTCCCACGGCAACGTAAATACACTTAACACCAGAGCCTTTCTGATTGATAATCGCGTCAATTGCGATAGCGGTTTTACCGGTTTGACGGTCTCCGATAATCAACTCTCGCTGACCACGACCCACTGGCACCATAGCATCGATTGCTTTTAAGCCAGTTTGAACCGGCTGGTCAACCGATTGACGCTCGATAACACCCGGTGCGATTTTTTCAATTGGCGAAGTCTCTTTGGCTTCAATTGGACCTTTCCCGTCAATTGGCTGCCCTAGTGCGTTAACAACGCGACCCAGCAACGCTTCACCGACAGGAACTTCTAAAATTTTGCCGGTACATTTAACGATATCGCCTTCGGTCAAGTGCTCGTAGTCGCCCAAAACAACGGCACCCACAGAATCTTGCTCTAAGTTAAGCGCAAGTCCATAAGTGTTGTTTGGAAACTCTAACATCTCACCTTGCACAGCTTGCTCCAAACCGTGAATGCGAGCGACACCATCAGACAGGCTGATAATACGACCCTCTGTACGCGCTGACGCTTCTAGGTCAGCCGACTCAATCTGTGATTTAATAATGTCTGAAATTTCAGATGGATTTAGTTGCATAATATTGCATCCTCGTGTTAGTTCAGTGCTTTTGCTAGCTGCTCAAGTCGGCCTTTGACAGAACCATCAATGACGGTATCCCCAACTTTAATTACAGCCCCACCGATTAATGACTTATCGATTTCCACAGACACCTCAACCTTCTTACCATAACGGCGTTCCAGTTTCTGAACCAAATTATCTCTGCTAGCGTCAGTCAACGCTTTAGCAGATACAATTTTGGCAACAACGGTGTCGTTCGATTTATTGACCTCTTCAACAAATCGAGAGGCAACCTCTGGCAACAAGACAAAGCGCTTGTTATTCGCAAGAACCCGAACAAAATCGCCAAACTTCTCCGGCACATCAATATGTGCTTTTTTTGCAAGCAAATCAACACTCGTGAGAAACTTATCAGCTGTCAAACTCTGCGACTTCAGAAAGCGCTTACTTTCTTCATTTTCGCCCAATGCCTGACAAAGTTCCATCACTGGTAACCATTGTTTTGCTTCGCCTTGACTAGCAACCTCATAAAGTGCTTTTGCGTAGGGTCTCGCTGCGGTTAATGATTCTGCCATTGGTTCCTCTTTATATTTGCTTCGCTAGCTCATCAATTAATTGAGCATGTTTTTTATCGTCAATTTCTTCACCGACGATCTGACTTGCACCACTCAAAACTAAAGACGACAATTGCGTTCTTAGTTCTTCACGAGCGCGCTGCGTCTCCTGCTCAATTTCTGCTTTCGCTGTTGCGATTTGACGCTCACCTTCGACTTTGGCATCATCTTTAGCTGCTTCAACCATGGCTTTTGCACGGGCTTCTGCCTCTGCAATGATTCCCACTGACTTCTGGCGAGCATCTTTGGTTAAGTCTTCTGACTGTGCTTGCGCCTGCTCTAGACTTACTTTTGCCTCTTCAGCCGCCGCCAAACCTTTTGCGATTTTTTCTCGGCGAGCTTCCAATGCACCAATAATCGGTGGCCAGACATACTTCATGCAAAACCAAACAAACAATCCAAACGAGATTAATTGTCCGATTAGCGTTAAATTAATATTCATGGCATTCTCCGAAAAGGGTTATCAAAATTTACTTTCTAAAATAAAAACTAAATTCATTAACCAGCTTTTGCAAAGATGACAAATAGCGCGATACCAACAGAAATCATTGGAACAGCGTCAATCAAACCTGCCAACAAGAAGAGGTTACTCTTCAAACGATTTTCCATTTCTGGCTGACGCGCGACGGACTCAATAAATTTTGACCCCAAAATTGCAATACCAAACGCCGCGCCAACGGCCGCCAAACCCAACATAATTGCTGCTGCTATATATAACATTTTTTGCTCCTGTTTATTAAAAATAAAAAATAAAGTTACTAATAAAAAAATTTAAATAAGACTTAGTGTTCTTGACAAGCACTATCTAAGTAAACAATGGTCAATGCCATAAAGATAAAGGCCTGCAAAAGCACAATTAAGATATGGAAGATGGCCCAAGGCAGTGACAAAGTCCACTGAAGTGCCACTGGCAACAACGCGATTAAAATAAAGATAACTTCACCCGCGTACATATTACCGAATAACCGAAGCGCCAAAGAAACAGGCTTGGCAATCAATGTCGCCAATTCAAGAACCAAGTTAAACCACGCCAAACCCACACTCGGGAATGGTTGGAGCGCCAACTCTTTACCAAAACCACCCCAGCCTTTCATTTTCACACTATAAAAAAGAATAAGACCAAACACACCCAACGCAATAGCAAAAGTATTATTGGGATCAGTTGTTGGAACAACTTTCAAATAAGGGATACCAATCTCAGCTGCCATGGCGGGCAACAAATCAACGGGAATCAAATCCATGGTATTCATCAACACTATCCAGCAAAAGATAGTCAACGCTAAAGGCCCAATCAACGGCTGATTGCCTTTAAAACCATTACGCACATTCTCATCAACCCATTCAACTATCATCTCGACGAAATTTTGTGCTGCCGTGGGATTATCTACCGATACACTCAAAGCAATCTTGCGGAAAAACCACAAAAACAAACCACCCAACAACAATGAAAAAAACATTGTATCAAGGTGGATAGCCCAAAACCCCATCTCAGAAGCCTCATCAGCGCCATGCGCTATACCAAAGCCATTCTCAGGGTGATAACCAAAGGTAAGATTCTGAAGGTGATGCTTAATGTAATCTGAGGCGGTTTGCACGCCATGCGCTTCACTTGCCATACTCTACTATCCTGATTAACTGATTCAAAAAATAAAAAAACTGACCCAAAACAAACCCTATAATCATAGCGCTCGCATCAAAACCCAACTTAAACCCTAGCATCAACAACACGCACACAGCCACTGCACGAACAAGACTCGATTTCACAACGGCGGTTATTGACTGCCCAACTTGCTTAAAAACGCCACGCCCATACCAGTAAATAAAAACGTACGCCACAAGCAGATTTAACAGTCCAACAAAAACGCCATAAACCAAAGCCAATTTATCGCTAAAAAAAAACGACAAAAAAGCAATCAACACAGCTAAAACCGCGCCATTTATGCAATGCCACTTGAGCATCGAGGGATTTTGATTTGCCATAAAACTGGAGAGGATTATAGGCGACTACTAGCCTTTGGTCAACATAATCATGCGATTAATTTTGGATTAATTTTAGGTTTCACAATATTGATTATCAATACGCACACCGACACACCAGTAGCCGCTTTAGAAACAAGCTATTGCCAATATTTGGCCGGTCAACAGCGCGTTTTCAATGCAACCCCAAACGGTCAGTCAACTGTTTCAGCATTGCCTCGTCACTAAAGGACAGGGTAATCTTCCCATTGCCCGCCGTCTGCTGAGAAATATTCACTTTGGTTTGCAAAAACTCGCTTAGACGCGTCTCTAATTGCTTCACTTCGGGTTTCTTTTTGGCACGCTGCGGCATGGTGGCTGACTCCTGATTTTGCGCTTCGCGCACCAGCGCTTCTGTTTCGCGCACTGCCAACCCTTTTAGACGAATTTGTTGTAACAATTCGTATTGCATCGCCTTATCCACACCCAGCAATGCCCGCGCGTGTCCCATATCTATCGCCTTATCAATCAACGCTTGCTGCACTTCTTCGCCCAACTCTAGCAAACGCAAGGTATTACTCACCGCCGAGCGCGATTGACCCAACATTTTTCCGCAGGCCTCATGCGTTAAGCCAAACTGTTTAATCAATGACGAAATGCCTTTAGCCTTTTCAATAACATTTAGGTCCTCACGCTGCATATTTTCAATGAGCGCAAAAATAGCCGACTGACTATCGCTGACTTTGTGCACCATGACGGGCACTTCTTCTAGGCCGGCTAACTGAGCCGCTCGAAAACGACGCTCACCGGCAATAATTTCGTACCGACCGCCTTTCTCGCGCACCGCCAGTGGTTGGATAACACCGTGCTGACCAATAGAATCTGCCAGAGCAGTCACTGCCGCCTCATCAAAATGCTTGCGCGGCTGATAAGGGTTGGGCGACAATTGAGACAGCGCAACCATCTGTGCCGGCACCGCAACGCTATCGACGACCGCCTCACTACCCAATAGCGCCTCTAAGCCCTTGCCTAATCCTCTTTTTTTCATGATGATATTCCTTCAAACTGTTCTAATCGCGCAAGCACTTCGCTAGCAAACGCTTGATAAGCCTTAGCGCCCTTGGCCGACTTATCAAAGTAAAAAGCCGGCATACCGAAACTGGGCGCTTCCGCCAACCGGATATTCCTCGGCACAATGGTATCGAACATTTTATCTTTGAGAAAGGTCTCCAGCTGCGCAGACACTTCGCGCGCCAACTTGGCACGGCCATCAAACATGGTGCGCAAGAAACCCAGCACCCGCAATTCAGGATTGACAGTTTTTTGCAAATCCGCCACCGTATCCAGCAAGGCCGTTAATCCTTCCAACGCATAATATTCGCATTGAATGGGCACGACGACAAAATCCGATGCCGACATAGCATTAACCGTTAAGATATTGAGTGCCGGCGGACAATCCATCACCACCACATCAAACAAATCCTGCTTCGCCAACACTTGAAAGTTTTCGCGCAAGATAAAAGGTGCTTTGAGCAAGGCGCGCATCTGCACCTCGGCCACCGTCAAATCTTGGTTGGCCGGCACGACGGTCAAATTGGGAAATTGCGTAGCCTGCATAACATCGGTTAACGTCTTTTCGCGCAAACAGATCTCCACCATACTGTGTTCAAGCTGGTGCTTGTCAACACCCACACCCATCGTGGCATTGCCTTGTGGATCCAAATCCACAAGTAACGTGCGCTGCCCCAACACACCCAACGAAGCCGCCAGATTAACGGCGGTCGTGGTTTTGGCAACACCGCCTTTTTGATTGCATACTGATATAATTTTCAAGTAGTTTCTCTTCTATGTTGTTTTTCGCAATATCAACAAGTGACGCTGTGCCACTTCAAATGGCACAGCTAACACTTCATCTGCCGTGATACTAAAGTCGTCAGGAAGCGCCTCCGTCTCTGCCACCGTGTCGTTGGCTTTCATAGCAAGCCACACCGTATCGGCATCGCCCAAATGGCGCGTTATTGTAGTAAAATTCTTCAACGAGGTAAATGCCCGACAAATGACTATCGAGCGCGGCGTTTCAACCTGCCAATTTTCAACCCGTTGCTGAACGACTTCAACGCGTTCAGAAAGCCCCAGTACCGTAACAATATGGCGCAAAAACCGGCATTTTTTACCAATACTCTCGACCAATTGCACTTGCAATTCTGGCAACGCTATCGCCAAAATCACCCCTGGTACGCCGCCCCCCGTACCGATATCAGCTAAGGAAGTGGGCGCCAAACGCTCAACCGGCCGCACTACCGACAAGGCATCTAACACATGGCGCTTAACCATCTCCTCTGGATCACGAATGGCGGTCAAGTTGTAGGTTTTATTCCATTTTTCCAGCTGCCGAACATAAACAAGCAACTGTTCAAACTGAGCGTCAGTCAAGGTCAAACCCAGCTGCTCGCAGCCGCCGTGCAACAGTGTAGAAAGCGGATTAGTCATTTCAGTCATCCTTTGCAATTATCCAAGGCTCTTAATAAAAGAGGGCATTATACGTCAACCCAGCAATTTCAGCAATTTTAGTGAAATAATCCAACAATGACTACGGCAAACCAGTCTAACGAAAAAAGGCGATTTTACAAGTTCACCACGACTGTATCACACCAAAGCGTTAATCCCCCAACATAGCAAAAATATCGGCCATAATGTCATCGCGTTGGGCTTGTTTTTGTTCTTCGGACAGCTGGGCTTCGTTGATGCCCACCCATTCGATTTCGCCTTTGGGTAACTCGTCTAAAAAACGACTGGGGTCGGTAGGCGTAACATTACCCCCAACGCGGCGGTTTTTGGCGAGGCTCATCGACAGCCGGCGCTTGGCGCGCGTCATCCCAACATAAAGCAGGCGGCGCTCTTCTTCCACGCCCTCCTCGGTGGCGCTACTGTTGGCGTGCGGTAACAAACCCTCTTCCAAGCCGACAATAAACACGTAGGGAAACTCCAAGCCCTTGGCGGCGTGCAGCGTCATCAGCGAAATGGCTTCGAGGCGGTTTTCCTCCTCGGCCTTGTTTTCCAACATATCTAACAACAGCATGCGCTGAATAATTTCCGACAGGCTATTTAAGTCGTCTTTGTCGTTGAGACGCGTCAACCACTCGCGCAACTCGGCAATCAGCTCCATGCGTTTGTCGGCCTTGGCGGCGCTGTGTTGAGAACGAACATAGTCTTCATATCCGGTATCGCCCATGACCCAATCAAACAGTTGCAAGGGCGATTCGCCCTCTTCGGCCTTGCGGTGCAAGTCCATAATCCATTTACCGAATTCGTACAGCAAGCAAACCAATATGGCGATTGCGCGCGTATTCCGATAGCTTTTGCAAGGTGCTGGTGCCGATTTCGCGTTTGGGGGTGTTGACGATACGGACAAAAGCGCGCTGGTCGTCGGGATTGGCAATAACGCGCAAATAAGCCAGTAAATCGCGGATTTCGGTGTGTTCAAAAAACGAGGTCGAGCCATTGATGACATAAGGCAAACGCTGTTGGCGCAAAGCCTTTTCCAACGGTCGCGACTGGTAATTGCCGCGGTACAAAATGGCGTAGTCGTTGAGGTCGGTGCCGTAGCGGCTGTGATGCATGGCGATGTCGCCAATCACCGCCAACGCC
>PDWI01009334.1_pt1 | contig 14137 bp, 18 predicted proteins | sample 1430891 | NCBI WGS metagenome assembly PDWI01 (sample SAMN01162508, study PRJNA174530) | Oral metagenome, whole genome shotgun sequencing project. | biome: Marine environment; feature: Marine mammal; material: Swab sample of the gingival sulcus; isolation source: swab sample of gingival sulcus...
TTTACGTCTTGTTTTTGCACCCTTAGTTGGTTTACCCCAAGGAGTTACAGGATGACGACCTGAGTTTTTCTTACCTTCACCACCACCGTGTGGGTGATCAATTGGGTTCATCGCTGAACCACGAGTTTGTGGTCTTATTCCCCTGTGACGATTACGTCCAGCTTTTCCTATAACAACGTTAGCCCAGTCTTCATTTCCAACTACGCCAACAGTTGCCATACACTCACCTAACACTTGTCTCATCTCACCACTAGGAAGTCTTAAAACAACGTACTTTTCTTCTCTACCCATAAGTTGAACATAGCCACCTGCGCTTCTTGCTATTTGACCACCTTTACCAGGCTTTAGCTCAACATTGTGCAAGATTGTACCCATTGGGATATTTTTAAGCTTCATTGCGTTTCCTGGCTTGATGTCAAGTCCGCTTTCAGCTGAACTTACTTCATCACCTACTTTAAGACCAGATGGTTGAATGATATATCTTTTTTCACCATCTTTATAACTTAAAAGTGCAATTCTACAATTTCTATATGGGTCATATTCGATAGCCTCTACAATAGCAGGTATATTAAATTTTTTACGTTTAAAATCAATAATTCTGTATAATTTTTTTGCTCCAGCTTGCTTATGACGAGATGTTACTCTACCGTTATGGTTACGTCCAGCAGTTGCAGGAAGTTTCTTAAGCAAACTTGGAACGCTTGGCTTTGCTGTTATATCATCTGAACTAAGCCCTGTCATATAACGACGACTAGGGGTATATGGTTTATATGTTTTTATAGCCATCTTATGCCTCCAAATTCTCTAATTGTGCGCCTTCTGGCAACTTCACATAAAATTTCTTAAAACCTGGACGCTGCCCTAAAGTTCCGCGAAATCTTTTTACTTTTCCACTCATTCTAAGTGAGTTTACTTTTAATGGTGTGAATCCAAAATACTCTTTCAAAACAGCTTTTAAACCGTTTTTTGTCATTCTTTGACTTGTTTGTATAACTACAACACCATCTTCTTGAATGCCTAAAGTTTTCTCTGTATAGAGGATTGATTTGATATCGGTTATATCTGCCATTTTTAGTCCTCTTTTATTAGTTTTTCATAAGCTGATTTTTCTATTATTACAGCATAAAATGCAGTTGCAAGATAAGCATTTAACTCATTTGCTTCAACCACATAACAATTTTTAACATTTCTCAAAGCTAAAAAAGTCTTCTCATCAAGTAACTCTTTTACGATTAAAACGTCACGAACACCCAAATCTTTTATGATTTTAGCTGCGTCTTTTGTTTTTCCACTCTCTATAATGAAAGAATTAACCACAAAAAGACCACCATTTTTTGCTTTTTCATTTAAAGCAAATTCTAGTGCTAAACGCTTCTGTTTTTTGTTTACTTTTTGATTATAGTTTCTATTGTTTTTTGGTCCAAAAGCGATACCACCGCCAACCCAGATTGGGCTAGTTCTACTACCTGCTCTCGCACCACCACGACCTTTTTGGCTCCATGGCTTCTTACCGCCACCTCTTACTTCACTTCTAGTTTTTGTTGTTGCTGTATTTGCACGAAGTGAAGCTAGGTACGACTTTACATAAAGATAAAGGTTGTGTGAGTTGATCTTCTCATAAGAAGATGGAAGTGCAACTTCTCCACTTTTTTTATAATTATCATCTAGTATTATTGCTTGACTCATTTTACTATCCTTACACGTCCTAATGCACCATTTGCTCCTGGAACTGAACCTTTTACAGTCAATACTCCAAGCTCTGCATCAAATGCAACTACTTCGTTTTTAACAGTTACTTTTACATTACCGTACTGCCCTGGCATCTTTTGACCTGGCTGAACACGTCCTGGCCATTCACAGTTTCCGATCGAACCTGGGCGTCTATGAAATCTACTACCATGACTTGCAGGACCACCAGCAAATCCGTGTCTTTTCATAACACCTGCAAAACCTCTACCTTTAGAGTTTAAACTAACTTTTAACTCTTTTGCTTCACTAAGTGGAGTAACATCTAAAGCACCAGCTTCTTCGTTATTTACATGTAATGTTACAAAACGGTTAAACTCTGCAGATAAATTATATTTTTTCTGTTGTCCAGCTATTGATTTGTTATGCTTTTTTCCACTCGCATAAGCTACGATAGCTTTTTTATTTTCGCCAACTTCACATACTTTAGCTTCCACAACTTTTAGTAAAGTTACAGGAGTACTTGGTACGCTTATAGTTCGGCTCATTCCGATTTTTTCTACAATATATTCCATATTCTTTCCTTACCTTTACTTGCTCATTGCTCTAACTTCAACATTAACTTCCGGTGCTAAGTCAAGTTTCATAAGCGAATCAACTGTATCTGGCGTAGCCGATACGATGTCAATCATTCTAGCATGTGTTCTAATTTCAAATTGTTCACGTGAGTCTTTGTTTACGTGAGGTGATTTAAGCACAGTATAGCGCTTAAGTTTTGTAGGCATTGGAACCGGTCCTCTTATCTCAGCACCTGTTCTCTTGACAGCTTCTACGATTGCTGCAACTGATCTGTCTAAAACTCGATGATCATAAGCTTTAAGCTTAAGACGAATCTTTTCCACGTTGTCCATATTTTACCTTTAAAAAGAACTTGTCGCCCCTATCGCTCAAAAATTTTAAGCAATACCCGACATTAAAAGGATTGTGATTTTACAAAAAAGCAGTTCAAAAGTCAAGTTTTTAGGGACAGAAGTAAAATATTTTTTTATTTTATTTCCTTATTAAAAGGAATTAAAATAAAAAACAAAAGACAAAATATATACTAGTTTACAATTTAGTTTAGTAAATTTAAGTTTTATTTTATTGACTTTTTCGGGGGTACATTTATATTTCAACACAAAGGATATAATATGAAAAAAATTTTATTTTTTTCTTTGTTGGGTTTAAGCTTAGCTCTTATTGGCTGCGGAGGAGGAGATAGTGGATTTGACTATGATGACTTAGTTCCTGATAGTTCAAATAGCAATGTATCTGCTTCAGAAGCATTAGAAGTACAACAAACTGCAAATGGCTACAATTTAACTTGGAAAAGGACAGGCGAGGTTATTAAGTACTCTTACACTGCTTTAATAGTAAAAAATAGTGCAGGTTCTTTCAAGGTTGCTTCTACGAATAGCAACAGAACATTGAATATTACATGCGAATTAGATAGTGAATATCAAAATGACAATATTAAACGTTATATTTGTGATGGTGGAATAGGTGTTGGAGCTATAGGGTTTGGGTTTTATAAAGTTAATGATAGCTCAAATGATTTTTATGAAAGAGCTGGAAATGATGACAATGATAAAGAAGTAAAACTTCCTAACAGTATTTAAAAAAATAGCATTAAGAAATAAAATTTTCTTAATGCTATCAACACATCACACACTACAATTAAGATAATTTATACAACTTTAATTATAGAAATTATATTATTTATTATGGAAACATTAGATTATTTTTACGAAAAACCACCAACCTTTTCACATTTTAACCCAAGGCGCTATAAAATCGAGGCGAAAAGGACATTGATTGTTGGAACTAGGAAGAGTGGAATTACATCTATTATAGCTGATTTTTTATCATCTTTGAAAGAAGAAAATTTTCTTTATCTAAACTTAAATGATATACGAGTTAGCAATATAGAACCCAAAAAACTTGATAAGTTTATCATTAAAAAATCAATCACCCATCTTGTCATCGAAAACTTTCATGAGGATTTTACGCTACCAAAAATAGACAATATAATTCTTACATGTAATAATCTACATTTTAAAAAAGATGGCTTTAAACTCTTACATGTAAAGCCTTTAAGCTTTGAAGAGTTTATCGGTTTTGAACATAGAAATTTTAACACTGAATATCTTTTTAGTCTGTACGCAAATCGTGGAAAGCTTCCAAAAAGCGCAAACTTAACTAGCTTTGAAAATAAAATCTATCTGCAAGAAAATATCAAACTTTGTTTAGAAGATAAGATTAGTCAAGAACTCTTTTATCTGCTTGCAAAAAAGCAGTCGCAACCCTACTCACTTTTTAAAGCCTACAATGAATTAAAACCTTTTATGAAAGTATCAAAAGATAAACTTTATCAAAAAGCCTATGAGCTTCAAAAAAAAGGGTTTGTAACTTTTTTAGAAAAATTTGGCTCACCAAAATCAGCCAAAAAAATCTATCTTACAAATTTTGCCTACAAAAACGCCATAACACATGAGAAAGATTTTATAAAACGTTTTGAAAATATGGTCTTTAGCGAACTACATGTAAAGAAAGTTTTTTATACAGATGAATTGCATTTTTACTTACCAACTAAAAATCAAGCTTTTATCTGTATTCCTTTTTTACCGCCAGAAATCATCATAAGGCGTTTTTACAAAATCTTGCCAAAGCTTAAAGATTTACATGTAAATTCACTAAAAATCATAACACTAGGAAATGAAGGCAAAGCTCAAAAAGAAAATATCACATGTGAAATCTTACCCTTTTGGGAATGGGCTTTGGTACTTTAGTTTATATTGTCGCACTCGTACTCACCGATGTTTTTTACATGTAAAATAGATTTTATGAATATTTTTTGATACAATTTGATAAAAAGGAGAGGTATTGTGTGGAGTTGATGAGGCTGGACGCGGTTGTTTAGCTGGGGATTTAGTAGTAGCTGGATGTGTTTTAAATAATGATATACAAGGGTTAATGGATTCTAAAAAACTTAGCGAAAAAAAACGCGAAGAGCTATATGAACAAATTATACAAAAAAGCAAGTATGAAATCGTTCGATTTTCAAGCCAAGATGTAGATGAAAAAGGTATAAGTAGATGTTTAAAAGAAGCGCTTTTGCAAATAAAAGAGAAGTTTTGCCAATATGATATTTTATTTGATGGCAATACTAACTTTGGAGTAGATGGCATAAAAACTCTCATAAAAGCTGATGCAAAAATTCCTGAAGTAAGTGCGGCTAGCATATTAGCAAAAGTCACGAGAGATAGGGAGATGAAAAAGTATGATAAGCTCTATCCAAACTACGATTTTAACTCTCACAAAGGGTATGGAACCAAGTTACATGTAAAGATGATAGAAGAGTTTGGATTAAGCCCAGTTCACCGCAAAAGTTTTAAGATAAAATCTCTTACATGTAAGTCACTTTTTTAAATTATGATATAATTTCAGAAAATATTATAGGCGGGACAATGGAAAATAGTTCGATAAAAGATTTGTTACAAAAATCGCAAACTTTGCTTGATATAGTAAGTGACGTATTAAAGCATAGCGATGTGGATTTAAATATTAGCCAAAAAGACTATGACAAATCTAAGCGATTTATAAAAATACCTAAAGGAAGCTTTTTGATGGGCTCAAATGAGTATGTGGATGAAAGCCCTGAACATCTAGTAAATATAGGTTATGATTTTTTTATCAGTGCATATCAAGTTACAGTTAAAGAGTATCTAGAGTTTGCTCTCGCTACTGAATCAAACTATCCTGAATGGCTTACAAATCGTTCAAATATCAAACTAATTTCATCAAATCATTATAAAAACACAAATCTAAACAATGATGCACCAATAGTTGGTATTAGCTGGGAAAATGCCAAAGAGTACTGCAAATGGCGCACCGAAAAAGAGGGAAAACAATATAGACTTCCAAGTGAGGCGGAGTGGGAATATGCCTGTAAGGCTGGAAGCAGGACAAGATATAGTTTCGGAGACAATGAAAACGACCTTAACGAATATGCATGGTATAACAAAAACTCAAACAAAGGCGCTCATGCAGTTGGACTAAAAAAACCAAACAAATGGGGTCTATACGATATGCACGGAAATATTTGGGAATGGTGTGAAGATGTATGGAATAAAGATTACGATTTAGCTCCTCGTGATGGTAGCGCAAATAAAGTAGGAGATAATAACATTAGGGTTTTACGAGGTGGCTCATGGGCAGATTCATCAAGATACGTGCGCTCATCAAACCGAAACGGCTATGACTTTGATGGATGCGATAATGATCTTGGCTTTAGAATAGTACTAGAAGAGAAAAATTAGTTATAAATATTTTTTACAAATTGCCGATGTAGTAAAACACTAAAATAAAATAGGGGAGTAATGGAACAGTTAGTTGAAAGATTTAAACTCATTAGTGCAGCTATAAATCTAAATGAATATGAAATAATATCAGCACAAACAAAAAAACTTAGCACATTTTCACTGGACTCTCGTGCGGATGATATATTAAAATCATTACAAAAACAAGCTTATGATGAAGCGCTAAGCAAGATAAGGACTTATGAAAAAAATGCTTCAAATATAAATGCATATAAAGACCCAAAAATACAAGCATTGCACATCCAATTAAGAACTCTAGAGAAAGATTTAAATAATCTACATGAAGAAAAAAATGAATATATTGCAAATATAAATGAGTTTATATCCTTCTTTTTCCAATACTATCTACATGTAGAACTTCAAAATGTATTGAAACTAAGGCTTAAGAATGCAGGAGATGCGCTAGGTCAAAACCATATAACAAGAAAACGTTTTGAAGAATTAAATGAAAAATATAACCTATATGCACATCAGCTCAACTCCTTTACAGAACAAAGAACAGAACATTTAAGCCAAGAAGATTCTAAAGAGATTAAAGATTTATATAAAAAAGCAAACAGAACTATAAATCCAGATATATTAACAGAAAATGAAAAAAAACGCACTCAAAAGATGTTTGATGCGCTAAATCGTGCCTATACTAGACGTGATTTAGCTACTGTAAAAAAAATACAAAAAACCATAGAGGAAAATCCTCGCATCATATATGGATTTGACAAAATAAATGATAAAGATAAGTTGCGAGCTCAATCTAAAGCTTTGCAATTAAAAATCAGTACTTTAAAAGATGAGATAAAAACTATAAAACAGAGCGATATATATCAATTTTTAAATTCTACAGACAACTTAGAAAGCTATTTTCAAAACATCAAACATATACTTGTAATAAACAAAATTCAATTAGGATCAACCCTAGTTTAAAGCCCTCATAAAAGAGATGACTTTAAAACCCATTTTTTCTCCTATTTTGATGGCTCTGTCTTTTATATAATCATTCTTAACGACGCCAAGCATAACAACTTTGCACTGCACAGAATGTACATGTATATTTGATCCAACAATATCACTATCGGAAATAAGTGCACTTTTTACTTTTGCTGTGATGCTTATATCATCGGCAAAAGTACAACTTTTACGTGTTTTCATATATGCGCCGTAAACAGTTACTTTTCTAACCCCATTTACACTTTTTGCATATCTTAAAGCCCTTTTTAGCTCCTTTTCATTTTCAAATTCACCAACTAAATAGACATATCCATAAAACGATTCTACTCCAACATCAAGTGAACTTGTAAAATTTTCTTTAGCAAGACGAGATTTTATCTGAGTGATAATCCAAGCATCTGAACCTATGGTAAGAATATCTCGTTTATCCACACTTAGTGAATAAATATCATATATATTTTTACCATTCATTACATTTGATACAAAAGGGGTGCACGCTAAAAAGTTTAGACAAATAAATGGAATTAAAACAAATTGTAAAGTTATTTTTGGTAAAATACCTTTTTTGGAGGGTGTATGATTCTGGTGAACATCTCGGGCTTCAAACCCGTTGGCGGGGTAGTTGACTATCTTGCGGGCAGTTCGATTCTGCCACCTTCTCGCCACTTTCATTAAACTATCTCTATGGCTTTATCTTCTCTTTTTTTAACATATCCGACTATACTTGCTCTTTCGTCGCCATTTTCTTGTATTATCCTTAAAGCTTTTTGGGCATCTTTTTCATCAAGTGATACCAGCAATCCGCCTGAAGTTTGAGCATCGTACAAAATTGGGCTAATCTCATTTTTACATGTAATATCGTCTTTGATAAATTCAAAGTTTTTATAACTTCCTGCTGGAATTAACCCCATAGAAGCATACTTTAAAGCACTTTGCAAAAAACTTACATGTAAATTTTCAAACACTAAAGTGAAACTATCTCCTGCCATCTCTTTTGCATGTCCTAGTAGCCCAAACCCTGTGATATCCGTACATGAATTTACATTAAAATCTTTTAACGACTTTGTAGCTTTTTGATTTAGCCTAGCTAGAAAAAAACTAAGCTCATCTATCTCATTTTTTAAAGCCATGTCTGCTTTTATAGCAGTGGATAAAATACCGCTTCCAAGGGGTTTTGTTAAGATTAACACATCGCCTATTTTTGGAGTATTATTTCTCCATATTTTTTTCGGATGAACAACTCCTGTAACACTTAATCCATAATACATCTCAGGAGTTTCGATAGTATGACCGCCAACGATGATACCTCCACACTCCTTAACTTTAGAAGCACCGCCAGCTAAAATCTCACTTAATATCTCTTTAGTCAAATTGCAACTATCAAATCCAACCACATTTAAAGCGTTTAAAACTTCGCCTCCCATTGCAAATACGTCGCTTAAAGAGTTTGCAGCCGCAATCTGCCCATACAAATAAGGATCATCAACAATAGGAGTTATAAAATCAACCGTTTGAACTAACGCCCTATCATCATCTATCTTATAAACACTTGCATCATCGCTACTACTGATACCAACTAAAAGGTTTTTATCATCATCTTGAAGAGAGCTTGTTATATGTGAAAGCTCCGACGGAGCCAATTTTGCCGCTCAACCAGCTGATTTTACAAAAGAAGTAAGCTTGATATTTTTATCCATTATATACTTATAACTCCATCGCTTTTAAGCAGTCCATCAACCACTCCAAAAGCATTTCCTATCTCTCCAACTTGTATATTTAGACCGTAAAAATCCAGACAAACTCCACATGAATAAATCTTACAACCTTTTTCCTCAAGTTGTTTTAAACTCTTTATGCACTCTTCGTTTTCACATGTTAAAAATACTCCGCGATTTACAAAAAATATCTCTTTTGGGATATGGTCACTTTGAGTCATAGCAGCAAAGAAACCAACGATAAGCTTTTCGCCTAAGCCTTCAACGCCTATCTTGTCATCTTTTACAAAAAGTGTTTTTGCACCGCTTGAAAAATCCATATTACATGTAACATTTTTTACTATTTTTAGTGAAATTATATCTCTATCTTCGCTAACACTCACATCGCAATTTTCACTCTTAGCAAATCTCTTTACATTCTCTTTTGCAGCCACATTATCAACAATAACTTCTAAAATATCGCCAATTTGAAGAGAGCTTAAAGCCTCTTTTGTTTTTAAAACAGGTTCAGGACAAGAAAGATTTTTACAATCTAGCTTCATTTAGCAAGCTCCGGAAACAAACTTCTAACCCACTCTTGAGCTGCTGCAATAGAAGGAAAAATTTTACTTTTTGCTATTTGAACATTTTCTTTGTAAAATCTAACTCTAATACCATCTTTTACTTCGTCTATCTTAATTCTTGTGATATGATCTGTATTTAAAAACACTCTATCGTTTAATTTTATAAACATATTTTATCCTTTTAAAAAATTCACATCTATTTTATCACACTTTAGGTAAAAGTTTCTTTTATTTTAGATGGTTGTTAATACTTCTTACAACTAAAAAAACAGCGATAGAAAAAAGTATCATCACAGCTGCAACTGGTGCAGAATAGCTAAGTCCATAGCTTGTAAATCTATCATATATTAAAACAGGTGCAGTCATTGGGTGATATGCTAATATAACCACAGCTCCAAACTCACCTAAACCTCGACCCCACATCATCAAGCAACCATTTATAATATCTTTTTTAGCATTTGGAATAGAGATTTTAAAAAAGACTTGCAAAGGGTTTGCCCCTAGGGTTCTAGCTACATTTTCTAATTTTACATCAACTTTTTTAAAACCCTCTTTAGCTCCATTTATCAAAAATGTAGCAGATAAAAACATCATGCCTATCATGATGCCAGATTCTGTATCCAAAAAAGATATACCTATTTTCTCAAACATATCTCCTAAAAAACCATTTCCAAAAGATAGCATCAATGCAATTCCAGCTGCAGTATGGGGTATCATAATAGGAATATCAACTAAAGTTTCCACAAAAGAGCGTCCCCAAAATTTATATCTTGCTAATATATATGCTAATGGAAGACCAGTAACAAGAGCAAAAAGTGTAGCCCAAAAAGATACTTTCATTGTTAAATAAACTGAAGCTAAAACATCAGCTTCATTTAGAGTTTGCACAAGTACATCTAATGGGTTGCCAGTTAATATACTAAAAAGAGGAATAACCAAAAAAGCTAAAATCACAAATCCAAAAAGTGATAAAATCCAAACAAACCAACTTCTCATAAATAGCATATATCCTTTTTGTTAAATGCAAGATAAATTCTGTTTCCTACATGTAAATCTAAATTTTTAAACTCTTCAACACCCATTTTGACAAAAAATTGCTCATTTTGAACTTTGATGTATATCTTATAATGATCGATAATACCCAAACATTCAGTTAAAACCCCTTCCAAAACCACATCTTTTAAGGGTTTATCTTTTTGCAAGGTTATACAATTTGGGTCGATACTAAAAAGCCCTTGAGATTTTTCTAAAAAAGTGCAAGGAAGTATATTTTTAAAGCCTAAAAATTTTGCAACTTCAAGATTTTTAGGCTTATTTAAAACCTCTTTAGTAGTGCCATATTGCTGAATTTTACCATCCATAACAACCGCTATTCTATCTCCTAAAAAAGCAGCTTCTCTAAAATTGTGAGTTACATGTAGTGTTGTAAGATGATAGCGCTCATGGATACTTTTTAAAAACTGCATTATAGAGTTTCTAAAAGTTGGGTCAATGGCGCTTAATGGCTCATCTAAAAGCAAAATATCAGGTCTTGCATATAAAGCGCGAGCTATTGCTATGCGCTGTTTTTCTCCGCCAGAGAGATTATCAATACTTCGTTCAAGAAGTTTTTCTAAACCTAAAAAATCAACCAAATCATCAAAGGTTTGTTTTGTGTTATCTAGCTTTGCATAGCGAGATGCAAATGTGATATTGTCTTTTACATTTAAGTTTGGAAAAAGAGCAAAATCCTGATATACAAAGCCTATTTTTCTTCTTTCTGGTGGAACATTGTTCATATTTATACCATCTATACTAACACTGCCTTTTACTTTATGCAATCCAGCGATAGATTCTAAAATAAGGGTTTTTCCTGCTCCACTTTTTCCTAAAATAACAAAAAATTCACCCTTTTGTATATCTAGACTTATATCATTAAGCCTAAACTCTCCAAAAGACAAGGAGAGTTTAGATAGACTTAAAAAAGGCACTTATTTACCTAAAACTTTGCTATCTCCAGTTATGATAGCAGGATTGATAGTGCCTTGACCATTTTTATTCATAATAGCTTGACCTTCAGAGGAGAGAACAAAGTTCACAAATGCAACTCCACCTTTAAGATTTTTTGTCTTTTTGTTTTCAACCACAGTGATACCATAAACCATAGGCGCACCCTTTTTTGTGATAAAAACACCAGGTTTTTTACCTGTTATCTCAAACTTTGCTTGCTTGTAAAAATCAACATATTTGTTGCTTTTTAAAGAAATTTTTTCTGGCAATGTGATATACTTTAACCCATGTTGCTCTGCAACTGACTTATAAATATAAAGATAATCATACTGACCAGCTTCAAGAAGTCCTAAAAGATCAGTTTCTTTTGGGCGAACAACTACTTTTTTAGTGTTTTCTTCGCCATTTTTATAGCTTTTACCATAACCAAATAAATCTTTATAAAAATTTGGCTTTTTATAGTAAATTTCTGCAAGTTGGGTTACCAGCATAGAACGATACCCACAGGGGTCTAAGTTTGGATTTGAGTGTCCAACTTTAACACCTTTTCTCATAAATATATCGGTCCAATTGTCTTGGTTTATCTCTTTTGCATATTTTGAATGTTCAGTATAAGCAATCGCCATCTCATTTGTGGCAAATTGAGCATTAAATTTTGCATCTTTTGGGATTAACAAGTTGTCTATTACTTTATAATCAGCACTTGCCATCACATCAGCAGGTTTTCCAATCTCTGCTATCTTTCTTGCACATGCTCTACTTCCAGCAGCCTCTCGAACCACTTTATACTCTGGATATTTAGCTTCAAACGCTTTTGATATGTCTTTAAAAGGTACAGACAAACTTCCAGCATGAAACACCGTTACATTTTCTGCTCCAAAAGATAACGTTGATGCTAAAACAGCCAACACTAATATCTTTTTCATAACATCTCCTTATAGAATTCTATATGCTAAGATGGCATATTATACTATAAGAAAATTTTATCTATACTTAAAAAAAATATAAAATAAATAACTATTTATCTTTTTTCATCTTTATTTCTTGGTTTTAAAAATAACTCTTTAAATCTCTCATTAGCAAAATCATTTATCTCTTGTTCTAGTTGACGATATTTTTCAATGGTTTCTCTTGCAACGTCAGTTAATACGGTACCGCCACTTCCACTTCCACCTTGTTTGCTCTCGACCATAACATGGTGAAAATTATTTTCCAAAATCTTAATATGAGTCCACGTTTTCTTATAATTCATTCCGAGCTCTTTTGATGCTCCTGAGATTGAACCTGTTTTATCAATCAACTCTAAAACCTCAGTTTTTCCTTTTCCAAACAGCAAATTGCTCTCACCGTCTTCTATCCAAGTCTTTGTTTTTATTTTCAATTTTCTTCCTTTTTTTTGAGTAAAACATCCAAGCTCACAATAAAGCACATCTATATCTTCTTTTTTAAGTGCGCCTCTAATCTTTTTAAAGCCCACACCTTTTGCAGCCTCTCTTGCTTGTTTACATGTAACTCTTTTATACTTATCAACTATTTTTTTAAGATTCTCTTTTGCCTTATCACTCCATTGGGATTTGTCAAGTTTTCCAAATTGCCCAAGCTCACAATCACTAATCCTAACTCCCATACTCTTTGCAATTTCGCCAATTTTATTGATATGGACTTTAGAGATTGCTGACACTTTATAAGCATCTTTACATGTAAGCTTTCCTTGCTCGTTTAGATTTTTTTTTATCAAATCCTCAGCCAACAATAATACGTTCTCCGTTCATATAAATATTCATATTCTCACCCCTTGCAAAACCCACAAGAGTTAATCCAAATTTCTTAGCTATCATATAACCCAAACACGTACTAGCAGTTCTTGAAACAAGCACAGGCACTGAGTGCATGACAGCTTTTGCTACCATCTCAGAACTAAGCCTGCCACTTACCATCAAAAAAGCATTTGAAATATCTTGCTTAGCAAGCCTTGCTTTACCAATCGCTTTATCTATAGTATTGTGCTGAGCAATATCCTCGCCTATAAAACAAGTATCTTCATCTATATAAAGCTTTGCCGTATGAACACAGCCTGTTTGCTCATACAAAGGGCACTCTGTATAAAATTGGTTCATCTGTTTTGATAGTAGTTTTGCATCTATTTTTACATCACTTTTTATAACTTTTGCCTGTATAGAATCAGGATCAATATTTGCTGTGGTACTTCGTCCACATCCACTTATAACAACACCTTCAGCGTTTAGTCTTTTAGCATTTTGCTCATCTATCTTTGCTTTTACATGTAGCTCCATACCATCAGCTTTAAGTTCCATATTTTCTATATCATTCACATTTTTTATGATAGCTTCACTCATAAGATATCCAATACCCAAAGCTTCACTATCCACAGGAGTTGACATCACAGCCCCTATACGCTTACCATTTACTATAATCTCTAATTTTATCTCTCGAACTAAAGTATCTTCAAATGCAATTTTTTTACCATTTTTTACCTTTATTATAGGTGCGTTATATGTAGGTTTCATAATTTTCCTTCGTGATCATTTGTTGTATAATACCATAAAAAAGTAAAGTTTAAAAGGATAGCCACCATCAAGCCAATTGTTAATTTTTGACAATTTTGATAAAAAAGCATATCACAATATACGTTTTTAAAATATCTTCTATTTTACAAGTATTTTGACAAGCTTCATATTCTCTTTATCTTCACTTTTCCTGAAATGTCAAACGAACTCCAAACCTGACCACCAATTTTCTTCCTAAAGTTACCTTTTGAAACTTAAATCACCTCTTTGTTTAACTCATTGTTTGCTTTAGA
>PDWI01006855.1_pt1 | contig 14136 bp, 3 predicted proteins | sample 1430891 | NCBI WGS metagenome assembly PDWI01 (sample SAMN01162508, study PRJNA174530) | Oral metagenome, whole genome shotgun sequencing project. | biome: Marine environment; feature: Marine mammal; material: Swab sample of the gingival sulcus; isolation source: swab sample of gingival sulcus...
GGTATATATAAACCTACGTCATATTTATAATTCTTAATATTGTCAGCATCTACAATAACATTTGATATCTTACCATATCTATAAGTATCGATTAAATTCACAGTTGTTCCAGAGCTAACAAATGAAGTAATTGGATTATCTGCAGGTGATAACCCCTCTAATCTTTGTTTAGAATCACTAGTATCAGTCCATGGTATAGCTGCGGTAGAAAGTTCATAATGTTCGTTGTCACTTTCTGGAACAAAGAACCAGATGTCATAATTTCCTTCGTCTAAACCATTAATTCCATAAATACCAAGATTATTACTTATTGAATTAAGGTTATCAGGGTTAACAAAGTCAGCAGCTGATGGCTTACTCGCATTTGAGTCACTTTTAGCTACAAAAACTTTAACACCTGAAATTTTTCCATCGCCATTATCATAAGCCCCATCTTTACCCTTATCACCAAAGATAAAGTTACCAATAAGTCCTTTAGTATAACCAGCATCTATAGAATTATTAACTACTCCAGATCTAAGTTCAATTACATCCGTAGTATTTTCTCTATATCCAGCTGTAGCATCCGTGTGGTCTACACCACCTACAGTAATTGTAGGTGTAGCACTATCATCATATGTATGAGGTAAAGTGGAAGATATATTCGAGTCCGCATTAAGATTTCCAACTCCACCTAAAGTAGGAATATTTCCAAAGTAATCAAAGTTTATAAACTTAAGCTTATAATTATCAGGATCTAAATTCGAAAACTTGTAATTACCATTATTATCAGTCATCACTGTTTTTACGACTGTATCTGAGCTATCAATAAGCTGAACGAAAACACCTTCTATACCTGATTCTGAGTTATTTTGGATACCATCTGCATTTGTATCAAACCAAACTCTATCTCCAATCGAGCCTTTTCTGTATAAACCAAAGTCTAAATCCATACTTTCTGCTTGAAAATCAATTTTGTCAGAAGAAAATAGTCTGTATTGTTTATCATCTCCTACAGTGCTAGTACCTATAACAAAGCTACCATCTGTCGCAAAGTCTAAATCAATAGATGAATCTGCAATATCTGAGTCTATTTCGTCATCTGCACCAGCATCCTTATCTGTAACAAAGTAATCATTAAAATGATCCTCATCTGATTTTGGTATACCAAACTTAACTGTGTATTCACCAGTCGCACGCTCAACAAACTTATAATAACCAGCTTTACCAGAAGAATTATTAGCAGTTCTAGTAAAGTCAACTAAAGTATCCGTTGAATCATATAATAATACCAAAATACCATTAATACCAGGCTCACCCGCTTCTTGTTTACCATTCTTGTTCAAGTCTTCCCATACTCTATCACCAATCTGTATTTTTGAAGCCGTTTTACTAACTATTTTATGACTTACCGCGGCAGGTTCAGATGGCAATAAATTATCTTTATCAACTGTTTGACCTGACTTGGATTTAATATAAGTACCTCCGTAAGCAAAGGAGTTGTATGCCTTTTTACCATCTAAATTTCCTGATGTGTCAAGTGGAGCCCTCATCTTCCAGCGAGTTTCAAGCTTTTCATCTTTGTCAAGAATTCCATCATACTTAACCATCATCCATTTAACCTTTGTTAAGTCTGCAGGCAAATTTTTATTCCAATCATAGACAGCATTATAAGCTCCACCGTTCATACTATATGCTAGGTAGCTATCAGAACCATCCAAAGCAAAGTTGCTATCATCAAGTGCACTTAAGTTAGGATTATTTTTAGTACTATAGAAAACAGTAAAATCTCCATCAGGTACATTTGATACTCCACCACCAGCAGCTATCTTTTTAAGGTTAACTATCTGGTTAATTAGTACCGGTTGCCACTTACTATTTCTAGGATTGCCAGATTTTATCATAGTATCACCCACTCTTGGTAGCTTATCTACAAGAATAAAATCTGATATTGGCCCATTACAATCTTCATTTGATATTACTAATTTATAGTCCGCTGTACCACCTTCAACAACGTTAGAACTAGCTACTCCAGCCTTCCAATAACCATCTGTTGTTCCATTAGCTGGGTCAATATTAGTATTTGACTCTCCATCCTCAGTATATGGCGCAACTGATACATCTAAATCGCCGTGAACTGATTTTCTACCCTTTACCATTCCTATAAGTCTTACAAAAGTACTAGCCTGACTAAATAAATAGTCACCATTTGTATCTAAATCTGTATCATCAAAATCACTTCCACTAGGAACACTAGAATTAGTAGAAATGTCATAGTCATCCCTGTCTTCTATAGGTTCAACAAAGACCTTATCTTTTAAGTATCCATATCTTGCATTAGGATCTATTTTCATATCCACACTTACTATAATATATTCACCTGGATTTAGAACCTTAGCATCTGTACACTGAAATCCTAATTTATAAACTTTTTCATCAATTTTTTCAGGCTGAAGTACTGATACATTTACATCTTCTACTTGTTGATTAGCTCTGTAAAGTTTTGCCGAGGCACTTATTTCATAATTGCCATCACCATCTTTCTTAATATCTCTTTCTACTATATCTATTACATCACCTTCAACATTTAATGCCCTTACATAGTCATAAAAAATTATATCTTCAAGATTTGCAGTAGCTGTACCAAACCTATTATTGCTATACTTAAACTCATAGCTTGCAACATCATCAGGTGTAACGTAAAGGTCACCTGTCTTATTTAAATTAAGCCAAGGCTTACCTTTTTCTATCTTAAATAGTGCTAAGGCATCACCTTCACTATATTCTTCATTTAATGTAATTGGCTTTGTGCTTACTAAACTATTTGCTATAACTCTTGCTTTATTTTTATATAATGTGTTTTCTTGTCCAGAAATACCTATTGTACCTCTTAAAACAAAGGCAGTATTCATACCTATAGGATTAAGTATACGAGATCCACTATTATCAACACTATAGTACTCTACCCAAACTTCTTTAAGGTTAGTTTCAGTGATTGCTACTGTTACATTACTACCTGTCGAAACGTCTACAGTACCAACATCTACCATGCTGTCATCTTCTTTTTTTACTTTTATATTAGCTTTTACATTTACACCATCTGGAATGCCCAACATATTTGTCACATTTTGTATAGAAATCTCATTAGGTATAAATGGATAACCATCTTGTTCTTTTGGTGGAAGGATGTCCTTGACAAGAAAAGAATACAAGCCTATATTACTAGCATCATTAGCATAAACGGTAAAATATCCCGCATCACCAACCTTATATCTGTCATAGTTTTGATCTTGGTAAGCTCCTGACGTACCATTACGGTTATACTTAGTTACATTTCCTCCATAGCTTGGATCAATAAAATTAACATCTACAGAAGCTGTATCAGTTCCTAGATCTACATATTCTTCTTGTTCATTATCATCTAATCTTTTGTATTGAGGTGTTGCTGTAGCAGTGTTCGTTTCAGGATTATTTTGACTTACTCCGTCCTGATAATATCCTTTAATATCAATTACTTTTGAATCTCCTGGAGTGATAACGTCAAAAACTATTTCACTTCCAGCAGCACCAAGTTCTCCAGACTTTGTATAAGGTGCATTAATTGTAACTTCATCTTCACCTTCAACCTTATAACTTGTCATATAATAGTTTGTTGGTAGTTGGTCTGTAACTCTAACGTTGTATAGATTCATTCCGTTATTTGTATTACCACTAACTGTTACTCTATACCATACTTGAGTCATACCGCCATTTTGACTAGGTTCGACCGGTTCAGTACCACTTGTGGCAGTTTTTGTAATGTCCCAAGTCTCATCAGACATACTTGCAGTAGTATTTTCTGTAGAACTAGTAGCACTAGGATATTCATCCCTACCTACTACATGACCACTTACCGTCGCAGTATTTTTAGCAATGTATCCAACTGGTGTATCCGGCTTAAATCTTACAGGAATTACAAATCCAGTTGGTGCAACACCAGTAGATATAGTACCTACATCTATAGTTACAGTATTACCATTTTGCGAAAGAGTGGCAGGCAAATCACCCGTATCTACAAGCTCAAGATGTTCAGGTAAGACATCTGTTATCTCAACATTTTCTATATTAAAATCGCCTCCAACATTACTTGCAACCGAAGCTTGTACTTTTAAAGTATATTCAAATACTTCACCTATCTTCGCCACATTCTTACTTACATCCTTTGTTATTGTAAGATTTGTAGCAATTGGCGCTCCTCCTTGTCCATCCGCAGCTTCGATATAAAAATTACTCTGCGATAATATGAAAACAGTCGCAACTATTAATGCAACTATTTTCGTTGTTTTTAAATTACTTAACATTTTATCCTCCTTTAGGTATCTGGGTATATAGTCTATATCGGCAGGATAATAGTATTAAGTTATGAACTTTAAGATAAAAATAAATTAATTTTGAAAAAACTATGAATTTAGATTTTTGTGCTTAAAACATAATATAACAAAACTTAGTCCCGAAACAAAAAGGGCGATACCAAGTCCTGTATAAAAGAATGCAAAAAATTGCATAGGTAATAACTTGCTCTTTCTAAGAACAATACCGAAAGTAATCATACAAAGCATTACAATGTAGCCTTTTTTATCAAAAAAATGATACCAAGGCAAACGGTCAGAGTCAGCTTCTATAATTCTTTTTTCATGTTTTCTGACAAGTTTTGAAAATACTAGAAAATGAAATAAGCTAAAAATAATACATGCCAAAATAATTATCAAAATTGAATGATAATTAATAAAAGCACTCATACCAGTTTTAATAACCATAGAACCTGCAAACATCCAAAGTATGCCCGCAAAAACAAACAAGTAATTTTTCCTTAAAATGGCTCCTACCTCCGTAATAGTTTGTAATAGTTATCTCATTTTTAAATCAATGATACATCGAAATCCGATTTGCCCTATAGCATAGAAAAAAAATAAATACTTTAAAGATACCTTAGGTAGAATCTAAATCGGATTTCCAATCTTATTTGTAATTAATATGATTTGCCGAAATCCGATTTGCCCTATAGTATAGAAAAAAATAAATGCTTTAAAGATACTTTAGGTAGAATCTAAATCGGATTTCCAATCTTATTTGCAATTAATACTAATAATTAAATTATACGGATAAATGAATATTTTTCAAGTAATTAAAAAGATGCAATCTTATGATCGCACCTTTTATACTAACAATATTTAAATATTAATCTTTCATATCTGCTTCAACTAGCTTAAAGTAGGCTCTAACTCCATCGAGATAACCCTCCTTAAAGCCTTTGTTTTCTTCACCAGAATCTTCAGAATTATCTTCCTCTTCATCAGAGAACCACTTCTTAAGTCCTTCGGCTATTTCCGAACCACCTGGTAGTTCACCACCTATATCAATACCAACGAAACCTACCTCAGCACCAAAGCTGTCCGCCAAACCAAGTGCCAACTTTTTAGCCGATGCAATTATTTGCTTATAATCTGTAAGCTCTAAAGAAAATCCTCCAACTGCCCATATAGATGTTTCTACTCCTTTGAAAGCACCTACCACATAACGTGCCTGCTCAAGTCTTTCGTTTAGAACTTCATACGACGACATAGCACCACGTTGGAAACTATCTATTACTCCGATAGTCTTATGACTGTATTCGTCTATCTCAAGCCATGCCCACCTTTTCTCTCCGTTTAAGAGGCTAGGCTTAGTAGGAATAAGTATCATCTTATCAGCTTCTTTAAGATAGTCCACTATCTCCTCGCTAAGTCCCATTTCTATAAATTTATCCCTATACTCATCCACATAATAACTATTGAAAAGAAGTAGTTTTGCATCCTTTGGTCTAGCGGAGAAAATCTTATAAAACCCTTCTCCTTCTACAAGCGAACTCGCCTCATTTTCTGTAGCAAAAATACCAGATATAGCATTAAACATCTTCACACTATCATCATATTTCTCATTCATTTTATCATTGTCTGAATAGTATAATTCGTTAAAAGTCTGAACAAGATCTATACTGCTTATTATATTTCCTTTTTTATTTTCACTCTTAACAACTAAGATGTAAGGTTCTCCAATACGCCCAGCCTTAAAACCTAAATTATCTTTTATACCCTTTTCAAAATTCGTTTGTACAGCTATAAAATCATAGATTATCTTATGATGACGCCATCTAAGGGCATCGTAAGTATTAGGTTTTGCATCTTTATACTTAGCTAACTCACCGCTTATATACTTAGCCGACTTTTCTCCTATTTCTGGCATCGCCACACCAGCACTAAAGTATAAATTATCAATTCTAGAACCTACCTTAGCATAACTTTCTTTTCCATTTATTATAAGTTTCACAGCCAAAACCTTATAATGCCTTAATTCTAGTGGTTCAGAAGTATACACCTTATCCGCAGTATTTATCACACTAACGAGCTGACCTGCCCTCTGAGAAAAACCTATGTCTATAGGAGATTTACTAAGCTCTGCAGTAGTAATATACTCGCTAAATCCGGTAGTCCAAAATGCTTCTGGCCCTTTAGTAGAACCTCCTAGAGCACTTGCCATATCAGCAATTTGTGCTTGATGTCCTTCCTTAGTCTGCTTTACATAATATTCTATTCTTACATCCATAGAATCAGACTCTGGCTCCTCTACATCATCTGCACTAAGGTAGGCAAAGGTCTTCAAATCTTCAAGGTCTACACCAAACGGAATTACCATTATATGGCTTTTTCCAGCTTCATCCATATAAGAAATCGCTGGCAACTGACGTATTGAATTTTGCACCTGTGTATACTTAGCCAAAAGTTCCTGACCTCGTTCACTTAATATTACTGTCCTTAATTTTGTTCCTACCGAAATGGATTGGAAGGCATCTAATGCTAGTTTAGCTACGTCACCTATGCTACCAAAGCCCTGACTTAAAGTGGCTTCACTAGAATAATAATACTTAAATAAATTTTCACCCACAGGCAAGGCATCCATAGACTTAACTAAGTTTACTACATCCTGTGTAGCCTTAATAGAGTCTTTTAACTTCTCACCATAAGCATTTATAGATGGAATATTAACAGGCTCAGCAACTTGATTCATACTTGCCACACTCATCTTCTTCTTGTCCGGATACATTTTTTCGTATCTGCTCTTAGCATAAATCAAGGCATTTTCCATCTGCTCTTTATACGTATTATTATTAGTATCAAATTCCCTATACTTTTCTAATAAATCATCTGTAGCAGGCTCATACATATCATCACTAATATCAAATTTTTCTTTTGCCTCAGTCTTTAAATAAAGCGGATTATTTGCTAAGTCGCTTGGAATCCTATAGACGAGCAAACCTCTCCTTGAAGTCCCATCGTATATTACGGATTTCTTGTCCAAGGCAAGAACATAATTATCATCATCAAGTTCAAAGCCATACTTCCTATTTAACCTACTAGCAGCAGCATATCCGTAAGTATTGCTAGCAGCAAAGCCTGAAAGACTAGCACTTTGTACCTCTTCTTGCTCTTCACCTTCTAAGTCCTTAAACATAAGGTCTATAAACGATGTTATGCCTCTTGTCGAAAATCCATCCTTCTTATCATGAATTGTAACATCAAGAATCACTCTATTATTGTCCGTTTTATAAATATCATTTACATCAAAGTCAAAGTATTCATGCTTAAAAGTCTTTAGCTTATTTGCTGGCTTTATGCTACCATTCTCAATAGGCATAGTCGCATCTGAATTATATAAGTCAACAAATAGTTCAGACTTATTACCTTTCAAATACTCTGGAGCACTAAAGGCTACTTTAAACATATTCCTGCTACCGTGGGCTAGGGCTAGTGGCCCTCTTATACCCTGAGGGATAAAGTCAGTTCTGTCAGACACTCCTAAATAATAATCACCATTTGCACTAGGATACCTAAGCGATATTAGATTCCTTAAATCTACATTTAGCTTACCTTGAATCTTGGAGTGCATATTAAGGCTTAAGTCCTGATAATTATATTTTTCCTTTTCTATCTCTTCATAGGCAAATTCTTGAGCTTTAAGCTCCATATCAAAGAGCTCACTCATCTTCATCTTATTTGCCGATTTTACTGGGAACTCTCCCTTTATAATCTCTGTTTTTCCTACTAGAGGAACTGTTATATAACCATAGTTGTCATCATAATAGTAAAGTGCCACCTGTGTCATCGCTTCGTCTGGAACCAAAAATACCATCATTCCTTTTTCCTTAGCATCTGGTACTAGAGTAAGTCCTATTTCTCCAGGTGCCACTATAGGTTTTGCTGTTAATGCTGTTGCTTCACTAGCTAAGAACGGCCCTTCATTATTATAGGAAAGTCCAAAGTGGGAAGTGTAATCTGGAATCATATATGGTATCTTAGTTTTTATTATCCTGCCTTCATCTGAGGATTGCATCCAGCTAGATGGATGTCCACTACCATCTTCATAAACTACAACTTCTTGTTCCTTGAGTATGTGTTTTGCCTCTAAATCAACAGCTACGAACTTCATTCCCCTTGGTGCCTTAACACCTAAAAGCTTGCTAATGCTGACTATCTCATTCACTTTTAAGTTCATAGCCTCGTTTTTAGCTTCACTATCGACTTTCATTCTCTTGGTAATATGGGTTTCTCTAAAACTCTCTACAAATTCCTTACCGTAGATTAGCTCTGCCATTTTCTTTGACTTAGTATCAACGTTCTCAGCTAAAACATACCTTATTCCGTCTATGCTCCTTACATCATCAGAACTTGGAAGAGCTGAAAGTTTGCTAAGTCTAGATGCACTATACTTCTTGTACGTTCCATCTTGTGCCTTTTTCTCTATTTCAATGCTTACGAGTGGTGAACTTTCTTCTTCAACCCTTATATTTGATACAGTTTTTAGTATTGCTTCCTTTATAAGCTCTGGATCAGAACTTGCTATATAGTTCCCGTCAGTCTTAAGTGCAGCTTCCTTAAATGGACTATCATCATCTATTCCCATACCTATCCATAAGCTATTTATCTTCTTATCCTTTATCTGTGTATAGAGTTTGTCCAAATCTTCCTTGTTGCTTTCTTCTACTTCTAAGGCCGCATCTGTAAGGTAGATAAGTGCCTTTTGTTTTGACTGTATTGCATCAATAGATTGATATCCTGTCTTTATAGAATCCAAGATATTTGTTCCACCACCAGCTACTGCAGCTCCTAGTGCAGACAAAAATTGCAACTTGTCCTGAGTGATACCTTGAGAAACATATACCGAATCTGAGAAGGTAATAAGCTCCATCTTTACATTGTCTGGAAGCCCTTTTATAACTTCAGCATAAACCCTTTTTACATCATCTAAAACCCTAGGAAAGTCGTAAAAAGTAGTATTCATAGAACCGCTGACATCAACTACAAAGGCTAGTACGGGCACATTGCTCTTACCAACTTTTTTAGGTCTTTGATAAGTCATTTCATAGGTACTACCTATCTTTTCATTAATTGCTGAAAATACTTCTTTTAGTGCATTTTGGTTATTTGCTGGGAAGTAATATCCCTTGGATAAATCTGAAAATAATTCTAACGAGGAGCTATCATGACCCTCTCCAAATCCAATAGTATAAATAGGAACTTCAGATGAATTTATCTTAGAAACAAGTTCATCCCTAGAAATCTTTGAACCTCTTACACCATCTCTTATAGCATCTTCACCATCGGTAAAAGCAACTAAAATAGGTCTCTCTGACTTGCTTAGTTTTTTAAGTCCATAGGCAATAGAATCATCAAGAGCAGTCGCTCCCTTAGCCTTAACCTTGTCTAAGGCAGCAAAAATTTCTTCCTTTGAAGTCGCCTTTATAGGTTTTACTTCTGTATCAAAATCTACTACCGATACCTTAGCCTCGTCACCAAGTCCATTTATAAATTCCTTGGCAGCACTTATTGTCGCTTCCATCTCGCCCTTCATAGAACCTGATGAATCGAGTAATAGTACGACCTCTGGAGGTGTCGGAATAGGTTTTACTTCTAATATTTTACCCTCCATACCACCGTCATAGGCAGCCATATTTTCCTTGCTAGGCTCTATGGATTTTACTTCTTCATCAAGTATTGTAAATACTACCTTTACCTTATCATCACTACCCTCTATGCTCTGTATATCTATACCCTGTTCAATACCTGTAATCTCTTTATTTTTTAGGGAATTAGTAAAGTTATCCGGAACTATTACCTCTGTAACTTGACCGCTGTTTACTGGCACTCTAACTGTTTTGTATCCATTCATAACACTATCTTTTGTGCTTATTTTAAGGTTGTACATTCCAGCTGGTACAAAGGCAAAATATCCATTTTCTGGAGTTCTGTCAAAGTATAATTCTTTTAAATCAACTTGTGGATGTTCCACCCTTACCTCTTCTCCTAGAACCATCTCTAATTCAACTCTTTCCACAAGGTCTGAGTTTAGTCTTATTCCACCAAGTGCCTGAGCAAATTTTATGCTCTTACTTTTACCATCACTTTTAATGGTAAATTCTATCTTAGTAGGCATATTATCTTCACTCCATGAAAATCTTAGAAGCGTCCTACCTGGCATATAAGCGAAGTCATAATTTACAAATTCTAAACCTTCATCTTCTTCATATAATTCGCCATCATCAAGTATATAAGAATATCTACCACTCAATCTCTCCTGCTTTGTTTCAAGACGAAAAGCACCCTTATCTATCTTAATCTCGCTATGTACATACTGTCCTTTTGGAAGATCAAAACTATAATATACTTCACCACTTTCGTATTCTTGAGGTTTTATAATTAACGTTTTATTTATTTTAAGTCTATTTTCTTTAACTTGAATTACTTCTATATAGTTCTCATTATTTTGAGCATAAAAATAAATACCATCCTTGCTATAAAATATTTCATCAGGATTTACAAGACCTACTTTCTTAGCCCCCATCCTTTTTAATTCTTCTTCATAAGCCTTAAAAGCACCTTTGACGATTTCTATATCTTCTTCAGTCTTAGGGTAAATATAGTAAGACCACTGTTCACCGTATAAATAAAGTCTTTCCTCTACTTGACTCTCATTGATAAAATCAAACGAACTGGTATTAAATCTTTCATATTCAATTTCTTCTAGCTTTAATTCATCAGAAAAAGCCTCTACCGGCAACTTAGGGATAGAATAATCACTTCCCTTTAAAGTCTTATCGAGTTTAATTGGACTGATCACCTTTTCCTTAGGAAAACTAGCTATTAGCTTGTCTATTCTGCCCGCCTTTTTAAGGTCTACAGATACATCAACATTTTGCACTACAGCTTCTTTTTTTTCCTTAGCCTTTGTACTTGTAGGTGCAGTTGTTGTACTCTGCACAGTTTCCTTCTTTGGCTCTTCTTTCTTTTTACATGCAGAAAGCGAAGTAAATAATAGAGTAACAATTAAGATAATACTTAGTATTTTTTTCATACATCCTCCTTAGAGCTTAGATAATATCTAATGCCATAAATTATAATATTTATTAAAATAAGGAAGCATTAATAATAAGATTACGAAATTTTATTTAGTAATAATGCTGCCTCTCTCCTATTAATTAATATTAATACAAAAACTAATTTTTAACAAGTAAAAGAAATGTGAAAATGTGATAAAGTCCTATATTTCCTACACTAAAATGCAACATAGAAATCCGATATTCCCTACATTAACTAAAATGTACTGTGTCTTAGTTATACTCATATGTTAATAATATCGGATTTCACCATCTCCATACTTGTGTATAAATAATATCGGATTTCACCATCTCCATACTTGTGTATAAATAATATCGGATTTTGGCATTATTATATTTATTTCTAAATCTTAAATACTTAACTTGCAAAATAAAAAACAATGGAGACAATAACTAGCACTCCACTGTTTTCATTTTACTTTTTCAAATTTAATTATTATTCAAAAAACAATCTAATTTTTCATACTAAAGTATACTTCACCTGCTTTAATCTCTCCTCGTCCAATAGTTATAAGCTCAGACACCGTTACAAATTCATATCCCTCTTCTAATAATATAGGTATTAATCTCTCCATAGCATCTACTGTTGATTTGTGTATGTCATGGCTTAAAATAATACTTCCGTTTCTAGCATCTTTTTTTATCGCATTATAAGTCTTATCAGCACTGCGAGTTTTCCAGTCTAGCGGGTCTACACTCCAATTTACAAAGTGAACTCCCAGCTCCTTTCCTAAGTCTTTTACCCTATCATTATAAGCTCCATATGGAGGCCTTACAGACAAAGTATCAATACCTGTAATCGAGGCTATCATGGCTCTAGTTTGCATTATTTCCTTTGTTAATTCCTCGTCCGACAATGTATTAAAGCTACGGTGTGTCCACGAGTGCCCACCTATTTCATGACCATCTTCTACCATTCTAAGTAGTAAATCAGAGTGGCTATCTATCTGAGAGCCTAGCACAAAAAATGTTGCCTTTACATTGTTTTTCTTTAGTATATCAAGCAGTCTCGCTGTATATCTTCCTGGCCCATCATCAAAGGTCATGGCAATTAATTTTTTATCCTTATTTATTTCAACCTTCTTTACAGGATTTTCCTCAGTCTTTATATTACTAAGGTTTTCTTGCTCTTTTTCATTTAGATTTTTTGTATCTTTTGCAGTTTCACTAGACCTTTCTTGACTTTTAGTCTCTCTATCACCACTTAACATATCATATGAAGCAAAAATTCTAACCAAGCCATCCGACTCTGGAAGATATTTTCCTTTTCCTAAAATAAGTTCTACCCCATCTGGCAATATCACAAAGTTGTCTAAAAGTTTTTCATCAACGAACTCTTCTTCTATATTTTTGCTTTCCATTACATATTTTCTAAGCCTAGTCACTTCCTCAGCTTTTAGAAAATCACCTATCTTTAAAAGTTTATCGCTACTAATATTAGCATTAAAAGCAGCTGAAATAGAAACCGGATGGGCATAGTTTGGACTATAAAACTCACCACTAAATTCAACAACCACATAACTCTTATTTACCAGATAAGAGTTATATGAAATAACTAAGTTTCCACTTATATCTTCTTCTTGGTACTGCTTTAAAGTGCTGTCAACCCATTCCTTACAAGCAGCATCGAGCTCTTTCAAAGAGCCTTTTGGATATACAATATAAGCAAGAATATTACCCGCATTAATATTTATATATTCTTCTTCTCCGTAATCACGGGTTGGAGTCTTAAAGCTATCGTCCGCCAACAAAAATTCAAAAAGATTTAGCTTATCCTCTTCTTTTTCTGCGGACTCTTTATTTTCCACCACCGCACTTGTTGTCTTTTCTACCTTATTTTCTTCATCTTCTTCTACTATAGCCTTGCACGAACAAAACGATAATAGCAAGACTAGTATAAATAACTTTAGAAATATTTTTTTCATATCTATTTTATATTAGGATTTAACCTATATCCCTCTAACAAGTGGTCATTTTCCATTATGAATGGTCTTGCAGTTTCTGTTGGAATCCAGTTGTCGTATTTATTCATAAGATAGTCATTAAGCTCTTGTCTGTTATTAAATTTAAGCACTTGGTATGGCTCTTGAAAACTTAGTTTTTCGACAAATAATAAAGTATCATCTTTTACACTTGGTACCAAAATACCGGCATGACCTACGAAAAGTTCATTGTCAAGGTCGCTATGAATATAAAAACTAATCAAAGAAGCATCTCCTTCTTTAAAAGTAATACCATGCTTTTTTATATGCTCTTTTACCTTTTCAACGTGAATATCTACATCCTTTGTAAGCTCTGTAGGTATTCCTGCAAAAATAGTGTTAAAGTCATTGATTCTTTCCTGTGTAAATGCAGGATTTCCACTAAAAGAAATGGCATCGTTATCCATAAATAAGACTGGACTTTGCTCTGTACTTGGACTAGCTACCTTTATCATATCTCCTGCAAGCAAAAAGGCAGTCATACGACAATCATAACCTACAAATTCTGGATTTTTGGCTAACCACTTATCATCAATCTTCATTACATCATACTCTGGCATTAGCTTGTCAGTTTTTACAAATCCTTCCTTTGTAAGACCTACATCTTCCCCAACTGTTTCATTATAGCTTACAAGTTGAGCAATAAAGTTTTTTACATTGTCAGGGTCTATGCCACCAGCTTTTAATGAATCAATTACTTCTTTTTTT
>PDWI01010787.1_pt1 | contig 14134 bp, 9 predicted proteins | sample 1430891 | NCBI WGS metagenome assembly PDWI01 (sample SAMN01162508, study PRJNA174530) | Oral metagenome, whole genome shotgun sequencing project. | biome: Marine environment; feature: Marine mammal; material: Swab sample of the gingival sulcus; isolation source: swab sample of gingival sulcus...
GGTTCACCGGGGCCGAGCGGGGCACCGAGTTCGATGTCCTGCCAGGACAGAAAAGGCGCGACATCGTCGTATTCCGGAACACCGGCGGACCAGGCCACTCGGCCACGGGCACGGACCAATGCGCTGGCGTAGGCATAGCGCATGGTGCGCTGATCACCGGTGACCCCATGTGTCACGGCGAGCGTCAGCGGTACATCGAGTTGAGCTGTCTGGTCCACCCAACCTGTGGGACCCCAATCGGTCAGAAAGCCGTCCGCGCCCGACGTGCCCCAGTGGGTGAAGTTCTCCTCCATGCTTCCACCGTAGGCACTGCTGGCGTGCCACCGGCCGAGGTCCAGCCGGCCATCGCTGGTGTTGGGAACCAGGAGCTTTCCGCGGCTATTCAGCGCCGTACCCGCCTTGGCGATCATCACATCAAGACCGTCGCGCAGTCGCTGATCAGTCTGCTCGCTGCTGTTTGTTCCGGCCAGCACACTCTCGGAATACCACTTCAGGGTCCAAAAGTTGTTGTCGGCCAGGACTCCGTCCCATCCGTTTCGGACCACCTCGTCGGTGACCTGTTCGATCCACGTCTGCTGGTACCGCGCGTTCCATACAGCCATCTGCCAGTGCCCGGAATAGGGTTCCCACTCGATCCGGCTTCCGTTGCCGGTGGTGGCGAACCAGTCCGGGTGCTGCTGCGCCTGGACGTATCCAACCCCGGCGGGCAGCAGCGCCGCGTCGCCTTCTCGGCCGACGGCTCCAGCGTAGCTGCGGGTGCTGGACAGGTCTTTGTATACCAGAACGATGGCCTTCGGGTTCAGCTCTCGGATCCGAGCCAGTTGGGCTGTGTTCCACGCGTTCAGCACGATGACGTCGTGAATTGCCGCGTACTGCTGTAGTTCCGGCTCCGTCGGCGTGTGCCCGATGGAGTGCCACAGGCGTCCGACGCTGCCCTGAGTCAGGCTGCTGCCGGACAGTAGTGCGTCGATCCCGGTCGCGCAGGGGGTCGAGGCCGGAGTTGGGCACACGGTCGAGGTCGACGTCGGGACTGGCGTCGTCGCCGGGGTAGTGGCCGGTGTCGTTGTGGCGCTCGGGGTAGGAGACGGCGCCGGCGTCGATGTCTGTCGAGGGTCAGGCGTGCGGCCCCCACGCAGGTAGCGGCCCATCAGTTCGGTCACTTGTTGCTTTGTCAGGGGGATCTCGCTCCACGTGGCATCGGCAGCCGGGCCTGACTCAGCGGTGGTGCGGATGAGACTCGTACGTGCACTGGCATGCGCAAGTGGTGTCGTACCGAGGGCCATTGATGTGCAGACACCGAGGATGATCCCGGCTCGCTGCGGATCCCGCATGCTGTAGCGGATCGGGGCGGCAACGGTGCGCCTTTAGTCGGCATCTGGGTGAATGTCCGTTTAGGAGCGTATGTGAAGTGGCTGACACAGCCGGGTTGGAAGCGTAACGACGCCGCAGCCAATCGGAGATCGATATGCTGCGGCGTCGTTCCCGTTTCACGGCGGTCGCGGCTACGACCGGCTCAGGACGGCCCCCGAGCGTGGTTGGAGCGTGATCGACGAAACGGCGTTACCGCTGGCATCCACCATGCCGGCGGGCACCTGAACGGTCACGGCCTGATCCGTGGGATTGACCGCTGCCCATCCACCGTCGAACTCCCGACTACGAATCCCGTTGGAGTTCACGTGTTTCCCTCTGGGAGCGCCCAGCGGGATGGATTGCTCGGCGGTCTTCGTGCTTCCGTTGCCGAAGTTGACCTCCCACCCGTCCCCGGGCCGTGCAGTCATGAGGAAGCTGGTGTAGCCGTACAGTGCCGTCCGGGTATCGCCTTCTTGGGCAAAAGTGATTGCCACGGAGGGGTTCTCGTTCATCTCGAACAGGTCCACCTGGTCTTGCCAACCGCCGGGACCCCAGTCGTACACGGTCGGAGTATCGGCACGTCCCCAGTTGGCGAAGTTCTCCTCCATGCCGCCGCCATACCTGGACAGCGCTTTCCACCATTCCGGGTCCAGACGGCCGTCGGAGATGTTGGTCATCAAGCTGTGGCCGCTTCCTTCCAGAGCCTCGCCGGCCTGCCGGGCCAGATCGAGAATCCCGGCTCGGATTCGCGCGTCGCTCTCCTCGGGTGAGGAGGCTCCGGCCATGATCGCATTGTTGTAGTGGCTCAGCGTGTACATGGCGTTGTCGGCGAAGATGCCGTCGAATACTCCCTCAGCGGCGACCTCCTTCGCGCGCTCGACCCAAGCGCGTTGGTAGCCGGGGTCCCAGACCTTGGTCATGTAGTGGCCTGGGTAGCCACCCCACTCGATGAGGTTGCCGTTGGTGTCACGAGCCAGCCAGTCGTTGGCTTTGGCCTCCTCGAAGGAGACGCTGACAACCGATTTGTCGCCGTCATAGGAGCGGGCGCTGGCGTAATCCATATAGGCGAGAATGTTGACATCGGGGTCGCCAGCCTGCAACTGGCGCGCGGCCGCCTGGTCGTCCGGTTTGAGGATCGCCACCGAGTATTGGCCAGTCGCCTCGGCGACCTCTTCAGCACTGGGCGTTCCGTCGTAGCGCAGCCACGCGGCATATGTCGCGGATCCCTTCGGCGCAGAGCTCGGGGGGGCGACCGGCTGGTCGGCTGGAACGTTCGCCTCGCCTCCCGGCGACCCATTGGGCGGATCGACTGTTTCGGGACCTGGCTGAGGCGGCTCGACCGCGGCCGGTGCTTCCGGTGGCGCTGGGTCTTGCGCTACCGATCCGGGGGTGTCCGTCGTCGCCTCAGGGCTGTTTGCTGCCTCCGCTGGGTCCTCGGTCACTCCCGATTCACCGGTTGCTGAGTCTCTTCTGTCCTGTCCGCCCGGTTGAGTGGGTTGATCTGTGGGATCGGCCGCCGGAGGCTGGGGTGCTGGAGACTCGGCCGCTGGAGGCTGGGTTGCTGCAGGCTGGGGTGCCGGAGACTCGGCCGCTGGAGGCTGGGGTGCTGCAGGCTCGGCCGCTGGAGGCTGGGGTGCGGGAGACTCGGCCGCCGGCTCAGGCATGCATACGACGGATGCATCCCTGCGGGTCTCGGCCGGTAGGGCGTCAGGCTCGACCCCATTTCGGGTGTGACGTCCCCCTTTACCGGCAGATCGGCCTGCGTTGCTGTCTCGGCTTGGCTCTGTCTGAGCCTGGGTCTGCGCTGTCTGAGCCTGAGGTTGAACCTCCCGCCGCGTGACTCCGGGTTGACTCGTCCCACCCGGGCCGGTCTGTGCCATTGCGGTGTGCGGCCGCGCAACCCCGGCGCTCAACTCGCCGTGAGGCTGCGCAAAGAAGCCATTCTTTCCGGGATAGAAGCCGTCACGGCGCTGGCCATCGCCATCGTCGTGGTCTCCGTCGTCGCCGTCCGTATGGCTGTTTTGGACGGCCCAACGCTCGTCATCGGCGCCATGGCGGGATGGTTCACCCCGTCCCTGCGGCGATTCGCTGTCGTCGGCGGCTTGCGTCGGGATCAGCGCCGCCAGGGCGAAACCGGAGGCGGCGAACGAGGCGGACGCGATCGATGCGGCGACCTTGCGGCTTGAGCCCGGGCTCTTGGGAGCGCGGTGTGCCGGAACGTACTGCGAACTGAAGGAAGGGCGTGCTTGGGGCATGGGACTCCTCTTTCCTGTCGACAGGACATCTCTACCGTGTTATGCGACAGATGACAAATCTAGAAAGCTCACGACTAATGGCGCAACGTAGCCCTGTGTTACCAATCCGTTACTCTCTATCACATGTGCCTTCTCAACAATGATTGTGACATTAGTGTGGAACCCAAGATCGTTGATCTATTAGCCGCGTCATTTCTCGGTGGACCAGCCGTCGTCAGAGTTCGGCTGGCGAGATCAGCCGCGAGACAGTCGTGAATACAGCTCGAGATGCCTGTCGGTGCAAGTAGATACGGAGAAACGTTGCCGGGCGGCCGCAGAGATTTCTTTGCTTGCGGCCTGCACGTTCTTCGTCGTGCCCAAGGCCAACAGAGCACCGGTCAGCTCCTTCGTGTTCCCGGGAGCGACGACCTGTATTCCGTCCTGCAGGTCTCGTAGCATATCGACTATCCCGCCCGTCGCTGTGGCGACAATGAGTTTTCCGGCCGCCATCGCCTCGATCAGCACGAGTGGTTGCTGTTCCATCGAGGATGGCAGAACGAGCGCATCGTGAGTGGCGAGAAGCTGAGGAATATCCGACCGAAAACCCAGAAAACGGACGGCCTCGCCCAGTCCCAGTCGTTGGGCCTGCTCCTGCAAGGCGGCGCGTTCCGGCCCGTCACCGGCGACGTCCAACAGTAGGCCGGGCGAATCGCGAAGCGCGGCCGCCAGCGCGTCGAGGAGCATGTGGACGCCCTTGCGGCGCACCAGAAGGCCGACGAACAGCAGCCGATTGGTTCCGGTCGGTGGTGTGTGCGGCGGCAGTGGGAGACCGTTGTCGATGTGGCTTACCTTGTGCGCCGGCACTCGAAGTCGTTGCTTCAGGAAGGTGCCCATCATGTCGGCGACCACCACGGTGTGGTCGACGGCACGGGCGACGACCGCGTCGGCCGCGAGCGTGGCATGAGTGTAGAAAGATGGCCGGGGCGGCGTGCCGAGTGTCAACCACGGCATCGATACATCATCGGGCACCCCATGATAGGTATGCACGACCAACGGTGCCCTCGGTCCACCGAGCCTCGCGCACATCAGGCCTGATCGACGGTCTTGAGCGTGCACGATATCCGGGGCGAAGCCGAGGATCCGGCGGCGAGTGCGCCGCATCGCCCGCACGCTGAGCTTGGACGACACATCGATCTCGTGCAGATACGGCTCAATTGCTGCACCGCCCCGTGCCGGGCGCGGCGCGAACAAGGCGACCTCGAACCCGCGAGAGGCGAGCTCGAGCATCACGGCTAGGGTGACGTCGACCGGTCCGCCCTCGGATTGGGTGAGTACGAATGCGATTCTCATCGTCGCGGGCCGCTCACCATCGGGCGGGTTCGCTGCCTGCCGCGGCACGCGGTAGGCAGGCATGCCGTAGGAAGAGGTGAACCGAACGCAGCACCCGCGGTCGCGGAAGTTGATGCGGCGGGCACGTCCTGGCAGGCACGTGGTGAAGTGTAGCTCTGCGTTTCGCGACCACCGGCTGCCCGCGCCGGTCTGGCGGCAACTCAGCCCAACCCCGCGGCGTTGTCCAACACCACCAACGACGCGACAAGCATGTCCGCGCGCCTACCCGTCGACCAGCCCACCCAACCGTGAACCATCGAGGCCGTTGACCGAGCGGCTCTCACCGCGTCAGCCTACTGCCCGAATCGAGCCGAATCGCTTGATGTCTGCGGGGACAGCCCGGAGGGTGAACGCTGTTTCCCGCCGCCCGGACGCTGCGGCGGCCGGGCGGACGGGTCAGTACCTCGAGAGGACCGGCGGCCAGCGGGCCCCGGAAACCTGTGCGCCACAAGAGCAGCACGGCCGAGAGCACCACCAGGTGCACCAGGTATTCCACCCACGCGCCGCCCAGCCGCTGGGTGGCATCCGTCAGCCATGCCTGGTCGTACACCACGATGTGCAGGGCATACCCGGACAGCGTCATGCTGCCCAGGCTCGACAGCATCCACACCGGTGCGCTGGCACGGATGACCGGCACGGTGCACGCGGCGCAGCACAGGCACAGGCCGATGACGGCCAGGCCGCCGCTGACCAGTACCGCCGGCGCCGACGGCAGGTACGCTCCCGACAGCCAGATCCAATCCGGCTGCGCCCGCACGAAGCCCATTCCCACACCGGCGGCCAAGGCGTCGATGGGCTGCATCCGCACCAGCCCCACCGCCACCGCGCCGGCGGTGACAGCGATCCCGGTCAGGGTGCACGCGGCGGCAGCGATGACCGCGGGCCGAAGTGCGGACGCGCGGGTCAGGTCGACGTGGCGGGCCACCAACACCCCGGTCAGGGCGTAGGCACTCCACAGGGCCACCGGATAGGGCGTTGCGAACAGGACGGTGGACACCGCGACGGCGGGCTCGGCCAGGTCCTGGGCCTGGAGGTTCCACGGCAGCATCGGGTTGAACCGGCTGCGCACCCACCAGGCGGTCCAGGGCGCCAGCAGCAGGATTGCCGCGATAGCCAGCAGGATCCACCGGCTGCGCCCGCGAGCGGCCACGGCGACGACCAGGCTCACCAGGGCCAGGTTCGCGATGATGATGGCCGCCCTGGTCTGCAGGGCCGCCAACGCCAGCCCGATCGCCAGCAGCACGGCGATCCGCCACAGGATCGCGCCGGCCGCGGTGCTGGCCGGCCGCCCGCTGCGGCGCCCCAGCTCGTGACCGACGCCGACCAACAGGGTGAAGGTGACCGCGTGCAGGTCCCACAGCAGCGCACTGGGCGTCCCGCCGACGACGTGATTGACCATGATGCCCAGCAGCGCCATTCCACGGGCGAGGTCGACGCCGGTCAGCCTGGCGCCGGTTCGGGACTGGTCGGGGGCCACGCTCGGTGAGCCTATCGAGGTGTTCGAGTCCACCGGGGCGTAACGGCCCGGCCGGTGTGCTGCTCGCCGCGACCGGGGCCGGCCCGTATACATTTGCCGCATGCGGGTGGCGCGTTTCGTGGTGGATTCCGATCCGGTGTTCGGCTATGTCGTCGGCGAGCCGGGAAACGAGCGGCTCGAGGCGCTGAGCGGGGATCCGTTGTACGCCCAGGTGGTGCGTACCGGGAAGTCGTATGCGTTGGGCGACGTGCGGTTGGTGACGCCGGTCATCCCGCGCAGCAAGGTCGTCGGTATCGGGCGCAACTACGCCGATCACGCCGCGGAGATGGGTAGCGAACTGCCGGCCAAGCCATTGGTGTTCTTCAAACCCAACACCAGCGTCATCGGTGCCGACGACCCGATCCTGTTGCCGGGATTCAGCAACCGGGTGGAGTTCGAGGGCGAGTTGGCGGTGGTCATCGGCACCATCTGCAAAGAAGTCCCGCGCGAACGCGTCAAGGACGTCATCTTCGGGTACACCTGCGCCAACGATGTCACCGCCCGCGATGCCCAAGCCAGTGACGGGCAGTGGGCCAGGGCGAAAGGCTTCGACACGGCGTGCCCGCTCGGACCGTGGATCGTCACCGGCCTGGACCCCGAAGAACTGAGCATCCGCACCAGGGTGGACGGGCAGCTGCATCAGGACGGCAACACCCGGGACCTCGTGTTCGGTATCGAGGACCTGGTCGAGTACGTCTCGGCCGCTTTCACGCTGCTGCCCGGTGACGTCATCCTCACCGGCACGCCGGCCGGTGTCGGGCCGATCGAGGACGGCCAGGTGGTCGAGGTGGAGATCGAGGGCATCGGCGCGCTGCGCAACCGGGTCATGCGCCGCTGAGGTCTCGGGCGTACCACGCGGACCGGCTACGGCTGGCCTATCCTGGCCCGGATGAGCACTTCCACCCCCGATCCCAGCCCTCACCCTCTCGCCTCGTCCGCGGGCACGGGCCCACCTGCCGCGCCCCGGTTGCGGTTCTGCCCCTCGCCCACCGGAACTCCGCACGTCGGCCTGGCCCGTACCGCCTTGTTCAACTGGGCGTACGCCCGTCACACCGGTGGGTCCTTGGTCTTCCGGATCGAGAACACCGATGCGGCCCGCGACAGTGAGGAATCGGTGCAGGCGATCACCGACGCGCTGGCGTGGCTGGGCATCGACTACGACGAGGGCCCTGATGCCGGCGGCGACTACGGCCCTTACCGGCAGAGCGAGCGCCGCGACATCTACGCCGAGGTCATCGCCAAACTGGTCGACGGCGGCTACGCCTACGAGTCCTTCTCCACCCCGCAGGAAGTGCAGCAGCGGCACCGGCAAGCGGGTCGTGACCCACAACTGGGCTACGACAACTACGACCGTGACCTGACCGAACAACAGAAAGCCCAGTTCCGGTCCGAGGGCCGCCTGCCGGTACTGCGGGTCCGCATGCCGGGTGAGGACATCGTCGTCAACGACCTGGTCCGTGGCGAAGTCAGGTTCCCCGCCGGGTCGGTGCCAGACTTCGTCATCGTCCGCGGCAACGGCGACCCGCTGTACACGCTGGTGAACCCGGTCGACGACGCCCTGATGCGCATCACCCATATCGCCAGAGGCGAGGACCTGCTCAGTTCCACTCCGCGCCAGTTGGTCCTGTTGCAGGCACTGCGTGAGCTCGGCCTGGCGGACGCAGCTCCGGTCTACGCCCACCTGCCGTTGGTGATGGGGGAGGGCAACCGCAAGCTGTCCAAGCGCGACCCGCAATCGGACCTGTTCCGGTACCGGGAACGAGGTTTCGTCCGCGAGGGCATCGTCAACTACTTGGCGTTGTTGGGCTGGGCGATCGGCCCGGACCGCGACGTGTTCACCCCGCCGGAATTCACCGCTGCGTTCGAACTCGGTGCCGTCAACCCCAACCCGGCGCGCTGGGACCAGAAGAAGGCCGAAGCCATCAATGCCGAGCACCTGCGGCTGCTGGCGGTCGATGATCTGGCCGCGCGCATCGTGCCCTACCTGTATGCGGCGGGCCTGGTCGGCGCCGAGCGGATCGCTGCGCTGACCGGCCGCGAGCAGGAGATCCTGCGCGCGGCGACTCCGTTGGTGCAAAGCCGGATGCAGGTGCTCGGAGAAGCCGTCGGGATGCTCGGTTTCCTGTTCATCGACGACGCCGAACTGAGCATCGCCGATGACGCGCGGGCCAGCCTACGCGAGGAGGCACCGGCGGTGTTGGACGCAGCCATCGGCGCGTTGGGCCAGGTGAGCGATTTCGAGGCGTCGAAGCTTGAGGCGAAGCTACGGCAGGCCATCGTCGACGATATGGGCATCAAGCCGAAGTTCGCGTTCGGGCCGTTGCGGGTAGCGGTCTGCGGACGCCGTGTCTCCCCGCCGTTGTTCGAATCGATGCAGATCCTCGGCCGTGATTCCAGCATGGCCAGGTTGCGTGCGTTGCAAGCGAGCCTGACGTGACCGCACAACCCCCGGGCGGCCAGTGGCCGCAGCCGTCGTTCGACCACCCTGGCGGCGCCCCGCAGCCGTGGCGGCCATCCGGCCAGCTGCCGCCGGACTGGCCCGGCGCCGGCAACTACCCGGCCCATCCGATGCGGCCCGGCGGTCAGCCCATGCCGCCTGGTTTCGGCTCCTTCGCTTCCGGTGGCCCGGCGGATGCGTTCCTGCCGCGCAGCTATCCGCAGCTGTTGCGCGGGCCGGCGCACCGGTGGTGGCGTCCGCTGGCGTCGCTGGCGATCGGGCTGGCCGGTGTGCTTGTCCTGCTCGCGCTGGCGGTGGTTGCCCTGATCGTCGCGGTGATCCTGGACCCGGAGTGGGCCGAGCAAGTCGCGGACTCCACCGGGACCAGCCAGCTCATCACCCAGGACAACCTGGCCGGCATGCTGTTGGGCACCAACCTGTTTCTGGCCGCGTTCATTCCGATCTCGCTGCTGGCTGTGCGGGGCGGGCATGCGTGGCGCTGGAACTGGGTGCATTCGGTGACCGGGCGGCTGCGGTGGCGGTGGCTGCTGGCCGTGGCCGGGGTGGCGGCAGTCGTCCAGATCATCGCCACCGGTGCGGTGCTGGTGATCGAGGGACCACCGGATTTCTCCCGGCCTGAGCCGCAACTCGGGCTGTTGCTGGCGATCATCCTGCTGACCACGCCGCTGCAGGCGGCGGGGGAGGAGTACCTGGCCCGGGGCTGGCTGACGCAGTCGATCGGTTCCTGGTTCGCCCGCCCGGCGGTGGCGGTCATCGTCAGTGCACTGATGACGGCAGGCGTGTTCGCCGCACTGCACGGGGCGCAGAACTTCTGGCTCGGGCTGGACCGGTTCGCCTTCGGCCTGTTCGCCAGCTATGTGACGTGGCGCACCGGCGGGCTGGAAGCGGCGGTTGCGGCGCATGCGGTCAACAACATCATCGTCTTTATTCCGCTGGTGCTGTCCGGGACCTTGGTCGAAGGCCTCAACGTCGCGGATGCCGGTGCGCTCCTGGTGCTGTTCGACATCGCCACGATGGTTCTGCTCGGGTGGCTGGTGACCGTACTCGCCGAGCGGTGGAAGGTGCAACGAATGCACTTTCCACCGGTCCGCTGACACATCGAGGACCCCCTGCCCATGAGCAGAGGGTCCTCGTACGGTAGCCCCGACGGGATTCGAACCCGCGCTACCGCCTTGAGAGGGCGGCGTGCTAGGCCACTACACAACGGGGCCGCGCTGTACAACAGCCGACAACCAATCACCGGTCGCGCTGGGGTACCAGGACTCGAACCTAGACTAACTGAACCAGAATCAGTCGTGCTGCCGATTACACCATACCCCACCGGGTATCGGGATCAACTACCGGACGAGCCGAGAGCTGACCAACCCGACGATCAAGAATAGCGGAGCGCGACGTCGGGGGCGAATCACTTGCCGACACCGTCGTGCTCGTGTTCCGGCGGGTGCCCGTTCAGGCCGGGGGCTGCAGTTGAGCGGTCAATTGTTCGCCGGCGCGCAACACCAGCGGACCGTGCTGGCGTGCACTGGCGCGGCCGAGCCGCTGCAGCGGACCGGAAACGGACACGGCGGCAAGGACCCGTCCGCCGGGCCCACGTACCGGGGCGGAGATCGAACCGACGCCGGGCTCCCGTTCACCGTGGGTGTGGGCCCATCCCCGCCGGCGCACCGCGGCGAGGGTGGACGCGGTGAACTGTGCGGTGCGCAGCGCCCGCTGGATACGGTCGCCGTCCTCCCAGGCCAGCAGAACCTGCGCGGCCGAGCCCGCGGTCATCGGCATGGTGGCGCCGACCGGCACCGAATCCCGTAGCCCCATCGGTCGTTCGGCGGTGGCCACACACACCCGGTGTTCGCCCTGCCGGCGGAAAAGCTGTGCGCTCTCCCCGGTCTGGTCTCGAAGCGCGGCAAGCACCGGAGCGGCCGCGGCGAGCAGCCGGTCTTCCCCCGATGCCGCTGCGAGTTCGCCGAGCCGAGGACCCAGGACGAACCGGCCCTGCAGGTCCCGGCCGAGCAGCCGGTGGTGCTCCAGTGCGATGGCCAGCCGGTGCACGGTTGGGCGGGGCAAGCCGGTTCCGGCCACCAGCTGGGCCAGCGTGGCGGGTCCCGCTTCCAGCGTAGTCAGGACCGTTGCGGCTTTGTCCAGTACCCCGACTCCGCTACTATGTTTCATGATTCGATACTGCCGTCTCAGAATGTGATATGCAAGCGACGGTGTGTCAGGCAGAGCGTGGCAGAACCACGCTCTGGTCGTCGGGCGCCAGGGTGCCGGCCGGGCCGGCTTGTGCCGCGGGGGTGAGTCGCTGCGTCGGACAGTCGGCAACAGCGAGAGGAGAACTCATTGGGACGGACACTGGCCGAGAAGGTCTGGGACGCACACACGGTGCGCAAAGGTGCCGACGGGGCACCGGATCTGCTCTACATCGACCTGCACCTGCTGCACGAGGTGACCAGCCCGCAGGCATTCGAAGGCCTGCGGTTGGCGGGCCGCCAGGTTCGCCGCACCGACCTGACCATCGCGACCGAGGACCACAACACCCCGACCGAGAACATCCACCTGCCCATTGCAGATCCGACGTCGCGGACCCAGGTTGACACGCTGCGGGCCAATTGCCGGGAGTTCGGGGTACGGCTGCACTCCCTGGGGGACGCCAACCAGGGCATCGTGCACGTGGTCGGTCCGCAGCTCGGCCTGACCCAGCCCGGCATGACGGTGGTGTGCGGAGATTCCCACACCTCCACCCACGGCGCCTTCGGCGCACTGGCGTTCGGGATCGGGACCTCTGAGGTGGAGCATGTGCTGGCCACCCAGACATTACCTCTGCAGCCGTTCAAAACGATGGCCGTCAACGTCACCGGAACGCTGGCCGACGGGGTCACCGCCAAGGACGTCATCCTCGCTGTGATCGCCAAGATCGGGACCGGCGGTGGGCAGGGATACGTCCTCGAATACCGTGGCGAAGCGATCGAGAAGCTGTCGATGGAAGCGCGGATGACCATCTGCAACATGTCGATCGAGGCGGGAGCACGGGCCGGGATGATCGCCCCGGACGAAACCACGTTCGCCTATCTCGAGGGTCGCCCGCATGCACCGGCCGGCGCGGACCAGGACGCGGCGCAGCAGTACTGGCGTTCGTTGCGCACCGACGACGATGCCGTGTTCGACCACGAGGTTCATCTGGACGCAAACGAATTGACGCCCTTCGTCACCTGGGGCACGAACCCCGGCCAGGGCGTTCCGCTGAGCGAGACGGTGCCGGACCCGGCCATGATGACCGACCCGGGCCAGCGGCAGGCGGCAGCGCGTGCGCTGGAATACATGGGTCTGTCCGCCGGCACACCGATGCGCGACATCGCGGTGGACACGGTCTTCATCGGTTCGTGTACCAACGGTCGCATCGAGGATCTGCGAGTGGCTGCCGAAGTCGTTCGGGGTCGCACCAAATCCCCTGACGTGCGGGTGCTCGTCGTTCCAGGTTCGGCCAAGGTGCGGCTGCAGGCCGAGCAGGAGGGCCTCGACCGGGTCTTCACCGACTTCGGGGCAGAATGGCGAAATGCCGGTTGCTCCATGTGTCTTGGCATGAATCCGGACCAGCTGGCGCCACAGCAGCGCAGCGCCTCCACCTCGAACCGCAACTTCGAGGGCCGCCAAGGCAAGGGAGGGCGGACCCATTTGGTGTCCCCGCTGGTCGCCGCCGCCACCGCGGTGCGCGGCACCCTGTCCAGCCCCGCCGACCTGACCGCTGCGGCGCGCTGACGCACGCCGGCCGCCCGAGGAAAGAGGAAGAACCCGTGGAGAAGACCGTCATTCATACCGGCATCGGCGTCCCGCTGCGCCGTAGCAACGTCGATACCGACCAGATCATCCCCGCGGTGTATCTGAAGCGCGTGACCCGTACCGGATTTGAGGATGCCCTTTTCGCCGCCTGGCGTAAAGACCCCGAGTTCGTCCTCAACCGCGACCCCTACTCGCGTGGCAGCGTGCTGGTGGCGGGCCCGGACTTCGGGACCGGGTCTTCGCGTGAGCACGCAGTCTGGGCGTTGAAAGACTACGGCTTTCGCTGTGTTTTGTCCGCTCGGTTTGCCGACATCTTCCGCGGCAACAGCGGCAAACAGGGCCTGGTTGCAGGCCAACTGGCCCAGGCCGACATCGAGATCCTGTGGAAACTGCTGGAGACCGATCCCGGCACCGAGGTCACCGTCGACCTGGATCAGCGCGTTGTTCGCTGTCAGGGCAACGAGTTCCCCATGCAGGTGGACGACTACACCCGCTGGCGGCTGATGGAGGGCCTGGACGACATCGGTCTCACCCTGCAGCATGAGCAGGACATCGCCGAGTTCGAATCCAGCCGTGCGAGTTTCAAGCCGACCACACTGCCGGTAAAGGTCTGATCGGCTCCACCTGCGCTGGGTTGCGCTGGGGGGCAACCGGATAGGACCGGTGCGGGGTGAAACCGCGCAAGTACGACTCGATACGTCCGACAACGGGCAAATAGTGGACGTGAGGCGCTTGTGGCTCTACCGTTTCGGAGTGTAAGGCGTGCATCTAGGCTCGCGTTGCCCCCTAATACGGAGGGATCTGGCAGTGAACAAGGGAGATCTGATCGAGGCTCTCGAGGCCAAACTGGGCAGCCGAAAGCTGGCAGTCGACGCCGTCGAGTCGGTGGTCGACACCATCGTGCGCAGCGTGGCTCGTGGTGAACGTGTGGCTATCAGCGGCTTTGGCACCTTCGAGAAGGCCGCGCGCGCCGCGCGGACCGGCCGCAATCCGCGCACCGGCCAGACGGTACGAATCCGCAAGACATCGGTACCGAAATTCAAGCCGGGTACGGCCTTCAAGAGTTTCGTGGCGGCCCCCAGCAGCATGCCCAAGGCGTCCAGCGTAGGCAGCGGCGCGGTGACATCGCGCTCTACCGGTGGCGCGGCAGGCGGCGGCCCGGCCAAGAAGACAGAAGGCGCCCGCGAAGAAGACGACGGCGAAGAAGGCGCCGGCCAAGAAGACAGTGGCCAAGGGCGCGACGGCAGCCAAGAAAGCGCCGACCAAGAAGGCACCGGCCAAGAGCCCGACCGCAGCCAAGAAAGCGCCGACCAAGAAGGCACCGGCGAGGAGTGCCGCACCGGCGAAGAAGACCGCAACCAAGCGGGCTGCGGTGAAGAAGGCCCCGGCCAAGCGCACCACCAAGAAGGCGTAAGG
>PDWI01006856.1_pt1 | contig 14133 bp, 8 predicted proteins | sample 1430891 | NCBI WGS metagenome assembly PDWI01 (sample SAMN01162508, study PRJNA174530) | Oral metagenome, whole genome shotgun sequencing project. | biome: Marine environment; feature: Marine mammal; material: Swab sample of the gingival sulcus; isolation source: swab sample of gingival sulcus...
GGGTCACGGTTCCTGTGTAAATCTGGCTATCTTTCAAATCTTTCCAATCAACAGCCAAAGGCTCAATCATGGTAAGCATCAGTTGGTTACGGGACGGATCAACTTTGTCCACCCAAACAGTGGTTTCGTCGCCTTCTTTCAAGACATCAGCCACACGGTTTACATGTTCCGTACCTAACTTTGAAATGTGGATCAAGCCATCGACACCGATACCCACATCGATAAACGCGCCATAAAGCTCAAGACGCTTGACAACACCTTTGAGCTGCATTTTGGGTTTTAATTCACCAATGCTCGTTGGTGTTACGGGTGGGGTTTCCACCTCAGGTGTTGCGGTTATATCACTCATAAGACTCTCCTACGCAGGGTTTAATCAATTTGCGCTCTGCGCGGACGGACTAACTTCCATAATAGTTAATTTTTCATCAAACGCTGGGGGCAGAACACAGTTAAATTTGTAAATAGACAATGCATAATTATAGCAAGGGGAATTGGTGTGTCAATACTGATCTGTACTAAATCTTAAGGTGATCGCTCACCTTATGTAAATATAAAGCGGGAGGTATGATGACTTTGTTGTATTATTTAGTTTCTGTTCCTTCGTGACCGTCTAAAAATTAGTCCCGGTTTTTCCTGGGTAAAGGTTACTTGAAACGCATCCATCAATGCTGTAATTTATTGATGGATGCGCACTTGGCAGTATGTTATTTTAGAATGTGGCGTCAGCGATGAGTTCACCATCAGTTTGCTCAGCTGTTTCAAACTCGTCTGTGGGCAGATTGGTTTCACGGCGGATCAGGTATTCCAGTTCATCTAACATGGCTGGATTTTCTGCCAGGTAGGTTTTGGCGTTTTCGCGCCCTTGCCCGAGTAAGGTTTCACCGTAGCGGAAATAGGCACCACGCTTACTGACGATCTCATAAGCAACAGCCAGATCCAGGACATCACCGGTGAGGGAAATACCTTCGTTGTACATGATGTCAAATTCACATTCGGTGAAGGGGGGAGCGACTTTATTTTTCTTGACTTTGACACGGGTGCGATTGCCGATAACATCTCCCCCGGCTTTAATGGCTTGAATGCGGCGAATGTCGAGGCGCACAGAAGCGTAGAATTTGAGGGCATTGCCACCACTTGTGGTTTCTGGGCTGCCGAACATAACCCCGATTTTGGAGCGGAGCTGGTTGGTGAAGATGACGACGGTGTTGGTTTGTTTGATGGCACCTGAGAGTTTGCGCAGGGCTTGTGACATGAGTCGTGCTTGCAGACCCACGTGAGCATCGCCCATTTCACCTTCGATTTCAGCGCGGGGCACCAGAGCAGCGACTGAATCTACTACCACAATGTCCATGGTGCCGGAGCGAATGAGTGCATCAGCAATTTCCAGGGCTTGTTCCCCGGTATCCGGTTGTGAGATGTAGAGATTTTCGACATCAACGCCGCATTTTTCGGCGTAACTGGGGTCTAGGGCGTGTTCCATATCGACGAAGGCGCAGATCCCCCCTCGTTTTTGAGCTTCGGCAATGATGTGCTGACAAAGTGTGGTTTTGCCAGAGGATTCTGGGCCGTAGATTTCGATGACGCGGCCACGGGGGACGCCTCCGACGCCGAGGGCTATGTCGAGAGAGATAGAGCCGGTGGGGATGGATTCGACTTGCATATGCTGGGCATCACCCAAGCGCATGATGGTTCCTTCGCCAAAGCGTTTGGTTAAATTGTCGAGGGTTTTTTCGAGCGCAGCCGTGCGGGCATCTCCATTTTTGGCGGGCATAGTTGTTTCTCCTATTTTGACTTTGACGCAGTACTTGGAAGTTTATGGGGGGTAGCTGTGCGTCTTTGTTGTCTGGAATTTGAATATGAGGTAAATATTAGCACGATTGTTCTAGTTTGTCAATGTCGAGTTTTAATAGTTGAACGAAAGTTCAGTTGTTTTGGGGCAGAGGACGATAAGGATGGGGAAATATCAGGAGTTGGGGTGTGGTTTAGCAATCAGATGCGTTGCTTTGCGGGTGGTCAGGTGGTGATTCTGTTACGGATTAGGGTGATGAGGGCGGGGATTTCGCGGCCACCAAGGATGATTTGCAGGGTCACGTAGGTGAAGAGGCCGAAGATGGCTGAGGCTGCCAGGTAGATGAGGTTGTTGTCGATGAATTGGGCGATGCCCAGGATGATGAGGGACATGCCCAGGGTGGCAACGGCCGTTCTGCTGAAGCTGATGCCTAAACCTTTCCAGTCTAACCCGTTTAGTTTGCGATGATTAAGGTAGAGGAGAACGGCCGTTTGGCAGGTAAAGGCGATCGATGTGGCCAGGGCCAGCCCGCCAACGCCTAAAGGATCCACAAGCAAGTAGGCCAACACGATATTGATCACCATCCAGCCTAAAGCCACAAACATTGGGGTGCGCGTGTCATGCTGTGCAAAGAAGAGGCGGGCGGCGATTTCAAGCGTTGCTTCACTCACCACACGTAGACTGAAAAAGACAATGATGCCATAAACCAGATTGGTGGAGTCGGCTGTAAATTCACCGCGTTCCAAAAGGAGTGAAATGAGCGGCCTTCCCAGCAAAATCAGGGCAGCGGCAGAGGGCACTGTGAGCATCCAGATAATGCGCAGCCCGTTGCTGGCAACCCGTTTGAGTTCGGCCATGTCGCCAGCATTAAAACGTTCAGCCATCGTTGGAAACAGCACCACAGCGATAGCTGTACCAAATAAGGTTTCAGGTAATTGTTGTAAATAATAGCCGTAAAAATAGCCAGACGTGGCGCCGCTTGACAAACCAGAGGTGATACGAATGATAAACAGATCTGCCGCTTGCACGGTACCTAAAGTGACGATGCGGGGAACCATCAGGCGCATGATTTCTGTGACGCCAGATAAGCCCATGATGAGCTGCGGATGCAGGTGGACGCTGTATTTGATGAGGCCAGGTACTTGAATTAAGACGTGTAGAATCGCACCGATGACTGTGCCCCAGGCAAGGCCATAAATGCCTAGCGATGGCACCAGAACAAATAAACCGATGATATAGCCTACATTTAAGGCGATGGGTGCCATGGCGGGCAAAATAAAATGTTGGTGCGAATTGAGAATGCTGCTAATGACGCCGCTCACGCCGAAAATTGTTGTCTGTACCAGGATGATACGCATCAAGCCTGCTGTGACAGCTTGTTGTTCTGCTGAAAAGCCAGGCACCAAAAGCACGCGAGTAATCCAAGGCGAGAAAATGGCGCCAACCAGGGAGATGCCCCCAAGAATGATGAGAACTAAGGTGAGGATGGTATTGGCTAGTTGCGCGGTCTCTTTGGCTTTATGGTTGGTTAGATAGGCGGAGTAGACGGGGATAAATGCGGCAGCTAAGGCACCACCAGAAATCAATGTTACAAAAAGCTCGGGCAGTTGATTGGCTGCGGTAAAGGCGTCGTAGGCTGGATTGGTGCCGAAGGCTGCGCCTACTAGCTGCGCACGTACCAGACCAAATACCTTGTCGATGGCCAGAAAAAAGATGACGATGACGCTGGATTGCAATAAATGTCTTGCCCGATTCATGGGCGGGAATTTTACCTGTCTGTTTTAGACGTGCAAGGTATGTAAATGGGCCGTAGGGAAATAGGTGGGAAACTCTTTCTGATTTCTGCCTTTGTTTCCTTGTTGAGGTAAAATGGAGGAACTAAAAGAGGTGGAAAATGCTGGGAAATATTGGCCGTGTTCATTTGGAAGAGCAACCAGACGGGCTGAAGGTTGTTTCGCCAATCAAGCGTTATTGGTTTCTGTTTGCTTTGTATACCGGTAATATAATTGTGTGGGTCGCGGGTGTGATCGGCATGTTGTTTTTTCTTGTGTACAAGGTCATCATGGCGGGTGAACGGTATTCCTTTTCTTTTTCAATCATTTTGGTAGTCTGGATGATAATTTGGTTGGGAGGGGGGAGGCATCTTTGGAGAAATTGGCAGCGTTTTGCCGCTACTCGTGAAATCCTGTTTATCAATCATGAACGTTTGATCATTCACCGTCCAGTTTCGATTTGGGGTCTCACGGAAGCATTTGATATGAAGTATGTACGGCCGTTTTCCGTGAGTGAATATCATCAATGTATTTTGTTTGATTATGGTAGTGACGGTAATTACCGAATTTATTTTGGTCTTGGCCTGACAGAGGATGAAGCTTCTGGGCTGGTAAGCATCCTAAATTCACGCTATTTTCGGGACTATGATCCTGATGATGATGAGTAACTGTTTTTAGTGACTGTCTGAAAATTGCTCCCTGTTTTTCAGGGGTAAAGGTCACTTGAAGCGCCGCCACCAATTCTGTAACTTATTGATGGATGCGCATTTAAGTTTACTCTGTCGAAGTTTGGTTTTAATGATAGAAATTGCAAAGCACTTTGCTTCTTATATTCCAGTAACGGTGGCACGGCAGATTTTGGATGGAAATATGCTGCAACCGGGAAAGCCACGCCCTTTACTCGCAGCAACTTTGTTCTCTGATATTTCTGGGTTTACCAGAATGTCTGAAGAATTGGCTTCTGATGGCACTCGTGGGGCTGAAGAGTTGACCCGGGTGCTGCTGACGACGTTTACCGCCATGATCGATGTGATTCATGATTTGGGTGGGGCTGTCAGTCATTTTTATGGGGATGCGATGTCGGTTTATTTCCCTGAAACGGATTCGGGGGATGCTGCCCAACGGGCTTTAACTTGTGCCCAATCGATGCAAAAAGTGATGGCAGCGAGTTTTGACCGCGTGGTCACTAATCGGCCAATTGGCAAGGATCCATTTTTTACGCTTACGATTAAAATTGGGGTTGGGTATGGTGAATGTCAGGAAATTGTGGTGGGCGAGGCGGAAAATTCATTGGAGTTTGTCTTGACGGGAACGGCCGTTGATGAAGCTGCTGCTGCGGAAAAACAGGCAAGCGCAGGGCAAGTCGTTGCTAGTGAGACGGTGTTAAAGCAGGCTGGTTTAGCGTCTACGAATACGGAATGTGATTTTAGTAAGCTGACGGATTGGGGTGTGTTGGCAAACGCTTACTCCATCTTAAACTGGGATGAAATTGAAGAAGAGGCATTGTCGGCTCTTATCGAGACGACCAGTGCCTTTATTCCAAAAACGATTCACCAACGATTGAAACGCGGGAGGCATGACGGATTTGCGGAACATCGACCGGTAACGAGCTTGTTTGTGGGCTTTGATTTTGTGGGGGATGAAGATGAGACGTCTGATGTGACAACGGCCGTTCATGGGCAACAGCTGCACGAATATTATCTTTGGGCTTCTCAAATTGTGGCTCGTTTTGGCGGCCAAAATGCGCGTGTCAATCGCATTCTCACTGGGGACAAAGGCAATCAACTGCATATCATGTTTGGTGCTCCTGTGGCACCAGATGCTCCTGAGCAGGCCATGCGTTGTGCTATGGCGCTCGTTCGGGAAAAACCGGATTTTATTGCGGCGCAGCGGATAGGTTTAGCTGGGGGCAAGGTGTTTGCCGGTCCGGTGGGAGCTACCACTCGTCGTGAATACACTGTTGTGGGGGATGTGGTGAATTTGTCGGCTCGGCTGTCACAAATTTGCCAGGACAATGCTGTGTTTACGAACAAGGCTACGGCAGCCCGTGTTGAAAATTGGATTGAATTTGAGGTGCTGCCGCCGGTCGTTTTGAAGGGGAAACAGCAGGCGATTTCTCCTTATGTCCCTACTGGTGAGAGAAGTGGTTTAACACAGTTACAGGCTTATTTTAGTCATTGGGAACGGCCGTTAGTTGGGCGAGAAACTGAGCTGGATTTGTTGCTGGGGGGGATGGATGCAGCTCTCCGCGGGATTGGGGGCGTTGCCGCTATCTTTGGCTCTGTTGGCGTGGGCAAAACCCATTTGTTGGCAGAGGGGATTCGTTATTGGCTTGATGAAGGTGGCACAGGGTTGGTGGGGGTGGCACAGCAGCACAAAGGGGATGTGCCTTATGGGCCTTGGCTAGATATTTGGCGAGATTATTTCAATCTGCGCGTGGATATGCCTCTGGCGGTTCAAGCGGAGCAAGTTGTATCGCAAACCAGAGCATTGGTGCCAAACGTGGGAGATGATGTGGCGCTGTGGGGGGAAGTTTTAGGCTTGCCCATTGCTGGGCAGGAGCATATTGCTGAACTTTCTGCTGAAGTGAAACAAGCGCGGTTCTTTTCCCTGGTACGCCGCTGCTTCTTTGCCTCGAGCGGGCAAACGCCTTTGCTCATCATCCTGGAAGATGCTCATTGGGCGGATCAATCGAGTTTAGCTTTACTTGATGAACTCACAACCAACTTGGAAGTACGCCGGATCTTTTTTGCGGCAACGTTCCGACTGCATGACAAGCTCTCCTTGGAGATGTTGGATAGACCTGCTTGTGTGCCGATTTTACTGACAGATTTATCACCTGCTCATGCCCGCAGGATGCTGACGCATTTGGTTGGCCTGGATGAACTGCCTTTAGCTGTGGAGCAGCATCTTGGTTTGCGGGACAGGGAAGGTCGTGATAGTCCTGTTAGTCCGCTGTTCTTGGAAGAATCGCTGGACATGATGCTGGATACGGGGGTGCTGCAAATTGGTGAGCAAGTGATTGTAGATCCGGAACGCCTACATGCTTTGCAGATACCTGATACGATTTATGGTTTGCTCTTGGCCAGATTAGATCGTCTACCTCCTGCTGGACGTGATTTATTGCAGATTGCTTCAGTTATTGGACGGCAGTTTGCTCTGGAACCTTTGCATAGAATCTCAGTTGATCTACCGGAATCTCAAATTACAGTCATACTGGAAGATTTGTCAGCAGAGGAAATTACTCGGTTGGTAACTTCTGATCCAGAATGGGTCTATTTGTTCCAGCATGCTCTCACACACGAGGTGGCGTATGAAAGTTTGCCTTTTGCTCGTCGCCAAGCATTGCATCAGGCGATGGGGCAGTGGTTGGAGCAGCGGTATGCAGATAATTTGCGTCCGTATTATCCCATCCTGGCTTATCATTACAGTCAGGCGGCGAATCATGAAGCTGGCTTGAAATATGCGTTAGTGGCCGGTTTGGATGCTCGTGACTTGTTCTCAAATCAAGAGGCACTGGAATTTTTCAACCAGGCTGAGTCGCATTTGCAGGTTTTAGGGGAGGAGGAGAATTGGAAAACGGCCGTTACGCTTTACCAGGCACGAGCAAATGTGTTTATGGCTTTAGGCCATCTCAAGGATGCGCTCAAGGATACAGAAGAAGCACAAGCTGTTTCAAGCGCACATTCTGAAATGAGTTTAGTGGCAGAATCAATTGTGCTAAAAGCTGAAATCTGTTATCGACAAGGTCGATTGAGTGAAGTAAAAGCTTTGACAACCAAACTCTTTACTGATGAGCAAATTGTGGCCAGTTCTGAACATTATGCAAAAGCGCACATATGGGCAGGATGGGCAGCTAGTTCCTGTCTTGAACATCAAGAGGCTTTGAACCATTTCCAAATTGCAGAAGCTATTTGTTCATCTGAAAATAATCAATATTTGTTGGCGCGGGTCTTTGAGGCAGAAAGCTATGCCCATTATTTGCAAAAGGAGCTTGAGCTTTCTTTGGCTGCAATGAAAAAGAGTGTGAATTTATCACGTAGGTTTAGCACCCCATTGAATTTGGGTACGGCGCTTAACAATATTGGATTTGTCCAGTTTATGTTAGGACAATATCAGCAAGCAATTGACACCTTTGATGATGCTATAGAGATTGGTCGTGAAAGTGGCAAGAATTTACTGGTTATGGCTTTGGCAAACAGGGGCGCGGCCTTATGCCGATTGTCCCAGTTCGATAGGGCTTTGACTAATTTTAAAGAAGCGATGAATTTATTAGACGGGATGGATTATCCGGGGCTACAGGTTGAGGCGTATTTATTCTGGGCGTTTGAATACAGCAGCCCATTAGGTCATTGGCAAGATGCTCGTCGGCAGTTTGAAGAAGCTGAGAAATTGATAGAACGTCAACCAGAGGTCTTTGTTGAGGAACGGGCAAGGCTCCTTATTGGCTCTGGACAGGTGGAATTAAATGAGGGGTATTTGGACAGGGCGGAAACCCTTTTGCAAGAAGCGCTGGTGCTGATTGAAGATAAAGATTTGGCTTGGTGGCGTCCAGTAGCCAGTTATTTTTTAGGATGCTTGTATCAAGCAAGAGGGGAGCAGAAGCGGGCAATTACATTTTTGGAAACTAGTTTATCTGAGTTGGAACAGCTTGGTCCAGCCGATTATAAACAGCGTATCCTGGCGGAACTGAATCAGTTGAAATTAAATCACACCTAGGCTAAAAAGCGAAAATCGCCAATTTTGCCTGGTTACAAAACAGCCCAAACTTTTCTTGTTTGGGCTGCTTGTATTTATATATCCAGTTTGTCTGGTGCTGCCGCAACTTTCCAAAATTGAGGTGTGCTGCTCTCTGCGACTCCCAAAATTGAAATGTTGCGGTACTCGTTTAAGAAACCTAGCCGGTACCTGGTAAGAACCCTTTTGTGGTTCGATCCCCAAGTCCACCAGCAAATTCATCGAAATTATCAGCGTCAAGGCCTTCAAGCATTTTGCGGTCTTCATCGCTGACCTGATAACCAACCAGGGCTTTGTCTAGGTTGGTAAATAGTAGATTGCGGAATTCCTCGTCTTTGATGGCACGCGCAATGATTTCTTTTAAGATTGTATCTGACATGTTTCACTCCTGTTAATGTATTTTTGTTAGTATAGAACTCAGTATGAGAGTTCTAGCTATCATTGTCAATAAAACAGGTTACAGTTTTGGAACTTAACGTATTATTCACAAAATGGTGCCATCAATTTGCCTGTCTGTGTCTGAAAATCTGTGTTCTATGATTCAGGAACCGTTTCGATTATTCTTTGATGATGAATGGCAGGAAGATGTGGTATTCAACTACTGCCAGACTATCTGCCAGGGTGGCACTTTGGGCATCGGGATTGGTTACTTTTACGTCATACAGGTCGATATCCACGTTTGCTGGCACAACGGCCGTTAATTGAGTTCCTGATGCAGAGACATAGGTGGTGGTCAATGTGTAGTTTGTGGAGCCGAGCAGGGTAACCTGTGCCCCATCCAAAAAATTAGTGCCGGTCACTGTGATGAGCGTTTGTTGACCAACCGCCACGGTTCCTGGTGAAACATCGGTCACAGTGGGGGCATAAGCGCTTACAAGTGTCACGGTGTAGGCCCAAGTGGATGATGGGAAACTGGGGTTTTGCCATACCAGGAATGTGTGTAAGCCTGCATCCAATTCAAGATCGAATTCGATATCTGCATTGACAGCCTGAGGCGTGGCATTGTTTAGCGCTGCGGTCAGGGGGGGATCGATGATTAAAGAAGCGAATCCTTCTGAGAAATTCCCTTGAATGTTGTAGGTACCACCTGCTTGCATCATCATGTTAAGTTTGGAGTTGAGTGTGTTGGTGTTTAATGAAGTCCCCTCCCAGGTGAAGGGGGGGGCGGGGATGTCGATGATCTCAATTTTGTAATCAATCTCGCTGCTGTTGCTCTCATTTGCAATGACGTTGAGGCGAGCATCTGTGGGCAGTGTGAATGTGGCCCAAATGGATTCGGTGCCATAAACTGAATCAATGGTGTGTGTCTTGGTGGTTGTGTCCCATACCTCAATCATGAGTGAATCAGCACTATCTCCAGAGACGGTGATGACTGCATTGACTGGTGTATCGCTACCAACATAGGCGGGCAGCCACTCTTCAGTGAAATCGTTGCCGCTGCCACCAATTTGACCGCCTACTTTCTGTAAGGGTAAGGTGTCTATTGATGCTGTTGGCCCAGAAATGGCCACACGCCAGTTTGCCCCTAAGGTGCGGTCTTGGGTGATGGTCAGGTCATGAATGCCTGCGGGTATGTAGAAGGTGCTGGTGTCACTCGTTTCAACTGTCTTTTGTACAAAGTTGTCATTGATCAGGAATTGGAAACGGCCGTTACCCGAAGACAGATTTTGGTCAAATGTGTAAACGCCGCTGCTGGGGAAGTTGACGCGAATGTGACTGTTTGCCCCCACGTTGAGGGTAGATCCTGCCCAACTGTAACTGGCTGCTGAGGGAATTTGCGTGAGTGTGATGTCGTAATCTGCCGAAGCTGAATTTCCCGAGGCATCCACTGTTATACGATTGGTGCCAGCGGGCAAATCGAGGGTTGTCCAGGTGGTTTCACCGCCATAGACGGTGAGTGTTTCTATGATGGCGCTGCTGCCATCAACTACATTGATAGTCACCGAATCGGCCGTGTTACCGTTAATGGTTGCTTCCAGGTTGACCTGGGCAGCACCGCTGAGGTGTATAGGCAGCCATTCAGCATCAGCATCATTGCCAGCACCACCAATGGGGCCGCCTGTTTTGGCATAGGGCAGTGTGTCATGGTCGGCGCCAACATCAGAAATCGTGACATCCCAATCGGTATCGGCTGTATTTGTATCTTGGACAATGGTCAGGTTATGGATGCCGGCAGGCACAAAGTAGGCCACTGTGTTGCTGCTAATGACTGTTTTTTGAATGTAATCAGAATCAAGTAAGAATTGGAATTGTCCTGAATCTGCGTTCAAGTTGAATGTGTAGAGACCATCGGTGGGGAAGTTAACCTGAATGTGGCTGTTTAGACCGAGCGAATTGGCGAACCCATCCCAAGAATAGCCAGCGTCAGGAATGTGGTAGAGGGTCAAGGTGACGTCGGCGCTGCTCCCTGAGGTGTTGGTGATCATGAATGTATTGTTGCCGTGGAGTGTGCCATTCCCCCAAATGGTTTCACCGGCTATTGCTGTGCCAGACCAGACTGTGGCAGAATTGCCGTCGGTGATATCTAAGGCTGTATTGCCAGTGACGGTTAAGGAGAAGTTGAAATCTAGATTGCCGGGATAGATAGGTGTTACGCTTTCTCCAGGTTCTAAAGTGCCGGTGAATTCAAAGAATTGGGAACTGGCGGAGGCAGGCGCTACGGTGGCGCTCCAGGTGGTATTGGCATAAGTATTATCTTGCATGACGAATATTTCATGCTGACCTGCCGTTACTTCTATGGCGTAGTTATTGCCCAAATCGGGAGGGGAGGCGAGTATGTTTAGAGCGGAGGTGGTCATGCTGTTGTCCAAAACAAGATTGGCAAACCCTGTTGAAGATTCAATGTTAAATTGGTATAAGCCATCAGCGGGGAAGTTAACGATGACGCTGGCATTTAAACCGCTGTCTAGCACATTGCCGCTCCAAGATAGGTTGCCGTCTGCGGGCATGGCCGTTAATTCTAAATCATAGGTTAGGGGATCGCCTGTATCGGATGACACAATGCGTAGTCGATTTAAACCTGCGGAAAGATCGAAGTTTGCCCATTGTTCTTCAGTGCCAAGGACTTGAGACAGGGTGTAATCTGGGCTGCTGCTGCCACTTTGGTAAACTTCGACAGCAAAACTATCGCTCATGTCTCCATTGGCTTTGATGGCCATGTTGACGGTTGTGGCGGCGTTGAGGGAGATCGGTAGCCATTCTTCGGTGAAGTCATTGGCGGAGCCGCCGATGTCACCACCAGATTGGGTGTAAGGCAAGGAATCATCACCAGCTGTGTTTAAACTGACTGAAATGTTCCAGTTTGCTCCCTGGGTTGTATCCTGGTCTATGATTAACTCATGGGTGCCAGCGGGAACGTAATAGGTTGTGTGGGATACCCCTTCGATTGTCTTTTGAATCAGTTTGTCATCATCGACATCAAGCAGGAACTGATAACGGCCGTTATTGTCACCAAATTCAAAATCATATAAGCCTGCCGTATCAAATGCTAAACGAATCTTGCTATTTTGCCCTTGGGAATCAGCGAAGCCAGAATAGGTGAAATCGACAGAAGGTATAATGGCTACTTCTAAATCATAATCCATGGGATCACCCGTGGTACTCATTTCAATGGAACTGGTACCAGCGGGCAAATCAAACGTCACCCAAGAAGTTTCCCCGGCATAAACCATAAAATTAGAATCATTGGCTTCATGCAATTGGGGTGTGGCTCCTGCCACGCTGACATTCAGGAAATCGTTTGCCGTGCCAGTGGCGGTGATTACCATGTTAACTTGGGTGGCTTCACTCAAATGGATAGGAAGTTGTTCTTTTTGGACAGCTTGATTTGCTTTTGTATAAGGCAGCGAATTGACAGCTTGCCCTGTGGCTGAAATATCAACTTGCCAATCGATGACGTCTGTTGCTGAAGTATCTTGGAAAATTTCCAGGGTCTGCACTCCGGCATCCACATAAAGTGAAACTGGGCCATCACTGGTGACGGTTTGCCAAATTTCGGCGTCATCGTTTGTGCTGTCCAAATAAAATTCGTAACGATCACCATTGCTCACTGAAAAATCAAAGGTGTACAAACCACTTGTCTCAAAATTTAGGTTGATCGAGCTGTTCATCCCTTGGGGATTGGCATGACCAGCCCAGGTGTGTGGTGAGCCTGGCTGAACTTCTGGAATATTAAAGAGCAATAATGTGAATTCTAAGGCATCTGGACCCGTATTTTCTACCACAAATGAATTGTTGCCTGGTGGTAAGGTTACTGAGCCCCAAATGCTTTCTGCATCGTAAGCATTGCCAGACCAAATATTGGCTCCTTGTTCACTAATAATATCCAGGGTGGCCATGCTGTTGGCGCTGGCACCGGTAATCGTAAAGGAAAAATTAATATCTTGACTGGTATTTGCGTAATAGGTGGGGACGATGGGAAGTGTGCCTGGCTCTAGATTAAATGTGAAGGAGTAAAAAGGGTCTTGGGTAATGGCTTGTGGCTCAGTTGTGTCTGCGTTGACAAAGGTAAAAATGGATAATGTAAGTAGTAGTGCAACTGTTATGATGGTTAATGTTTTTTGTATTGTGTTGTGTTGTGAGGGATTTTTCGCATTCATAATAAGGCCTCCTTAAGGATGTAATAAATGGAGAGCGTGTAAATAGGTTAACCCTTCCGCTGATTCGATATAGATTCAAAAAAAACAAGAATGAGTGAAAAGGCGACAAGATTATTATAACCAAGTGGCAAATCTTATAACTAGGCTATTATTCCTATGAAATTGGAGTAGTGATAGAGGCGGGTTGGGATTGCCTGGCAGCGAGGTCGGCCAACTTCTTTGAAATCCACATGCTGAACCGAAAGCAAAAACGGCCGTTTCGCATCGATGAGGGATAACGGCCGTTTGGTTCTTCTGCACTTTTGACTTGTATCTTACAGAGCGGGCAACGGGACTCGAACCCGTGATAGATGCTTGGGAAGCATCTGTGATACCACTTCACCATGCCCGCATGAAACGTTGAAATTATAGACCCGCCCCTATGCCATGTCAAATCAATTGAGGAGTGGGGCGTGCGCCTGGCAAGATTCCCCTGAACTAGAAGAAATTTGGGCGGGACTAGGTCAAAGCGCAGCTCTTATCCACGCTGATTTGGAGAAACAAGGACAGCCAATTGGCGCATATGATGTTCTAACCAATCATGCGACTTTGGTCACGCATAACACAAATGAATTTGACTGGGTGAAGAATTTGCAGTTGGTGGATTGGTATTAGATTACCCGATATGGGCTTAATTCTAGCCTCGGCCATCAGGATGAGTTTGGCAACGGCCGTTTTGCCGATGAGGCATAGGTCTAAGATAATGGCGGCGAACCCTGCACCAGCTATGGTCAGTAAAAGTACCAAAAACACGATGCCACCCGATGTTATCTGTCCTTCAGACGAATATAATGTGTGCTGTTTAGAACAATTAAGAATACAAGGCTCATGGGTTTTTGAGTTTGATCTTCCGTCGCGCCTTGGAATGATTATGATTGTGGATAAACTGGAACGTTTTTGCCTACAATTTCTCTAAACATTTCCAATATCTCGCCTGGTTCAGCATGGCGCTTTTGCATGGTTTGCTTTGAGAAAATTAACTTGTCGTTGACAATGAATTCAAAAGCACCTTTGGTTCCTGTGATAAAGGTAAAACTTTCAATAAGGTGTTGGTAGTTGCTGAGGAGGTCATCCGCCACACGGACGGCGCGTTCGGCGTAGTTTCAAGGGACGCAGTATTCTAGGGTGATAACGTATTTTTTCTTCATGATTTTCCCCTATGTTTTGTTGAACCAAGGATGAAGGCGGCGGAGCCAAT
>PDWI01006857.1_pt1 | contig 14133 bp, 11 predicted proteins | sample 1430891 | NCBI WGS metagenome assembly PDWI01 (sample SAMN01162508, study PRJNA174530) | Oral metagenome, whole genome shotgun sequencing project. | biome: Marine environment; feature: Marine mammal; material: Swab sample of the gingival sulcus; isolation source: swab sample of gingival sulcus...
GAAAACTTGCGAGAGATTACTTCAGTGCTCTGTGTATTTCCTCTAGATTTTGACTATGAGAGAGATAAGGAAGAAGCTGTTCTTAAACTCAAAAAAGATGCCCATAATCTCAAAGAAAGAAAGAGGGAATCAAGAGCGCTCTCTCAAATGCTCTCTTACGGAAATAGAGCGCCAGAGAAAATACAAGAACTCTTCTTAGTTTTTCTCGATGATTTTAACAATAGACATTTTTCTATCCGAGAATTTTTACAGAAACTTGCAACTGATTTTGGCCGAGACACCTTAGGGGAAAATATTTGGCTTGATCTCCTTTTTGATTCACTTGACCCTGACAATCACTATATCATTACTGACATGAGGTTTGATAATGAAGCAATGCGAGTCAAAGATTGTTCAGGAAAAATCATCGAAGTCCTAAGAACAAACTATGAGCAAGAAGAAAATAGTTTTTCTCAGCATAAGAGCGAGCGAGGCATATCAGCAGTGTTTATAGATCTTTCCTTGAGTGCAAAAAATCTCGAAGAATTAGAAACAGCTTTTCTTGAAAATAAAAATTTCATTCTCTTTTAGTTTTTATCTTTTCTCCTCTGTCGTGTTATACTAAAACCATGAAAAAAAAATTTTATGTACCAATAGTTATCCTCACTTTTTGTATAAGCTTTTCATCTTTTTTTGGTGTTGCTTTTGCTGATAAAAGTGCTCGTGAACTTGAGCAAGATATCAAAAACCGAACAAGTGAGCTCAAAAAACTTGAAGAGCAAGCTGAGAAAATTAGACGAGAGATTGCAAAAACAGGTTCACAAAAAGCTTCTCTCAAAAGAGAGCTTGCTCTGATTCAAAAACAAAGACTTTCACTTGAAAATACGATTAAGCAAACGAGATCAAAAATATCACTGCTCGGAAGTCAAATATCAAAAAAAGAGCAACAGATAAAAATACAACAAAATTCAATCAAACAACAAATGATGTCTATTGAAAAACTCTTGCGCAGGATTAATTATCTGGAAAAGGGAAGTCTCCTTGAGTTTCTTTTTCAGATGAGGCGTTTTTCAACATTCTTTTCTGAAAAAGATGCTTATGAACTCGTGCAGCCAGAGATTCTCTCTCAAATCAAAACCCTCAAGGGAATCAAACATGAGCTCAATGAAAATATCAAAACACTTTCAGAAAAACAACATTCACTTGAGGAAGAAAAAGAAAAACTCAGTGACCAAAATAAAATCGTTCTGAGCCAAGCACAAAAAAAACAAGAAATCATCAAACAAACAAAAAACAAAGAATCACTCTATCAACAAAACCTCAAGAAAACTCTTCAGAACATCAAAAAACTTGATCGGGAAATTAGAAACTATGAATCTCAATTAAAATTTATTTTGAATAAAAAATCACTTCCCAAAAAAGGATCTGCTCCTTTTGCATGGCCACTCAAAAAAGTCCTCATTACTCAACGTTTTGGGAAAACAACAGCTTCTGGTCGCTTGTATAAATCAGGTTCTCATAGTGGGATGGACTTTCGTGCCGCGATTGGAACACCAGTGTATGCGACTGCTGATGGCCTTGTAAAGGGGGTAGGGAACACTGACTTAACTTGTCCACGTGCTTCTTTTGGAAAATGGATCTTTATTGAACACTCTTTTGGACTCTCTTCTACCTTTGGACACCTCTCAAAGATAAAAGTGCGTGAAGGACAAAGAGTAAGGGAAGGTGATCTAATTGGGTATTCGGGAAATACAGGAAGAACCACAGCACCACACTTACACGTAACGGTATATGCAACCCATGGAGCAAAGGGGAGGGGGGTACGTATTGTAAAGAGACCAAGTGGAGCTTGTCCAGGAAAAAGCTACCGCATGCCACTTGCTCCGACTGCAGCCTATTTAGATCCACTTGTGTATTTTCCGAAAGCATCAACCTCAATGTTCAAACACCCATCTCTTGCAGGAGCTTGATATTGGTGGTATGATAATTTTGTATGAAAAAAAATAAACAAAAAGGTTCATTACGCTGGTTTGTTATTTTAGTGATTGGGCTTATTATTGCTTCATTTTATTTTGATTTTGATTTGAAAGAAGCCGTTGAAGATGAAAAAACTCAATCTAATTTTAACTACATCAAAACTCATGTTGTTGATTTTTATAACGAAAACCTCAGCACTCATGTTGATTATGTTTGGAATGATGTCTTCAAAAAACTCTTTTGGGATTCTTTTGTTAAAGATATGAATCATCTCAAGCTCAAAGAGATAACGAGCTTTGAAACAGCCGCGCCCTCAGTAGCAATTAACGAATAAAAAGGTTTTCCAAGCCTTTTTTCATTTATTTATAAAAAATCTATGAATACGATTAAACACATACAATTTATTGATGGGGTTGTTGGGGAGAAGCCAATACTTACTGATGGAATACCGCAGATTGCTTTTATTGGTCGCTCTAATGTCGGAAAATCAAGTACTCTCAACAGTCTCTTTGGGGGAGGAAAACGCGTAAAAACAGGAAAGACGCCCGGCAAGACGAAGGAAATTAATTTCTTTAGACTTGAGTTTACTGATGAGCGATTATGCTACTGCGTTGATCTCCCAGGCTACGGTTATGCCAAGCTCTCAAAGACAGAGCGAACAGCTCTGAGTAAACTTATTCTCTGGTACCTTGAGCACAAGGGATCATTTCTTGAGCTCGTTGTTCTCATTATTGATGCGAAAGTTGGCCTCACTGAGCTTGATAAAGAAATCATTTCTATCCTTGAGAGGGAAGAAAGAACTTTTGTTCTTGGGGTTAATAAGATTGATAAAATCAACCAGAAAAAAACAGCTCTACTGAAAAAAGAGCTGCTCGCAGCATCAGCCAATTGGGAGCACCTACAGAAGATTATTTACTATTCTGCAGCAAAAAATAAACATATTAATCAACTCAGTGACTTTCTTTTTGGGCAAGAAAAGGGAAAAAGTCTTGACGAGTAGCTATTTGTCTTTTTCGTTGTGAAAAAGACTTTTTTGTTCTGACAAGGGGGTGTATACTAGAAGTGAGACAGCTACATGAATACTAATTAAAAAAACCTTCAGTCATGCAAGAAAATATCATTTTTCCAGGGGACTGGAAACAATTGGAATTACCCTTTAATTGGGAAAATAATGATCAAAAAGATGAAATGCAGAAATCAGCTTCATAATTTATTGTTTATAAATTAAAACCAGTTTTATATTAAACTGGTTTTTCTTTTTTAAGGGGAAGAGAAAGGGTCAGTGTAAAAAAGAGTGTATCACAGAAAAGAAATGAAACTTTCTATTAAAAAATAAAATTTGTTTTTTAGAAAACAAAAAAAAGACTTAGAAATAAAAAATTATCTATACAAGAGAAAAAGTTTGTTCTGAGGGCTCTAGGAAATAGAGAAAGTAATTTACTTTGACTTATGGTCAACGGCTTAAATGCTCCTTAGGGGAGCATAAAAAAATATTTATACTATGTCGCACAATATACCTTTCACGACAGTAAATAAGGAAATATATAGTAAAAACGTTCTTTCCAGGACGTTTTTTCTTTTGATAAAAAAATATATCGGGATTCTATAAAAGAGACTCCTTTCTGGATACTTTTTATTCAAAACTTCTCTCTTAATGAAAATAATCTCTTTCAAATATAAAATTTTCAAAAAGACTAGAATCATTTATACTTGTTTATGAGTTTGTTTTTAAATACAAATAAACTCAATAATTTTATCAAAAAATTACTCTATGATATATGACCCCTGGACTATTTGAATTATTCGCAGAACTATCTTTATTTGTCATTATTTTTTCTGTTCTTGTTCCTTTTTTATTTTTCTGGCTTTTACTTGCTTTTATTGATTGGTACTTCAACATTAATAAGCTGCAAAGAAAAAAATACGAACTCTATTCTAAGCTAGAATCATATTTAGATAGAAAGTTAAGTAAAGAAGAATAAGAATAAATAAAGATACTACCTTAGGTAGTTTTTTTATTATTACAAAACAAAGACTACTCTCCTTACCTGCTCTAGTCTACCCTCTTTGAAATATTGTGCGACATTAAGAAGATCAAGAAAAAACCTCTTTATCAAAGGGGTTTTTATTTTTAACATTAAATTCTTTAGAAAAGTCTTATAATATCTTTTGCGGTAATTACAAGCATGAGCAATATAAGTGCAAAAAACCCAATACCATTCACCCACGCCGTAATACTTGGCTTTATTTTTTTACGGATAATTGACTCTATCAAGATAAAGAGGATTCTTCCTCCATCAAGCGCTGGAAATGGAATAAAGTTCAAAACAGCAAGATTAATAGATAAAATAGCAGCAAAACTCAATAGATAAGTCATACCAATTTTTGCAATTTGCCCTACCTGACTCGCAATTCCAACAGGCCCAGAAACATTATCGAATGAAAGCTGCCCTGTAAACAAACTCCAGAAAGAAAGAGTGATTTCTTTCACAAGAGCAAGTGTATGTTTGGCTCCATAGACCAAAGCATCAAAGAACCCAAGTTTTATTTTTGCAATTTTATCTATTGAAATACCGATGAGCGGCTTCTTACCATCGCGCTCTGGCTCAATCGTGAGAATATCGAGAGTCCCGGTACTTCTCTGTACAACAAGGTTCACTGTTTCTGCTGACTTGGTCTCACCAATAAAGTTGATAAATTCCTCTACTGAGGTGTCACCGGCACTAATAAGCTTATCTTTACTGTGGTAGTATTCATATACAACATCACCAACCTGAAGTCCTGAAGCAAAGGCAGGAGAATCTTTTCTCACATTCGTTACCATCATCTTTGCTTCATCGTTAAATTCATATCCTTTTGGTGCTGATTGTACGGAAGTTTCAATTCCGTTCATAACAATTCCGGTAAAGAGTATCCAGGCAAAAAGAAGATTAAAAAGAATTCCCCCAAACATTACGATGATTTGTTTCCAAGCAGCTTGGTACGGCAAAGCAACCTTTTTCTCTTCAGGAGAAAGTTCTCTTTCTGCAATTTCAGCATCGCCAAAGATACGTACAAAACCTCCAAAAGGTATCCAGTTGAGACTAAAGCGTGTTCCTTTCCATGAAAAGAGTGTGAGGGCTCGTGGCGGGTATCCAATCCCAAACTCTTCAACCCTAATACCAAAAAGTTTTGCAAAGAGAAAGTGTCCTAATTCATGAATTAGAATAAGAACACAGAGAATAAGAATAAAAATAAGAATATTCATAGCAATTAGACTTTAGTAATATCGGCTTCTTTGTGAGAGAAAATATCCTCAAGATTTTGATTACTGGTATCAACCATTTTTTGCAATTCATCTTTAAAACGCTTCATTGCGTCTTCCGCATAATCCCCGCGAGACTCCCCTTCCTCAATTTGTTTCAATGCATCATGGCGGATATTTCGTACCTTGACACGCGCTGATTCAAGTTTTTCCTTAATAACTCGTACGAGTGTTTTTTTATTCTCTTCTGTGAGCTGCGGAATGGTCAATCGAACCCCCTCATCATCAACTGAAACAGAAAATGGGAGTCCAGAATCATGCAAGGCCTTCTCGATTCCTTTTATTTGGCTCTTATCCCAAGGAACGATTTTCATGCTTCGTGCGTCTTCTATATTGATAGATGCAATATTTTTAATTGGTTGAAGACTTCCATAGGAATCAACAGCAATTCCATCTAAAAGAGCAGGGTTTGCTCGTCCTGTTGAGATTTGTAAATATTCTTGTTTGAGGTAAGCTTCTGCTTCCTCAAATGCTTTTTTTATTTCTGTAAAATCAAAATTCATATACCTTTAGTATAGCAAAGATCTCCGTATTATAAAGAGCTTTTCTGAGTCTCGAGACTGATCGCGAGATGATCTAAAATCATTTTTATAGAGACTTGGGGTTTTCCAATAAGTGAACGCAAAAAGAATATTTGTCTGAGCGAAGAAGCAAAGCGCTCGCTTCCCTCTTTCTTTAAAAAAGATTCCATATTCAACAAAAAGGCAAGTAAATCTTTTTTTTGAAAATCTTTTTTTAGAATTTTTTGATGAAAATCAAATTTCTCAGAAAGACTTTTTTGAAAATACTCACTCGGATCAATAGAAGACTTCACCTCCCTCTCTTTATGATTATTAACAAGAAACATTCTTGAGAGCACCGTATCTAAAAGCATCTTTTTCTGAGGAAAAATAAAAATAAAATAGGAATGCTCTGAAGGTTCTTCAAGCATTTTTAGAAGTGCATTTTGAGATTCTTTTTGTATCTGCAAAAAATGGAGAATAAAGAGTTTTTTTCCTTGTTCATTTTGAAGTTTTTTTAATTTACGAACCTCATCAATCGCTAAGAAATCAATCTCTTTGGTGTAGCAATATTCAAAATTCTCATCTTGAAAAAGAAGCGCAAGATCATCTGCACTATAGTTTTGTGATTCAATACCAAAAACATGATGTTTCCATGCTCCCTCATTTGTTATAAAAAGAGATTTATTCATACAAACACTAGTATATCAAAAAAAACTGCCTCTTGGCAGTCTTATTTTGAAATGAGCACCTTTTTATAGGTATCAATATGATTGAGGGCAATCCCTGTCCCGCGCGCAACACAAAAGAGTGGATCATTAACAACATAGGCATCAACTCCTGTTCTTCGTTTAATAAGATCAGTGAGATTACGTATCTGTGATGTCCCTCCAGTGAGCGCAATTCCATTATCAATAATATCAGAGGCAAGTTCTGGTGGAACTTGAGCAAGTACATCTTTGATCGCTTGAATCATAACCTTGAAATCATTTTTGAGTGCTTTGGTAATTTCATTCGTTCCAATCATGACCGAACGAGGAAGCCCTGTTACATAATCACGCCCCTTTACAATAACTTGTAATTCTTCTTCAAGTGGAATAGCAGAACCGATTTTAATTTTAATTTTCTCAGCTGTTCTATCTCCGATCGCAAGGTTGTGTGTTTTTTTCATGTAATCAATAATTGAAGCATCAATTTTTCGCCCTGCACATTTAACTGAATTTGAAGCAACGATTCCTCCCAAAGAAATAACCGCAACATCAATCGTTCCCCCACCAATATCAACAATCATGTATCCATTAGGCTCTTGAATAGAAACTCCTGAGCCAATCGCTGCGAGAATAGGTTCCTTTACAACATAGGCATTCTTTGCGCCAGCACGTCGCGCTGCCTCAATAACCGCTCTTCGTTCAGTTGAAGTAATCCCTGCAGGAACCGAGAGAATCACATCAGGCTTCCAGAGATTCCATTTTCCAAGTGCTTTTTGAAAATAGTATTTAAGCATTTTTTCAGTCACCTTGTAATCAGCAATAACACCATCTTTCATAGGACGAAAAGCGCGAATTTCATCAGGAGTCTTCCCAATCATTTTTTTTGCTTCCCTTCCAATCGCGAGAATTTTATTGTCTTGAGCTGAAATAGCCACCACTGAAGGTTCATCCAAAACAATTCCTTTTCCAGGAAGAAAGACAAGAATATTCGTTGTTCCAAGGTCAATTCCTAATTTTTTTGAGAAAATAGACATACCTTTCTACTATAACATGATTGTATTTTTTTTCTATCAAAAAAACCTGAAAAACAGGTTTTTTTATCCAAACAAACGACTAAAGAACCCTTGCTTTTTTTGCTCTCCCTGCTGAGGAGAAATCGCTGCTCCTTGCGGATAAGTTTGATACCCCCCTTGTTGTCGGTAGTTTTGCTGATAGGCTTGCTCTTGCACTTGATAAGAGGCTTCTTGTTGCCCCCCTGCTTGATATGGTATTTCAGCTTGATGATGATTAGCTGACTCTTGGTACCCTTGAGGATTTTGCTCAAATATATTTTGCTTCTGATAAGTTTGTGTTCCTTCTACTTCATAAGAAGGAGCTTTTTCTACTGGAAGTTCTTGCTCCACAAAAGCTTCATTTTGAGAAGGGATTTCTTGCACAAATGAGGGCGCTTGGGTTTCCTCTGTATACTTTGGAAGATCAAGAGGTTCAGAAGACTCGAGATGGGTAGAAAAATCTTCTTGTACAAGAGGCTCTTGTTCGACCTTCTCAGCATTAATATCTCTCCTCTCTTGCATTATTGCTTCTTGCTCTTTATACACCGGCTCAGTTGGAAGATTTGGAATTTTTTGTTCTTCAACAATATTTTGAACAAAAGACTCTCCTTGCTCTTCCCTTTGACTCACGTTTCCACCCGTCTCAGCATGAACTGATTTTTCAAACTCTGATACCTCAAGAGGGGTCTCTTGGGCGAGATTTCCCTGCACATTTTCTTTTTTCAAAGCTTGGTTCCCTACAAGCGTTACCTTTCCAGAGAAAAAATCAAAGTCAGTTTCTTTTGATGAAGAGCTCTCGTCTTCTTGTTTCTCCCTTTTTGTTTGCTCATCATGCTGCAAACTTGAGAGAATTTTTTCTAGATCCTTCACGGTGAAATAATCAATAGTGATTTTTCCTCCATGCTCTTTTGGTTCTATTTGTACACGTGTCCCGAGATTTTCAGAAAGTTTCACCTCATAGTCACGAATACGTGGATCTACCAAAAATTCTTTTTTTCTCACGCGATCTTGAGCAATTTTTCGTGCTATCTTTTCAGAATCACGAACGGACATTTTCTTGAGGATGATTTCTTTAAACAGTGTTGTTTGCTCTTCTGGTTTGTCCGTGAGCATAAGGAGCGGTCTCGTATGTCCTTCCGTAATTTTTCCTGAAATAAGTCCCTCACGAATATCCTGAGGGAGTGAAAGAAGGCGCAGAGAGTTTGATACATACACGCGACTCTTTCCCATACGCTTTCCAATTTCGGCATGAGTGAGATTAAACTCTTTGTGAAGTTGCTCAAAAGCAAGTGCTCGATCAATAGGATTCAAATCTTCTCGCTGAAGGTTTTCAATAATAGCAAGCTCAAGACGAACCTTGTTATCAGTTTGTTTGCGAATAATCACTGGGACTTGATTCAAACCAGCCAAGCGAGCTGCTCTCAAACGACGTTCCCCTGCAATCAATTCATAATAAACATAGTATCCTCCTGATTCTGTTTCTTCTTCTTTTCGCGTTACCACAAGGGGTTGCAGAACACCATATTGACGAATAGAATCAGCAAGTGTCTCAAGAGCATCTTGATCAAATTCACGACGTGGTTGAAAAGGGTTTGCCGAAATTTTCTCGGTTTCAACCCAAAAAATAGAATTATTTTGGTATTCTGACATAACATAGTTATTTTAGCATATTTATAACTTAAATCAAAAAGATAAAAAAACGATCCTCGGATCGTTTTTTTATAAACTAAAGAGTACTCTCTTCAGAAATTTCATCTTCTTCAGACTCATCATCAGATACCTCTTTGATATTTCCTTCAAAATCAATAAAGTCATGTCTGAATCCTGTTCCTGCAGGAATAAGGTTTCCTACAATAACGTTTTCTTTAAGTCCACGCAAATCATCCACATCACCTGAAGCAGCTGCAGATACCAAAATACGCGTTGTATGTTGGAATGAAGCTGATGAAAGCCAAGATTTTGTTGAAAGCGCTACTTCGGAAATTCCACGAACAACTACTTTTCCAGTTGCTTCAAGTTTTCCTTCTGCTTTCAATCGTTGATTCTCTTTTACAAGTTCGTAATTTTCAACAATGTCTCCCGTTGAGAATTTTGAATCCCCTACTGAAACAATTTTACGACGAGAGAACATAAGTCGTGTAATAATCTCAATATGCTTCTTTGAAACAGGAGCAGAGTTTAATTCATACACCGCAGCTACTTGATTAACGACGTAATCTTGAGCAACCTTCTCTCCTGCAATATTAAAGAGGTCAGTAATAACAGCAGAACCATCAGTGAGAAGCTGTCCAGGAATTACCTTGTCGCCAACTGCAACAAGTGGTGTTCTTCTCTTATCAAGATCATAGACAAGTGTTTTTGTCTTTTTCTTTTTAATGGTTGCTTCCTTATCAAGGAGGATTTCAATTTGTTTGATTCCATCAACGGTACGAATATCTGAAACTTCCCCAGCATATTCATTAATCACAGCTGGTGCCTTGAGGTTTGATCTGTTTTCAAAGATCTCTTCAATACGTGGAAGTCCAGTCGTAATATCAAGCCCTGTTACCCCTCCTGCGTGGAAGGTACGAAGGGTCAACTGTGTTCCTGGTTCACCAATTGATTGTGAAGCAATGGTTCCAACGGCTTCTCCAACCTTAACGAGTTCATTTCGCCCAAGGTCAAGACCGTAACATGCCTGACACACACCGTGAATATTTTCACAAGTCAATGGGGTTCGTACAGGAACTTCAGTTATTCCTGCCTCTTCTATTTGGCGAGCATCCTCTTTGAGAACAAGATGTCCTTTTTTAAAGAGTGTCTTCCCCGCCTTATCTTTTATAGTTGTTGCAAGTGTACGCCCGATGAGGTTGTCAGCAAGTGATTTAGTAATCCCATCAAAATTCTCTTCGGTTACCATATAAGATTTTTTAGTACCACAATCTTCACAAGTAATAACCACATCTTGAGCAACATCGTGCAAACGACGAGTCAAGTATCCAGCAGAAGCCGTTTTGAGCGCCGTATCGGTAAGCCCTTTTCGGGATCCGTGAGTGGTAATAAAGTATTCAATTGGAGTCAATCCTTCTTTGAATGAGTGAAGAATTGGGAAATCAATCGCTTTACCAGAAGCATTAACAATCACCCCAATCATTCCCGCGAGCTGTTGCATGTTTGATGCAGAACCACGAGCTCCTGAGGTAATCATATCGTCAATAGATTCTGAATTATCAAGCTGGTCAACAATAAGGTCTTGGACTTTAACCTTCACCCCTTCCCAAAGTTCAACTGTTTTTCGGTATCGCTCTTGATCAGAAATAAGTCCATCTTCATATTGATTCTGAATTTCAAGTCCAAGTTTCTTTCCTTCTTCAATCACCTCATCTTTCCCTTCAGGAATAATCGCATCAGAATATCCGAAAGTTCCTCCTGAATAAGTTACGTATTTGAATCCAAAATTCTTGATCTTATCAAGCACATCAGGGGTTGCATCCATTCCATAGCGAAGAATCAGATCATGAATAATATTTGAAATATCTTTCTTTTTAATAACTTGGTTAATGTAGCCAAAGTCCTCTGGCATAATACTGTTGAACAGAAGGCGTCCGACCGTTGTTTCAAAAGGTTTTCCTTCAAATTCAGCATAACGCTCAGACTCAGTTCCGAGAACAAGAATTTTTGCGCGGAAATCTACTTTTCCAAAATCATAAGCGGTAATTGCTTCATTCGGAGAAGCAAAGATTTTTCCTTCTCCTTTTGCTCCATCAACAGCCTTGGTCATCCAGTACACCCCAAGCACCATATCTTGAGAAGGTGCCACGATTGGTGAACCTGAAGAAGGCTTGAGGAGGTTCTTTCCTGAAGCCATTAATTCTTTTGCCTCAAATTGTGCTTCTTCTGAGAGCGGTACGTGTACCGCCATTTGGTCTCCATCAAAGTCAGCGTTAAATCCAGCACACGCAAGTGGGTGGAGTTGTACCGCTTTTCCTTCAATCAAAATTGGCATAAAGGCTCGAATAGAGAGTCGGTGCAAGGTTGGCGCACGGTTGAGCAATACGTATTTTCCTTCAATCACCTCTTCAAGAATTGACCAAATTTCATCAGTTGGTTCTTCAAGCATCTTTCCTGCTCCACGAACGTTAAAGGCCATTTCTCGTTCAATAATCTTTGAGATGACAAATGGGCGGAAGAGCTCGAGCGCCATCTTCTTTGGCAAACCACACTGATTCATAGAAAGTTTTGGCCCTACTACAATAACGGAACGTCCAGAGTAATCTACACGCTTACCAAGAAGGTTTTGACGGAAAAGTCCTTGTTTCCCTTTGAGCTGATCTGAGAGTGATTTCAATGAGCGTTTTTGTGATGAAGACACCGCTACTGAACCTGAGTGTTTCTTGATTGTGTTATCGATAAGTGAATCAACTGCTTCTTGCATAATACGTTTTTCATTTCGCAAGATAACATCAGGAGCTCCAATAGAGATTAATTTCTTCAAACGATTGTTTCGGTTAATAACCCGACGATACAAATCATTCACATCAGAAGTCGCATAACGCCCACCTTCGAGTGCCACCATAGGACGAAGTGCTGGAGGAATAATTGGAATAATATTAACGAACATCCATTCAGGACGAATCCCCTCTCGATTCAAAGAACGAATGAGAGAGAGACGTTTTTCCAATTTTACGCGCACGGCTACTGATTTTGTATCACGAACACGTTTCTCTAAATCTTTTTCAAGTTCATTTAAATCAATCTTTGAGAAGATTTCATGAATGGCTTCAGCACCAATTCCGGCTTCAAAGATTGCTCCGAATTTAAGTGAGAAAAGATTATACTCGTCTTCAGTAATTACACGATGAGGAACAATTTCTTGAATATCTTTTTGTGTTTTTGAAAACAAATCTTTCAATTTTGTTTTGTCTTCATCATTTTCAAGTTGTTTGAGTTTTGTTTTGTATTCTTTTTGCAAATCACGCAATACTTGCTCTTTTACATCTTCATGAACTTCAGTAATGATGTAGCTTGCAAAGTAAACAACTTTTTCAAGTTGTGAAACTGGCGTATCAAGAACAAGCCCCATACGTGAAGGAATTCCACGCAAAAACCAAATATGTGCAACAGGTGATGCGAGCTCAATGTGCCCCATGCGGGTACGACGAACGTTCGCACGTGTTACCTCAACACCACATTTTTCACAAACAATATCTCGATAACGAATTCCCTTATACTTTCCACAATAACATTCATAATCTTTTTCGGGTCCAAAAATACGTTCATCAAAGAGCCCTTGTCTCTCTGAACGCCCTGTACGATAGTTAATTGTTTCTGGTTTCGTTACCTCTCCATGAGACCATGAACGAATCTTCTCTGGTGAAGCAAGACGAATTGAAACAATTCTATTTTGATTAACATCTTTTTTTGTTAGTTCTGATTCCATATTATGCTTCATCATTAATTTCTTCTAAATCAAGATCTCCGGTACTCTCTCCTTCGTCAACAAGACCTTTTTCTTTAAGAGTCTCAAGTGAGACATCCAAAGAAAGTCCACGCAAATAATTCACTAATACATTAAATGATGCAGGAGTGTTTTGTTCGCGTATTTTTCTCCCTTTAATAATTGCATCAAAGGCAGCTGAACGTCCTTCAACGTCGTCAGATTTAATTGTAAGCATTTCACGCAAAGTATGCGCTGCACCGTATCCTTCGAGTGCCCACACCTCCATTTCTCCAAAACGCTGTCCCCCTGATTGAGCCTTTCCTCCGAGTGGTTGTTGGGTAATGAGTGAGTATGGCCCGATAGAACGAGCGTGCATCTTGTCATCAATCATGTGGTGGAGTTTGAGCATGTACATATACCCAACAGCTACCTCTTGATCAAATTTCTCTCCGGTTCGTCCATCATAGAGGGTTACCTTTCCAGTTCCAGAGAAACCAGCTTTTTCAAGTTCCTCGGCAATCTCGTCAGGTGTTGCTCCTGCAAATGATGGAACAATAGCTTGATACTGCAAAGTATTTGCAGCAAGCCCCAAGTGAAGCTCGAGAATTTGTCCTAGGTTCATACGAGATGGGATACCGAGCGGAGTAAGGATCATTTCAATAGAGGTTCCGTCTTCCATGTATGGCATATCCTCCTCAGGAAGGACTACCGAAATAACTCCTTTGTTCCCGTGGCGACCAGCGAGCTTGTCTCCAACCTTAATGTTACGCAATTGCGCAATTTCAATATAAATTTTCTTGAGCACTCCCGCTTCGAGCTTGTGCCCATTTTCTTTTGAAAAGACTTTAACTCCGATGATACGCCCCGTCTTTCCGTATCCGATACGAAGTGAGGTATCTTTCACATCACGTGATTTTTCTCCAAAAATAGAACGGAGAAGTTTTTCTTCAGGAGAGAGTTCTGTTTCCCCTTTTGGAGTAACCTTTCCAACAAGAATGTCTCCTTGTTCAACTTGTGCTCCCACGCGAATAATTCCGTCTTCATCAAGATTCGCAAGTTTTGATTCCCCTACGTTTGGAATATCAGTTGTAGTTTGCTCTTCTCCGAGCTTGGTATCACGAACAACACATTCATACTCATCAATTTTAATAGAAGTAAAGATTGAGTTTTTTACTAATTTTTCTGAGAGAAT
>PDWI01006858.1_pt1 | contig 14131 bp, 13 predicted proteins | sample 1430891 | NCBI WGS metagenome assembly PDWI01 (sample SAMN01162508, study PRJNA174530) | Oral metagenome, whole genome shotgun sequencing project. | biome: Marine environment; feature: Marine mammal; material: Swab sample of the gingival sulcus; isolation source: swab sample of gingival sulcus...
GAGATATGGCGGAACTTATGCTCATAAAGATATTGCTTTTCATTTTGCTATGTGGTTAAGTCCTGAATTTCAAATTTATTTAGTAAACGAATTTCAACGTTTAAAAGAAGACGAAAACGACCGTTTAAAATTAGAATGGAATTTACAGCGTACACTTGCCAAAGTCAATTATCAAATCCACACAGACGCAATAAAAGAAAATCTTATACCACCGGAAATAAGCAAAAAACAACCGGGCTTAGTTTACGCCAACGAAGCAGATTTATTAAATGTTGCCTTATTTGGGAAAACAGCCAAAGATTGGAGAGAAGAAAATCCTGACAAAAAGGGAAATATACGTGATTATGCCACTTTGGAACAATTGGTTGTATTGAGTAATATGGAAAGTATAAACGCTTTACTCATCAGACAAGAATTATCACAATAAGCAAGACTTATACAATTAAACAAAGTTGCTATTACTCAAATGAAGTCGCTACTTTCAAGTAATACAATGAAAAAGTTGAAATAAAGAGTAACGAACTGCTAATACAACAAGACTATAAGCGGTCTGAAAGACCAAGCCTGTAGTCCGGCTTGAACTATATCCCGGCTTAAGGCTGAGTGATTATTTTTTGCAGCAGTTCTTTTACTTGCGTTTCAATTTCCGAATAAGGCAGTGCCGTGCTGCTGCGATACAAAAACATCATATTATAAAATTTGCCGGTTTCTTCCGAGTGCTTATATAATGCCGTTTTATTAAGTCGATAAGCCTCTCGAATTCTGCGTTTCAGCAAATTTCTGTGAACGGCTTTTTTAAACAAACTTTTAGGCACACTTACGGCAAAACGATTGATGTCCGAAGAGATATAAGCAAGCGACAAATCCTTGGAACCTTTAAATATCCCGTGTTTAAAAATACGGGATATTTCTTTTCTGCTTTTTAGTTTTTCGTTTTCGCTAAGGCTGTTTTTTATCATTTATTATTTTCGATAATAAACTTCTCAATTGCCATGGTCATGGACGGATATTCTTTCGTGGGAGCATTAATATCCAACCTTAAACCGGCTTTTTTCACGGCATTTGCCGTAGATTTTCCGAGCGAAGCAATGATGCGGTCTTTTTGCTCAAAATCCGGGAAGTTTTCAAATAAAGAGGTAATTCCCGCAGGGCTGAAAAAAACAATCACGTCATAATAAATATCCTTTAAGGAAGACAAGTCGGCACTCACGGTTTGATACATCACGGCTTTTGAGAATTTAAACCCATTTGCTTTCAGCTTTTTGGCAATAGTCGGTTTATGCATTTTAGCAACCGGCAGCAAAAATTTTTCGTTTTTGTGTTTTGCCATAATCTCAAGCAATTCGTCAAAAGTCTTTTGCGCAAAAAAGATTTTTCTTTTTCGGTAGGTTATGTATTTTTGAAGATAGTATGCAATAGATTCCGAGACACAAAAGAATTTCATGGTAATGGGAATGGTAATTCGCATTTCTTCCGCTATTCGAAAATAATTATCAACCGATGTTTTGCTGGTCATAATTACCGCCGAATGTTCCAAAATATTAATTTTTTGCTTTCTGAACTCTCGTGCATCATATCCTTTAACTTCGATAAAAGAAGTGAAGTCAATTTTAACGCCGTATTTTTTTTCTAAATCAAAATACGGTGATTTTTCATTTTGCGGCGCAGGCTGTGAAACTAATATGTTTTTTATTTTCAAAACAGATCGTTTTAGTTAAGTATTTGATTATTATGTTGCTGTGTTCAATACGAGGCTTAAAATTTTAACAATATATAAAATCGGCAAAATTTCTACGGTGCAAAGGTATAAAAACAAGTAGAAATTTTTAATCTGTTTTGATAAATTTATTTGTATCATCCGAAAAATTTTCAGCAAAAAGAATATTCCCGCAACAATAAATCCGCCATACAGAAAAAAGTCATTTAATGTTGAAAATGCAGTTAATATATTGACCGCCAACAAGCAAATTCCCAAGGAGTGATAAATAAAAAAGTTGTGCCTGTTAAAATCGCCCGCAATGTCTTTGATTTTAAAAATATATGCCGAAACGATATTGGCAAGCATAATGCTCACAAAAAAAAGAATTACTCCGACAAAAGTTCCGGCAAAAATCAAAAACCGATTTTTATCCGGCGGAATCAACTGAAATCTGTCCGCACTTATAATAAGAAAAATGGATACAGAAAGATAAAAATTTATTGAAAGCAAGGTATTTATCAGCGTTTTGTTGTTTATATCCGATTTTCGGGTTGTTTCTGCCCGCCCGTAGCTGATTGCCGATAAAAACAAACTTTTTATATATGCCGTATTTTGATACCGAACAAAAGCCATGGCAAACAAACTGCTCAAAAAGAGAAAATACAGTATGCTTTGAGAAAAAAAATTCATTTTAATTCTGAAATAAAAAGTCTTTTCAAGATGCAAAATTAAGCATTTTTTATTTCTTTGTATGATATATTCTACAGCTTTATTAAACACAGTATAAAAATGAAGAAAAAGCAAATTTTACCCATTTTGTTCATAATAATTTTCGGCGGAATTATTTCTGCATTCTCATTGTATGATGACGAGAATGATTTTGAGATAGCCAAAAACTTTGATTTATTCCATGATATAGTCAAAGAAGTGCGGATGTATTATGTCGATGATGTCAATATCCCCAAACTTATTAAGGAGTCGACAAAAGAGTTTTTGACAAAACTTGACCCCTACACCATTTTTTACCCCGAAGATAAGATGGAAGAGTATAAGTTGATGACTACCGGTGCCTACGGAGGCATTGGAGCACTGATTATAAAAAGAAAAAACACGCTTTTAATTACGGATGTTAAGCAAGGGGCGCCGGCGGACAGTTTCGGCTTAAAAGTCGGTGATGCAATTGTTGCCGTTAACGGAATTAGCCTGAATGCAAAAAATATTCAAGAAATACAATCAAACTTAAAAGGACAGCCGGGAAGCCTGTTAAAACTGGATATAAAAAGATACGGGCAAAACAATATAATCTCAAAGCAAATTGAACGGAAGAAAATATCCGAAAGTTTAATTCCTTATTTTGATATTCTGAAAAACGACTACGGCTATATAAAACTTCGCAGTTTCAGAAAAGGCGCATCCGCAGAGTTCAAACAAAAGCTGAAAGCCTTGAACTCCGGGCAAAAATTGGGCGGTTTGATAATAGACTTACGGCAAAACCCCGGCGGCTTGCTGGGCGAAGCCGTTGAAATCGTGAATCTGTTTGTGCCGAAAGGAAGTGATGTTGTATCGGTAAAAGGGCGGGTAAAAAGCCGCAACCACGACTACAAAGCCACAAAAAATCCGCTTTATCCGAATTTGCCGCTTGTTGTTTTAATCGACAATCGTTCGGCATCGGCATCGGAAATTGTTGCCGGAGCATTGCAAGACTTAGACAGAGCCGTGATTATGGGCGAACGTTCTTTCGGAAAAGGCTTGGTGCAAATAACGCGAAAAACACAATACAATACGCGCATAAAAATTACCACGGCAAAATACTATATTTCAAGCGGGCGATGTATTCAATCACGAGATTATTTGCACCGAAATCCGGACGGCAGTGCCGGCAAAGTCCCCGATTCTTTAATTTCCGAATTTAAAACCAAAAACGGCCGAAAAGTCTATGACAGCGGAGGCATTGAACCGGATATTTTGCAAAAAGAAGATACCCTGAGCATGTTTACGAAAGCACTTTTAAAGAAATTTGTTATTCTTGATTTCTGTACGCAATTTTACTACAATAACACACTAAGCGATTACGATAATTTTTCGATTAGCGACAAAATATATCGGGATTTTATTGAATTTGTGAAAAAGCAAAAAATCGATTATGCTACGCAATCGGAAAAAATTGCTCAAAAATTAGCCGAAATTGCACAGGAAGAACAATATGAACAAAGTCTTATCAATAAAATAGAGGAATTGCAAAACGATTTGGTTTTGAACGAAGAAGAAACATTAATGCGCTATAAACGAGAAATAAGCTCCATTTTGCATAAAGAAATTGTGAAACGATATTTTTATGACAAAGGTTTAAATGCCGTAAACATAAAAACGGATAAACTCATAAAAGCGGCGGAAAATATGCTTTCCGACACTACAAAATATCAAAACATATTGACCGAAATAAAAAATTAGTAAGAAAAATGTCTTAGATATATAACTTTTAGGAATAATATTTGTACTTTTGTTTAACGTTTTTCCTTGTACGTTTGATTTTGAGTTTGAAGACCCGTTTTGTTTGACACTTCGGGTCTTACTCTTTTTAGTCGGAACATGTTGGTTTAGCGCGCATTTCGAGACTTTTGCAAAACGCTAACTTTTTTAAACGGTACAGCTCTCTGAAAAAAAGTGAGTTATGAGTTATGAGTTGTAAGTTGTGAGTTGAAAATGGAAATTAAAAGATATATCACTGATAAAAAGTAATTTACAATCAAAACAAAGCCTTAGTATAAATAACGACTAAAAAACAAACAAGCTTAATTACCTTATTAAGAATTGCTTGCCGGAGGTAATTCTCAACCGCAAAGGATGCAAAATTTAGCAAAAAGCGCAATTGCAAAATCCCTCTTGGAGAAGAGGGTGTAGGGAGATTGATTAAACATTAACAATAACTTGTAAGCATGTTTATATAAAACTGTTATCTGCAAGAAAAAAGATTATCCTTTCAAAAAATCATCATGCCGGGTAAACAAAGGAGAAAAAAATAAGAAAAAATTATCGGCTATGATGTTTCCTGAATAATAAGAAATTATAACTTTGATGTTTTAAGATGAAATTAGAAGTAAAGAATATAAAAAAATCTTTTGGCGCACATCAAGTATTGCAAGGCGTTTCTTTTGCAATTAAACCCGCCACTATTACGGTTTTAATGGGCACCAACGGAAGCGGGAAAACCACTTTGTTTAATATTATTTCCGGTTTTTTACAAGCCGATAATGGCGAAGTTTATATTGAAAATAACAAACTTACTAATCTAAAAACTTATAAAATCAATCGTTTGGGAATTACACGCACTTTCCAAGACATGCGTTTGATTGGCGATTTGTCGGTAAAAGAAAATATAATGTTGGCATTTCCCAAACAGCAAGGAGAAAAATGGTGGAAAAACATTGTGCCCGGACAAAAAATAAAACAAGAACAATTGCAAAACAAGCAAGATACAGCAAAAATATTAAAAAGCTGCTTTATTGATGATGTTGCCGCCAACAAAGCATCTGAAATTTCATACGGGCAACAAAAATTATTAAACTTAGCCTGTTGTATAGCAAATAACCCGAACGTTTTGTTATTGGACGAGCCTGTTGCCGGAGTAAATCCCGTGTACAGAGAACGATTGTCTGAAATCATTATCCAACTTAAAAAACAAGGTAAAACATTACTCATCATAGAACATAACACCGATTTTATAGAAAAAGTGGCGGATAAAATTTTATTCTTAAACGATGGCTTCATTCAAGAATTTGAAAGCTATAAGGTTTTAAGAGAAAATGAAAATGTGAAAAATGCGTTTGTGTAGTGTGTAGTTTTTAATTTTGAGTTTTGAATTATTTGTTACTCGTTTAACTCAAAATTCAAAATTTTAGAAAGATTTCAAACAGTATATCAAAGGAAAAAGACAAATTGTGGATAAGCATAAATTAAATATTGACACATCACAGAATATATTAGATAATAACTCAAAACTCAAAACTCAAAACTCAAAAATTTTGGATATCCAAAATTTGAATACAGGTTATGGGAAAAAGCAAGTGTTATTTGATGTTTCTTTGCAAGTAGAAAAAGGCAAAACGATATTATTGGTAGGGGCTAACGGTTCGGGAAAGAGTTCTTTGCTAAAAGCCATTTTTGGCATTATACCCCTTTGGAGCGGTGAAGTTTGGTTTAAGGGACAAACACTACACAATGCCGAACAAAAACTTAAAACTCAACAATCAAAACTCATCACTAAAGGAATAATGTATTTGCCTCAAAAAGACGAGTTGTTTGAAGATATGAGCGTGAAAGAAAATTTGGAAACAAGTATTTTACATTTACCCGACAAAAAAGAACAAAAACAAAACCTTGCCCATATATGGGAACAAATGCCTGTTCTAAAAGACAAAAAAGACCAACTTGCCAACCGCTTAAGCGGAGGAGAACGAAAAATGATATCTTTGGGCATGGCATTACTTAACAAGCCGAAACTCTTATTATTTGACGAACCTTTTGCCGGACTAAGCGAAAAAAATATGGACATGCTGATGCAATCCTTAGAAAAAATACAACAAAACGGCACAACTTTAGTTATAATAGAACATAGAATAAAAAAATTACTTAACTTTGCCAATAGAGTAATCGGACTAAAATTAGGACGATTACATACAGATAATTTAGAAACATTAGATAACATAAAAAAATTTTTGATATGAAACGCCCATGACTAAATTTTAGACACACAACGGAATGATTATTTGTCAACACTATTAATTATTTGTAGTGAACTAACTTAGGGCGTTCCTATATGACCTTTGAAAATTATAAATAAAAACATATGAAAAATAAAGGAATAATTATTGGAATACTTATCGTACTGGTAGGTATTGGAGGATATTTTGCTTGGAAGCAGAATTTAAATGCACCAAAAGAAAAAGACATTATTAAAATTGGTGCTATTTTGCCTTTGACCGGAGATGTTGCTGTTTATGGAAACAGCTTAAAAAAAGGAGTGGATTTAGCTGTTGACAGATATAACGCTGACAGTCTAAATCACAAAAAAATAGAATTAGTTTATGAGGATAGCAAAGCTAATCCAAAATTAGCAGTTAGCAGTTTTGAGAAATTAATCTCAACCGAAAATTGTAATATTGTACTTGGAGGTTTTTCAAGTGCTGAAGCTCTTTCAATTGCACCTATTGCTGAAAAAAACAAAATTGTATTTATTTCCCCTACTGCATCATCCCCTAGTTTAACAAATGCCGGAGATTATATTTTCAGAACAACACCGTCTGATAATTTTGATGGTAAAATAATGGCAAGATTTGCTTTTAATAAACTAAAGCTAAAAAATGTTGCTATTCTTTTTGAGAATAATGATTATGGTATTGGAATATCTAAGGTTTTTATTGAAAAATTTACAAATCTTGGTGGAAGTATTGCTATTCAAAAAAGTTTTGAATCCGGAACTAAAGATTTTTCTTCACAATTATTAGCTATAAAAAAAGCAAATCCGGATGGCTTATATATAATTGCAGATGGAGAAATTGGACTAATCTTAAAACAAAAACAAGTACTTAGTTTTAATTCAGTGAAAGTCTTTACTGTTGGTCTAGCAGAAAGTCCAAAAGTAATAGAAATAGCGGGTAATGCTTCTAATGGGGTTTGTTACAGTTTCCCTGCTTTTCAATTGAATAGTGAAAGCGATATTATAGCATCTTTTGTTTCAAGTTTTGAAACAAAATACAAAGAAAAACCTGATGTACTTGGAGCTTATGGATTTGATTTGATGAACATAACTATTGAGGCTTTAAAGAATTCACCAACGAACTCAGAAGAAATAAAAAATGAGTTATATAATATTAAGAATTTTAAAGGAGTAACAGGCAATACTTCTTTTGATAAAAATGGTGATGTTGAAAAATCAGCCGGAATAAAAATAATAAACAATGGAAAATTTGATTGGTATATAAACGAATTTAATTAATAAAACGATGGCACAAATATTAACAAAAATTGCACATGTTTCTAAGTCTCTTGAAGACAAGGGTAGTGAAGCAGAATATAGGTTTAAACAATTAGAAAGTATTTTACTTGAAAATGATAAAATAATTCTTCCTGTATTAAAAGAAATTATCAGAAAATATATTGATAAATCTATTTGGGAACAATTAGATTATTCATTAATAAATAAAGAACATTTTGACAGAGCCTTTTTTGTAAGGCTTGGATGTGAAGCAGTTGGCGGTAATTATAAAAATATTTTACCTGCAATGGCTTCCGTCGAATTTAGATATGCCTCAGGAACAGCAATAGATGATGTTTTTGATGATAATGATGAGCGTATGGGAAAACCGAGTATGCCTAAAAAATATGGGCAAAATCCAGCCTTATCTCTCGGAGCAATTTTAAAATCGATATCATCTATATCATTACTTTCAAATTTTGAAAGTTTAAACGTAAGTCCGTTTTCATTTATAGATATAAATATAAAAGATGAATTTACCCACTATCAGGTGTATTTAGGTCAATTAGGAGATTTAAAATCTGAGACCTTAACAATGGACGAGATTACTGATAGTTTTTATTTAGATATGATTAAAAATTCTACAGGAGTTGATGCAGGTTATTGTTTTGAACTAGGTTGTTTACTTGGCGGAGGCACTAAAGAACAACAAAAATCTTTTTATGAATTTGGTGTATCACTTGGTACAGCAATGCAAGTTAGAGATGATTTATTAGATTATATTGATAATAGAGAATTGTTAAACAAAGAGCCTTTTAGAGATTTTGAAACAAATAAAAAACGCTTACCAATAATTATTGCTTATCGTTTTGGAACTGATGATGAAAAGAAAATAATTAAGGATTTACTTAAGAAAGGTAAGCTAACTGATAAAGATAAAGTTGTATTAACATCTTTAATAAATAATGATTTTGTTTTAGGTTATATTGACAAATTAAAAAATGAACTACTTGATAATGCAATGGCTAATTTCAAAAAAGTAAATGCAACGGAAGAAGTAGCGGAAATCATTTCTCAAATAATAAAACAATTAGATGTATAATAATTATTTAGAAGATGTAATACACTTTAATAGTTTAGATAAAAAGAAAAAACGACAATATATTTGGTATAGATTATTAGAGTTAGGTATTACCCCTCAATTGCAAGATTTTCATTCTTGTTTTGGAGAAGGGCGAAATATATTTGCTGATATTGGGAACAAACAGAAAAAGGTTGTGTTATCTGCCCATTATGATGGAGATTCTATTTTTGATAATAATGGGGCAATTATAGCATTAATAGAACTTGCAGAAAAGTTATTACATTCTGAATTGCAGTACACATATACCATTTTATTTACAGACCAAGAAGAAACATATCAACAAGGCTCTTCTTATTTTCTAAAAAATCAATCTATAAATACTATTGTAAAAAATATAAATATCGATGGCTTTGGAATTGGAGATGAACTTTATGTTGTTTCTGACCTGATAAAAAACACCAATACAGATACAGATTTATTTTTAACTGACCGAGATGAATTTAGTAAATATAATATTCCTTCGGTTAGTTATTTCTCAGCATTTAAAGATGATTTTTTAACAGCAAAAGATACAGGTGAGGTTTTTGAGACTTTTCGAAAATATACTAAAACCTTTTTTTTTAAAGATAATTTTGATTTTGATTATTATTCAAACTCTATAAATGAGTTATGGAAAAATGTTTGTTAGATATATTAAAATATTTGGATCAACTAAAGGAACATTTCATTGAAAACATTGATTTAAAAGTAAGAATATGGGCTTTAGTTATTATTGCTGTTGTTGCCGGTTTTTTTTGGAATAAATTAAGAAAAACTAATTTTAGAAAAGAAATTAATCATATTATTTCAAATGACTTATTGTATCCGTTATCATTTTTCTTATTATCGACTTCTATTGAGGTTGTGATAAAGATGCTTTTTTTCAATGGTCATTTTGAGCATTATTATTGGATTTTTATACCTCTTAATTTGATTATTTTTGTATTATTAATACGTTGGTATATTCAAGGTACAAAAAAAATAAAACTTTTTAGTATACCGTTATGGCCTATTGCACCTCTTTTAATATTAATTTCACTTTTTTACCCTAATGGATTTCATTTGTTGTATGAATTTATTCCTATTGTAATGACTACAATAATATATCTAACTTTAAGGAACTATACCGAGAATAAAAATGAAATGGCAAATGAAACAAGCACTTGGGTTGCATACGAAAGAGCTTTAGAAAATGTAGAAAAAAAAATAATTGTTCTTAATACTGACGATTATTCACATTTTTCTACACCAAGAGGTTTTAGATATTTTGCTGAACAATTGAAAGCCATACACAAACAATCAACAATTAAAATTATTAGAAAACTTGTAAATACAGCTAACCCTACAACTGACGAAGAGTATAGAAACTTTTATAGTTCTATAAAAAGTCTTACAAATAATAGCTTTGGATTTGATACTATAAAAGAAGAAATTGCTGCATCAGTTAAAGAATTAAATTGTTTAGAAGATAATGTAAAAAAACTAACAAAAATGTCAAGCGAATTAAACAGAAAGACAAGTCTTGAGCTAAAACGTTTTTTTGTTGTTGATGTTGAAAGTGCTGATGATTTACTTGGCTGTAACGAAGTAAACTGTATTGTAAATAGTTACACTGAACTTACTGATGAGTTAAGAGTGTTTTACGCCATTTATACCATTCATAGATTGTATCAAATTGAAATATATTTAATTCCCAAAAAAGAATTAGAAACTAAACTGCATGAAAAACCAGATACTACACAATTAAAAATAGAAGATTTGAGTAGGGTAATAATTGACAATAAACATTATGAGGCTAAACCTACAAAGAAAAATCTATTTTCATTTGAGGAGGTGCGGCAAGATAATCAACAAATTATAAACAATATAATTAATGATTTTAGTAAAGCCGAATACAATTTAGAGAATTTACGTATAAGAAAGCATGCAACTATCAGTTAACATACTACTTAACTTTTCACTAATTTCATTAGTAGGAATATCTTTTTACTATATTTTCAATACAGGTAAATACTATGCTATTCATCACGCATCAATAATATCTTTAGGTGGTTACTTTTTTGTTTATTTATATAAATTAAGTTTATCAATTTGTTTATCAATCTTAATCAGTGTTTTTATTACAACAATATTAGGGGTACTAATTCAAAAACTAATTCTATTAGAAAAGAAAAATATTAAAATTAAATCATTTTATTTAATTATTACTTCTTTAGGTATTTATGTAATTATGCAAAATCTTATTTCAATATTTTTTGGAGATAGTTTAAAAATAGTAAATATAAAGCAATTCAGCCAAAGCATCGAGCTTTACACGTCTTACATGACTGTCATTCAATTAATAATTATTATAATAAATCTATCTATTATTATTGGTTCTTTGCTCTTGTTTAAACATACTTCTTTCGGAAGAAAAATGAAAGCTATAACAAACAATGAAACTTTAAGTAAAATATTGGGTATAAATACAAATTTAATAATTTTAAAGTCTTTTGGTATAGGCTCATTTATTGCATCAATTAGTGGTATTTTAATTACTTTAAACGTGGGTATGGATAATTTTTCATCTTTCAATCTGTTATTCTATGGCGTTATCGCTTTAATAATTGGAGGAATAGGAAATTTTAGAGGTTTAATTGTTGGAGCTTTAATATTAGCTCTTTCTCAAAATTTTACAGCATATTATATTGATGGTAGGTGGATAAATGCTGTTACTTATATTATTTTAGTTCTTTTTCTATTATGGAAACCTTACGGTTTTAGCGGAAAACGATTGAAAAAAGCGGAAATTTAGATAGTTTTGAGTTTTAAGTTTTGAGTTTTAAGTGTTTAGTTATGAGTTGTGAGTGTTGAGTTATGAGTTTTGAGTTTTAAGTTTTAAGTGTTAAGTTATGAGTTGTGAGTTTTAAATTGTTTTTTATTAACTAAAAACTTCTAATTTTGAGTTGTAAGTGTTGAGTTTTAAGTTGTTTTCCTCAACTAAAAACTAAGCACTAAAAACTAATAACTAAAAATGTAGTTATGGGAAAATTGATAAAATATAATAGTTTGATAGAACAAATTGGTGCTTTGGTTAAAAGTAATCAAAAGCGTTTGGTACATACTATTAACACAACTGTAACTATTACTTATTGGCAAATAGGAAAATACATTGTAGAATTTGAGCAAGATGGCAAAGAAAGGGCAGAATATGGAACTTCTCTACTTAAAAATTTATCAAAAGATTTAACGGAGCAATTAGGTAAAGGATATTCGTATCGTAATCTAAGGCTTTTTCGCCAGTTTTATTTAACATTTCCAATGATGCAATCACTGATTTCACAGTCTGAAAATAGTGATTACCCAATTTGGCAATCGGTGATTGCCAAATCTCATAATGACTTTTGGCATACACTGTCTGCCAAATCTAAAATTGCTTTAGAAAAAGCGTTATTGCAATGTTCTTGGACACACTTTGTGCGATTATTAAGTATAAAAAATGATGAAGAACGTTATTTTTACTTGTTGGAAACCATTGAGAATAATTGGTCTGTTCGTGAATTAAATCGACAAATTGATAAAGCTGTATTTGAACGAACTGTTTTAAGCAAGGGGAAAATATCATCACCCAATAACCGGAATGATGAATTGCAACCTACAGATATTCTGAAAGACCCTTATATTTTAGATTTCTTGGGTTTGGAAGAAAATAGTAAATACTCTGAAAGTGAATTGGAAACGGCGATTATCAATAATTTAGAAAAATTTTTACTTGAATTAGGTAAAGGATTTTCATTTGTAGCTCGCCAATACAGAATATCTGCCGGAGCTGACCATTTTTATATTGATCTAGTATTTTACAATCGGTTATTACAATCACATATTTTGATTGATTTAAAAATCGGTAAATTAAAACATCAGGATATTGGTCAAATGCAAATGTATGTCAATTATTTTGATAGAGAGGTTAAAATGGATAGAGAAAACCCAACAATAGGTATTATTTTGTGTAAAGAAAAAAATGATTTTGTGGTAGAGTATAGCCTATCTGAAAATAATAGTCAGATTTATCCTAAAGAATACTTGTTGTATTTACCAAAAAAAGAAGAGCTTAAGAAATTTTTAAATAGTGTTGAGTTATGAGTTGTGAGTGTTTAGTTATGAGTTTTAAGTTGTTTTTCTCAACTAAAAACTAAGCACTAAAAATTAAAAACTACTAATGTTGAGTTGTGAGTGTTTAGTTATGAGTTGTTTTTCTAAACTAAGCACTAAAAATTAAAAACTAAAAAATGGATTATATACTGCATCTTGCCATATTAATTTGTATTTACACTATACTTGCTCAGTCGCTGAGTTTGGTTGCTGGGTATAGCGGGCAAATATCATTGGCTCATGCCGGTTTTTACGGTATTGGAGCTTATACTACAGCGTTATTGTCCGTAAATTACGGTGTCTCTGTATTGGCTACTTTGCCTTTGGCAATGTTGCTTTCGGGTATTATAGCTTGGGTGGTTGCTAAAGTAGCGGTCAAAACCATAGACGATTATTATATCATCATTACTTTGGGCATACAGGTAGTTATTTTTTCATTAATGAATAATTGGCAAGATTTAACAAGAGGTCCTTTGGGCATACCGGGCATTCCCGCCATACAAGTTTTCGGGCTGTCTGTTGATGATAAAGGGGCATTTTTATTATTGTCGGCAGGATTTTCGGCTATTGTATGGCTGTTGTTACATCGTTTGTCTTTATCGCCTTTTGGAAGAATGTTGAGAGGCTTAAGTGAAGACGAAATTTATACCATGAGTTTAGGAAAAAATGTGTATCATGCAAAAATAGTCAGTTTTGTCATTAGTGGCATGTTGGCATCCGTTGCCGGTGTTTTATATGCGCATTATATTAGTTATATTGACCCAACGAGCTTTACCATAGATGAATCTATTTTTATATTAAGTATTGTAATTATCGGGGGAATGCGAAATTTAAAAACAATATTTTTATCGGCTGTATTTTTGGTATTACTTCCCGAAGCCTTACGGTTTGTAGGCATGCCCTCAGCGATAGCAGCCAATATGAGACAGGTATTCTACGGATTGGCGTTGATTCTGGTTATTTATCGATTTAACAGCAAAAAAAATCATCAATCTGCAAAACAGCCTTTGTAAGCAATCAAAATTCTGTTTCTTAATAAAAGAAACTTGCAAACAGCAAGTTTATCTCAAAAGGGCAGCTGAAAATTACAGAAAAAATAATTCAGCTTAACCCGCATTATTCATCAAGTCTTCGTAATGAGGGCTGCATATACAATAAAATAAGTGATAAGACGATTGAGGCATATCCTTTGATATGGTGAATG
>PDWI01006859.1_pt1 | contig 14131 bp, 14 predicted proteins | sample 1430891 | NCBI WGS metagenome assembly PDWI01 (sample SAMN01162508, study PRJNA174530) | Oral metagenome, whole genome shotgun sequencing project. | biome: Marine environment; feature: Marine mammal; material: Swab sample of the gingival sulcus; isolation source: swab sample of gingival sulcus...
AATACGAAGTTTTAGGCTTATTATCCCTATTATATCTTGTCTTTTTGTATAATTTTGTAATTCTTTTTTGTATTTCATAATATTTTTAAGTATAATCATGAGAGATGTGGTTAGTTGTTTAATACAAAACTATTTTACCACATCTTTTTTTATGTAAACTTTTTTTTTCAATTCGTGCATTGGGGTTTTCCATCTATGCACAATATGTATTATACTTTTTATGCATGAATCATTATGATATTTGACTCCTTTTGATTTTTATATACCATATCTAGCAAAGCAATTTAACATCTCTCCTGATAATGAAAAAATGCACCATATGTTATGAACTCACACATTTTTTGAACTTTCGCTTGACTTCTTAAAGGTTTTTATTTATGATAACCTACGAAATAAAAAAGTAAGAAAGAAGGAGAATTTTATTTTTTTATCTTTCAAGCTATGAATACAAATAATAAATCTGATAGTATTGGAAATGATTTGAATTGTAAAAAAATAGAATCTATTTATAAAAAAATAGAAGATTTGTGAGGTTTGGATAATACTATAAAAGAAGTTAAATCTATACTTTGATTTAAAAAAATTATAGCATTCTCGGGTTGATGACAAGGCATAAAGGTAAACTTTGACGACAAAGAAATAGCTGAAAAAATAGAAGAATATTCTACTCTAGCAAAGAAAAAGATAGTATCAGATATTGTTTCTAGACTTAGAGATTATGATATAGCTATCTTAACATGATGAACTAAATGGGATATACCTAAAATAGCTACAGAAATAGCAAGATGAAATAATATCCCAACTATTTGAGTATATCCAAGAAGGTGAGAAAAAAATTCTGTTTGAAAAGATTTACTAAATATAGAAGTAGTTGTTGATCCTATATATGGAGAAAGCCATTTTTGAGATGAAAGTCACTTATTTGCAAAATTAGCCGATGGTATGTTTGTATTATGATGATGAGCTGGAACACTAATAGAGTTTGCACATGTTATGAAAATAAATGAAGCTCTTAAAAAATATAATTGAAATATTAAGAAAATAGTGCCAATAAGTGGTATACCTTGAGTAAGTGATGCTGTTCATTATATACCATGAAATGATGATATAAAAAGATTAACTTTCCCTGATTTTATTATAAATTCTTGAAAAGAAGCATTTGATTGGATGAGAAAAGAATTAGATTTAGATGATATAATGAAAGAATATAGATATATTTTTTAATTTTTTAATAATTTCACTATGAAGAATTTAATCCCTGGGTGATTCCCAGAATTGTTACCCGAAAAAAAAGTTATAGAAAATAGTATGAAGGATATTATTAAATCAAACTATGAAAAGTTTGGATATGTAAATATAGAAACTCCTTCTGTTGAACTTAATGAAGTATTAACATCAAAATGATGAGATGAAGTAAGTAAACAAATTTTTTGACTATATGGTTTGAAACAATGAGCAAAAGATATGAAAGAATATGCACTTCATTTTGACTTGACTGTACCTTTTGCTAGGTATGTAGTAGAACATGAAAATGAACTAAAATTCCCATTTAAGAGATACCAAATGCAAAAAGTATGGAGATGAGAAAGACAACAAAGAGGAAGATTTAAAGAATTTACTCAATGTGATGTTGATGTGATATGAGATAATTTATGAATAGAATATGATATAGAAGTTATACACACTTTGTATAATACTATAAAAGATATGTTTGAATTTTTGAAAATTAACAGATGAATAGAAGTACATATAAATAATAGAAAATTTATAGATGCTCTTTGTGGATTTTATGATATAACTTGAGAAAGCAAAAAAAACTTTTATGAACTATTAGATAGCTATTACAAAACAACGGAAGAAGAATTTTTGAAATGAAAATATAATTCTGATTGAGAACAAATAAAAAAATGACTGTCTAATATATCTTGAAAAAAATTTGAAGAAATTTTTGAAATTTTAAAAACAGATATATCTGATTTACAATTTGGAGATAAAAATCTGCAAGAAAATTTTGAAGAAGTAAAGAAAACATATGACTCTTTAAAATCAAAATGAGTAAATGTTGTATTTGACCCTTTTATAACTAGATGACTTGACTATTATACTGGAACTGTATTTGAGACTTTTGTTTCTAAATACTTTGATTTCTGAAGTATCTGTAGTGGTTGAAGATATGATGGCTTGGTTTGAGATATAAGAAAACTATCTTGAAAGAAGTGAAAAAATTATGGTTGAGTATGAGGTTCTATATGATTAACTAGATTATTTGCTAGGCTTGAAGATAGTTGATTATTGGAGAAAAATATACCTTTATCTGACGCAATAGTACTTAATGTTCCTAATTCTAATTTAGAATATAGAGAAAAAGTTTGAAACTTACTTAGAGACTCTGGTATAAAAACAGATATATATTATCCTGAAGCAAAACTTGGAAAACAATTTAGTTATGCTACTAGTAAAAATATTCCTCTTGGTATATTTGCTTGAGAAGAAGAAGAAAAAAATAATTCTGTTAAAGTAAAAGATTTAGATAATAGAGATAGTTTTGAAATAGAGACAAATGATTTAGTTAAGTTTATAGAAAATAAACTGAAAAAAATTTTATAATTTTAATATTGAATTATATGTGAAAAGTAGATATTTTACTTGATAATGATTGAACTTTAACTAGATTTCATAATTGAAACTTTTCAAATACTATTTGAAGAGATTTAATGACAAATATTTCTGAATATATACAAGATCTTTTGAAAATTGATAATAATGAATTTATAGCATATAAGAATAAATTTAAATCTCAAGGAATTCAATATAGTGAGTGATTTGAACAAATGTGAATAGACAGAAATGATTATTTTAATAATACTTGGTGATGATTAGATCCAAATAATTATTTAACACCTTCAAATAGTTATATATATGATATTATAAAATCAAAACAATTTAAAATTAATTTAATTACAAGTGCTCCTAGAGTTTGGTTCAATAAGACTCTTTCAATTACTGGATTAGAAGAATCAGATTTTAATCATATTACTACTTGAGAAGAATTTTATTCTAAAGAAAGATTTATTTATGATAAAGTATTAGAAAATATAAAAGAAGATAGAGATTGTTTTGCCTTATGAGACCAAGTTTGAGATATTAAAGGTACTATCTCAAACTGAAAAATAGGTATTATATCTGGGATATCTTCAGAAAATTATTTGTTAGAATATATCCTTCAATATGGTTTAGATAATATTTGTATGATAAATAAATGACATACTGGAAGTTTATTATATAAATTAAGAAAAAAAAGAGAAATTGTTAAATCAGCTTGATTTTCTAATGAAAGTAAACAAGAAATCCAATGAAATATATATGGATATAGTGAAATTCAAAAATATTGATGAGATTCAGTAACTCCTAAGAAAATGCAAGTAGGTAAGGAACATATCATAATGCCTGATTTAGGAAGTGATGTTACAACAGAGATATCTGAATTAAATATAACTAAAGAAGAATTAGGTGAGCATTTGTCTAATATTTTTGATATGTTATCTAAAAATATCAATTATACAGAAAAAATAGACTGGTATTCACAAATAATAAATAAAGTATTAGATATGCAAGATGTATTTATTTCTAAATGAATGATATCTAAACACGATTTAAATGAACTTATTACTATATTAAAAAGTAAACTTAAAGAAATGATAAAATATGAATATGGATATGAATTAATGATTCTTGATTTTACTTCTGATAATTTATTTATAACAGAAAATTGAATTTCCTTTATAGACCCCTGGGAACAAGATTCTTACTTATGATCATCTCTAGTTTCCATTTGACAACTAATTACAAATCTATGGATATATGATTTTTTATCAGAAGAAGAGTATAATAACTACATAAAAGAGTTTTCAAGTAAAAGAGTATGAATAAACAGTAAATATAGTTTTCAAGAGAAAAAAAAGATTTTATCTGTTTGAATAATTCTTCAATGTTTATTAAGTTCTAAATATAGATATGAAACTAAAAAAGAACAATCAATACAATTATTTAATAAAGCATTTGATTTAATAAAAAACTTATAATCTTTAATAAATATGAAAAAAATAATAAATATATTTTTTGACTTGGATGGCACTTTATATTCATTTGATACAGAAAAATTTAAAGATTCTTCTTTAAAAAAAGATATACATAAAAATATATATAAATTAATTACAAAATTAAAAGTAAATAATCCTGAGATACTATTACAAGAAATGGAAAAAGAATATTGAGAAGATTTTAGTATAGCTTTTGAAAAAAATTTTAATATTACAAAAGATTATTTCTTTTCGGAAACTTGGAATAATAATCCAAAAAATCATATTAAAATTACTGATAATATAAAAAAGATTTTTAAGGATTTAAATAGTAAATGATATTGCTTATATATAGTTTCTGATGCACCTAAAATTTGGATAGATAAAGTTATAAAATTTTTATGAATAAAATCTTATATTAAAGATATATTTTCCTGAGAATGAGATAATAGAAAATCAAACTGAAAACTTTACGAACATATAAAAAAAGTAATTTTTTGAAAAAATATTATGGTTGGTGACCAAGAATTTTCTGATATTATCCAAGCAAAAAAATATGATTTTATACCAATTTTTATATCAAGAACTGGTAAAATTTCTAAATATGCGAAATTTAATATAAAAAGTTTAGAAGAAATATATAAAATTTCTGAAATTATATAAAAACTTTAATAAATAAAAAAAAACTATGAAAAAATATTTCGTTACATCTGATTTAGAGAAAACTCTACCATGAGCAATTTGAGAAAAAAATAAAATCCTCATTCCTAATGAATTTAGAGATAAAACAACTAAACTTTTGGATAATTCTTTTTGATGAAAAATTACAGAATTTATAAACTATGATTCAATAAAAGATTTTTTTTGAAGTTTAAGAAGAAATGATGAATTTTTAGTAACATTAGATGATGAAATTTATATAGAAAATCCTGATTTTAATTATAGTTCTACTAGAAAATATAGAAATCCTGAATCTATTTTAAATAATCCTACAGACTATCAAATTACTGGAAGAGATGGAAAATCTCTTTCCAATCAAAATTCTAATTTAATAGAAAAAATAATAAATTCTTGAAAAGAAGAAATTGTTTTTTGTGATGATGGACTTTTCTCTTGAGATACATTGACAGGAGTTATAAATAATATAAAAAAATTATGAATAAATATAAAAGAAATAAGAGTGATACTTAATTTTTCTTGAAAAAATAAAATAAATGGTATTCCTATTATATCTATGTATAATATTACTGATTGTATAGATTGGATAGATGAGAGAGATTTTTTCTATTGAACAAAAAATTCTTGAGCTTCTTTTAATTATAATTGACAAATAAATGGAATTCCTTATATCTCTAGTAAAGAAATTGCAGTTAAAAAAGCTTCTATACCAGAAAAAAAATCTAAAAATTTTGTAGAAGATATGTTTGAACTAAACAAAGATGTGTGGGATTACTTACAATCTATACAAAAAAAAGTATTTACTTTATCTGATATTCAAAGAATAGCTTACTTACAAGATAAATATCCAAAAAATACAGATATACTATCAGTATTGGAGGCTGAAAAAACAATATTTAATTTTTAATACATAAATCATGAATATAAAACAAATATGAGTTATGTGATCTGCAGCAGATTTATGATATGCAGAAAAAATATGAAACATAGCTTTTGAACTTGGACAAGAAATAGCAAAAAATAATTATAAACTTGTATACTGAGCAGAAAAAGATAGTGATAGCCTATCAGCAATAGCAGCTAAATGAGCAAAATCTGAATGATGAATAGTTTGTGGTGTTACATATGGAAATACACCCGATATTTGGGGAGATATGGCTAATTATACAGATATAATTATAAATACTGGTATGCAAAGATGATGAGGAAGAGAATTTGTGCTTGTATCAAGTTGTGACGCTATAATCGCTGTTTGATGAGGTTCAGGAACTCTAAATGAAATAACTATTGCCTACCAAAAAAAGATTCCTATTGTAGTTATAGAAGAAACTGGTTGATGGTCTGAAAAATTAGCTTGAAAATACCTAGATGAAAGAGCAAAAACAGACCCAAATAGATTTGTTTGTAAATGAGTAAAAACAGCTAAAGAAGCTATAGAATATTTAAATAATTTATAAAAATATGAAACTACAAAATATTATACAATTAAAAGAACCATCTATTTATACTTTTGATTCTTGAAAAACTTGAAACACAACAACTATAATGGTTTGAGTTCATGGAAATGAATTATCTTGACCAAATGCTATGATGAATATACTACCAAATATTGAAATTATTTCTTGAAAAGTATTTGCAATTATAGCTAATCTTAAAGCATTAGAGCAAAACCTTAGACAAACTGAAAAAAAATATGAATAGGAGCTTTATTAAAGATAATAATGGAAATACTTATGAAGATGAAAGAGCTAGAGAAATTATGAAAATATTAGATAAATCGGACTATTTACTTGATATTCATAATACTCTAAATGAAGAAAATTCAGTTCCCTTTCTTATTTCAGAATATCCAGAGTTGTGAAAGTACTTTGATGTAGAAAAAATTATTTCAGGTTTTGATGAACTACATCCTGGTTGAAGTGACTCGTATATGAATAGTATAGGGAAAATATGACTTTGTCTTGAGTCAGGAAGTATCTATGACCCAAAATGACAGGAAATAGCAAAAAAAGGAATTACAAATTTTTTAAAATACACAAAAAATACTTCTTGAGAAGCCGAAACTTATAAAAATCAAGAATTTATAAGATTTGATACTATTTATAAAAATAGAACTTTAGATTTTAAGTTTGAAAAAGAATTTTTAGATTTTGAAAAGATTCAAAAATGACAAGTTATATGATATGATGGGTGAAAAAAAGTTATTTCAGATAGAGATTGATATATAGTATTTACTTATGTACCTAAAAATATATGAGATGAGGTATTTTGTTTATGATACAGAATTTAATATAAAATTACTGTATAAAAAAAGTTATTATTGTAACTTTAATATTTAACCATTTTTTGATTTTTTTGTTCTGTAAAAATTTATTTTTTCTAGTATTTTTCTTTTTTTTAACATAATTTAAATAATTTTAGTAGCATAGTATCAAAAAAATTATTTTCTAAAACACAAATTCTTTTATGTTTTATAGATGAAAGTTTAGAATAAATTTGTTTTAAATATTCTTTTTTAATTTTAGTTTTATTTTTATAACTCTATCCGTTTTTTGGAAAATATTCTTCCAAGATTATGAAAAAAAAGATTTTTATCTTAATCTTAAAAACCGTATTTCAAAATTTTTTTTAGGACTTTTGCTTGACTTTTAAAATATTTTTGTTTATAATATCTATGTAATGAAAGAAATAAAAAAAAGGGAGGTTTTTATTTTTTATCTTTCAAGTTATGAAACCAAAGAACCAATCTAATTATATTAGAAATGATTTAATAACACCGGAAGATAAACCCTTTGAAAAATCATTTTTTGATAAAACAGGACAAAAGGTTACTAATGCAACTAAATTTGCCACTCTTGCTATGGCTATAAGTTTGGGTGCTAATGCCAAAAATTTAGACCAAGACGTAGAACAATCTCTTGATTCATTAAAAAAAACTGATACTACATTATTCGTTAATGAAGCAGATACTCAAAAAACTTCTATTAAATCACCTTTTAGTTTAGAACCTAAAACTGAATTACTTGTAGCCGATGCTAGTAATTTATTAAAAACAACTTTAAATCCACATTGAGAAAGTAAAAATTATAAATTATTGAGCCTTAATGATAAAATTGGTATGTTAAAGAAAGGACTTGAAAATTCAAGAGATGCTAGTGAAGTAGTTCCTAAACTTGGAAGATTAAGTGATGAGGAGGTTAAAGATGTACTTAGAATATTTTCTAAAACACTTGATTTAAATCCATGAGCAAAAAGAATTGAAAAAAAAGCTCTTATAATTGCTAAATTAATGATTAATCTTTTTTATTCAATTAAAGTAGAAAACTGAAAACCAATGAAATATCTTAGAGTACTAGACAGGTTATCTAATACAAAAAGAATCATTGTACCTGAGGAATTAACAAAAAATATGAAGCCACTTACTGCGTTAGCTCAAATAAAAGAAAAATTAAATATTGATTTAGCTGAATGAAAAAGAATCTCTTACGAAGAAATAATAGAAAAAGTAAAAAAGATTAAAGCTGAGCAAGATAAAAAAATAGCTGAACAAAATAAAATCAAAGCTGAACAAAGAAAGACTCTAGCTGAACAAAATAAAAAAATAGCTGAACAAAGAAAGACTCTAGCTGAACAAAATAAAAAAATAGCTGAACAAAATAAAATAATAGCTAAACAAGAAAAAGATTTAAAAATTTTAGATGGACTTCTAGAAACATTAGAAGAAATTGAGAAGGCACAAAAATCTTAGATTTTATATTTTAGAGTAAGAAGTATATGTGGTAGAGTAGATATAAATTTTGTATCTATTTTTTTATGTCAAAGTATTTTATTAAAAACTTAGGGATAATATTAAAAAAAGTTAAATTGCTAATTTTAGATTACAAATACTTTAAAATAGATTAAAAGAACTAAACTATTTGTATTTTAAAAGTTTTTATTTTCACTTGACTATCTAGTTTATATATTTATACTTAAATTCATTATAGAATTTTAATTTTTATATTTTAGATTATGACAACAAATACTTTTAATAGTAGTAATTTAGAGAGTAAAGAAAAAAGTATAGAAACTACAAAAGAAAATAAAATAGTAAATAAATTAACTTCAATTACTGCGGCTGCTGCTTTAGCATTATCTACAAATATAAACGCTGATAACTTAAAAAAAGATGTTATTAGTCCTATCTCCTCAAACGATAATGCAAGTTTATTGGTTGCTGATACTAATAATGTTTCAAAAGTCGATTTACTTAAATCTATACTTGAAAAAAGAAGAGATTTTGAAGAGATAAGTGATAAATTAGAATCATTAACTAATGCTAATATTGAACAAGTATTTAGAGTATTTTCTAAAACACTTGATTTAAATCAATGAACTAAAAGAATAGAAAGAAAAGCAACTATAGTTGCCAAAGCAATGATTAATTTTTTGTACTCGCTTCAAGAATTAGATTGAAACTCTGTAAAACAATACTTAACTTTAGCTCTTATGATAGACAGACTTAAAGGAAAGCCTATTTCTGAGAAATTAATGAAATGATATCATATATTAGCTGATTTAGCAGATGATTTAGGTGAAGAAGCTTTTAATGAACTAAATATAAAATTACCTGAATGAAATATCACTTATGAAGAAGTAGAATATTTATTAAAAAATCTTCTAATTAAACAAGAAGAAACTTTAGCTGAACAAAAAGAAATTTTAACTAAACAAGAAGAAGAATTAAAAGCACTTAAAAAAGTTTTAAATACTTTAAGAGAAATTAATAAATCTCAAAATTAGGTGTTAAATTATTATATTTGCTTAAAAAAAATATATATGATAGAATAGATATAAAGATTAATTTTGTATCTATTTTTTTATGTCAGGATTAGAACTATGATGAAATAACTCAAACGAAGAAGCAAATTCTTCTTTATGAACTAATGAATCTATAGATAAACAAAAAAGCTTATTAGATTCTATACAAGACCCTGATAATAAGAAAATACTTTTAGAAGAATATGAAGAGTTCAAAAAATGAGTAGAAGAAATCAATTTTAATACTTCTTGAGCTCTTGAAGATCTAAAACAAGAATTTGAAGAGGATATAGAAGCTATTAAAAATATGGATAAATTATATAGTGATTTAATTTGATATAAAGAATTCAAGACAATATTAGCATCTAATGAGTTAAAGCAAGAATTAGAAGAAAAGGTATTTGAAGTAATATGAGATGAAGAAAACAAATGATTAATAAGAGATTTTGTTGGGTTTGAATTTAATTGAGAATTCTTTCCTGATAAAGAATGAATAGAAGATTTTATTGATTCTTATGAAAAAGAATACCAAATTGAAGATATTAAGCCTGTTATTCAAAGTAGTGATACACTTTCTCAAAATAGCAACGAAATCTCTCAAGATAGTAATAAAGTTTCTCAAAATGACGGTACACTTTCTCAAAATGACAGTACACTTTCTCAAAATGACAGTACACTTTCTCAAAATGACGAGAAAGTATTTACAAATAATACTGAGGTAGTTAACAAAACCCAAGAAATTGATAAAAAAATTAACTCGGTAAAAAATCTAATAAAAGATTATACACTAAAAACTATTATTGATGAATATGAAAATTCAGAAACAGTTGAAGAAAAACTTTTAAAAGCCAAAGAAATATCTGACTATCTAAATAAGCAATGAGTTTTAGAGAAGATATTAGAAGAAGCAAAAAAATGATGAAAGGAAAATTATAATGATGTTTATAATTTCATTAAAACAATTGCAGAAAAAACTGATAACTATATTTTATTACAAAAGCTAGAAAACTATTCTTTTAGTACAAAAACAGATTCTACACTGAGAAATTGGCAAATAGAAACTTTTATGAGTGATGAAAATAATTTAAAAGACCAATTTGTTGACACAAAAAAAACACCCCCAAAGGCATATATTGTAAACAGAAATTCCTGATATAAAGTTGAAGTAGATTTAATAAAAACACCTCCTGAATTAACAGATTTAAGAAGAAAATACCAAAATAAAAAAATTGAAATAAAAAAAGAGTGAAAAACTATGAATGATGAGTTAAATAGCTTAATAGATAAATATGAAGAAGCATCAGAAAACGAAAAAACTATAATAATGGAAAAAATAAAGGAAAAAAGAGAAGAAATAAAAGTTTTGAAAAAACAAGCTAAAGAATTAGAAGAAGAATTCAAAAATAGACTTGAGGATTATACTGAGCAAATGAAGAGAATCCAAGAAGAAGAAAATGAAAAAGCTAGAGAAATTCGTGATTTCTTAGAAGAAATTGGATTTGATTTGATAGATATGAATATAACTAATAATATAATTGAACAACTTAATTATGAAGATAGTTTAAGGGTTAATTTATGATTTAATCAAAAGATAAACATAAAAGAAGGACAACTAGGTTTTGAAAATATAAATAGTGATGACCTTCTATCAAACCAAGAAAAAGTAGTTTTTGCCAAAGTAGTTAATAAAATGATTACAGGAAGTACTAAATGACCAATTGATATAAATGCAATTAAAAATTGAACTTGAGTAGCTATACCAGACAAAGAAGAATTTAGTTTTATACTAGAACAAAAGTGAATTAGATGACTAAACTGAAATGCAATCGCAATGGAAAATCTTAGAAAAGAAAATAATGAAAAAGAATAAAAAATGTTTTTTATTCTTTAATAAAACAAAAACTTTTCCTGTTTAGTAAATATCTAAAATTTAATTTAAAGCTTTTTTTATTTCGGAGAAAATATTTTCTTCATAAGGAGAATGACCTCAAGAAACAAATTTAATATTGGTTTTGTTTAATTTTTTTGTAATTTATAAGCATTACGATGTTTCTTGCCGGGATACCAACAAAAATTTCTTCTGAAAATGGGTTAAAATTCTCTTCCATATTTAGTAATCCCCATTTTTTCTTTTAATTCTTCTAATAGTTTTTGTCATTCTTCTCTCATATTTTGGCTTCATTTTTCTATAGATTCTATAACTAAATCCATATTTTGTTTGTAATATTCTCTTTTTTCTCTAATTGGAGCTATAAGCTTTTCTAAAACTTCTATTAACAGTTTTTTGATTTCTCAATCTCAAACACTATTTTCTCATCAAGCTATATATCTCTTTTTTAAATCTTCTAAATGTTCTTTATCTTGGTAAAAGATATCTAAATATTTAAATACTACATGATTTTCTATATTTCAAGGAGAACTTATACTTGTTTTGTTTGGATCAGTGTACATACTATTTACTCATTTCTTTATTTCATCTAAGCTTGCCGTCAAATAAATGGTATTTCATAAACTTTTACTCATTTTATCATTTCCATCAGTTCAAACAAGTCTTGGTGTTTCAGAAATAAGAGCTTTTGGAAGAGGAAAGCTAGTTTCATACATAGTATTAACTTTTTTGATTATTTTCCTTGCAAGCTCTATATGAGGAACTTGGTCTTCTCAAACAGGAACTATTTCTCATCTTGGAAGCATTATGTCAGCAACCTGACTCACAGGATAATTTATAAATCAAAGAGAAATAGAATTATTTGAACCATCCTTTCTTCCTTCCACTTTTTTGATTTCATCTTTGAGAGTTGGGTTATTTGTAGCTACACTATATGGAGCAAACATAGTGAGCAAGTTAAATAATTCAGCAAATTCTGGAACATAACTTTGAACAATAAAATTAGATTTCTTAGGATCAAGTCATACAGCAAGCCAGTCTATAACCATATCAATTACAGAGTCTCTTAATCTTTTAGTATCTCAAAGATGATCTCATAAGACTTGATAATCTGCTATTAAAAAATTATTTTTAATATTAGGATTATTTTGCATAGCTATCCAATTTTCTAATGCTCATTTATAGTGTCATAGGTGTAATCTTCAGCTTGGTCTCATTCAAGTCAAACAATTAACTACTTTATCTCATATTTTTTTATTAAAATCATCAAGTCAATCTATAATATGGGGAGGAGTTTTATTCTCATCATTTTTAGTTCAATTTATAGACATAGTTTAGTATATTAAGGTTAAATTAAGTACAATTATATAGTAAAGGCATAGAAGTCAATACTTTAGGGAGTAATTGTAATTTTAATGAAGGTTTTTACAAAAAAGTAGCTGGATAAAATTGATTCTTTAGAGGAAATAAATAATATAACAAAAATGCAAGCAATAGATGTTTTATCAATGGAAGAATGTTCTAATTGTTTTGCGAAATGGCATTGCAGATGATGATGTAGATATGCAAATGAAGAAAAATGGTTATGAGAAATTCAACCAAATAGATGCGATATGATTAGAAATATTTTAGCAGATAAAATTTTATTTCTTTCTTGAATAAAATAATTATGAAAATTTATTTAACTCGTCATACAGAAACAGTTGAAGAAAAAAAGTGAGTAATTTTATGACAATTATGATGAAATTTATCAAAAAAATGAGAAAATGATGCTCTGAAAGTATGATTTTTTTTATTAAAATCTAACATTGTAATAAAAAAAATATATTCTAGTCCTTTGAGAAGAGCAATTGATACGGCAAAAATTATAAATACTTTTTTTAATATTAATTTAGAAAAAAAAGATATATTAAAAGAAAGATCTGCCGGAATAGCAGAGTGAAAATCAGAAAATGAAATTAATTGGTATGATTATGAAAAAATAGAAAAAAAATATAGAAAACATAAATGATGAGAAAGTTTTCTAGAGGTAAAAGAAAGAGCAAATATATTTTTAAAATCATTAAAATATAAAAAAGAAAATATATTAGTTGTTTCTCATAATGTATTTATCTGTATGATTATTAGTATAGTCTCAAATATTTCTATTGAAAAAGCACTAAATATTTCCCTAAGAAAAAAATTAGTTTGTATAGATTTAGATAAATTAAAGGTTGATTTTTTAAAATTAAGCAAAAACAAAAAAGTTGCAATTATTTAGATTTTTTCTAATATAATTACAACTTAATCGGTAATTTTTTATACTTTTATTCGTATCTGAAATTTCTATTTACACAAAACTATTTAGTCTCCCTATATTTATTTTCAAGATTTTTCAATATTTCCTCATAATAATCTCTTTTGAAAGAAATATTATAGAAGAAGCACTCTCTCCAATGATTATTAAATTGTTTTATATGCATACCAATGTTGTTATTTCTTAGTTTTAATTACATTATAGTGTATATATTTATAAAAATTAAGTTTTATTTCCTTATCTTTAGTTTCCGTACCAGTACATAGGTAGCAGTTTTTCAAATTGGCTTTGCATAAAAAGAAGAACAAAAACTACCCTTCAACAATAACTATTTCTCCAAATTTTTTGTTTATTTTATCAATATTCTCTTTTTTCTTTTCTTCACTCCAG
>PDWI01006860.1_pt1 | contig 14130 bp, 14 predicted proteins | sample 1430891 | NCBI WGS metagenome assembly PDWI01 (sample SAMN01162508, study PRJNA174530) | Oral metagenome, whole genome shotgun sequencing project. | biome: Marine environment; feature: Marine mammal; material: Swab sample of the gingival sulcus; isolation source: swab sample of gingival sulcus...
GGATACGACAAACAGCCTCCTCGGAGGCTCAACCTCGGACGCCGGACTCCACCTTAAAATGACCGATCTGTGGTCCAAAGGATGGGGGGAGGCGCACAGCGGTGACCAATCATGTGTCCCAATTAATGTGAACAAACTTAACCCGATGAGAAATCCCCCAGCAGAGCTGGGGGAAAGCGCACACCTCACTCACCTAGCAGCAGCCTATGTTCCGCAAAATAGGGATTTATTTACTTACGGATAGGTTCTTGGTGCTAGTGTCGAAACTGCGGCATCAGAAGTGGACCCGCTTCTGGGAAACACGAGATAAACCTACCCTTCACAGAAAATGAAAGCTTACAGCTTCTGACCAAGTTCCTTTATTTGATCTTTAGACTGCTCTTCGAGATTCCCATCTTTGTTCAAGAGGGGAATGTCAATCATCGCTTTCAGGAGTTGTGCATATTTTACAGCCTGAAGAATGATGTCTTTAGCTTCTTTGGGGAGGTCATTCCAATTGGCTCCATATTGGTCGATGACTTCCGCCATCTTTTTGTTTGCCCGTCTAGAATTTGTTCTTAATTTTGACAATATTTCCATGGCAAACTCGACTGTAGTTGATATCTGCCCAAGCTTGGTCGTGATGATAAGCACTTCGTCTTCATATTGTTCTGCTTTCTCTTTGTTGGCTTTCGCTTCATTGAGCTTTTTTTCTGCCTTCGCACCAACAATACCACCGAAGATTAGCAAGGCTGGACCAGCAACCAAAGTCCCAAGCACCATCGCGCCTCCTGCGACTCCAAGCCCTCCAGCACTTAACGCACCGCCTCCGAGCCACGCCAGAGTTGCATTTGTTGCAGCTGCACCGCTAAGGCTAGCGATTGCTGTTCCTGTTCCTGCCGAGGCAAGAAGCATTGTCCCGTTGTATGCACCAAATGCAACAAGCGCACCGCCGCCAAGAGCTGCCCCACCACCAGTAAAAGCTTCGATGGCCAGGTTGCACGATTTTTCCATCTCTTTGAGAGCTTCCCTGGGGAAATCCTGTACAAGCAATTCATCCATCCCCTTGCTGTCGGAAAGATTTACGTTCTTAAGTTTGCCATACGTGGTAACAAATTTGTGGAGATTAGATTTGTACGCTGTGAGCTTCGCTTCTCCAAATCCTGCAAGCGACTTGTTGGTTTTTTCTTTAGCTTTAGCAAGACTATTGTCAGCGCGTCGGATGATGCTTTCCGTTTCGTTATTAATGTCATTAGCATCGCTATTATCTATTGCAGCTTTTACACCTTTCCCAGCACCGAAGAGGCCTGCGACACCGACTGCTACCGGAATTAAAAGAGGAAGTGGCATGTTCTCTCCTATTCTGTGATCAATTCGTAAATTTCGCCATAAAGATTCATATATCGATTAATATAATCAATCATTTCATCAACAAGCTCTTCGTCCAGTTGGAATGTATTAACAATGCACTTGAGAGCATACTGCTCCATTTCGCTGTAGTTGTTATCAACATAGGCGAGGGCTATGGCTTCGAAAAGTATGCCTTTTTTTTGCTGTGTGTTGAGAGGTTCTTTTAGATGATTAATTGCATCAGAAACGGCATGCTTAATCATGACTTTTCGTCTTTCGTCCGGGGTTATGTACGAATCATAATTCTTGAATTCTTCAAATGCACCCAATAGAGCCGGAAAAGTAAAAACGGTGCCTTGCGCTTTAAATTCTTTCTCCACTATTCTAAAAGGGCGAATAAAACGATCTCTCTCCCACAGCCCAAGCTCCATCAAATAATCTTTGAGTAGTTCTTGTTCTTTTTCAGAAATAAACCAATCTCCACCAGACCTTTTAGTGAAGTATTCTTTGATCTCTGATTCCATTTCAGAGTATTTTGCACAATCTTCATCTGAGTAACTAGAATGATCAAAAAAATCCTTGTCAAACGAAAGCGGAGCCATGTTTTGTGAGTCCTCGTTGTCTTCTTGGTCTGCAATTGCGACTATTATAAGCAATTTGGCTACAACTTTTGCCCATTCCTCATCTCCAGCAACCATTTTTAAAAACATAACTCCTCCAATTAAATAGTTAAAGGTTCATCTGTATTCATAAATACATCGAATTCTTCAAACGATTCAAACTGTAACGTTGAGCCAAGTAGAGCCCCAATGCTATTCGCATGCTTGCAGAAGCTATCCATGTCACCGTGCTGAATAGCGGCGTCCGTAGCAGCAAGTTTGTTCTGCATCTGGGCCTTGAACTCACCGAACTCACTGTTGAAAACTCTTTCCATTTCCTGGCGATACTGATTCAGAGCTTTACGAACGGCTTCGCATTCTTTTTTAATCCGGTGATAATTCTCTCTTGATTCTTTTGCTTCCTTAAATGCAGCAAGGGCTTCGGTGTAAAAAAAGGCACTCAGCGAATAACCAACCATACCACCAATAACAGCTCCAACGAGTGGGATAGGAATGACTATTTGTCCTAATGCCGCACCAGCACTACCAGCCAACATGTTGGTACCTTTTTGGCCTAATTCTTCAAAGAACTGCACTCCATCGATCTCGCCTCGGACGTATTTTGCAATTGTCCCAGAAAGCTCGATTACACTTGTCATAACGAGAGTTGGCAATGCAGTCTTGGAAAGTATCGCTGTCTTGCTTTTTGCCAAACGCTTCGTCACTTCTTGAGCGATTTTTTTTTGCGACTCCTTTCCAAGCTCTTTTTTCACCTCTCTAGTGATCATCAATCTGGAACTGTGCTGCATTCCAGCTTTTACAAGTGATCCTCCAGCTCCTGTTAAATATCCTTTAGCTGCCACTTTACCCGTTGATTTGGCTGTGTCTGATAAAACTTCCTCAATAGCTTTAGCGCCATTTGCATACGCAACAACTCCGGTAAACAGGGCGACACTGCCACCAATCACAGCACCATACTGCGCCCCCTTTATCCCTCCATCGTGCACAGTTTTGCATATTTCTTTCGCAGTATATTTGATTGGATTGTTAATGGCGTATTCAGTGTCTGACGTGCTTATCCCGGAATCCTTTAAATTACTTTTTAGTATCTTTGCTCGTTTGATTTTGTCTTGTAATTTAGCAACGAGTTCAGTGTTCCCATTTTTTTTTGCAACTTCAATTTGCTTTTCAATTCTAGTTACCGACTTTTCTATTTCTGTTCGTATCTCGTCTATTCTATCACTTGGAACTTCCATTGCCACATTGTCATATCTGTCCCATTTCCCTGCTCCGACTTTTCTGTTGTTGATATAGCCATCAACGAGTTTGCGGCTTTTGATAAACTTTACTTGCGAGCCAGATCCTGCAACTGGCGAACCTGATGCATCCACTTCTAATAAATCGACAACAGGATCATTGTTGCTTCCGAGTTCGTCAGTGGTCATGTGGCGATTTGGTTTCCCCTCCTGGGCGTTCTTGGCACTTCTTTTATCTGAAATAAGTCTTTCAGCCGCATAGCCTTGCTTGCTACCTTGGGCATTGTCATTAGCATATCGAGAAATCCTTTCTAAAGTTCTCCCAACATCACCGCCGTTGTAACCTCTCGCGTATATATCGGCGGCTGCACCATGGCGCTCAACGTTCTGAATATTAGATAATCCTGTAACAAAGTTAGTTGTTTCATCTTTTTTATCGTTTTCTTTCGACATCTCATATAGCCCCTTGATCAATCACATGCGACAATTCTCCGAAACTCTAACCCCAGGCGCAATAAGCTCCGGCTCACTGTTTGTATTTCCAGTATGATTACGCCATTATTTAGCTCTTCAATTTTTTCCTATAAACAGTGCCATTACTGCTACACCTCATGCGAATGGGGGGGGATAGTGGGATGCCCAGCCAATCAACAATTTCACAAATCTTCTTGATTTTACCAATAATGTGTGAATCGGACTGATTGTTCACACTCGTTCAAACAGATTAACACTAATCGGTGTTAAAATTCAACCCCAAATAACACATACAAAGGGTTTAAACCTGTCAAGTATCTCCGCACGATGCTCATTACGAGGAGATAGCGCATGCCAAATGGGTTGGAGAAAATAGGTTCCAGAATTCGTACCAACAGAAAGCTGGCAAATTTGAGCCAACAAGCACTGGCAGAGCGGGCCGGTGTCAGCTACAAATACCTGGGAGAAATTGAACGTGGCAAGACAGGCCTTTCTGTCGAGATACTCTTAAAGGTCTCCAAAGCTCTCAACCTCGAACCTAGCGAATTTCTTGACTCCGGCGAAGTGGAATCAGCAGATTTCACCAAAGCCAAATATATCCTTTCCGAGTTGTCAGAAAAAGATATCTCCCTGGCGTTGGAGATATTGGAGGCTTTGAAAAAACGTTCAGAATAACAGATTACGTCACAAGAACGGCATTATGTAGGAAATGCGCATAGCCCATATTGAAAAGAGACATGCTCACATCGTGTGGTGTGAGCATGTTTTATTTGTAGCGAAGAACCCGGTGATCCCCAGTGCTGGTAGCCTTGTCGAAAAAACGATCTGTTTTTTTCCAGACACCCTTGGACATCCAGAAACATCTTGAGACGATCAATCTCTCCTCAAACAAAGGAGTGGAGAAGTCCTCTTGGCTTTCTTGCCGCTGGAAAAGATGCCCTCGGCATTTCAAGAAATTGTGAATCACCATCACCTTGAAGCGGGAACAGGAATAAATTAACCGGCTTGTCAATAATGTACGAAATGAAATTTCAACTCATTTGCTGTTTAGGTCTGAAAAAGATGCTTAATAAGGTCCAGCTTTTCCATTTGGTAGGGTATTATCTAATAGGCAGATATAAGAACAGCTTGTAGCCAACAAGCCACACCAACACCCATCAGCATCACAAACGAATATGTCCTTGAAAGAACATATTCATAATTCATATGTAATCAAATAGTTACGATAGCTATAGTATAACTAAAAATCGTAACAAAGGAGTACAGACCATGAATCACTACGAGCAATTCAATCATTGTTACCACTGGGCCAGCTACCTTGCTAAAGTGGAACAGAAGGAGAAAGGGATCAGACCTCCTCGGGTACGTGGGTTCGGGTGCTCTCAATTAGGTAAGTTATAACCAACTACGATCACGGATTAAGTTGGAATACATTGATCTCATATCCGTTTGACCATGAGCTAATTAGATGGCATATTCTCATCATAGTTTGATTTGAATAAGCAAAGGAAGCACGTCATGACTCACTATATATGGCAGGAGAAAGCCTGGCCCTCATTTAGGTATGATGCCAAAGTTCTTCTGCCTAAGCTCGGTTGTTGCCGGAAGTTGCAGGGGGAACTGCTCGCCCAGATGGCGACCTTGGATGACAAGCTGGCTCTTGAGGCTGAGGCCGTATTTTTGGAGACTGAGGTCTTGCATACATCGAAGATTGAAGGCGTGAAGCTGCACCCGGAATCTGTGCGGTCATCTGTTGCCCGGAAACTCGGATTGGAAGAGGCAGGATATCATCCTCGTAATCAATATGAGGATGGCGTGGTGGAAGTGCTTGTTGATGCTACAGTGAATCATCGTGCACCTCTCACCTCTGAGCGACTCTTTGGGTGGCATGCAGCACTTTTTCCGATGGGGTATACTGGCCTTCAGCGTATTACGGTTGGTAACTGGCGTACAGACGAACTAGGAGCGATGCAGGTTGTTTCCGGCAGGCCGGGGAAGGTTATGGTGCATTATGAAGCCCCGCCTGCTGATCGACTCCCCAAAGAGATGAAAGCTTTCTTAAATTGGTTCAATTCTCCAGTGGGTGGAGACGGTATTATCCGGGCCGGGATCGCTCACTTCTGGTTTATAACACTCCATCCGTTTGATGACGGCAACGGGAGGATTGCACGGGCTATTACGGACATGGCTATGGCACAAGACGAACAAACATCTCGGAGAGCCTATAGCCTGTCTTTTCAGATTTCGGCTTCTCGAAAGGCCTACTATGGGGTTCTTGAGGAGGCGCAGAAAAGCAGAAAAGACATCACTGGGTGGTTGGCCTGGTTCCTTGAAACAGTGGAACAAGGCATGCGAAATTCACGTGAGTTGGCTCGACTGACGATCATGAAGGCTGATTTTTGGAAACGGCACTCTGGGCTCAACATTAACAATCGTCAGCGAAAGGCACTCAACAAGTTGCTCGATGCTGGCCCTGACGGCTTCGGGGAAGGACTTTCAAACAAGAAGTACGTTTCAATGACCAAAGCGTCTTCTGCAACGGCGACACGTGATCTGAAGGCATTGGTTGATGCCGGAATACTTGTCCAGAGTGGTGGCGGACGGAGTGTGCGATACGGGATTGATTGGGAAATTCTTTAACCTCTATTCGGGTACGCCCCCAAATGGAAAAGATAAGATATTCTCATCAGACCCTTTTTCTCCAATAATGGCGGAAGCGTACAGGAGTCGAACCTGCCCAGGACATCGCTGCCCAACATTGGTTTTGAAGACCAAGCGCCACACCGGTGACGAAACGCTTCCTTGCGGGGGGGGGCAAAATGGTTTGGGCACTGGAGGCACTTCAACCTCTTTTGCCTTTGTGGAAGGGAGCTGTAGCAAGTTTTTGGGGGAGGTACAAGAGGCAAAGTTGTAGATATCGTTTGGCCGTTTGTTGCAAGCGGAGCCCTTTGAGAGCGGGGCGTACCAGGGAGCCTGCTATTGCACCACATGCTGTCCTGGATACCGTGTGCAGCAACAGGGGGTGTTCCTTTTGCCAAGATGCCAACACCACCATGGGAAATGGGTATCCCCTCGTTCGAACATTTTTCGCTGGTGGAACCTGTTTTTGCCATCTTGAACTCCGGTCACTTCATGGGTAGGGTCCGGCTTGGCCGCTGGTACTTCAATATGACGGGCGGCAGGGAGATTTACATATGGTTACCGTGCATCTGGAACCGGATGGGGCGATTGTCACATTCTCAAATGTAAGAAGTGTGTTAGGTGTGTTAAATCGACTCAAACTCCGTTCGACCATGGCCATCGTTGTGCGTGACGGTGAATTGCTTACTTCGGATCGCAAGTTGAAAAACGGGGATATCCTCATGGTCCGTAAGGTCACATCGGCAGGATAGGGGGAACAAGAATGAAATGTTCCCGTTGTAAAAAGCGCGCTTGCGTTGCTTTGCCCAGTCACCACGCCGGCTTTTGCGCGGATTGTTTTCCGCTTTTTTTTACAAGGCAAGTGGAGACAGCCATTCGCCGTCAGAAAATGTTTACCAGGGACGAGCGGATTCTGGTCGCCCTGTCCGGTGGCAAGGACTCGCTGGCCCTGATGCTTGAACTCTCGTTGCAAGGGTATGACGTGACCGGTCTGCACATTGATCTGGGAATTCCGGATTCGTCATGGAAGGCGCGTAAAAAGGTAGAAGATTTTTGTGATGTCAACGACCTCAAACTGGAGGTCTTTGAGATGGCTGGCTGGGGGCTGCCCATCTGTGACGTAAAGGAATACGTTGACCGCCCGGTCTGTGCCGTATGCGGCAAGATGAAACGGCATCACTTCAACCGCATTGCCCGTGAAGGCGGTTATGATGCATTGGCTACCGGCCATAATCTCGATGATGAGGTGGCCCGTCTGTTTGCCAATACCATGCGTTGGGATACAGCCTATTTGTCGGATCAGGGGCCGGTGTTGCCTGCCGGAAACGGTTTTGTGAGAAAGGTCAAGCCGCTGTTTCGCCTGTCGGAATTTGAAACCGCAAACTACGCTTTTCTCAAGGGCATTGAAATCCATTCCGATCCGTGTCCCTATGCTTCGGGTGCCAGTTTTACCCACCACAAGGAGATGTGGGGAGAATTGGAGTATCGTAGCCCTGGGCAAAAGTTTCAATTCTACAACGGATTTCTGCAACGCGGCAAGCAGGCGTTTGCCGCACTGGAGAAAGAGATAGGGGCCGATTTGCATCCATGTGAAGCGTGTGGCTCCCCCACCAGTGTCGGGCGTTGTTCCATTTGCCGGATCAAGGAATCCGTATTCAAAAAGAAGGCGGCGGCCACGTCGAAACGATAAATATGGTTACTCCGAAGATATCCGTCACCATGCCGTGCTTCAATTGCGAAGCCACTGTGGGGAAAGCGTTGGACTCCTTGTTGGCGCAGACGTGTACGGATTTTGAAGTGATCGCTGTAGACGATGGCAGCACGGATAATACAGCGGGCGTTTTGGCCGGGTATGCACGTCGGGATTCCCGTATTAAAACCCTGTCCATTGCCCATGGCGGGGTTGTGGTTGCCGCCAATGCCGCCATTGAAATGGCTGAAGGCCGCTACATAGCACGAATGGATGCCGACGATGTCTCGTTGCCGGAGCGTCTTGCCGCTCAATCGCAGATACTGGACGAACAGGCTGATATCGGCCTTGTGGGATGCCGCATTCTGTTCGGCGGCTGCCGGGAAACCTGTGCGGGATACGCCCATTACGTGGATTGGACCAATACGCTCCTTTCGCCCGAAGCCATCAGCCTGAATCGGTTTGTGGAATTTCCCGTGCCGAATCCTTCCATCATGTACCGGCGAGATTGCATGGAGGCGTATGGTCCCTACCATGAGGGTGATTTCCCGGAAGACTACGAGATGTGCCTGCGCTGGCTGGAAGCCGGTGTGCGCATGGCTAAGGTGGATGCGGAACTATTGGTCTGGAATGACCCGCCGACACGTCTGTCGCGTAACCATCCCCGCTATGCCGTGGATGCCTTTTATCGCACCAAGACAGACTACCTTGCGCGTTGGCTGGAGAAAAACAATCCCCATCATCCTGCTGTGCATATTCTGGGGGCGGGGCGCACCACTCGTAAACGGGCGGATTTGCTCCTGAGCCATGGTGTTCGTTTCGCCGCCTACCATGATATTGATCCGCGCAAGATCGGGCATGTGGTCAATGGCATCAAAGTCCTTGATCGCAACAGCCTGCCATCACCGACTGAGGCATTTTGTCTTCCGTATGTCGGTAGCCGGGGCGCGCGCCAGGAAATCACGGAATTTCTGGAAGAACGCGGCTATCGGCTTGGGCGGGATTATATTCCGGCGGCGTAGTAGAATAATACGACATTCACGGCTTCTTGCCATGGTGCTGTTGGGGGCTTCCCAAAGGTGAGCCATGGGAATCCGTGTGACGTTGTTTTGTTGCACAGCCAATGTGATTTCTATTGACCTCGGCGTACTGGCGTGCTTTTTTCCCAACCATGCGTACTCGGAACGAATGTCCACACCGAATGTCAATGGCCGGGAAGGAGGCGTAATCATGCGTGCCCTTGGCATTGATTTCGGCCTCAAACGTGTCGGGCTGGCTGTGTCCGATCCCACGGGAACCCTCGTGTCGCCTTACAAAACCATTGAAAGGACGACAAGAGACGAGCTTTTTGACGAACTCCTTGCAATCATTGTAAAGGAGTCCGTCGAAACCATTGTGGTTGGCCTGCCGCTTTCGCTTGACGGCAAGGATACCCTGACGACCCGTCAGGCGCGAAACTTTGCCGACAGCTTGAAGCACCGGACGGACAAACCCATTCACCTCATGGATGAGCGGTTGACCTCGGCGCAGGCCGAAGAAGAGCTTAACGCCGCCAATGTGCGCGGTAAAAAACGAAAGATGGCACTGGATAGTCAGGCCGCCGTCATCATTTTGCGTTCATGGCTGGAAAGCGGACAATAATTATTTCTTTACTGGGCCTTGTCCTGTTGGCGGGCATTGGCGTGGGCGGCTATTACGGGTACCAATCGTGGCAGGATCGGCGGTTCCTTGTTGTACCGGCGGAGACACCGGGGCGCGACCTTGTTTTTCGGGTCGAACCGGGGCAGATATTCAGGACCATTGCCCGTAACCTCAAGAATGTGGGGCTGATTTCCGACACACGGCGGTTTTTGGCTCTGGCGCAGTTGTCCGGCAAGACTTCTTCCATCCGCGCCGGGCAATTTGTGCTCAATACCGGATGGTTGCCGGAGAAAATCCTGCATGAATTGACCTCTTCGGCAGGGATTATGAAGAAAGTGGCTGTCCGTGAAGGGCTGACGTGGTGGCAAACGGCCAAAAAGATTGAGGACGCAGGATTGGGAGCCCGCGAAACATTTGCCGCTGCCGTGGCTGATCCGGCATTATTGGAGCAGTATGGGATACAGTCTCAGAATGCCGAGGGGTATCTGTTCCCGGAAACCTACATGCTCACGCCGCCCCGTGGCGACCAGTCTGAATATATGGCCAAGACCATGATCGAAGAGTTTTTTCGTAACGCCGACAAGGTGTGGCCAGCCGGACTGCCCAAGTGGGAGGAACTGCACAAAGCGGTTATTCTGGCGTCGGTGGTGGAAAAAGAGACCGGCGACCCCAGCGAGCGTCAGCGAATTGCCGGGGTTTTCCACAATCGTCTAAAAAAACGGATGCGTATTCAGGCCGATCCGACCATTATTTATGGCCTTGGTCCTGCCTTTGACGGCAATCTCCGCAAGAAACATTTGCAGGATAAAAACAACCCCTACAACACCTACACCCATGCCGGGTTGCCGCCCGGTCCCATCTGTTCACCGGGGCTGGATGCGCTCAAGGCAGCGGTCCATCCCGAAGAGCACGACTATCTGTACTTTGTCGCCAAGGGCAATGGCTCCCATTATTTCAGCAAGACGCTGGCCGAACATAACAGGGCCGTCCGCAAGTATCAGTTGCACCGGGATAAAAAAACATACCGTTCTACCAAGTAATAACACCTTGTGATCATTGTTTTTTCAGCACATCTTCCCGTAGTCGGCTTTCTCGTGAGTTCCAGCATATCGCACCTCCACCAATGGAATAAAATTATCTGTTACTTTCCACACGGCCACATAGCGAGGCTTCCCCTTGTTCAAATGGCAGTGGTGATACCCTGGTCATCGTTGCGCTTACCCCGTCTCAACCGCTATCTTTTGCAAAGTAACGGCACCATCCTCTCTGGGAATAGCTTTGAGGACGAAGTCAAACCTGTCCAGATCAAGACACAGTTCAAAATCTTTTTCAGGGGCATAATCCTTGGTTTCATCAAAAAACTTTTCCGCACTATCAACACCGGCAAGGAACGTTTTGAGGGTTTCAAATGAGTTCGGATACTCTTCCAGTTCATTTTTTATATACATTGCGCACATCATGTCTTCCTGTGCCCGCATGATACCCCCGGTTCCCATGGCAACCAACGTGACCAAATCAGGCTCCCTGCTACGAATATATTTGACAATGGCCCCAGCGTTGACAAAGGAGCCAGTGATGACCTCATCGGCCAGGACCGCACCGACCAGACCTTGTGTCCCGGCACTGGTGGTATGGACAACGGCCCTGCCGGAAAAATCCACCTGCTCGATTTCCGTAGGGGAATTGCCATAATCAAAGCCTTCTATCTTGATACACTCACGCTCACCGACCAGCACACCGCCCTTCTCTTTCGCCAAAGCGCGGGCATGGGCGATCTCGCCAACAGCTGTATAGTCCGATGCCCCCCCCTCCACAGCATAACAGGCAACAGAAAAAGCCCGGAACACGTCAATGACAACAACCAGGCCACGAGCCTTTTGTGCGCCACTCAAGCACTCGACAACATTTACTTTCACCTGCTCACTCCTCGGATAACACGATAATAAAAGAACCGCCTCACACCAACAAAACCTCGTCAACAACCTGGCTCATTTTCTTTATCAAGGTCAACTGTTCTTCCAATAAAATCAATGCATATCGCCTCAAAACGACAGTCAACCGAAACCCGTATACCTCATTGACAAAATAAATCAGTTTTGCAACGCTCCCCAACATGAAGAAAAAACGTATTCTCGTCACTGGCGGCTCAGGCTTTCTCGGTTCCCATTTATGCGAACGTTTACTCAACGACGACGCGGAAGTCCTTTGTGTGGACAATTTTTTTACGGGTAGCAAGGAAAATATCCTGCACCTGCTTGATAATCCCTACTTTGAAATCATCCGGCACGACGTGACCTTCCCATTGTACCTGGAAGTTGATGAAATATACAATCTCGCCTGTCCAGCCTCTCCGATTCACTATCAGTATGACCCCGTACAAACAACCAAGACCAGTGTGCACGGTGCCATCAACATGCTGGGGCTGGCAAAACGCATCAGGGCCAAGATTTTTCAGGCTTCCACCAGCGAAGTCTACGGCGACCCGAAAATTCATCCGCAACCAGAAAGCTATTGGGGTAACGTCAACCCCAACGGTGTCCGCTCCTGTTACGACGAGGGCAAACGTTGTGCGGAAACCCTCTTTTTCGACTATAATCGGCAACACAATCTGCGTATCAAGGTAGGCCGCATTTTCAATACCTATGGGCCACGCATGACCATGGACGACGGACGTGTCGTCTCCAATTTCGTTGTTCAGGCTCTTCGCGGAGAAGATATCACCGTCTACGGCAAGGGCGACCAGACCCGAAGTTTCTGCTACGTTGACGACCTCATAGAAGGATTCATTCGACTCATGAACGATACGCCGGACGACTTCACCGGCCCCATGAATCTGGGCAATCCCGGAGAATTTACCATTCTGGAATTGGCAGAAACCGTCATTGAACTGACCGGCTCAAAGTCCACCATCATTTTCAAGGAACTCCCCGTAGACGACCCTATGCAGCGTCAGCCCGACATCACCCTGGCAAAGCACACGATGAACTGGGAGCCCCAAATTGCCCTTCGGGATGGGTTGGTCAAGACCATTGCCTATTTCGACAACCAACTCAAAAAAGGGTAATCCGGTTTGAGCGTCCTTTTCTCCATGAGAGCGCGTGTGGTGAGGTTGCCAAAGCAAAAGCGTGTTCACGCGTTTGATCTGCCAAGAAGCGCGGAAAGGCCAAGCCGCGCTAGCTCCGCAGAGCCGTCCGCTTCGCTCCCGGCTGACGCGCGGTAAAGGATGCGCCTGTCGGCGCGGGATCTATGATAGGAAAGTACCCTCAAACTGATGAGCCCTCAAAAAGGGATAATCCATCAACCATACTGCCAGAGCCCCCGACAATCAAACGGGAGAACGCCCGGTCGGGGCCAGAACAGCCTTATACCTTTATTCTGAAATCGATTCTTCAATCATTGCAATGAACGGCTCAATACCGCAGACCGTTTCAGTCGGCCATGAAAACGGTTCAGGCCACGGTTCCTGCGCGATGCGATACAGCATGTCCGTCATGGCGGAGACATCCGCCGGATCAGGGAACACCCATTTCGCCGGCAGGAAATAGGCACTTCCATTCAATGCACTGGATGTCACACGGCAGCCGCAGGCCAAAGCCTCCAGCACCGCATTGGAACAAGCGTCATAAAATGTTGCCAGGACAAAGACATCAAGACGCTTGTAAAAGGATGGCATATCATCCACTTTCCCCAAAAAATGAACCCGATGTCCGACTCCCAGGTCGTGGGCCAGCCGAAGATATTTGCCGGGCTTTCGCCCACCCGCAACATGCAGGACATGATTCTCCGGCAAACCGGCAAGTGCTTGTATCAGTTGCCGTACCCCTTTAAGGGCGAAATTCGTCGCCGCCGTGCCGATAACCACCGTTTCCGCAGAGATACCGGCAGCCTCCCGCAAGGTACGCCGTTCTTCCTCTAAAGGAGGGGCAAAAAGACTCAAATTCGGGCGGTTGTAGACAATATCAATAGACTCTGCCTTCCGATGTGGATGGGCTTTGACGATCAGGTCGCGGACAAAATGTGAAACCGCCACGATGCGCGGCGTTCGTTTCATGCGGGCGTCATCCAGCCAGTGCAGCACCCAATTCACCGGCGACAAATAACGCCGGAGCATTTTACAGGATCGACTGCTCCCTTCACTCCAGGCAAATTGGGAAAGTTGCCAGAACGCGGAAATCGGGCCACCCCCGATTCGCAAAATATCCTGATTGGGGGTGTTCGACATGCCGAAAACGACGTCGTACTTTCCCTGTCGCTGTTTGATGCCTGCTCTCCAGACAAACCAAAGGGTCTTGATCAGCCGGGTTCCGCCAAACCGCCCCACCACAATGGGCGTCACTCCGTTCGGCGGCTCGTTTTCACAACGACCACAAATAAAATCCACCTCATGGCCGCGTGCCGCCAATGCCTCGCTGAGACGCCATGCAAAGGATTCAGCTCCACCATATCGGCTGAACCGGGGCATGGTCACGGCAATACGCGCCTTTTTCGTTTGCATCATCAT
>PDWI01006969.1_pt1 | contig 14128 bp, 17 predicted proteins | sample 1430891 | NCBI WGS metagenome assembly PDWI01 (sample SAMN01162508, study PRJNA174530) | Oral metagenome, whole genome shotgun sequencing project. | biome: Marine environment; feature: Marine mammal; material: Swab sample of the gingival sulcus; isolation source: swab sample of gingival sulcus...
GAAAAAATTAATGCCACGTTCATTAAAAAAAGGTTACTTCATCGACCTACACCTTGAAAAAAAGGTGCTGGATGCGGTAGCGCAAGGTAATAAAAAGCCGATTAAAACCTGGTCTCGTCGTTCGATGATTATTCCAGACATGATTGGCTTGACCTTGGCAGTGCATAATGGGAAACAACACGTCCCCGTGTTGATTAACGAAAACATGATTGGTCACAAGTTGGGTGAGTTTGTTCCTACCCGCAACTACCGTGGTCACGCAGCAGACAAGAAAGGTAAGTAAATGGAAGCCGTAGCAAAACAGCCCGCCTTATCGCTGACCAAATCCGCGGTAAGCGCGTTGATGATGCTTTGACGCTTTTGGCGTTCAGCCCTAAAAAAGGCGCTCACGTTGTCGGCAAGGTATTGAAATCAGCGGCCGCTAACGCCGAAGATGTTTTTGGTGCCGATATCGACGAATTGCGTATCGAAAAAATTCAGGTTGGCGAAGGCATAACCTTGAAGCGTTTTCGCGCTAGAGCCAAGGGTCGCGGTACGCGCATTTTAAAGCGTACTAGCAATATTGAAATCATTGTCAAAGAAATTAACTAGGAGCAGATTATGGGACAAAAAGTACATCCGGTAGGCATGCGCTTAGGCATTTCTTCTGACTGGGCGTCAAAGTGGTATGCTGAGAAAGGTCAATATGCCGACTACTTGGAATCAGACATTCAAATTCGTGAGTACATCCGCAAGCGCTTGAAAAACGCTTCCGTTTCTCGCATCCAAATTGAACGCGCACGCGATGCAGTAACCATTACAATTTACACTGCACGCCCTGGTGTGGTTATTGGTAAAAAAGGTGAGGATATCAGTCGCTTAAAAGTTGACGTGTCTAATAAATTTAGCATCAATGCCAATATCAATATCGAAGAAATTCGCAAGCCAGAGCTAGACGCTTACTTAGTCGCTGAAAATATTTGTCAGCAGCTAGAGAAGCGCGTCATGTTCCGTCGCGCCATGAAACGTGCTGTTGCCAGCACCATGCGTTTAGGCGCTTTGGGCATCAAAGTCAACATCGCTGGCCGTTTAAACGGTGCAGAAATTGCGCGTGCAGAGTGGGTTCGCGAAGGCCGTGTGCCACTACACACCTTGCGTGCCAATATTGATTACGGTTTTGCCGAAGCCCTGACCGGTTACGGTATCATCGGTGTCAAAGTTTGGATTTACAAAGGCGAAAACATGAACGCTGGTGCCGAATTAGACGCTAAGCCGAATAACAAGCCAGGTCGTAAAGGGCCTCGCAAACCAAGAAGAGGTTAATCATGTTACAACCTAAGAAAACCAAATTTAGAAAACAGCACAAAGGCCGTAACCGTGGTTTAGCGACCAACGGTAACGAAGTCAGCTTTGGCGAGTACGGTTTAAAGTGTACAACGCGCGGTCGCGTGACAGCACGCCAAATTGAAGCCGGCCGTCGTGCGATTAATAGACACATTAAACGTGGTGGTAAAGTCTGGATTCGCATCTTCCCCGATGTGCCAGTAACTAGCAAGCCATTGGAAGTGCGTCAAGGTAAAGGTAAGGGTAACGTAGAATACTGGGCGGCAAAAGTCCAACCCGGTACGGTGCTTTTTGAAATGGAAGGTGTTAGCGAACAGCTAGCGCGTGAAGCTTTCACTTTAGCAGCCGCTAAATTACCTGTGAAAACAGTGTTTGTAACGCGTACGGTGATGTAAGATGAAAAAAGAAGCATTGAAAGAATTACAAGCAATGTCAATAGAAGGACTTCAGGACAAGTTGATTGAGTTGCGCGAGGAACAGTTTAAACTGCGCTTACGCCACAAGACTGGTCAATTAGAGCAAACCCACGAAGTTCGCCGTGTACGTCGCGATATTGCGCGCGTCAAGCAAATCATTGGCGCAAAGAAATAAAGGCTAAATTATGACTACAGAAAAAACTCAAAGAACATTGATTGGCCGTGTATCGAGCAACAAAGGTGACAAGAGCATCACTGTTTTAATCGAGCGCAAAGTCAAGCACCCGGTTTACGGTAAGTTCCAAAAGAAAACCACCCGTTGTCACGCACACGATGAAGATAACGCGTGCAATATCGGCGATATCGTAGCAATTGAACAGACCCGTCCAATGTCTAAAACCAAGTGTTGGAAGCTGGTCGAAATTGTCGAAAAAGCAAGGTAGGTAGATTATGATTCAAATGCAATCCAGACTCAGCGTTGCTGACAACAGCGGCGCGAAAGAAGTCATGTGTATTAAGGTTTTGGGCGGTTCGCACAGACGCTATGCGGGTATCGGTGATATCATCAAAGTGTCGGTTAAAGAAGCGATTCCGCGCGGTAAAGTGAAAAAAGGTGACGTTCACAACGCCCTAGTTGTTCGCACGAGAAAAGGCGTACGTCGTAACGACGGTTCGTTGATTCGTTTCGATAGCAACGCGGCAGTCATCTTGAACAGCAAGAACGAGCCAATCGGCACGCGTGTGTTTGGTCCAGTAGCGCGCGAGTTGCGTGCGGGTAACCACATGAAGATTATCTCGCTAGCGCCTGAGGTCTTGTAAGGAGAATACGATGAAAAGAATTAAGAAAGGCGACGAAGTCGTCATCATCGCCGGCAAAGACAAAGGCAGTACCGGTACTGTTGAAAGTGTCGATGGCGAGCGCATCATTGTTACAGGTCAAAACATGGTCACTAAGCATGTCAAGCCTAACCCAATGACAGGTGATGAGGGCGGACGCATCCAGAAAGAAGCGTCCATCCACGTCTCGAATGTACAATTAGTCGAGGACGGCAAACCAGTAAAAGTTGGTTTCCGCGTTGAAGACGGCACCGATAACAAAAAAGTTCGGGTCCGTTATTCAAAAGCCTCTGGCAATGCAATTTAAGGTGGCATCATGGCAAGATTAAAAAAGCTATATCAAGACGAAATCGTCAACAAGCTAAAAGATGAGCTAGGCGCACCTAACGTCATGGCTGTTCCTCGCTTGCAGAAAATCACACTAAACATGGGTGTCGGCGAAGCCGTTGCCGATAAGAAAGTGATTGAGCACGCAGTCAATGATTTATCAACGATTGCCGGTCAAAAAGCGATTATCAACCTATCGAAAAAATCAGTGGCGGGCTTTAAAATCCGCGACGGTTGGCCTGTCGGTTGTAAGGTAACCTTGCGTGGCGAAGCCATGTACGAGTTTTTGGATCGTTTGGTTAACGTAGCGATTCCGCGTATTCGTGACTTCCGAGGTTTATCACCCAAGTCATTTGACGGTCGTGGTAACTACAACATGGGTGTGAAAGAGCAAATTATGTTCCCTGAGATTGACTTCGAAAAAATCGACGCAATCCGCGGTTTAGATATTGCTATCACGACCAATGCAAAAAACGATGATGAAGCGCTTAAGCTGTTAAAAGCTTTCGGTTTCCCATTCAGAACTAAGTAAGGTGAAACATGGCTAAAGTATGTATGATTGAGCGCGAAACCAAGCGCCTTAAGACAGTCCAAAAGTACGCTGAAAAGCGTGCTGAGTTGAAAAAAGTCATTGCCAGTTCAACTGCAAGCGATGAAGAGAAAACCGAAGCACAGGCAAAATTGCAAAAATTGCCTCGCAACGCTTCTCCAGTTCGCGTGCAACGTCGTTGTCGCATGACTGGTCGTCCACATGCGGTTTACCGCAAGTTCGGTCTGTGTCGCAACAAGTTGCGTGAGCAAGCAATGCAGGGTAACGTACCCGGACTTCGCAAGTCTAGTTGGTAATTTAATTGCCGCACTAACTCGCGAGCTTTCCTAGAAAAGCCTGCCATTAAGAGAAGCCATCCCGATTATGTCGGGGTGGCTTCTTTTGTTTTTTATCTATGAGATTTTATCCTGCTAAACCGACGATATTTCCCCCACGTTAATTGGTTTGGATTTGCTTTTAGGCGTTATTTCCGTGAGAATTTTACGGCGCTTTGAGGTATAATGCCCCATTTTACTACTCACGAAATATCCAATATCATGAAAGACATCAAAATTACCGAGGGCAATTTCGTCCTTGAAAATGCCCGCTTTGCCATTGTTTGCGCTCGTTTTAATCACTTTATCGTCGATCAGCTCGAAAAGGGTGCTATCGACACACTGAACCGTCACGGCATCGACAATGACTGCATCGAAGTCTTTAAAGCCCCTGGTGCTTACGAGTTACCTTTGGTGGCTAAACGCGTGGCCGAGACGGGTGACTTTGACGCGGTAATCGTCTTGGGTGCGGTGATTCGCGGCTCAACTGCACACTTTGAATACGTCTCTGGCCCTTGTGCCGCTGACATTTCCAAGGTCGGCTTGCAAGTCAACAAGCCCTTAATTTTCGGGGTGTTAACGACAGAAACTATCGAACAAGCCATTGAGCGTGCCGGCACCAAAGCCGGTAACAAAGGTGGGGAAGCCGCGCTATCGGCTATCGAAATGGTCAGTTTACTACGTGCTATCGGTTAAGCCATGACAGACCAACGCAATAGAAAAAAAATCGCGCGCCAAGCCATGACTGAGCGCGCCCGTGCTCGGCGCTATGCTATGCAGGCCGTTTATCAACACTTGTTGACCGGCGACGGTTTTGCCGATATCGCCAAACAGGTGAGAGAACGCGAGGCCGATCGCGAGTTCGATACCTTCTTTTTCAGCGATATTATCGAGGGCATTGCCCAATACGGCGACAATTTTGATGCCCAATTGACACCGTTTTTAAACCGCCCGATTGAGCAGTTGGACGTGGTCGAGCACGCCATTTTACTGGTGGCGGCCTACGAGCTCAACAGCAGTGGCACGCCGCCGAAAGTGGCGATGAATGAAGCCGTTATCCTCGCCAAAAAATTCGGCGGAGACGACGGCCACAAGTTCGTTAACGGTGTGTTGGACAACCTTTATCAATCGCTACAATCCGCATGAACGCCGACGACCGGCCGCTAATCCTCGCCGTGACCGGCCCGACGGCGGCTGGTAAAACCGATTTGGCGATGTTGTTGACGCACCATTTTCCGATTGAGCTTATCAATATGGATTCGGCGCAGATTTACCGCGATATGGACATCGGCACCGCCAAAATCAGCGCCGTCGAACAGCGCGACTATCCGCATCACTTAATGGATATTTTGTCGCCGGAACAGCGCTACAGTGCCGCGCAATTTGTCGATGATGTCGCCGAATTGGTACCGGCGATTAACGGTCGCGGCAATATCCCGTTAGTGGTTGGCGGCACGCCGCTATATTATAAAGCCTTAACTGAAGGCTTGGCTGACTTGCCTGCCGCCGATGACGATTTGCGTAGCGACTTGCGCGCCGTTATTGCCGAGCGTGGCCACCAAGCTCTACGCGCCGAATTGGCCACCATTGACCCCGAACTCGCCGAAGCAGTGCAGGGCAATAACAGTCAGCGTTTGATTCGCCTCGTCGAAATTGCGCGCTTGACTGGCCGGCCACCCAGTGAAATTTTTGCCGAACAGCAGGGTGCTGACCACCGGCCACCGTTTCGCTTTTTCCATATCTGTTTTTTCCCAAAAGACCGCGCGTGGTTGCATGAGCGCATCGCACGCCGCTTCGATATGATGTTGGCTGCTGGATTGGTTGATGAAGTGAAAATGTTGCGCGAAACATACCGGCTTAGTGCCGATTTGCCGTCCATGCGCTGTGCCGGCTACCGGCAAGTGTGGGATTATTTAGAAGGCGCTTACGACAACCTACCGGCACAAAAAAACGGCAAGCCTGCTCCCACGCCCGAAGCTGAGATGCGCGCGCGCGGCATTTTCGCCACCCGACAGTTGGCCAAGCGCCAACTAACGTGGCTGAGGAAACTACCAGCTGATATCGTCATCGACGATGCCGATAACTTACCCACCGAGGCCGTTATTTCGGCTGTTCGCGAGGTGATTTAACAAAAAATTGAGCGTCTAAAAACGCTTTGCTTTTGTTGTGCCTTTTTTATAAGCTAATCGGCTTATTGATATTATTGAACCATTACGCCGCATAGTTGCTGATGCAAGTGCACGGCAAACGAATCCGTCATGCCGGAAATGTAGTCAACGATGCCCAAGGTGCGCTCGTAACAACTGGCGTGTAGCCGGTGCTTATCGCCGATAAAACGCGCTGGTAACAGGTTAATCAACATCTCGCTATAGGGTTTGGCCGGCTTGTTTTGGGCTTGGCTGCTGGCGATGTCCTCGATGGCCTCGCAGAACATAGCTAATAACTCCCCTAGAATGCGATAGCCGGCCAATTCCGTTTTTACTACCGGCGGGCAGGTGTAAATGTGTTTAGCGGCGTATTGCGTCAATGCCGCTAGCGCCTCGGCTGAGGCAATATCTTGGCACAAGGCGCGGTGATAGTCGCCTGCGAGGATGTCTTGCTCCTTGGTGATAAAGACTTCTACAGCCTCTTGTACCAAGCAGCCGATGGCTTTGGCGCGCAAATAGCTGAGTTGATCACTGCGGCTGCTTATACTGGATAGCCGGTCGAGTTTGCGCGGCTGTGCCAGCCGATACAATAAGTTATAAGCCGTCTGAAAATCAATTTGACGAATTTGGTAAGCATCTTCAATGTCGATAATCGCGTAACAAATATCGTCGGCCGCCTCCATTAAAAACACCAACGGATGCCGCGCCCACGCTTGCTCACCGTAGCGAATAAGGCCGAGTTGTGTCGCAATCGCTTCAAAAAATACCAAATCCCCCTGTAGCAATCCATTCTTTTTGCATGAAATGCGTTGGGGGTTGATGTTGGCTTCGGTACACGGGTACTTGGTAAATGCCCCTAGGGTGGCGCAGGTTAGCTGCATACCGCCTTCGACATCGGGGTTTTGCAGACGCGTGAGAATGCGAAAGCCTTGGGCATTGCCTTCAAAGCGGCATAAATCGCGGCGTTCGCTGTCGCTAACGCGTTGACAAATGCTTTGCCCGATGGGGTGGTCGGTGAAAAAACCGCGAATGGCGGCTTCGCCGAAGTGGCCAAAGGGCGGGTTGCCGATGTCGTGTGCCAAACAGGCGGCGGCGACGATACTGCCGAAGTCTTCGGGGGAGACATGGGTGAGGTTGTAGCCGCTGGTGATGTGCTTGCCAACCAATGTGCCGAGACTGCGCCCGACGCTGGAGACTTCTAACGAGTGCGTCAACCGCGTGCGCACGTAATCATTTTGCGCCAGAGGAAACACCTGCGTTTTATCTTGCAACCGTCGAAAGGCCGAGGAAAAAATAATGCGGTCGACATCTTTTTGAAAAGCGGTGCGATCGTGTTCAGTCGCTGTGCGTTGTTTTCCTAGGCGTTTGTCGGAAAGTAATTGGTGCCAGTGCATCGTCATGGAATATCCAAAATTGTCGTAAAAACAAGCATTATAAAGGAATGCCGCTAACGAAAACAAAAAAATTTGCAAAAAATAACATTTTTTTGTTGCCAAGTGGAAAAAAATCCGTAGAATACGCGTCTCCAATTCGAGTGGGTTGTTAGCTCAGTTGGTAGAGCAGTTGGCTTTTAACCAATTGGTCATAGGTTCGAATCCTATACAACCCACCAATTATATTACAGAGAAGCCGCGTAAAATGCCTATTTTACGCGGCTTTTTGCTTTTTAGGCCGCAGGCTGCAGGCCGGCAGCACGTTAGCCGCGACTGATGCTGCGGCAATTCAAGCGAGTCCACCGAAGATAGCTTATTTTTCGGCATGGGTATTATTTTGCAGGTTAGGTAGGATTTCATTATAATGGGCTTTCTTCTAATCCTGTACTTTGACCAGCATGAAAATTTTAATTATCGGCGCCGGTGGGCGCGAGCACGCTTTGGCGTGGAAATTTGCACAAGACCAACGCGTTAGTCATATTTACGTCGCCCCAGGTAACGCCGGCACGGCGCGGGCACAAAAATGTCAAAACTTGGCATTAACCGATATCGCCGAGCTAAAACAGTTTGCCGTGGATAACCGCGTGGATTTGACGCTAGTTGGCTCAGAGGACTGGTTGGCAGCCGGCATTGTCGATGAGTTTCAAGCCGTTGGCTTGGATATTTTCGGGCCGCACCAAGCCGCTGCGCAGCTGGAGGCCAGCAAAGCCTTCGCCAAGCAATTTATGAAAAAGCACGGTGTCAAAACTGCCGGCTATCATGAGTTTACCGATATGGATAAGGCTTTGGCGCACCTCGACTGCATCGACTTCCCCACCGTTATCAAAGCCGATGGCTTGGCGGCCGGTAAAGGTGTGATTATCGCACCCGATCGCGCGGCCGCTCAAACGGCTATCCACGACATGATGCGCGATAAAGTCTTTGGCGAGGCCGGTAGTAAAGTCGTTATCGAGGACTTTTTACAAGGCGTAGAAGCCAGCATTCTCAGCTTCACCGATGGCAAAACCATTTTGCCCCTGCGTTCGGCTAAAGACCACAAAAAAATTGGCGAGGGCGAAACCGGCCTAAACACTGGCGGCATGGGCGTCGTGTCTCCCAACCCATTTGTCACCGACAGCGTTTATCAACAGTTTATCGACGACGTGCTAGCGCCGACTTTGCGCGGCTTACAGGCCGATAATTTAGGTTTTGCCGGCGTGATTTTCTTCGGATTGATGATTAATGACGATGGCGTTTTCTTAATCGAGTACAACATGCGCTTGGGCGACCCCGAAACGCAGACGGTATTGCCGCTGCTCAATACTTCCTTGGTGGACGTGGTGCAAGCCGGTCTTGCTGGTGAATTGGCCGGCTGTGAATTATCTTGGAAAGACAAGCACGCCACCTGTGTCGTTGCCGCTGCCGAGGGCTATCCCGAAGCCTATCGCAAGGGCGATGTGATTACCGGCACGGATAAAATGGACGCCGACAGTTTGTGCTTTTTTGCCGGCGTTGGTGAAAAAGATGGCGAACTGGTCACCAATGGCGGCCGCGTGTTGAATGTGGTGTCTTTGGACGATAGCTTGGCGGCGGCCAACGCGCGCGCTTACGAGAATTTGAAAAACATTCACTTTAACGGCTTAACTTATCGCCGCGATATTGGTGCTGATGCGCCGAGCGTGTGAAACAATTAGCATGCAAACGATTAAACAACTCGACAACCACCTTGTCAACCAAATCGCAGCCGGCGAAGTCATCGAACGGCCGGCTTCGATTATCAAAGAACTACTGGAAAATAGCTTAGATGCCGGCGCTAGCAAAATTGATATCGAAGTGGTCGAAGGCGGCATGAAATCCATTGTTGTGCGCGACAACGGCAAAGGCATCGGCAAAGACGACCTGCCCTTGGCATTGGCCAGTCACGCTACCAGTAAAATCAGCAACCTTTATGATCTGGAACATGTGCTCACCATGGGCTTTCGCGGCGAGGCCTTGGCCAGTATCGCCGCCGTCAGCCGCATGAAAATCAGCTCGAAAACCGCCGACAGCGACAATGCTTGGCAAATCACCAATGAAAAAGTGGTTACGGCGGCCGCGCACCCCGTCGGCACCACCATTGAAGTGCACGATTTATTTTTCAATATTCCGGCGCGCAAACGCTTTTTAAAAACCGAGAAAACCGAATTCGCTCACGTTGCCGACTGGTTTAAACGCTTGGCTTTTGCTCACCCCGATGTGGCGTTTTCGCTGTCGCACAACGGCAAAGTCGTGCATCGCTGGCAAGCCGGTGCCGACAACTACGAGGAAAAGCGCCACCAAGACATTTTTGGCAACCAAGACAGCGAGCAAACCACTTTTATCGACGAAACGCGCCAAGGCGTGCGCCTGTGGGGTTGGGTCGGCAGCCCGAACATCGCCGGCACGCAAGCCAACAAGCAGTTTTTTTACGTCAACCAGCGCTTTATCAAAGACCGGCTGGTGGTGCACGCCATTAAACAAGCCTACGCCGACGTGCTCTACGGCCGCCGGCACCCAGTGTTTTTGTTGCATATCGAATTAGCACCCGAGCAAGTCGATGTCAACGCTCACCCGGCCAAACAAGAAGTGCGCTTTCGCCAAGGCCGGCTAGTGCACGACTTTATTTATTCCAGCCTGCACCACGCCCTAGCGCAACCCAAAAGTCACGACATTGTCGGTGGCGAGGCGACAACGGCTTCGGCCGGTGCGTCGCTGTCACTCAACTCACAAACGCCGAAAGAGCCGGCGCCGCAAACGCAGTCCATGCGCTACGATTTTGACGGCGATGCCCCGAAAAGTAGCGCTAGCGCCGCGGCCGCTAAAGCTTTCTATCCCAAAACACCCAGTGGCAGAGGCACGTTGGCGGAATACCAACTGATGCCGCGTGCCAATCGTGACGAAACCGGCGTTCATTCTGGCCATGATAATGGTGATGACACGAGCGGCCAGCCGTTATCAACAACGCCTATCACGCCAGCGCTGGCCGGTAATGAAGCCCCCACTCTGCCGGACGAGGCTCAACCGCTAGGTCGCGCCGTGGCGCAAATTCACGGCATTTACATTTTGGCGGAAAACCGCGATGGCTTAGTCATTGTCGATATGCACGCCGCCCACGAGCGCATCGTTTACGAGCGCATGAAACAGGCTTTTCACGACAGCAAAATCGCCACCCAAACGCTGTTGATGCCGCTGTCGTTGGAGCTTTCCACGGGGCAAATTGAGGCCGCCGAAACCGAGTCGGCGACCTTGAAAAAATTGGGGTTTTCCTTTGATTTCACCTCGCCAACGCATATTGCCCTGCGCGAAATTCCGGCCATTTTAAGCCACCACAACGCCGAGCGCCTAACGCTAGAAGTGCTAGAGCAACTGGCCAATTACCAAGGCGAAGCCGCCAACGAAACCGCTATCAACCCGATTTTGGGCACGATGGCGTGTCACGCCGCCGTGCGCGCCAACCACAAATTGTCGCTAGCGGAAATGGACGCGCTGTTGCGCGATATGGAACGCACCGAGCGCAGTGACCAATGCAACCACGGCCGGCCAACGTGGACGCGCATGACCATCGACCAGCTCGACAGCTTGTTTTTGCGTGGGCAGTAGCGCGCATGATAAACATGACGTTACCACCGGCCGAACGCTACTACATCGGCTACAGCGGCGGCCGAGACTCTCATGTACTATTGGATTTATTGTGCCGATTGCGCGATGTCGGCCAGCTAAATGGCCGGCTCACCGCTATTCACGTCAATCACCGCTTAAACACCCAATCAGACGATTGGGCAAGGCATTGTCAAGCCGTTTGCAATGCCTACGGCCTGCCCTTAATTATCGAAACTCTGTCGGAAAAACCACAAGCCGGTGACAGTATCGAGGCCTTTGCCCGTCAAGCGCGTTATCGCCGCATCGAAGCCCATTTGCACGCCGGCGATGTCTTTGTCTCGGCACATCACCAACGCGACCAAGCCGAGACGTTTTTATTGCAACTCATGCGCGGTGCCGGCTTGGACGGCCTACGCGCCATGCCGGTAGAACGGCCGCTGGGTGCTGGCCGTTATCTGCGGCCTTTATTGTCGGTGGACTATGCCGATATTGTCGCTTATGCCGAGGCACAACAATTGGATTTTATTGACGATAACAGCAACGACGACCGGCGTTTTGACCGCAATTTTTTGCGTCACGAAATCTTGCCGGTGCTCAGTGCCCGTTTTCCCAAAGCCTGCGCCAATATCGCCCAGTCGGCAAAGTGGTTGGCAGAAGTCCCTACCCTGTCCTCACCTCAACAACTGACGTTAGCGGTTTTGAGCCGGCTGTCTGACAGTGAAAAAAAACAGCAAATTCGCGCCTTTGTCAAAGGCAAAACCGGCATGGCGCTGTCGCAAACCCAAACGGCGTATATCCTCACCCACCATTTGCAGGCGCAAGCCGACAAACACCCAACGCTAACGCTAGGTAATTGGGTGGTGCGCCGGCACGCCGGCGAGTTGTGCGTTACCCAAACGCTACCCGAAACGGCATTAAAAACGTGGCAAAGCGGCTTGCCGCAAATGATTGAATGGGGGAAAAGCGCCGAAACGCCATTAGGGATAATTAGTTGGCAAAGCGGCCAAGGTTTTGTACAAGCAGAAGATAGCGAAGCATTGATAATCAAGCCGCTAACTGGCAGTCAACGCTTTCATCCCCACACGCGCCAACGCGCCACCACGGTGAAGAAATGCTTGCATGAGGCCGGCATTCCGGCTTGGCTGCGGCCTTTTTATGTGGGGATTTATCGCGGTGACGAATTGCTCGCCATTCCGAATGTCGGCGTGGCGCACTCAGCTTATCAGCAAACAAAAACGGCGCAACTGCCCATGTGGGGCATTGCGCCGGCGTTTTTAGGGACGTAACCGTTCTTTGGGTTTATGACTCGTACTGGATGAGGAGCGGCAAGCGCCTCAAATAGCGCCAACACCTTATTGAAATCATCAATTATCTTTTTTAGTTTTCTAAATCAGTATATTAAGTGCAGATGGGAAATTATTTGCCAAAAACATGCAAATGGCGTGTATGTTTTTAATAAGCTAGTATATAATGCATCTAATTATCAATAAAACTTAATCAAGTTGACAACTGTTTTCCCTAGGCAATGTTGTCAATGCAGTGTGATAATTTGCATTAATCTTTTAAAATTAGTTAATTGAAAAAACAAAGGTGCTACTTATGAAATATAGAAAAAATCCGTTATTCATTGCCTTGGCGATGTGTTCTTGGGGTGTGCCACAGCTGGCAATGGCGGAGGCAGAGTCCGCGAAAAAGCCGGCCGACGACACATTGGAAACCGTGACGGTTATTGGGCGAGATTCACAAGTCGATGATACCCAGGGCTATGATGATATTTACGACAAAAATATCTCAGGCGACTACAAAGGCATTAAGGAAATCGGAGCCTTTCAAGTCAACGCCGCCGGCGACGTCCTAAAAGGACTGAATAACGTCTATAACATGAGTACGCGTACCGCCGGTAGTGCCATTTCACCCAATATCCGCGGTATTTCAGGCAAAGGACGGATTGCCGTGACTATTGATGGCACAGAACAAACCATTGATACGTGGTTGCAAAACTACGGTGTCGGCGAAAGAAACTACCTAGACCCTAGCTTGTTCCGAAGTATTACAGTAGAAAAAGGCCCGGCGCTTACCCGCGGCGTGAAATCCGGTGTGGGGGGCGCGGTTGCTATCAAAACCATAGAAGCTAGCGATATCGTCCCAGAGGGCAAAACCTGGGGAATAAAATTCAAAGGCGATTTTTCCAACAATGCCATTAAACCCAAACAGGAATTAGGCGACTATCTCGGCTATTCTGACTATCGCCTTATCCCCGGTGGCGCAACGGCTGATGGTGCTGGCGGCGGCCTAAATGAGAATTTGGAACTTAGCCCATACGCCCTAATTATCGATGACTTCCCTTTGCCAGAGAGTGACCCTAATGTGCTCAAATTTGGTGATGATAACGCCTATAGAGTCGCGGCTGCCTTTGATAATGATATCGCCGATGGCTTGGCTGCCTATAGTTACCGCTATAAAGGCGATTACTTCGCTGGGGAAAAAGGTGCCGATGGCTACACGGGCAACAAAATTTATCGGTTACAAGACTGTGAAGACAACCTTTACGATGACCCCTATGCCTGTGGAGATGTCGATTCATTTATCCCCAATATTGCCGACATTTACCGACCGGGCGAACAGGTCTTGAACAGTAGCGTCGAGTCTAAAACGCTGTTGTTAAAAAATAATTGGAAGCTCCCCGACAATCAAAAAGTCGGGGGGCAATATATGAATACCAATATTGTCTTTGGAGAAATTCCCCCCGCACAGATGAGTTGGCAGCTTCGCGGCTCTGATTTACAACCTTACAATAAGACAAAAAGACAAAAAGACAAGCCGCCTACCAAGTGCCGACGATAAAATCTGAGATAGATACAAACTCATTTAAGTTGGGTTACGCTTGGAACCCCGAAAATCCCTTGATAGATTTAAAGGCAAATGCCCATCACACCAAAACCAAATCCACGCGTCACCAAAGCGGTGGTATGTCACTAGGTACCGCTTCACCTGACGATTACCACGATGCTTGGATTTGGCTTAATGTTCGAGCTCCCAAAGGCTATGCCATTCCTGATAAAGTCGAAGATACTTATAAAAACGCCCTCTGTACACGACAATTTTAACTTCAGCCATAACGATTACTTAAGCTTATAAAATCATAGTAATATTTTTAGGTCGTTCCGTTAGATAGCTCAAAATA
>PDWI01006861.1_pt1 | contig 14127 bp, 12 predicted proteins | sample 1430891 | NCBI WGS metagenome assembly PDWI01 (sample SAMN01162508, study PRJNA174530) | Oral metagenome, whole genome shotgun sequencing project. | biome: Marine environment; feature: Marine mammal; material: Swab sample of the gingival sulcus; isolation source: swab sample of gingival sulcus...
AATATCAACCTTGTTTTCCAGGATAAATTCCTTCAATTTAAATATATAAGGCAGACAACGAAAACTTTTTTCACCGATATGCGGCCAGAGAATATGAGTACAACCGCCGTCTTCCAGCTGTTTAACCATCCGGCCACCACCGGAAATAACAATGGAATTATGGCCCTGTCCTGCCAGATAAACTGCCAGATCAACGGTTTCCCCCTCAACACCGCCTTCTTCCAGTTCTGGTAAAAGCTGTATTATGGTCAGTTTATCAGCCGTCATTTTTCACTATATTATTCAGTATGAAATTTGCGCATTTCTGCGCTTCATTAAAATCAGGATCCGGCAGGACCATCTCCTGGTTCTTCCGCCAGGAATTAAAGCTGGTTACCAACCCGCCAGCAACAAGAGTCTCTTCATTTTTTCTGAATTTTATCCCGCCCTTTCGCCAGCGAAGAGGAAGCAAACCAACCAGGCACCCGCTGCTCAGAGCCTCATACACCATGGACATCGAATCCGCAGTAACCCAGACTTTCTGACATTTCTGGTATTGCTCTTCAATCCAGCCCGGAGAAGTGTCCTTATAATCGAAAAACTGCAGATTCCCGCCCTTACTGGTCAAGAGTTCCCGGATCAGGGAAACTGTCTCTATCGGAGTTCTTGGCGAAGATGAAATCACCCAGGACATCTGTGGTTCTTTTTCAGTGATGAAACGAATTTTTTCGATTACATCCCGAGAATCCCAGGTGTGACTTCTCCTGTCAATACCACCAAGCAAAATCAACCCGTACTGTGAGTCATGCCGTTTTTTATTTACACAGGGATTTGGCGGACCACAGGTCGTCAATATATTCGCTGCGGCAGCAACATCATCGTGCTCAGGGATAAAGCAGCCATCAAAAAAACGTCGCAAAACCACACCGGGATCCATACAGACACAAGCAGGAACACGGAACCTACGCTTGAGAGCAAGTGCCCGGAAATGAGTTCTGGAGCCAGCACAAAGCACCAGATCAGCGTCATTTCCAGAGAAATTTGCTTGCCCGAAAGGGAACAAAAAACATACAAGCTCCCTGAACCTGCCGCCCATGGAACGAGAAAGCCGAATCCAGGTCACCCTGACAGCTTTTTTGTCTTCAAGGGTAGCAATAATCCCTCTGGTCTGTTTCTCATGCCCAGGACGCCCATCGGTAACCGCAATTATTTTCAGCACAGGTTCTCCTGCGATAGTTTCGTCAAATACTCTACATTACCGCCTGGTTGGAGGAGGCCCCTGCGGAGGACGGCGCCCACCGGCAAGTTTCACAATTATCTGATTAGACTTCTGGAGACGTTTCGTCATGGTACTAAAAAGATGTTTTGAGACATCCGGGTACTTCTCAATGATCTCATCGATCTTGTCACCGGGATAACGTTTAATGGCAGACCGCCCCTGGGATACAATTGATGCCGTCCTCTGTTCCCCTGTTATTGCAGCCATTTCACCAAAAAACTCACCCGGTTCGGTAAGTTCGGCAATTTTCTTTCCTCCCTTGATAACAGTAAGAGCCCCCCGCAGCAGCTTGAAAAAATCGATGTCATTATTCCCTTCACGAATAATCATATCGCCATCCTCATAAAGCTCTTCATCGGGGTTCACCATATAGGCAGGAAGACTTTCCTTATGGGCGACAGTTCGCCTCAAGGCCTCCTCGACACTGGTAATTCCTGCACGTACCTTGGTGAGTGCTGCTTCCCGTAATGGCGTCATGCCTTCCTGAATAGCTACCTTGCGAAGCTGATCTTCCGGGACCTCCGCACTGATTGCCTTTCCAACCTCCTCAGTGACTTCCATCAATTCAAAAAAACCGACACGCCCTTTATAACCGCGTCCATTACATTCGGCACAACCGTTTGGCCCGTAAAGAACAAGATCATCAAGTTCTTCCTCGCGAAAACCAAACCGGAGCAAATCATTTTTTTCGTAGGTAACTCTTTTTTTACAGTTATTGCACAAACGCCGGCCAAGCCGCTGAGAGAGAACCATGGTTACGGCTGATGCCAGCATATAGGGAGGAATACCAATATCAACAAGACGACCAATGGTTGCGGGACTGTCATTGGTATGCAGGGTGGAGAATACAAGATGGCCTGTCATTGCCGCCTTTATCGCAATTTCTGCGGTTTCAATATCCCGAATCTCACCCACCATAATGATATCAGGATCCTGACGGAGAAATGCCTTCAGCGCAGCAGCAAAGGTCATCCCGACCTCCTGATGCACATTTACCTGGTTAATCCCCTTAAAGTTAAACTCCACAGGGTCTTCCGCAGTAAGAATTTTAATATCCTCACTATTCATTGAGTTCAGTGAAGAATAGAGGGTAACTGTTTTACCAGAACCCGTCGGCCCGGTAACCAGCAGCAATCCCTGCGGATTCTTCAGACAGCGTTTTAACATCTCGTAGGTTTCAGGTTCAAAACCAAGTTTTGTCAGATCAACATTAAGAGAGGATTTATCAAGAATACGAAGAACCACCGACTCGCCAAACAAGGTGGGAAGGGATGAAACACGAAAATCGACAGATCTGTTACGGCCCATCCTCATTTTAATACGACCGTCCTGAGGAACGCGACGTTCTGTAATATCAAGACCTGCAAGAATTTTCATCCGCGCAACCAGAGCATTCTTGATGGTAAGAGGCAGGTTCATGGATTTAAACAGTGCTCCATCCTTACGATAGCGAACCTGCATTGATTTCTCATAGGGTTCAACGTGTATATCCGAGACACCTTCCTGAACAGCCTTCACCAGAATACCGTTTACCAGCTTGATAATTGGCGCGTCCGAAGCGGCAAACTGATCTCCAATATCCTCTTCGTCATCACCCGCTATCTCAAAGTCATCAGCGGCCTCGGCCACAATTGAGCCGAAGTCATCGACCTCGGTTATTTCAAGTTCATCATCCTCCTTGTTATCATCCAGCCCCCCGAGGACATTTCTCGCTTCCTCCTCCTCAATGCCATAATACTTCTGGTATGCCTCAACTATATCCCGCTCGGTGGACACACATACCATCAGCTCCCGATTAACAAGTTCCTGCAGCCGTTCCACCATATTGTCATCACATGGTTCAGCCATGGTGATCTGCAGGGTTTTTCCGGCAATCCGCAGGGGAAATGCCATAAACTCCTTTGCCTGCTCATAGGACAAAAGTTTCAGGGCATCCTTTGATGGATGATCCTCACGAATAACAACCCCCGGGTAATTATGCTGACGACTCAAAAAAGCATAGACAGTATCTTCGTCGATGTATTCAAGCTGACGCAGAACAGCCCCCAGACGACCGCCGTTTTTCCTGAGAATCTTTTTCGCTGCATCCAGCTGGGTTGGGGTAATATATCCTGCCTTGCTCAGTAATTCGCCTATCTTGGTTTTACCTGCGCCAGACTGGTCTTTTACTGTTTTTCGCTTAAAACTTTTCCGGGACGCCTGGGAAGAACGTAGAGCCATAATTGCTATCCTTAATATCTTTAATGTCCAGGTATGATATACCTTTGCAGTTTACTGTATTGTTATAAACAATATCACAAGAAAAGGATAAACCACAGAATTAATTTATTGAAAACAATGAATTATTCAACCCCTTTTCAGTTTCGCTCCATTTGCTGTTCCACACCAAAAAACCTGCGAATATGACCTGCTGCGGGCTCCACTGTTATTGCCAGCATAAACAAAAACTCCCGAAAGTTATATAACCTTCAGGAGTTTTTGAAGAGTTTTTTCCGTACCTGTCTACTCAAACGCTCAACAGCACGACCTTCAATATGAAGAATAAGCAGGCTACAGTTCTGTCCAGAATGGGGACATCTTGCGTAATGACTCTACAATTGCGGGCATTTTATCAAGAACAAAATCAACCTCCTCCTCGGTATTGTAAATACTCAAGGAAAAACGGATGGAGCCGTGAGCCGCAGTGAAGGGAACTCCCATGGCGCGCAGCACATGAGATGGCTCCAGGGAACCGGAAGTACAGGCAGAACCGGAAGAAGCACATATATTATATCTGTTCATATGGAGCAAAATAGCTTCCCCCTCCACATATTCAAAACTGATATTTACGGTATTGGGCAGTCTGTTCGTCTTATGCCCATTGAGCAAAGATTTCGGTATCGCCTGCAAAAGTCCCTCTTCAAGCCTGTCACGAAGGGCCTTCACCCTGCTGTTTTCTTCATCCATTCTGGCTGCTGCCAATTCACAGGCAGTCCCCAGGCCAACGATGGAGGCGACGTTTTCAGTGCCCGCCCGTCGACCATTCTCCTGATGTCCACCTGTCAAAAACGGCACAAACATTGTTCCTCGTTTTACATAGAGCACACCAACACCCTTTGGTGCATGCAGCTTGTGTCCTGAAAGAGACAGGAAATCAACATCCAGTTTTTGCAAATCGATAGGAATCTTGCCCACGGCCTGTACAGCATCGGTATGAAAAAGCACACCCTTTTTCTTCGCAATCGAGGCCATCTCTTCAACAGGGTAAATATTCCCGGTTTCATTATTAGCCCACATGATAGAGACAACAGCGGTATCATCAGAAATAGCCTTCTCATACTCAGCAAGATCGAGCATACCCTCGGCATTAACCTTGAGCTTTGTTACACGATATTTTTGCCCGGTAAGTATCTCCAGATTTTCACAGAGACTCTTAATGGCAGGATGCTCAACCCTGGACGTAATAATATGCCGTTTGCCGGGGTTTGCACGAAGTGCAGAGAAAACAGCAGTTGAATCACTTTCAGTACCACAGCTGGTAAACACTATTTCGCTGGTATCGGCTCCCAAAAGATCCGCAACCTGTTTTCGGGCCCTGGCCACAGCCGCAGCGACATCTCCTCCAGAGGTGTGCATGGAGGAAGGGTTACCGTACATATCGGTGAGGTAAGGCATCATAGCCTCAGTAACCTCGGGAGCAATCCGGGTCGTTGCGTTGTTATCCATATAAACAACTTTTCCGTTCAAGCCAGACATTAGTTTTCTTCCTCCACAATCAACGTATCCAGAACAAGTTCCCTCAGTTTCCTTTCCACATAATCCTTGATTGTGGTCTCTGACTTATGACAGCTGGAACATGATCCGAGCAGGGAAACGGTAACATAATTTCCATCGACATCAACAAGCTCAATATCACCACCATCCTTTTTAAGGCCAGGCCTGATTTCCTTTTCCATGACCTCTTCAATTTTTTTGATTTTCTGAAGAGCTGTCATTTTTTTCGGCTTTACCGGGACAACCGGAATTTCCGGCACACCGGAAACAGTCTGCTGCAACACGCCTCGCAGCCTGTCTTCACATCTGCCACAACCACCGCCAGCCTTGGTAAAGTTGGTAATTTCTTCAACAGAATGCAGATCAGATTCCCTGATTGCGCGAACAACCTCAATATCGGTCACCCCAAAACATTCGCAGATGACCTCTCCCTCAGTCACAGGAAGAGCCTCTCCCCGATAATCCGCAATTGCCGCCTCAAGAGCCTCCCGCCCCATAACGGAACAATGCATTTTTTCCTTTGGCAGCCCGCCGAGGGCATCAGCAATATCTTCATTGGTAATTTTTGCTGCATCATCTACAGACATCCCCTTAACCATTTCCGTCAGGATGGAAGAAGATGCTATAGCCGACGCACAGCCAAAAGTTTTAAATTTTGCATCTCTGATGATGTCATCCTTGTCAATATCCAGGGTAAGTTTTAATGCATCCCCACATGCAAGAGAGCCCACATCCCCTGTGCCGCTTGGCTTTTCAAGTTCACCAACATTTTTCGGATCAATGAAATGCTGTTGAACCTTGTCTGTATATTCCCACATATCCAACTCCTGTTCTATTCACAACAAAATAAACACGAATGTTTTGTTTTATACCAACGCAGCGGTATCGCTGCTCAAAAAGGCAGGGACCAACCACGCTGTGGTGCTGTTTAACAGCTACCAAGCTGACAATAATACCATAAAGTCAAAAAGCAATATTTTGTATTGGTAAAGTAACTGCTTCCACAGGCCTCCGGTAATAAATCCGTTTGCCGGGGCAACGGCAACAGATACTGGCAGTTAAATCACCCCAACCTCCGCAAGCATTTCCCGGGCACAGACCACAAGATACTCTGTGCCAGCCGCATCCCTTGACTCAACATAAAACCGAACCTTCGGTTCAGTTCCAGAGGGACGAATCATTATCCAGGAACCATCGTCAAAAATCATTTTTCGCCCATCTATGGTTATTACCCTGGTAATGGTTTTCTCCATACCATGGACTGTCAGAACGGAACCGACATCATACCTGGTCAGCCCTGCCAATTTTTCAAGAAGCTCCCGGCCCCGCACAGAAACAGCCAAACCATCCCTGGCCGGGTAATATATGCCAAATTCCTCTTCAACCTTCCTCAGGTAGGCACCCAGGGTTAAACCGGTTTCAAGCGTAATTTCCAGAGCCAGTAACAAACCGATATATGCATCCTTTTCCGGAGTATGACCAATGATCGAGATCCCGTCAGATTCTTCAAAAAGAACAAGGGCCTCACCAATCACCGGTTTAAAATTCTTAAACCCTACTGCTGGTTCAAACACCTTTTCATCAAGTGCTGAAGCAATACTGTTGGCGAAGTTGGAGCTGGCGACCGTTTTGGCAACCATGCCTTTTTTGCCCTTGATTTCGTGGAGATAATGATAAGCAAGCGCTCCAAACTGGTTCATGCTTATTTCGTCCGCGCCATCGGTGAAACGAATCCTGTCACCATCGGGGTCAATGACAGCCCCCAGGGTCAGGAATTCTGCTCTGCCCGCCAGTACATTTTTTACCCCCTGGATATTTGCAGATGACGGCTCGGGGGTAACTCCGCCAAAGGTAACATCTTCCATGCCACGGAGTATTGTATACTTCTCCCTGGGAATATTTTCCAGCAAGCTCTCAATATGCAGCCTGCTGGCACCGTGTACACAGTCAATTGCAAGAAACACATCTGCTCTTTTTGCAAACTGCGCCATAGTTTCTGACAAATCGAGGCCGTGGAATTTTTTCCCTTTTACAACAAGTTTCTTCCAGCAGGAAAGAGAATCCAGCATTATACAACGAGGATGATTCTCTAGTTGTCCAACATCCCACACCCCGTCCAGCTCGTCACGCCCCGGACTGGATATAATTTCCCTCGCATTATCCGTTATACGGGCAGTGACAGGGGGGGGCGCAGGGCCGGCATCCCCTGCGTTAAATTTATACCCTCCATAGTCCAGAGGATTATGCGAAGGCGTCAGGTTGATGGAAAAGGCAGCCCCGGTTTCAAGAACCGCTGCCGAGAGCACACCTGTGGTTGACTCTCCTGCGTAAAATACGGAAAAACCACTCTCCAGCAGCACCCTGGCCGCCTGCACAGCAAGCACTTCCCCTCCAAACCTGTTATCAAAACCGATCACACAACCTCTTTGCTGAGCCTCCCTTAAATCAGCGACACCAAGCAGGGGGATAAGCTCATCATCAGCTGCAAGTCCTCCATACATCTCGACAATTGCCCTGGTAACCTGCTTGACACTCCGTACAAAAATATCCTTTCCAAGCACCCCGCGCCATCCCGAGGTTCCAAAGCTGATCTTCTGGACCGGCTTTCCGGAGTTTGTAGTTATTTCATCAAAAATCTTCCTGTAGATTTCATCCACGTCGGCACGATTTCCACCCGCCCTCAGGATTGCCTTAATGCAGGTAAAATAGTCATTTTCGCTGTGATTTTCAGACCCGGCATACCGGGCTGCAAGCTCAGAGTATGTTTTTGACACAGTCATATTCCTCATCCTTATAGCTTCTGTTCTGAACCTCTTATGATTCAATTACAACTACGCTATTGCGTTTTATCCAAAGACTCAGCCTCTTCAATCAGCATAACAGGAATGTCATTTTTAACTTTATAGAGCAGCATACATTTTTCACAGATGAGCGCATCATCACGAAACTTTACCGGCCCCTTACATTGCGGGCAGGCGAGTATGTCCAGCAACTCCCTCTTTATCACGATAAACCTCAAAATACTTGTTTATGTTGTATTACTCTTCCGAATTTGCTAAGAAACTCCCTGAACTTACCAATTATTCCAGAACAGGAGAATTATGAAAGAGCATATAGGCTTTATTGGTGGCGGCCAAATGGCAGAAGCATTGATCAAGGGTATTATCACCTCCGGTCTTTTTAAAAATGAAGACATTTTCGTAGCCGAACCCAATGAATTCAGAAGGGATCATCTGGAAACCACCTATCAAATCAAGACCTATTACAGCAATCTTCCCGTATTTGCAAACTGCAAGAATATCATTTTAGCAGTTAAACCACAAACCATGAGCTCACTGCTGGAAGATTGTGCGGACAGGGTGCAGCCCCGGCATATTCTTATCACCATTGCAGCAGGACTGCCAATTTCCTTTTATACAGACAAGTTAAAAAATCCTGAAGCCAAAATTATTCGGGTTATGCCAAACACCCCGGCCCTTGTCCTCGAAGGTGCCTCAGCCCTTTCCAGAAATACCAATGTAACAGATGAAGAGCTACATGAAGCGGACAATATCTTTCAGGCTGTGGGTGAGGTTGTCATTCTTGATGAGGTGCATCTCGATGCTGTCACCGGGTTGAGCGGCTCCGGGCCGGCGTATGTCTTTTCCTTTGTCGAAGCCCTTATCGATGCCGGAGTCAAGACAGGACTAACCCGGGCTGTTTCGGAAAAACTCGCCCTGCAAACCGTGCTGGGTTCTGTCAAGTTATTGAAAGAAAGCGGCGAACATCCCGCCTCATTACGGGGCAAGGTCACATCCCCCGGAGGCACCGCAATTACCGCCCTTCATGTTCTGGAAAAAGTTGGATTCAACGGTATTATTATGGATATTGTGGAATCCGCAGTAAACCGTTCCAGGGAGCTTGGTAAAAACCAGTGATCTACCAGCACACACCGTTTCAAACACAGATAAAACTCGATTTAAGGCAAATCGGGATTGTCACAAAAATTTTCCATGATACGCCCGACACCTATTCAAAGATCCTTGCCGACTGGCTGACGGCAAGAAAAATAGGGGTGAACATCAACAATATCACCCCTGATCTGGATATGATTATTGTCCTGGGTGGAGATGGAACCTTGCTGCACATAGCAGAACAGGCGGCCATGTTTTGTATCCCCGTACTGGGCATAAACCTTGGAAATCTCGGTTTTTTAACAGAATTAACAACAGACGAGACCTTCCAGACCCTGGAACGGATTATAAGTGAAGAGGTCACCATCGAAAACAGATTAATGCTCAAGGCGTGTCGAATTGCTGCTGGCAGGAGATCTACGCCCAAGTATGGTCTGAATGAAGTGGTTATTTCCAAAAATGTGCTGGACAGACTCCTTTATCTCAACACCCGGGCCGATGATGAATATATAACAACCTACAACGCAGATGCCCTCATTTTTTCCTCCCCCACCGGCTCCACAGCCTACAATCTTTCGGCAGGAGGGCCTCTGGTTTACCCTGGACTGCCTACTATCACCATAACCCCGATCTGCCCCTTTATGCTCAGCTCCAGGCCGATAATATTACCAGCGGAAAAAACCATAACTACCAGGTTTGACGCCCACAAGGGAGCAGAAACTGCCCAGGTGATTGTTGACGGAAGATCCTTCTGGGAACTACATGACGGTGATGAGCTGGAAATTGCACCCGCCAGTCATTTTTTACAGCTCATTATTTCTCCTACCAGGGACTATTTTGCAATCCTCAGAAATAAACTCAACTGGGGAATTTCGGGGAATGGCAAGTAGAATTGGCTGAAGTTGTTTATTTCTTTTTCTTGATTCCGTATTTTTTCATTTTATACTGCAGTAAACTTTTTGTAATTCCCAGTTTTTCTGCTGCTCTCGCCTGCACATGATCTGTAGCCTGCAATGCCCGGATAAGCATGTTTTTTTCAACCGAATAGAGAACATCATTCAGGACTGCATCTTCAGGAATCATGGTGGCAAGATCAACCTTTTCATCAAGATTATCCCTTTGGGTATACTGGCTGTCTGGCTGCACATCCTCGGCGGATATTCTGTCATCTGCACAGAGAATTGCAGCGCGTTCAATAGTGTTCTCCAGCTCCCGGATATTTCCTTCCCATGGTAATGTCATCAGAAGTTTTCGTGCATTCTGCGAGATAGACAGTTCCGGCCTTCCAAGCTCCTTACTGAATTTTTCCACAAAAAAATCCACAAGCAGATTCATGTCATCCATCCGCTCACGAAGTGCCGGCAGTGCAATCGGGATAACATTTAACCTGTAAAACAGATCCTCCCGAAAGCGACCGGCAGCAACCTCTTCACGCAAGTCCCTGTTAGATGCACTGATAATACGGACATCGATCTCAAGGGTTCTGCCGCCGCCCACCCGTTCAAAGGTTCTTTCCTGCAAGACCCTCAAAAGTTTTGACTGCAAAGGCAGGGGGATTTCCCCAACCTCATCAAGAAAGATTGTTCCCTTATCCGCCAGCTCAAAACGCCCCTTTCTCATGGAGACGGCACCGGTAAAGGCACCCTTTTCATGCCCAAAAAGTTCACTTTCCAGCAAACTATCAGATAACGCCGCACAATTGACAGCAATAAAAGGTTTCTGTTCCCGGGGGCTTTGCATATGAATAGCCTTGGCTACCAGTTCCTTCCCGGTTCCGCTCTCTCCGGTAATCAGAACTGAGGCGTGGGTCGGAGACACTTTTTCAATCAACTGGTAAATCTGCAGCATTTTCGGGTTCTTGCCAACCATACCGCCAAAGCCATTCTTCCCCTTGATTTCGTCTCTCAGCCTTGTATTTTCACGGATCAGGGAAAAATGCTGGGCTGCCTTGTTAAGGGTAATGACAAGCTCATCATTGGAAAATGGCTTTGCCAGATAATTATATGCTCCGGCAGTCATCGCCTCGACCGCCTTCTCAACCTCGGCAAATGCCGTAATTACAATAACGGGCATATCGGCAATTTTTTCTTTTGCCTTTTTCAGGAAGGTAAGGCCATCCATCTCCGGCATCTGCATATCGGTAATAACCACATCCAGATCGACCTCTTCTATAATTTCAAGGCCCTTTTTTCCCGTAGGAGCAGTAAAGACCTCAAAACCTTCCTCTTTCAGCAGTTCTGACAATACGATCAGGTAATTGGGCTCATCATCAACAACGAGAATTGTATACATTATTTTTCTCCTGAGCTGAAAACAGCTGTGACAACGCTTTATATTCCTGTTTTATCTATTCAATCTTCTTTTCATTTCCTCAACAACACTATAGGGAACCGTCACATTACGTCCACCAGCAAGGGTTGTTCCCGGTCTTATAGCCCCGTGATAATCACTCCCTCCGGTTACAAGCAGCGATAACTTCCCGGCCACAGTCCGTAATTGCTTGCGAAACTGTCTGGTATGGGAAGGATAATACACCTCAATTCCATCCAGTCCTGATGCTTTCATTCCTGAAAAAAGCTGCATTTCTCCCTGAAATTTTTCCCTGTACATTTTCACAATATTACAGGGATGTGCAACAACAGCAAGCCCTCCGGAACTTTTCAATATCTGCACGGTATCACCAAACTCAGGCATATATCTCGGGACATAGGCACTGCCCTGTATCCCCAGAAACTTCTCAAAGGCCTCATCCATTGAACCGACTACTCCCGTGTTTACCAGAAATTTTGCTATATGCGGCCTGCCGATTTGTCCACATCGAGAAATGTGCCGAACCTGATCCATGGAAATGCCGATTCCTTCATTTCTCAGTTTCTTGATTATATTGACATTCCGCTTCTTTCTACCTTCCTGAATTTTCTGTAATTCCAGGCAAAGCGCATCGTTCTCCCTGTCAAAAAAATATCCAAGTAAATGAACATTTTCACCATGATACGATACACTAAGCTCTATCCCGGGAATTACCTCGATACCCAGCCTGTCCCCTTCCGCTGCCGCTTCCTCTATACCAACAGCGGTATCGTGATCTGTAAGCGCTATTGCACGCAACCCCTTCCGCCAGGCAAGACGGACCAGTTCCGCAGGCGGCAGGGTTCCATCGGACATGGTACTGTGTGTATGTAAATCAACACTCATAAATCAAACCTTCAGCAAATTTGACTGTAACGCCAGATATTCCTGGAAACAGATATTTTTCTTTACTTTTAGCTCAAATAACCGATAAGCTGACAATAATAAAAGACTATTCTGACAGGACATTATGCGCCGAACTTACATTTTCTTCCTAACAATACTACTCTTTTCCGCTTGCACAAGCCGGATTCCCGAACCAGTCAACCATGCCTACAGGCAACAGCTGAAACTGCAGGCAATAAGCCACTGGAACGTCCTTGCCCAGGACGTGGCAAACAGGATCAATAACCAGCTTATACTTTCCGGAAACATGGAACGTACCGTTTTTGTCGAGCAGACCTGCGGTTCAGATTCACAACCATGTGCCCCGGACGAGACCTCAAGTTTCGATGAAGCGTTTCGGGATTTATTAATAACCAATCTGTACAATTATGGTGTCCCCACAAATACCATTCCTGATGAAGATACCATTGAAATTCAGTACAAGGTACAATTGGTCCGCCATAACCAAAACCGGATACGTACTCTCCAGCCGGGACTTTTTACCGCTCTTTCCACCGCTGTTGTCGTCCTGCGAAACGCCCCCTCGGATTTACTTTTTCTGGCCAGCGGGGTATCAGCAGAGCTTATAAACACGAGCTACGCCCAAAACGGGCATTATGAGGTAGTCATAACCACTTCAATGGTGGAAAATAACGAATATCTTTTCAGAACTTCGGATATTTACTACATTAATGACAGCGATTTTCTTCACTATAAGGAAACCAGGCCTGCGGGAAAAAAAATTCAGTTTTCATCACAACAGGCTACCAGGCAGAACACCCCCGTTCCGCTTTTTCCTGCCAAGCAGTCCCTTCCACCTGCACATTCCACTTTTCCCCCGGCAGAACCGGAACCGCTGTCACCAGCCCCCCTGCCCTCCAATCAAGCTGAAAATCAGGCTGAAAAAAAGGATATCTCATATGAAAACAGATAGCACTCAAGAGAATACTATTTTCTGTGCATTATGGATAGTTGTCTTCCTTGTTATTTTCTGCTTTTCAGGATGCTCCCAGATAAAGTGCATGAAAAAAGGGCTGCTATTCAATACTCCTAATGACTTTGAAGCTCTTTCCTGTAAGATTGCCGATGTCCTGATTTCCCGGGCGGCAGGAAAAATTACCCCGGCTTCCCCGGAAACTCCTGTTCTTGTAACAACCTTTGTCGACAATAACAATCTGCAGGACACATCACGGTTTGGACGGCTCATCCAGGAGCAGATAGAATCGCGATTCGTGCAGCATCAATACGCAGTACGGGAGATCAAACTTGGTGACACCCTTTTTATAGAACCAGGTTCCGGAGAAACCATACTCACCAGAGAACTTGCCAGACTCACCCGGAACATGAATGCTCAAGCTATTCTGGTGGGTACTTATTCGCGAACAAACAAGCAACTATATATTACGGCCCGGTTAATTAATCCTGAGAATAATAACATTATAGCCACCGGTAATGAAACAATCTGTCTTGATGATGAGGTTCTGGATCTTCTTAACCTCAGACGCCTGGAGTATGGCAACAACATAGAGGATCCGGGGCAGCCGCTGCTCAACAGAATTTTGCCCTGAGGGCCTGTCGGATGTCATCCCTGCATCCCCGGGACAAAAGCAGACAGAGACAACATGCTTCCACCACCTGTATTTTTGTTTCAGCACACTCCTGAAACGAGCAGGCAAGCCGGGGGCACGGATTCAGGGTCTTATAATTCAGGTTCTGCTTCCGGGGGCAATTATCTGCCTGAAAATATCGGGAGTATTTTCCGCTGTAATCTGGTGGCAGTCAGTGTAGAGAAGATCAATGACCGGAGCCGTTGAGCCATATTTGCGCAGATAATACTGAAACAGCTCTCTGGAATCCTTACGTATCTCCCGGGAGAATTCACCGTATACGTTGTAGATAACCGCTGCAATCGGAATATTTCTGTACCCCGCAATCTCAAGGAAATTCAAGGTATGATTTATGGAGCCAAGCCTGGGAGTTGTTACAAGA
>PDWI01006862.1_pt1 | contig 14125 bp, 7 predicted proteins | sample 1430891 | NCBI WGS metagenome assembly PDWI01 (sample SAMN01162508, study PRJNA174530) | Oral metagenome, whole genome shotgun sequencing project. | biome: Marine environment; feature: Marine mammal; material: Swab sample of the gingival sulcus; isolation source: swab sample of gingival sulcus...
TTTATTTAAAATGTAAACGATGTCATGATATTTTGAACAATGCTCAGTGTAAACGATGTTATGATATTTTTGTGTAAACGATGTTATGACATTTATCAGTTAAGAATTAAAATACATTTTGTATTCTTTGCGGTCTTTGCGGTTAAATAATTAAGATATTCTTTGCGGTTAAATTAATTAAGATAATAAAAAAACGATGTTAAAGAAGAAGACAGTATTAATAATAAGTTTAATAAACATAATATTATTATCATATATCACAGTTATAAAAATTTCTATACAAATGGGAGCTTCAACTATAACTATGGTTTATGCTATTGGTTTGTTATCTATAAGTAATATTGTTTTATTATTTTTTTCAAAAGTAAAATATAAATTTAATGTTATAGATATTTTGGTGAGTATTTTATTTATTTACACTTTATTAAATATATATTTTATATCATCGGTTCCTGTTTTGGGCAAATTAATAAAAATGATATTGTTACTATTATTATATTTTAATTTGCGTATACTCCTTAGTTTCAGTAAAAATATTTTTTATTATCTCTCTATAATATTAATACTAACAGGTAGTTACGAAGCCTTTTTAGGTATGCAGCAATTATTTGGTGTTTCCTATAATGTTTCAAAAACAGCAATAGTGTCAGGAACATTTTTTAATTCTGGACCTTATTCATTATATCTAACTATAGTTTTTTCAATAAGTCTGGCATATGTTTATTCTAATTACACTAAATTTATTTATGTAGTTAATAACAACAAAAAATCAACCTTTACTTCTACAAAAAATATTAATCTAATATTTAGTTACATACTAAAATTATTAAAACACCCTTGGGTTCGTTATTATTTTTATAGCTCAATAGGCTTGTTATTCACATTTTTAATATTACCTGCAACACTAAGCCGAGCAGCTTTTATCTCTTGTTTTATAGTATTATTAGCGTTAATGATTAATCATAAACACTATAAAAAACTATTAGTAACTTTATCTTTAGTTTTAATATTAGGAGTTTTACTTTATTATTTAAAATCAGGTTCGGCAAATGCGCGTTTACTTATATGGCAAGTATCATTTAATGCCATGATAAATAATTGGTTGTCGGGAGTTGGATATGGAGGATTTGTTCAAGCATACGCCGAAAATCAATCTCTTTTTTTCCAAAACAACCCTACTTCATATTTGTTAAAAATAGCAGGTTGTCCTGAATTTGCTTTTAATGAATATTTAAAAATAGGTGTTGAATTAGGAATATTTGGTTTACTTATTTTTATTACATTATTAGTTATTAGCTTAATAAAATTATATCACGATAAGCAAAAATGGTTTTACGGATTAATATCATTAATGGTATTTTCGTTTTTTTCATACCCGTTAAGTTTATTACCATATCAAATAATTTTTATTTTTTTTATAGCTAAATCAGCTAATTCTACAACTAAAAATTATTTTACAAAAAATAAATTTATCTTACTAATTATTCCAATATTAAGTATTATTGTAGCCATAAATATATTACCTTATATAAAAAATAAAGTAAATGCTATCAATGAATATAATATGATAAAAAACAATTTAAATATAGAGTATTACAATGGCATAGACGAAGATTACCAAGAATTATATACCTATCTTTATGATAATCCTCGTTTTCTTTTTAGTTATGGTAAGGCTCTAAACGGATTACAAAACTATAATAAGAGTAATTCAATATTATTTGAAGGGGCAAAATTAAGTAGCGACCCTATGTTTTATAATGTTATAGGTAATAATTATAAAAAATTAGGAGCATACCAACTTGCAGAAAAATATTATAAAAAAGCATTTGATATATTACCTAACAGAATTTATCCTTTGTATTTATTAATGAATTTATATGTAAAAACAAATAATACACAAAAAGCATTGTATATGAAAAATAAAGTAATTAGTTTTAAGCCCAAAATAGAATCTAAAGCTACAAACGATATGAAGAAAGAAGCGGAAGAGTTGATTGTAAAATAAGGTGATGGGTGATAAATGATGAGTGATAATGTTACAATTATATTATAAATATTCTTATCATTGCCTACAAAATCCCTTTAGGGAATTTAGGGGTGTAATTGTTAATTGAATAAACTTATTGATATTATGAATTTTAATGATTTAAGGTTAAGTATAAAGCAAACTCATGAGATAATACAAATTCAGGCTGGGAAAGCAGTAAATAGTTTTTTAACAGTACGAAATTGGATTATTGGATTTTATATAGTGGAGTATAAGCAAAACGGAAATGATAAGGCTAATTATGGAGATAAACTTATCGTTGAATTAGCGAAAGAAATAAATATAAAGGGACTGTCTAATACTAATTTAAAATTGTGTCGTCAGTTTTATCTTATTTATCCTCAATTATATCAGGTTATCTTAAATTTTGTATCAGAACAAAATTTAGAACTTCCAATACATTTTTCAATTGGTCAGTCGCCGACTGACCAATTGAAAAATGCAAAAAGTCAGTCAATAACTGACCAATTACAAATAGAGCCAATAACTCTACTTAATAACATATCTTTTACTCACATAGTAGAATTATTAAAAATTGAAGAACCTCTAAAACGCCTTTTTTACGAAATTCAAATTATTAAAAGTAATTTGTCAGTTAAAGAACTTAAAAGACAGATAGAAACACTTCTATTTGAGAGGACAGGATTATCTACAAACAGAGAAAAACTTTTAAAAATAACAAAAGGACAAATAATTGACTTAAAGGCAGAAGATATTGTAAAAGACCCTTATTTCTTTGAGTTTTTAGGATTAAAATATTCGGAAGTATATACGGAAACTAAGTTAGAAAAAGCACTATTAAATCACTTACAAGAATTTTTACTTGAATTGGGTAAAGGATTTTGTTTTGTAGGTCGGCAATATAAATTTCGTATTGATGATGAATATTACAAGGCAGATTTAGTTTTTTATCATCGTTTTCTTAGATGTCATGTGATAATAGAACTCAAAAACAGAGCTTTTCGCCATTCAGATAGTAGTCAAATGCAATTATATTTGAATTATTTCAAAGAGAATGAAATGGTCGAGGGAGAAAATCCGCCTATAGGACTGCTTCTCTGCACAGAAAAAAAGGAAACATTGGTAAGATATACAACAACAGGTATAGATAATACTATTTTTGTTTCTAAATATAAAATTAGGCTACCGAGCGAACATGAGATAAAATCATTGATTGAAAATGACTTAAAGAAAATATGAAAAATTTATAACATTAAAGTAATTTGTAAATGAGAGATAAGTGATGGGTGATGAGCGATAATTATACATTGCTAAATCATCACACCATCATATGCAAGCGTATGATGTTAACTAAAATATAAACAAAACTACAGCAATAATGATAAATATTCTTATCATTGCCTACAAAAGCCCTTTAGGGGATTTAGGGGTGTAATTGTTAATTGAATTAGAGATATAAAAAATAGAAAAACAATGAAACATATAAATTTACTTATAATCTTAGTTTTATTTACAATCAGTTGTAAAGAAGAAAAACAAAATAAAAAAAATCTTTTTAAAAGTTTTAATAAAACCATTAAATTACACAAAGGAGAAATATTAAACATGCCTAAAGATATTCTTATGAATCCATCAAAAATCTTAGCTTATGATTCTTTATTAATAGTAAAAGATAAATATGATGGAAAGTGTTTAAGTTTAATAAATTTAAATACAAAAACATTAGTAAAAAGATTTTTAAATAGAGGCAAAGGACATAAAGAAATAGTACAAGCAGGAGCACTTTCTAAATCTGCAATAGAACATGAATTTATAGTTTTAGATATTGCAAAAAATAGTCTTTTATTTTTTAATATTGATAGCATGCTTAAATATAATAAATTTGAATATTATAAGTCAATTCCATTGGCTAAAGAAAAAGGCGAAGTTTTTTTTACAGCAAGTTTTGTTACAAATGATAAAATAGTAGGTACAGGAATAAATGAAAAAGGAAGATATATGATTGCAGATACTACAGGACAAGTAATATTTAAAGGTTTAGAATATCCTTATGCTGAAAAAAATATTGATTTTTATTTGAAAGGTATGGGATATCAAGCTGTATTAACAACAAATATACATAATCATAAATTTGCAACAGCAACTTTAAATGGAGAAATATTAGAAATAGGACAATATAATAATAATAAATTAAAAATAATAGACAGAATTGGCAGTGTAATGTCTAAATATCATAAAAATGATACTTATGTTTTCCAAAAAAATGCAAAATTTGGTTTTTGTGGTTTAACTTCTGATAATAAATTTATATATGCTCTGTATTCCGGTAAAAGTCTTGAAAAAAATGGTTATGATGTAATGAATTGTGAGAAATTTTTTGTAGCAAATTGGAATGGTAAACCTATTGCTCTTTGTAAAATGCAAGAAAAACTAACTATGATTGCAATTGATAGTAAAGGAAAATATTTATATGGAGTAGAAAATGGTTCTGATATAAAACTTATAAGGTATAAAATATCAGATTATTTACCAAAATAAAGTTGCTAAAAAATTAAACTCATTAATAATTAATAATGACAAATAGAAAAACAAGATACATATTAATACAAATATTTTTATTTGTTTCGGTTTATGGATATAGCCAGTTAGATAATACCGATAAAAATGCAATTTTCTTGCAGAGACCGGGTAGTTTAACGCTACGTCAAGCAATTCAATTAGCAAAGGAGCAATCGGCAGAAGCACGAATGGCTAAACTTTCATTTTTGGGTAATTACTGGAGTTACCGTTCATATAAAGCCGAATTATTACCCTCGTTAAGAGTATATGGTGATTTAGGAGAATATAACAGGTCGATAGTTGAAGTTCGTGACCCTAATAGTGGAAAATTATCTTATGTAGAAAATAATTCACTTAATAACTCTTTGCATCTATCTTTAGAACAAAACATAGTTTTTCTGGGAGGTAAATTATCTTTTAACTCTCGCCTATCACGTTTAGACCAATTCCGCTACGACAAAACCACATATTATTCTAACCCCTTTACTTTTAACTATACACAGCCGTTACGAGCATTTAATGAATTAAAATGGAAAAAGAAAACAGAACCTTTAGAATACGAAAAAGCAAAGAAAAAGTATTTGGAAACCATGCAGTCAATAACTTTACGAACAAATTTATTGTTTTTTTCTGTTTTAACATCACAGTCAAACTATCGTAAGAGTTTAGAAACATATAAAGACCGTAAGCGATTATTCGAGATAGCAAAAAAACGTAACAAACTCGGAACAACAGGTAAAAGCGAACTTCTTCAATTAGAGTTATCGCTGTTAAACTCCGAAATGGCTATTAACACACAAAAATTATCATTAGAGAATCAACTATTTAGTTTTAGTACCTATCTGGGTTTGAAAACTAATAAAGTAATAGAATTGATAGACCCGGGCGAAGTTCCTAATATTGAAATAAAAGTTAGTTCGGTTGAAGAAAAAGCCGTTAATAATTCATCTTACAGCCTTAAACGTAAATTAACATTGCTGAATTCCGAAAAAGAATTAGCAAGAGCAAAATCCTTAAAAGGCTTGCAAGCTGACCTACACGCTAACTTAGGTTTTTCACAAACAGGAGAAGAAATACACGATGCTTATACTAATTTAATAAACAAAGAAGTAGTAGGATTCCGATTGAGTATGCCTATATTCGATTGGGGAATGAGCAAGGGTAAAGTAAGAATGGCAAAAGCCAGATTAGATGTAGTTAAAGCACAATTAGATATAGAAGAGATGGAGTTTTTACAGAATATAAGAACTACGGTAATTAAATTTAATAATCAGGCAAAGCAATGTAATATTTCTGTTCGTGCCAGAGATATAGCCAAAGAGCGTTATCAAATTACAAAAAAACGTTTCGAAAATGCAACCGTAACAGTTACCGAATTAAACACAGCTCAAAACGAAATGGATAATGCTCAATATGAATTTATTAATCAACTAAGAATATTTTGGAATTTATATTACGAAATACAGAAACTTACTTTGTTTGATTATATTAACAATGTGGATTTATCTGCCGAATTTGATGAAATAATTGAAAATTAACGGCTAAAGCAAATTAAGAATTAAGATAATAAACTAAATTAATAATATATTGCGGTCTTTGCGTATTCTTTGCGGTTAAATTTAGAATTATTTTAAACCGCAAAGTATGCTAAGGTTTTCGCAAAAAAATGCAAATAATTTTAAACTAAAGTCTATTAAAAATAAAAAAAACATGAATAATAAATTAATAATTTTCATATTTATTGTATTGTTAGTTAGCTGCAACAGTAAAAAGGAACAAAAAGCAGAAGAACCAGACATGGAGATGACCCGAGCCGAAATAAATAAAAATTATGTAGATACTATGGTTCTGGGTCGAAGTATATTTAACAAACAAATCATTTGTAATGGTAAACTAAGAGCCATTGCCAAAAGTAAATTAACAATGCCCGGTTCGGGAATTTTAAAAGCAATAAAAGTTCATAATGGCAGCTTAGTGAAAAAGGGAGAATTAATGGCAGAGGTAGATAAGTCTGTTGCTCTTATAGATTTAAAACAAGCAAAACGACAGATGGAAAAAGCTAAGATTGATTTAATAGATAAACTTATTGGGCAGGGCTTTGATGAAGACACAACTAATATACCTCCAGAGATTATTCAACGAGCAAAAATTACTTCGGGATATGTTTCTGCCGAAGAACAATTAGAGCGAGCTCGCCATAATTTTAATAAATGTTCTCTTTATGCTCCTTTCTCGGGCAGGGTAGCCAACATGGATTGCAAACTTTACGAACGAGCTGATAAATTTTGTACATTGATTGATGATTCTTATTTCGATGTGGAATTTAATATCCTTGAAGCAGAAATGGGAATAGGTGTTGTAGGGCAAAAAGTTATTGTATCGCCATTTGTGAACGAACAAAAAAAATATATTGGTAAAGTAACCGAGGTAAATCCAATTGTGGATGATAAAGGGCAAATAAAAATCAGAGCTAAAATAAAAAATCAATCCGGCGAACTTATCGAAGGAATGAATGTAAGAATTATTTTAGAAAGTTATTTCAAAAACATGTTTGTAGTGCCTAAAGATGCCGTTGTATTACGCGATGGATATTATGTTATATTCAAATATGTTAATGGCGAGGCATTATGGACTTATGTAGATGTATTATTTTCTAACTTAGATTCTTATGCTATCACAGGTAATAAAAAGAAAAAAACTAAGATAAAAGAAAATGATGTGATAATAACATCGGGAAATCTGAATTTAGCCGACGGTACTAAGGTTATCCCAAATAAAAAAACTAAAAATTAAGACATTGATAGTAAGGGTATTAATTAAACTTTAGTTTTGTTTTATAAATCGCTTATTATAATTTAATTTAAAAAATTAAGAGTATTAATTTCTAATTGAATTGTTTTTGTATGATAGTAAAATATTTAATCAATCGCCCCATAGCTGTTACCATGAGTATTATTGCAATAATAGTGGTGGGATGGGTCTCGTTTCGTTTTATTCCAATATCATTAATGCCCGATATTGATATACCTCAAATAACAGTTCAGGCTAATTATCCGGGAGCAAGTGTTCGCGAAGTAGAAAACAAAGTAGTTCGTCATTTAAAGAATCAGTTAATGCAAGTAGCCGGATTAAAGAATATTCGTTCCGAATCACGTATGGATGCCGGCACTATATACATGGATTTTGAACCGGGATGCAATATCGACTTAGTGTTTATTGAGGTAAACGAAAAAATGGATAGAGCAATGAATTATATGCCTAAAGAATTAGAACGACCTAAAGTTTTAAAGGCAAGTGTTACGGACATTCCTGCATTTTATCTTAATCTAACATTAAAAGATGAAGATAAATTATCTCCTGACAATCTGCCTATTGCAGGAACTCGTTTTACTCAATTAGGCGATTTTGCAAGAAATATTGTTGCAAAAAGAATAGAACAATTACCACAAACAGCAATGGTTGACATCAGTGGCGAGGTTCATACCGAATTATTATGCATTCCCGACCAAAAGAAAATGGAGGCTATGAATATTAGCAATCGCAAATTAGAACAATATATTCGTGATAATAATATCACTTTAGGTTTGCTTAAAATAGTGGATGGTTTATACCGATATAATATTCATTTCGATTCACAATTAGTTACAAAAGAAGATATCGAAAATATTTATATTAATCACGAAGGCAGAATATATCAATTTAAAGATTTATGTGATGTAGTTGAAAAACCGGCTAAACGTAAGGGATTGGTTCGTAATGGCAAAAACAATTCAATTACAATGGCTATAATAAAACAAAACGACGCCAGAATGTCTGATTTACAGTCGAGTATAGATAATTTATTAAAAGATTTAAGAAAAAATTATGACTATGTTAATTTTGAGCTAACCCGCGACCAAACTAAATTATTAAGTTATTCTATCAACAATCTTAAAAATAATCTTTTTATAGGAGCTTTGCTGGCTTGTTTAATATTATTTATTTTCATGCGCAATCCTCGTTCGCCTTTACTTATAATTATTTCTATTCCGCTAACCCTTATTGTTACTTTACTGTGTTTTTACATGTTAGATATAACTCTGAATATTATATCTTTATCGGGATTAATTTTAGGTGTAGGAATGATGGTTGACAACTCCATCATTGTTATAGATAACATTACTCAGCGTTGGCACAAAGGATTATTATTACAAGAAGCTATTGTTAAAGCTACAGCAGAAGTTTTTACGCCTATGCTTAGTTCTGTTCTTACAACATGTTCGGTTTTTATTCCTTTAACATTTTTAAGTGGAATAACCGGAGCATTATTTTACGACCAAGCTATGGCTATTACAATATCTTTACTTGCCTCATTATTTGTGTCGGTATTATTTATTCCCGTTTATTTTCTTTTGTTTTTCAAAAAACAAAATTCCCGAAAGGATAATAAGAAAAGAACAAAATATAATTTTTATAAGCCTTATGAGTTTATTTTAAAATGGGTTTTACGTCATCAGAAACTAACTACAACATTATTTTTTCTTACTATTCCGTTTATTTATATTGTTTATACTCAGATAAAAAAACAAGAACTCCCATATATCAAATACAACGACACTTTAATGTATGTTGATTGGAATTCAGGCATTTCAATTCACGAAAACGATAAACGGGTTAATGATATTTTAGAGCATGTTCGTAAAAATATAGAAACATCTACGTCCATGATAGGAGTTCAGGATTTCTTTTTGTCGCACACTAAAGATATAAACACTTCGGAAGCCATTGTTTACATAAAAGCTAAATCGGAAAAGAATCTTAATAAAATTAAAAATAATATTTCAAACTACGTTAACAAAAAATATCCTAAATGTGTTATTAATTTTAAAGTGTCAGGAAATATCTTTGATATGATTTTTTCTGATCATAAAGCTAACTTAGAGATATTACTTCAGAAAAATAGCGGAGGAATTCCCTCCGTTGCCAATGTAAGAGAATTTACCGATACTTTGGCAAAAACTTTCCCAAAAGTATATTTTCCACCCGTAGTTGTTGAGCAAAACATTCATTATCAAGCCGATTTAGAAAAAATGTCTATCTATGAAGTGTCGTATGCTTCGCTTTTTAGTCAGCTTAAAACCCTTGTTAACCAACGTGATATTTTTCATATCAATAAAGGCAGTTTCTCTGTTCCGGTAACATTCGGCGTTGGAAGAAAGCAAAGCAAAGAGCTTTTAATGAGTAAGATAAAAAATAAAAACGGATTGGATATTCCGTTAAATCTACTTGTGAAAGAAACTAAAAGTGAAGATTTTAAACAACTTTATTCCGGTAACGGAGGCGATTTTTATCCTATTAGCATTATAGCCGATGACAATACCGTAGAGGATATAATGAAATTTACCGATTTTTTCGTCAAATCCAATAATAAATATTATGTTTCGTATATGGGTGGCTATTTCAATAGTAGGAAAATGATAAAAGAATTATCTATTATTTTATTAGTTTCAATTGCATTACTTTATTTTATTCTTGCAGCTCAATTTGAAAGTATTATACAACCATTAATAATTTTAACCGAAGTAACCATTGATATTTTCTTTGTATTCTTATTTTTATATTTATTAGGGGAATCACTTAATATTATGTCAATGATTGGCATTGTGGTTATGAGTGGTATAATTATTAATGATTCCATACTTAAAGTGGATACTATCAATCGTTTAAGACGTTCGGGGATGGGGCTTATAAGAGCCATTGTAGTAGGTGGTCATCAAAGGGTCAAACCAATTATAATGACTTCATTAACTACCATTTTAGCTATTGTCCCATTTCTTACACGTAGCGATATGGGAGCTGCCCTGCAATATCCTTTATCATTAACTATTATTATAGGTATGATTGTGGGTACTCTTGTTAGTTTATTCTTTATTCCGTTGGTTTATTACATCATTTATAATAAAAAATAATAATGGATAACAAACAAAAACATATATTGGATAAAGTATCTTCTTTTTCTCTACTTCTAATAATGATTGTTCTGATTATTATAGGATTAGGATTATCGCCACTTATAGATGTAGGCAGTAAACCTCGTCCTCAACAAGGGAAAAACATTACCATAAGATATTGGTGGAAAAATGCTTCTCCAAAAGTTGTTGAGCAAGAAGTAACTTCAAAAATCGAAGGTATTGTATCTATGGTTAAAGGTATAAAAGATATATATTCGGAATCCAGAGTAGGATACGGTAGTGTTAATTTAGTTCTTAAAAAAGGTGTTAATGTATCAGCGGTTAGATTTGAAATATCTTCGTTGTTAAAACAAATAAAAAATAAACTCCCTGAAAAAGTTACTTATCCGCAATTAACGGGAGGAGATATTACACGTAGCGATGGACTCAAACCTACTTCTATTAATCTGCTTACTTATCGTATAAACTCCGACATGGACGGAAAGCAAATAAAGGAATATATAGAAAATAAAGTTAGTCCGATAATTCGTAAATTTGAGGGAGTACAAAATATAAGTGTTACGGGAGGTACATCCCGATATATGGAGATTTCCTATAATCCCATGATACTATCTCGTTATGGCTTAACAGCTAATATGTTAGCCGATGGCATAAATAAATTCATTGGTAAAAGTAATATTATAGGTGACATTGATAATATTTCTGAAAACGGCGAAAAAAGTCGAATTACTTTATACCTTAGCTCCACTAAATTCTCAAAAAAAATAGGAGAAATGCCTCTTACTAAGGTAAACGATAAAATTATATACCTCAACGACTTAGCCACGTATAAATATAAAAATCATTTACCGGGAGAGTATTATCGCGTAAACGGATTAAACACTATTTATCTTAACATAAAAGTAGATGCCGATGCTAATCAAATAGCTTTATCCGAAACATTACGAAAAGAAATAAATAAACTAAAATCTAATCTTAGAAAAGATGTTTATTTCACTCTTACTCATGATGCCTCCGAAGAATTACAAACCGAATTAAATAAGTTAATGCAGCGAACTGTATTAAGTCTTATAATTTTATTGATTTTTGTTTTTATAATTAATCGAAGTTGGAAATATCTTTTAATCATTTTTGTTACTTTAGTAGCTAATATTACTATTGCAATTATTTGTTATTATATATTTGATATTCGTTTACATATATTTTCGTTGGCAGGAATAGCCGTTTCGTTCGGAATTATAATCGATGCTTCTATTGTTATGGTCGACCATTATAGTTATTACAAAAACCGAAAAGTTTTTATAGCTATTTTGGCTGCTCTTATAACTACCATTGGGGCTCTTATAATTTTATTTTTCATGCCTGAATACATACAAAAAAATTTATATGATTTTTCTCGTATTATTATTATTAATTTATCTGTTGCTCTTATTGTTGCTCTTATTTTTGTACCTGCAATTATAGATAAAATTAATTATAGTAAGAAAGGAGATATTTATTTATCTAATCGTTATAAAAAAATAATTCGTTGGAGTAAATTTTATAAAGCTTATATTTCTTTTACTCAAAAACATAAATGGATTTATTATATATTACTTGTTTTAGCTTTTGGTTTACCAATAAGTGCTTTACCCGCTAAAATAGGCGGCAAAAAAGTTAATTACTACACCACAGACCGAACTAATATAGAATGGTACGAGAAATTATATAACGAAACTCTTGGAACTACTTATTTTATATCTAAAATAAAACCTGTATTGAATAATATATTAGGTGGTTCTATGAGCCTTTTTAGTTCTTCGTTAAAGTCAAACACTTATAATAGAAACGATAAAAAAGAAATAAAACTCCATATTACCGGGAAAATGCCTCTTGGAGGTAGCATGCACGACCTTAATGAGAAAGTAAGAATATTAGAAAAATTTATTGTTACATTTAAAGAAATAAAACGCTTAGAGACTTATATAAATTATAGTAAAGCATCTATTACTGTTGAGTTTAAAGATGAATATGAAAAAGAATCTTTCCCTTTTTATTTTGAAAAAGAAGTTATTGGTAAGTTATTGTCAATAGGTGGAGCCGACTGGTCTACTTATGGAGTTAGTGAGAGAGGATTTTCTAACTCATTAAATTTAAGTCATCGCTCGCAACGTATAGAAATAGCCGGATATAACTTTAATCAACTTGTAAAATATGCAAATGAATTGGCAAATAAAATAAAAAAACAAAAACGCGCAAGAGATGTTATTGTACATTCCGGACGCTTTCAATACGGACGAAATATAGGAGAGGATGAGTTATATATGGATTTTAATAAATACAAGGTGGCTCTTTATAACTTGAACCTATTTGAAGAATATAATGCTCTTAGCGAACTCCTGTCTTTTAAGAGGTTAGGTTATTATAGCTCTAAATTAATTAATACTGAATTGTATTTAAAATCATTGCAACAAGATAAATTTGATGTGTGGAATCTAAATAACGCTTATCTGAATATTAAGAATAGAGATTTATTGATTTCTTCATTTGGTAAAATAAAAAAACGAAAATCAAAAAATTATATCTCTAAACAAAATCAAGAATATAATATGACAATAGCTTATAATTATTTAGGCTCTTATCAACTATCACATAATTTTAATAAAAAAATGGTTAAGGATTTTAACGAGAAAGTCCCTGTAGGTTATCATTGTATCAATCGCAGTTTTGGATTTTATGAAGACGATGGCAGTCAATATTGGTTAATATTACTTATTGTGGTTATTATATTTTTTATTTGTGCCATTTTATTTGAATCTTTATGGCAGCCTTTTGTTATAATTACGCTTATTCCGGTTTCTTTTATAGGTACGTTTCTTACTTTTTATTTTACAGAAATTAATTTCGGCACAGGTGGATTTGCTTCCTTAGTTCTTTTGTGTGGAATTGTAGTAAATGCAGGAATATATATTATCAATGAATATAATAATAACATAAGTAAATTTAAAACATCTAATAAATCTAAATTAAATATTTTCATTAAGTCATATAACCATAAGATTATACCTGTGTTTTTAACCATTATATCAACTGTTTTAGGATTAATACCTTTCTTTTTTGATACCGAAAAAACAGATTTTTGGTATTCTTTTGCTGTAGGAACATGCGGCGGTCTTTTGTTTTCTATTTTTGCTTTAGTGTTTGTTATGCCAATATTTATGCCACTGAAAAAAAATAAATATTTAAATTAAACTATATAAAAAAGAAAATTTACTAAAAAAAGTTTAAATAGATTCTATTATCCTTTCTGTATTCCCCCACTCGTTTTATATTAAATAATTTTATAATATTCTTTTAGTTCTTTACGGTTAACAATCGAAAATCACTATTCATTAATCACAAATCGTAATTTTCTTCCTTACATTAGCATCCGAAAGTTTATAAAAAGCAATACTTTTTTTAGCATAAAAACCTGAGGTTTTTAGCCGTTATCCCCTGTTTTTTAGTAGTTTATCTTCGGTTTTTGTATAATAAATTTATCAAACTTAAAAACCTTAAATCTGTAAGATTTATAAAAGCTAAGGACTAAAGGCCAAGAACTAAAAGCATATAAATCAATAAATAA
>PDWI01006863.1_pt1 | contig 14121 bp, 12 predicted proteins | sample 1430891 | NCBI WGS metagenome assembly PDWI01 (sample SAMN01162508, study PRJNA174530) | Oral metagenome, whole genome shotgun sequencing project. | biome: Marine environment; feature: Marine mammal; material: Swab sample of the gingival sulcus; isolation source: swab sample of gingival sulcus...
GCAGAATAGTTTTGTAGTAAAAATGATATTGTTAAGGCTTGGTAACTTGCATAGCTGTAATTACTTATTAAGCTTGTGCTGTTTTGGAATTAAAACGTATAAAAAAAATCAGAAATATATTTCAAAAGTTATAATTTGGTTATTTTTATTATTTATAATGATATTAGCAAAGTTGAGGAGGTTAAAGATGAATTTGATATTAGAAACAAAGGGATTAACAAAGAAGTATAAGAATCAAGTCGCGTTAAACAATGTTGGCATCAAAGTGGAAAAAGGTAGTGTATATGGCTTGTTAGGTCCTAATGGGGCAGGTAAATCAACGTTGTTAAAAATCATAACAAAAGTTGTGCCTAAAAGTGCTGGCGAGGTGTTATTTGAAAATCGGGCATTAGAAACTGATGATTTGTTGAAAATAGGTGCGATTATTGAACAGCCTGCTATTTATCCAAATTTAACGGCTTATGAAAATTTGCAAATTATTACTACTTTATTGAAAATTGATAAAAGTAGGATTGATGAAGTTTTAAAAATTGTGTCTTTAGAAAACACAGGAAAAAAAATTGCGAAAGAATTTTCATTAGGCATGAAACAGAGATTGGGTATCGCTATGGCTTTGATTAATAGTCCAGAATTATTGATTTTAGATGAGCCGACAAATGGTTTGGACCCTGTTGGTATTGGCGAGATTAGAGAACTGATAAAAAAGTTGTCTAATCAAGGTGTTACTATTATACTATCGAGTCATATTTTGAGTGAAGTTCAACAAGTGGCTGATAAAATTGGCATAATTAATAAAGGGCATTTGAGTTATGAGGGCGACAATAGTGCTAGTGATACAAAATTGGAAGATTTGTTTATGGAAATAATTAAAAAGGATGTGGTGTGCTGATGATTAATATGATAAAAGCTGAAATTATTAAAGAAAAAAGAACCGCTAATCGTAAACTGCAATTGATAGTATTGATTATCTTTGTTGTGTTTAATATTTTGATGGTTAGTCTAATGGGGGAAAGTCCAGCAGGGAAAAGCTATATCATGGCTACGGCTTTTAATTGGTATCCTATAACGATTTTACCAGTTGTGTTAAGCTTGTTGGTAGTTAATATTGTTAGTAAAGAAAAAGACCAGCATCTGGGCTATCAACGTAGTATAAATTTATCTGCTGAAAAAGTTTTGTTAGTTAAAAATTTGCTCGTTATTTTTGAGTTATTTATGATTTTAATATTATCATCAATTGCAATATATGCTGTTGGAGTCATCTTTTTTCAAGACAAAATTACTATTCAGATGTTAAGTATGGCAACGTTTTGCTTGTTTATGGGCAGTCTGCCGATTGTAGCTTGGTCTTTTTTGCTAACTCGATTTTTTAGTAAAAGGCTAATTCTAATTTTAATGAATTTTCTGTTAACACTGTTTTCGGCTTATGTTGCGGTTACGCCTAATTGGAAGTTTTACCCTTGGGCATATAATTTACGAATTTTAAGTCCTGTTATAGCAGTACACCCTAACAGTACATTTCTTTCAGATACTTCTCCGTTGATGAATATTAATACTTGCTATTTGGGTTTAGGGTTAAGTTTGCTAGTGTATGTCGTGATTACTTTAGTAGGTCTATTTGTCGAAAGGAAAAGCTATGTTTAATATTTTACATTCATATTGGCTTAGAACTAAAAGGACACCTGCAAGGTGGGTATTACTTTTATGCCCTTTCTTTTTTACCACTATATTTATGGTATATCTGTCGGTATCATCGGGTTTGAAAGGTTTTGAAGTTAGTTCATTTTTCGAAGCATATACGATTTTAGCTTATTTTTCGATTAGTTTTTTTATCCCTATGCTATATGAAAGTGATAAAAATGCTTGTATGTATGCCAATGATGTGAGGTGTGGTATAGATAGAAAAAAGCTGTTTTTTGCTAGATTTGTCTTTATTTTTATATTATTAGTAGTTATTGAGTTAATAGCTGTGATTCCTTTTTGGCTGTTTTTAAAATTGACAGGAATTACAATTAGCAGAACTCGTTTTGTGTTATGCGTGTTAATTTGCTCGTTGACTTTGCAGACTATGATTCCAATATATCAATTTTTAAGTATAAAATTTAATTACACAGGTAGTATCTTGGCGGGTATCTTTTTTACCTTAGCTACTATTTTATTAGGCACTACTAGTTTAGGCGATGCGATATGGTATTTTTTACCGTTTGTATATCCTGTGAAATTTTTACTGGGATATTTGCAAGGGTTATTTACTTTGAATGATATGTTTATTTTACTTTTTTTATCAATTTTTATAGCGATGTTTAGTGTGCTATTATTTGCTTTGTGGTATAATAAATGGGATGGAATAAGCAAAATGGAGGAATAAAGTAAATGAATTTACTGATAATTGATGATGATAAGGATTTGTTGAAATTATTGAAATTAACTTTTGAAAAAGAGTATAATGTTGATATTTGTAGTTCAGCTAAGGCGATTGAGCCAAAAGTTTTGAGTAAATATGATTTGATTATTCTGGATATTATGATGGCTGAAATGAGTGGTTTTGAATTTTTGACAAAATATCGAAATTTAGTTGATGCACCGATTATCTTGCTTACGGCGAAAGATTTTGAAAAGGACAAAGTTGAAGGTTTTGCACTTGGTGCTGATGACTATGTAACGAAACCGTTTTCGATTGCTGAAATTAGAGCAAGGGTGTCGGCACATATTAGAAGAGAAAAGCGGGAAAAGCACGCCAGACTTATCGATTATCCAATATCGTGTGATTTACTTTCTAAAAAAATGTATTGTGATGATACAGAGATAGGTCTTACCAATAGTGAATATCAAATTTGCGAATTTTTATTAAAGAGTAGAAATCAAGTGTTTTCAAAAGAAAGAATTTATACAGCGGTTTATGGTTATGATAAAGATGGTGATAGTGCAACAACTATCACTGAGCGAATAAAGCTAATCAGAAATAAATTTGAACCATTTTATATTAATCCGATAAAAACAGTTTGGGGGGTCGGCTATCAGTGGGAAATAAAAAAAGTCTAAGGTATTTAATTAGTAAGTATGCCGTAATAGAAGTAATCTATACTGGTTTTATTGTTTTACTTTTTCTTGTGGGGTTGAATTTTTTAATAAATAGAGAGCTAGTTTATCCGGCAAATTATGCAGATAAAGGTACTGTACAAGTTGAGGCTGGATTTCAGTCCGATGATTGGGTGACGGATGATATCCCGTTTTATTATGATTTTTTGTATATGGAAAATGGAAAAATTGTTGAAAATACCATAGACAAAAAATATGATGATAAAGTGCGTGAAACTTTAAAAACAGGCAGGGCATTTGGCGGAGAATTTGTCGGTTCGAGCATTTTTAAGCTATATACTAAGGATAGCAAGCAATTAGTTTTGAAGTATAAAATGAGTATTATCCCTGTAAGTGAAAAAATTTATAGATTATTTAGCAACTTTGAATTATTATATACCATTTTTATGTTATTACTTTGGTTTTTAGGTTTTGTTTTACTTCTCATACGTTATTCGAATTTATTGAAAAAAGAAATTAATAAAATTGCTATTGCTAATGACAATATAACTAAAATGGATTTAGATTATAAGCGAGATTATTCCGCATATAAAGAAATTGACGGAGTGCTTTGCTCGATAGATGTTTTGGCAAAAAATTTAAAGAAAACTCTTGGCGAGATGTGGGAGATGCAGGCAAAGCAAAAAGAAATGGTTGAGCAACTTACCCATGATATAAGAACACCGATAACGCTTATTAAAGGTAATATGGAGTTACTAAGTGAAGAAAGTCCTGATTTACCAGCTGAGCGGTTTTCGGATATTTCAAATGGTATAGTTCGATTGGAAACGTATATTGAAAAATTAAAAACATTCTCGTATAATATGGTGGGAAAAAAAGACCTTGTGAGTAGCGAAGTGATTGCGTACTGGATAGAGCTAATGTCTGGTATATGTAGGTCAAAGGGGCTTAACTTAGAAGTTGTGCAAAATGACAGTAGTAATATTTGTTTAGATAAAGAAGAAGTAGCTACTGTTTTACAAAATATAGTAAGTAATGCTGTTGAACATGCCAAAAATTGCTCACAGCTAACAGTGTCTTTTTGCGATGAAAATGCAGAGTTTATCATAATAGTTAGAGATGATGGAGCAGGCTTTGATGAAGGTTTACTACCGCAACTTACCGAAAAATTTGTTTCTGGGAAAACTAAGGATAGTGATTATAAACATGGTTTGGGTTTATGGACAGTTAAAAATATAGTAATGAGTAATAATGGCAAACTGTATTTGCGAAACTATCGGGAAGATGGCACAGGGGCGGAAGTAAAAATTGTATTTAGTAAGGGAGAGTAGGAGTTTAGTATGAAAAAAATAGTTAAGTTGTTACTTAAAGTAGGTATAGTGGCGGTAAGTGTTAAGGCTTTGGCTGGTAAACATAGTTCTGGTTATAAAATGTCTATGGATGATTATAAAGAGTATGTTAAAAAGATGGCGGTGCTAGATGATAAAATTTGTCGAAATGAGCTGTCGGGCTTTTTTGTAAAACCAATGCTGATTAATCAAAGTGACGAGGATGGTACGATAAATTCTTATAAGGATAGTAGTTCTAGGGCTAAGGAGATTGTTTTTCCTGAAGAAGATGAAACTTTTGCTATTAAGTACAGTTATTTTTTTGAACGAAATAAAGGAAAAACTAAAAAAGAACTTGACGAGGAATTAGAAAAAATGAAACAAAGATTGAAAGAGTCAAACAAGTATCTAAACGAAGAAAAGAGGGAGTTGGATATAGAATTTAGATTTTAAAAATAATACTAATCTTTATTTAAAATGATCATTCAATATTGCCAAATAATTTTTTTCAAGCACCGCTACTCGGCACTACAGCTAACTGCTACGCAGTGGATCTTGCGTGCCTGCGAACCCGCTAAGAGTGCTTTAAAAAATTCATTTGGCTAACATTGAGCAAAATAGCATCTTTAAAATACGTTGCATATTAATTTAGGATTAGTATAAAATGTATGGTAAATGCGCAACACTTTAATTGATAGTTTTTGCAATAATTTACTAGTTTTTAAGTCTTTTGTTATGTATGAAATATCAATTATGTTTCAATACTAATTTTCATTTAAAATATAATATTCAGTATTGAGAATAATTCCCCAATATCCGTTACTTTGGGTATAGTTCCTTTTGTGGTCAAAAAGATTCTAAAGGTTGTAATAATTAATTACTTTTACAAGTAAGCTTCATGAATATTTTAAATTATTTATTTTTCTTATTATTTCAAAATATACATTGCATAAATGATTTATCTTTTGTTCATAATTAGGTAACAAAACTAATATATATTTTGTAAATCGTATTAACAGCCGTTTGATATTTTATCAAAAAATGAATATTTATAGATGTCAATGTTAAATATTTCTTTATTTTATTAAATATATTATATTAACTTAATTATAGTTTTTTTTATTTACATGCTACCTGTTGCGTGGTAAAATATTAAAGTTATAATATTTTATTATAATGAAATTATTGGTTTAGTCATTAAAACATATTGTAGGGAGGGAAAATGAATAAATATAAAAAGTTAATTGCAAGTGTAATTGTAATAGCAATGTTATTTGGGTATATTAGCCCTATATCTTACGCTAATGGTGAGATTAATAAGTCAAATTATGTTAAGGAAAACTATTGTACTGATATTGACGATTCCGAGATTAAAGCTATAAAGAATATTTATAATAGTCTAACTGATAAACAAAAGGTAATTTTTGTTAAAAAATTAGAGTTTTACGCTGAAAACGGTTATCCACAACTTTTAGATTTACATAAAAAATATGTTAATTTAGGTTGTGATGCAAAAAATGTATTAGGTAGTAATGAGAAAATATTTCAAAATTTTGGTTCTAGTGCGATTTCTCAATTAGCTCCTAGGTTATTTTCTTTGGGGTTATCAGAAAGTGTTGTTTACGCATTTGAAGCTTTTGCGGCAACTGTTGCTGTCCCTGGTTATGTTGCAGATGTTGCTGCTGGAATGGTTTTGGTTGGAGTTTTGATTGCGCATAAAGATGAAGTATTAAAAAATTGGAATGCTATTGTAGAAATTGTTACAGATGTTGTTGGCGATACAGTTAGTTCTACTTTAAATTTTGTAAAGAAAAAATTAAAAAATGATACAAAGTTACCAACCAAAGACGAATTTCTTGATTTTGATGACCATTATTCAAGGCACGCTAAGGAGTTTGTTGATATGCCAGGCGGTAATGGCAAAAAACCTGATAAAGAGGGTTATTGGCGTATGGCTAGATATTTTCTTGCAAAGGAAGGTCCAGATATTGTTAAAGCCTTTAAAAAAGGGAGTAAAAAGAAGGTTGTTAAATTTAGTACAGAAACATTTGAATTTATGATATATAACATAAAGAGTGGTAAAATTTATACTTATTTTTTGCCAAGATGGCACTATTTTTATAAATTAAATGAGTCAGGTAAGAGGAAACTTGCAGAAAATTTAAGTAAATGGGCTAGAAAAGCTGCTAAGTATTTTTATAAAGTTATAGATCCCAATAGAATAATGAAAATTAAGTAAATGCTTGTAGGAGGAATATAAAAATGTTAAATTGTCCAGTTTGTGGTCATATTGATGAATATATTATTAAACAAGGTGCAAGAGAAAGTGATGATTTTTGCATGTGTTGTTTTAATGAGTACGACTCTGATGAGTGTATAACTGTACTTGAATTGCATGAAATTTTTAATAATGAGTCTATTATTGACAATGATTTTGTGGTAAGGGCAATCGAACTGGTAAAGCAGAAGAATGGCGGACAGGTTCGTGATGATATGTTACTACCCAAAGATATTGCTTTAGAAATTTTAAGAAGACGGTGGGTAAAAGAACGTATTTTAAGAGTGCGGGATTATGGTAAACCGTCTTTTATTGATGTAGCTACGGCAAGGAAACAGTTAGCTGAAATAGGTGTAGACTTAGACAATTATCGAGAATGGTTAAGTGATGTAATGTTAAATGATGCAATGTTAAATTGTCCAGTTTGTGGTTGTTTGAATTATGATGATATTGCAGAGGATGAGCGTGATATTGGTGATATATGTAGTTGCTGTTTTAATGAATATGAAGTTGATGATTATATAACTTTATCTGATTTAAAATCTATATTACAAGATGAGACTATTATCGATTATGATTTCTTCATAAACGCTATCGAAATTGTGCGAGAAAGAAATAGGCTCGAGGATGGTGCTGATACGACAATTCCAGTAGAATTAGCATATGAGGTTTTAAGGCGAAGATGGATAAATGATGGTATGTTAAATCATATCGATTGTGACAACCCAGTGCAACTTGATGTAGAAACAGCAAGGAAGCAGCTTGCTGAAATCGGGATAGATTTAGATGATTATAAAAGATTTCAAAAAAAGTAAATAGTTGTTTTTATAAATTTTTATCAAATATTTTAGTTATTTCACATTAACCTGTTATAAAGCATGAAGTATTGTATCGGCACATACACTTTTAGTTTTTTATTGGTTAATGTGAAATAAACTATATTCATATACAATAGAAAGTTTTATTTTTTATGGCGAATTGTGTAAAGAATTATTGCTCCAATTAATGCAATTGCAACAATACTACCTATACCTGGTAGGTTAAATCTAACACCTATAATTCCTTCAGCCAAGATTCCCGCTATTATGGTAATGATAAATGCCAATATTTCCATAGTTAACCCCTTTTCTGTTTTTCTAAAAATATTTAAAATTGTTGTTTTTGTTATATTATCTGAAACACTCAGTCTGTCTTTTTTGTTACTCAATCACAACATCAACAATTATATCATCAACTTGTAATCGCTTATAGACCTAAACAGTAAATATAATATAATTTTTTGTAAAATAACGTCACTATATATTAAAACTTGCGTGTTAAATTGAGTAGTAGTAGAATAAAATTCTATGATAAGCTACTCTTTTTTATTACGGAATTAAAATAAGTTAACAAATTTAATATATTTATTTACAAAAAGTTAAAAATATATTAAAATAAAGACAAGTATTATCTCATATTTTACAGCAAGCAGTGTGAAAAGTTTTGGAGCTTAGGACATTTTTATGGCGGGTGGTGAATAATACTAGACTACAACAGTTTTATATTTTCATAAATAATTTTAGATAAAAAAGGAGTTTATCATGGAAGTGCTAATTATAAATGGCAAAAGTCTTACGCTTAGTGATGTAATTGATGTTGCTAGGCATCATCGGCAAGTAGAAATAGCACATAGTTCAAAAATAGAGATAGATAAATCACGGCAGTATGTAAAAAAGATACTGGATAGTGATAAGGTTGTTTATGGTATAAATACAGGTTTTGGTAAGTTTAGTGATGTTGTTATTTCGGCTGATCAAACTTGTCGATTACAAAAGAATTTGATACGTAGCCATTCGTGTGCTGTGGGTAATCCGTTTGATAGTGAAGTGGTTCGTGCTGCGATGCTGTTACGCATCAATGCTCTTGCTAAGGGTAATTCGGGTATTAGGTTAGCGACAATTAATTTACTACTAGAGATGTTAAATAAAGGCGTACATCCGATTATCCCCGAAAAAGGTTCACTCGGGGCAAGTGGTGACTTAGCTCCACTAGCACATATGGTGCTAGTAATGATTGGTGAGGGTCTTGCGGAATATCAAGGTCAAGTATATAGTGGAGCTCAGGCTTTGCAGATGGCTGGTTTGTCAGCTATCGAGTTAACTTCAAAAGAGGGCTTAGCACTTATCAATGGTACTCAGATATTGACAGCGGTCGGTTGTCTGGCGACCTATGATGCGATTAATTTACTGAAATTTGCTGATATAAGTGCATCGTTAAGTTTTGAGGCTTTGCTAGGGATAACTTGCGCTCTTGATGATAAGATACAAAGGGTTAGAAACCATCAAGGGCAAATAGCCACAGCAGAAAATTTACGTCGCTTACTAAGTGGTAGTGAATATACTACTAAACAAGGTGCACTTAGAGTGCAAGATGCTTATTCGTTAAGATGTACACCACAAATTCATGGGGCGAGTCGTGATGCGATAAGTTATGTAGTTGATAAGGTTGAGAAAGAGATTAATGCTGCGACGGACAATCCGCTTATTTTTAGCGAGCATGATGAAGTTTTTTCGGGTGGTAATTTTCATGGTCAACCTATGGCATTGGCGTTTGATTTTCTGGCTATTGCAGTTTCCGAACTGGCTAATGTGTCGGAAAGGCGAATAGAAAGATTGGTAAATCCGCAGTTAAATAATGGACTACCTGCTTTTCTTACGGAAAATGGAGGTATTAATTCTGGGTTTATGATTATGCAATATGTTGCAGCGTCATTGGTATCAGAGAATAAAATTTTGTCGCACCCAGCAAGTGTCGATTCGATACCGTCATCAGCTAATCAAGAAGACCATGTATCAATGGGAACGATTGCGGCTCGAAAATCGTATGATATTGTTAAAAATGCTAAAAAGGTTGTGGCGATAGAGCTGCTTTCAGCCTGTCAAGCAATTGATTTGCGTGATGATAAAAAATTAGGCGTTGGTACAGCTATCGCTTATCAGAGTATTAGAAGTAAGGTGGATAAATTAGATAAAGATAGGATAATGTATGTCGATATTGATAAAATATCACAGTTAGTAGAAAGTGAAGTCACGATTCAAGAAGTTGAAGCGGAAATTGGTAAGTTGTTTTAGGAGGAGTTTATGAATATCAAGGAATTTAAACTAGAGTTTGCAAATGGACTACCCGAAATGCCAGAATTTGATAGTGCAAGACGTCGAGCACCGATGAGAGAGTTCGTGCTTACTGAAGCGGAAACAAAGTTGGCACTAAAAAATGCACTTAGATATATACCAAGCCAGTACCATGAAGTTATGGCAAAAGAATTTTTAACTGAGCTTAAAACAACGGGGCGAATTTATGGCTACCGATTTAGACCAAAGGGTTGTATCAAGGCTAAACCGATACATGAGTATCAAGGTCGTACTATTGAGGGTAAGGCTTTCCAGCTGATGATTGATAACAATTTAGATTTTGATATCGCTCTGTATCCTTATGAACTGGTTACTTATGGCGAATCGGGTCGTGTTTTTCAAAACTGGATGCAGTACCAATTAACCAAGTTATATTTGCAAGAACTAACGGACGAGCAGACTTTGGTTATAATGTCAGGGCATCCGCTTGGGTTGTTTCACTCTAATAAAAATGCACCACGAGTAATGCTGACCAATGGACTTATGGTGGGCGAATTTGATAATTATCAGAACTTCAATCGGGCAGCTCAACTAGGTGTTGCCAATTATGGTCAAATGACAGCTGGTGGCTGGATGTATATTGGTCCACAAGGTATCGTGCATGGTACATATTCGACATTACTCAATGCAGGTAGATTAAAATTAGGACTGCCCCAAGATAGCGATTTAGCTTGCAAGTTTTTTGTATCATCGGGTTTAGGTGGTATGAGCGGAGCACAAGGTAAGGCGGTTAAGATAGCTGGTGGTGTTGGGATAATTGCTGAAGTTGATGAGTCAAGGGTTAGAACTAGACTGGAGCAAGGTTGGGTCGATATGGCATCGAGCGATATAGCCGAGTGTTTTGCGATAGCAAGGGAGCATATCGCGAAAAAACAGCCGATTGCAATTGCCTATCAAGGTAATATAATAGATTTATTAGAGTACGCTAATCAGCATGCTATACAGATAGATTTACTTTCAGACCAAACTTCCTGCCATGAAGTTTACAATGGTGGCTATTGTCCTGCTGGTATAAGCTTTAAGCAGAGAACAGAGTTACTAAAAAATGATAAAGCGAAGTTTAAACAGTTAGTTGACCAAAGTTTACAAAGGCATTATACAGCAATTAAGCAATTGACGGAAAAAGGCTGTTACTTCTTTGATTATGGAAATTCATTTATGAAAGCGGTATATGATTCGGGTATCAAGGAGATTTCCAAAAATAAGCTAAATGATAAAGATGGTTTTATATGGCCATCATATGTCGAAGATATTTTAGGTCCTTTCCTGTTTGATTATGGTTATGGTCCGTTTAGGTGGGTCTGCTTGAGTTTGGATGATGAGGATTTAGATAAGACAGACAAGGCGGCTATGCAATGTATTGACCCTGAGCGTAGGTATCAAGATAGGGATAACTATAACTGGATAAGAGATGCTAAGCAAAATAAATTAGTGGTTGGTTCTAAGGCGAGGATATTATACCAAGATGCGGAGGGCAGATTAAAAATAGCGTTGAAGTTTAATGAAATGGTAAGAAATGGCGAAATTGGTCCTGTTATGTTGGGGCGTGACCATCACGATACTGGTGGTACGGATTCACCGTTTAGGGAAACGTCGAATATCAAAGATGGCTCGAATATTATGGCAGAGATGGCAACTCATGTTTATGCAGGTAATGCTGCCCGTGGAATGAGTTTAGTTGCCCTACATAATGGCGGTGGTGTTGGTATTGGTAAGGCTATAAATGGTGGTTTCGGTATGGTGCTTGATGGTTCAGAGCGAGTGGATGATATTTTAAAGCAGGCAATGCTATTTGATGTGATGATGGGCGTAGCAAGACGCAATTGGGCTAGAAATGAAAACGCCATGTCAACTGTTAAGTTATATAATGAAAAAATGGTCGGTAGTGATTATATCACGGAGCCTTATATTGTCAATGATAGTTTAATTGAAGAATTGTTTTAGGAGTTAAAGATGAATAAAATTGTAGAATGTGTCCCTAATTTTAGTGAGGGCAGAGACTTAGATAAAGTAGAGCAAATTGTAAGTGCGTTTCGTGGAGTGCGTGGTGTAAACCTACTTAGTTATGAGCCAGATGCAGATTATAATCGAGTAGTAGTTACGGTAATGGGCGAACCTGAAGCGGTAAAGGAAGCTGTGATAAATTCTGTAAAAATTGCTACTGAGTTGATTGACCTTAGAAATCATACTGGCGAACATTCGCGTATGGGGGCGAGTGATGTTGTGCCGTTTATTCCTATAAAGAATATGACTATTGAGGAATGTGTGGAAATTGCAAAAGAAGTTGGGGAAAGAATCGCGGATGAGTTAGCGATACCAGTATTTTTGTATGAAAGTGCGGCAACTTGTCCAGAACGAGTAAACTTAGCTAAAATAAGAAAGGGTCAATTTGAAAAAATGGCAGAGAAGTTACAAGAACCAAATTGGAAACCTGATTTTGGCGAGAGTCAACCGCATCCGTCGGCTGGTGTAACAGCGGTTGGGGCAAGAAATCCGTTGTTTGCATTTAATATTGACCTTGATACAGCTGATATTGAGATTGCAAATAAAATTGCTAAAGCTATCCGTCATTCGAGCGGTGGTTTTAGGTATATCAAGGCAGGTGGTGTTTATCTGAAAGAGCGTAATCATGTGCAGGTAACTATGAATATTACCGATTATACCAAGACTGCTGTGTATAGAGTTTTTGAAACAGTAAAAATGGAAGCGAAAAGGTATGGTGTAAATGTAATAGGTAGTGAGATTATTGGTCTAGTGCCTATGGCATCTTTGATAGATACTGCTGAATATTATTTAAAGGTGCGTGATTTTACAATGGATAAGGTGATAGAAACTAGATTAATGGAAAGTCTTGGAGAATAGTTATGGCGGGTAAACTTAAAGCGATTGTAAACATTTCAGAAATTGCGACTGCTCTTGGTAATAAAGCGGTAGGTGGTCATCAGATGAAAAATATTTCGGTGCTAAAAGATGCGGGAATTATTATTGAGGATGACAATATTGTTTTTGTTGGTACAATGAGTGAGCTTGTTAATTCTGATTATTATAAGTCACTGGATAAGTTGGAGGTTATTGATGCTGGTGCTAGATTGGTAACAGCGGGATATATTGATTCGCATACGCATTTTGTATTTGGGGGTGATAGGGCTAATGAGTATAATATGCGTTTAAATGGTGCGAGTTATATGGATATTATGCAAGCTGGTGGCGGAATACAAGCGAGCGTGTTGGCGACAAGGGCTAGTAGTTTCGAAGAACTTTATGCAAGGGGTGAAGCGGTTTTAAAAAACATGATGTTACTTGGGATAACTACTGTTGAAGGTAAGAGTGGTTATGGTCTTGATGAAGCTACCGAGATGAAACAACTTAAAGTTTTGAGCAAGTTAAATCAAAATTATCCTGTTGAAGTGGTAAGTACATACATGGGGGCACATTCTGTACCGCCTGAAATGAAAGGACGTGCCCGCGATTATTTGGAAAGTTTAAAGCCAGCTATGAAAAAAATTAGACAGCAAGATTTAGCTGAATTTTGTGATATCTTTTGCGAAGATAAGATTTTTGGTATAGCAGAAACGCGTGATTATCTTACATATGCTAAGGAAATTGGTTTTAAGATTAAATTGCATGCGGATGAGATTGTTGATATTGGTGGTGCTAAACTGGCAAGTGAGATAGGGGCTTATAGTGCTGACCATTTGCTGATGATTTCTGACCAGTCAATTGATGCCATGAAAAAAACAGGTGTTGTTGCAACGCTTTTACCTATGACGGCTTTTAGTTTACGGGAACATTATGCACCTGCTCGTAAATTAATAGATAATGATGTAGCAGTTGCTTTGGCATCAGATTTTAATCCAGGTTCTTGTCCAAGTTATTATAATCCGTTAATTATAGCATTGTCGACTTTAAATATGGCTATGTCTATTGAGGAAGTTATAACAGCAATGACTTTAAATTCAGCGGCAGCGATTGATAGAGCTGATAAAGTGGGAAGTGTGGAAGTTGGTAAAAAAGCTGATTTAATTATTCATAATGTAGATAGTTACCTTGATATACCATATAGTTTGGGTAGAACAACGGTTGATACTGTTTTAAAAAATGGTAACGTTATTGTTAAGGAAAGTAGTATTGTTTAGTAAGTGTATGTTTTGTAATGTTTTATATTTATAAATTTATCTAAGAGCTATATAAACTTAAAATGGTTCTTTGTCAAATAGTGTTGGTGAAGAATAAAAGTAAAATTTTGAACAGAGTAGTAATGGAATGAATTTCTATGCTACTCTGTTTTTCATTTTATACTAATTTAATT
>PDWI01006864.1_pt1 | contig 14119 bp, 17 predicted proteins | sample 1430891 | NCBI WGS metagenome assembly PDWI01 (sample SAMN01162508, study PRJNA174530) | Oral metagenome, whole genome shotgun sequencing project. | biome: Marine environment; feature: Marine mammal; material: Swab sample of the gingival sulcus; isolation source: swab sample of gingival sulcus...
GCAATGACCAATAGCTCTTTCACTCCTTCGCTAGCCAAAACCGTTGCTTCCTCAAGAATATCCTCCATGGGTCGAGATTTATGCTTACCCGTAATAATCGGTATCGCACAATAGGAGCATTTTCGATTACATCCTTCGGATATCTTCAAATAAGCAAAATGCTTTGGCGTGGTTATCATCCTTAAATTACGATAATCGGGCTGATATAATTTCTTCAAATCAGTAACAATAGCTTTCCAATCGAACTTACCGTAATATTTATCGACTTCAGGAATCTCTTCTTGCAACTGTGTCCGATAGCGTTCCGATAAACAACCCATAACATACACCCTATCAACAACACCTCTATTTTTTGCGTCGGTATATTGCAAAATCGTTTCTATTGATTCCTCTTTTGCATCACCAATAAATCCGCAAGTATTAATAATAATGGTACGAGCAGCACTGTTTTCTTCCTCGCAGGTTACCTCAAAATTATTTACGGCCAATTGTTTCATCAGCGATTCTGTATCCACTAAATTTTTGGAACAGCCAAGACTAATGATATTTATTTTATTCTTTTGCATTATTGTTGATTAGAAAAAAAGAGCTGTCAATAAACAGACAGCTCTAATTGATTCACTAATAAAATTCAAACGAATTTCTATTTTAACTTAAAATTCACAAATGAGGATAAAAACTCAAATTCATTGCTAATAAAGAGAAGTAAATATTTAACAATGTAGGTTTTAACAAGTATTATTTTAAATATATAAGGTTGATTTTTACACAAGCAAACTCATTTCAAAAATAAAATTTGATATGCAGCTTTATGTTTTATACAAATAACGAATCAACAAATTCGTTGCGATTAAACTCTTGCAAATCTTCCATTCCTTCACCTATTCCAATATACTTAACAGGTACTTTAAATTGATCAGAAACACCAATTACAACACCACCCTTAGCAGTACCATCTAGTTTTGTTATTGCTAGAGCATTTACTTCTGTGGCCTTAGTAAAATGTTTGGCTTGTTCAAAAGCATTCTGTCCTGTAGAACCATCTAAAACAAGTAAAATTTCATGAGGAGCATCAGGTATCACTCTTGACATTACTCTTTTTATCTTGCTTAGCTCGTTCATCAAGTTAATCTTATTATGCAAGCGTCCTGCTGTATCAATAATTACCACATCAGCACCCTCTGCCTTGGCTTGAGTTACTGCTTCAAAAGCCACAGACGCAGGATCAGCCCCCATTCCCTTATTCACAATAGGCACTCCTACCCTTTCAGACCAAATAATCAACTGATCAACGGCAGCAGCACGGAAAGTGTCGGCAGCACCAAGCATTACCTTTTTTCCTGCTTTTTTAAATTGATATGCTAACTTACCAATGGTTGTTGTTTTTCCAACACCATTTACTCCAACCACCATTATCACATAAGGTTCTTTTGACTTGGGCAGTTCATAAGAATCTAAATTAGAAGTATTATTTTCTGCAAGAAGCTCTACGATCTCTTCTTTCAGAATTTTATTCAATTCTGATGTGCCCAGAAACTTATCAGAGGCTACACGCTTTTCTATTCTCTCAATAATTCGAACAGTGGTATCCACCCCTACATCTGAAGAAATAAGTACTTCTTCTAAATTATCAAGTACATCATCATCAACAGTAGATTTTCCAACAACAACACGTGTTAATTTTTTAAAAACACTTTCTTTTGTCTTGGCAAGCCCCTTGTCTAATTTCTCTTTTTTGTTTTTTGAAAAACTCCCAAATAAACCCATGATTGCTTTATTTTTTAATTATACCTAAAACCCGAAAAGATATCTCTATTATAAAGAACCTTCGTATTTTAAGTTACAATACCATATTGTAATAGTAGTGGTTAAATCGCTGGCTAAATTAAGAAAAATACCAATACTAACAACCAAAGGTGGCTTTCTATTACAAAGCTCAATTCCTTGCCTTTAAATAAGTATCTTTTTCTTCTTATTATCACTTAACCACAATGATATCTTTCTTCTCTTAAACCAGTTGTAATTTAATATTACCTCTAAAGAAAAAGGATATATTCTTTTTTACAAAAAAAAGAAAAACGAAACATAGCATTAACTACGGCGAATTTTTATTTTAAAGAAGACTTCTTTATTGAGTAAATTAGAATTACAACTGGTATAATAGATACTAAAAGATCTAAAAAAAGAGCCTCTCAAAATAGAGAAGCTCTTTACAAAGAGTTTATAGAATATCTTTACTTTTTAGCAAAGAAATCTTTCACTTGTTCATTAGGCACTATCTCCTCTTTAAAAGAGTATGCACCAGTTTTTGGTGATTTTACCATCTTGATTACTTTGGCGTAACCACGACCTTCACCTTTCTGTAAGGTTGCTACTACTTTCTTAGCCATAATTCAAATTATTTAATTTCTCTATGAACGGTTACTTTCTTCAAGACAGGATTGTACTTCTTCAACTCCATTCTATCAGGAGTATTTTTCTTATTCTTAGTGGTGATATATCTCGACATACCTGGCATACCACTGTCTTTATGCTCGGTACACTGTAATATCACTTGCACTCTATTTCCTTTTTTAGCCATTTTCTATGCCCCTTTCTTAATAATTTTTAATAAATCCTTTTTCTTGAGCTTTCTTCAACGCTCCAGCAACTCCTAATTTATTAATTAGACGTACTCCAGCAGCTGAAACTTTCAACTCAATCCAACGATCTTCTTCTGGAAGATAGAACTTCTTAACAAAAAGATTTGGATAAAATCTTCTTTTTGTTCTTCTTTTCGAGTGAGAAACATTGTTCCCAACCATCACACTCTTTCCGGTAATTTGACAAACTCTTGACATAGTCAGATTATTTTTTTCTTAAAACGCTTTTCAAACAGGGCACAAAATAAGGTATAATTTTATCAATAATCAAATATATAGCATCTTTTTTATCTATTTTTTAGAGCCTTTTTTTCTTGATACTATATTTTCACAATGAAAAGTTCAAATACTTATAAAAGAAAAAGAAGTACAGATTTTAGATTCGTAAGTATATCGGCAATTATTATAAAAATCGGCAACAGTATATTTGCTTTAATCTCGCCTATTCTGTTCTAATAAACTCAACTTTTACACTATCAATTTTTCTCATTTTATCAAGGATACGCTCCACATCATTTTGGCGAATACTTAATGTGATGCAACAGGTTAAATTAAAATCTTGGGCTACTTGTAGCGGTTGTTCTTCTTTTATTATTTTCATAATATCATTCATCACCAAATAATCGAAATGAATATCATAAATATCATTTACCGTTTTTTCTACGATAAGAGCATTATTGATAGCATCAGCACTAGCTGTTTTATAAGCATGAATTAATCCACTTACACCTAATTTTGTTCCTCCAAAATAACGAATAACCACAATTAAAATATTGGTTATATTGTTTGATAATATTTGTCCTAAAATCGGCTTTCCTGCCGTTGAGGAAGGTTCGCCATCATCATTTGCTCTATAATTGTTTTTTTCTGCTCCTAACATGTAGGCATAACAATGATGTCGTGCATCATAATATTCTTTCTTTAAATCGGCAATATGTTGTTTGATTTCCTCCTCGGTAGTTACAGGGTAAGCATAAGCAATAAATTTACTTCCTTTTTCTTTATACAGCCCCTCTGATTGTTCTGCTATGGTTAAATATTTATCGGTACACATATTTCTATTTCAGGTGTTCAATATATAAACAACGTAAATATTGCGATGTTTATCTCTTTTTCATTTATACCAACAAAGATATCAATTTAAGCATTTAAACAAATTCTTGTTTTTAGAAACAGCAATATTTTAAATACACTCCTTTTTAACACAAAAAAAGGAAGTTCTTTAATGTAGAACTTCCTTATAAGACATAGTGTTTATTGTTATATTACAATTCATTCACTACTTCAACATTATCCATTCCTTTTTGAATGGCATCGATATTTAGAGGAATTAATTTATGATGACGCTCAGGTAATGATTTTTCCAAACCTTTCTTTACGTTTTCTATTTTTACAATAGGCTTTACTTTTAAGAATCCTCCTAATATAACCATGTTAAAGGTTTTAGGATTTCCCATTTCTGTTGCCAAACGAGCACCATGAATACGATAGATATTGATATCTTTTCGTTCAGGATGACGAATAATACCATTTGGATCATAAATTAATGTTCCACCTGGTTTTACTTCCTGTTCGAATTTATTCATCGATTGCTGATTTAAGATGATTGCTGTATCAAATTTCTTCAACACAGGAGAACTAATTCTACTATCACTTAAAATAACAGCAACATTAGCAGTACCACCTCTCATTTCAGGACCGTATGATGGCATCCAAGAAACCTCTTGCTCTTGCATAATTCCAGAATATGCAAGAATTTTCCCCATAGAAAGCACTCCTTGTCCACCAAATCCAGCAATTATTATTTCTTCTGTCATGTTGTTACAGTTTTAATTATTAAGAATATTTCTATTCATCTTTTAATGTTCCTAAAGGATAATATGGGAACATATTCTCTTTCATCCATTGGTTAGATGCTGTTGGAGATAATTTCCAACCTGAGTTACAAGTACCCACAATTTCGATAAACGAAATACCTTTGCGATCTCTAGTATTTTTAAATGCTTTCTTTACCGCTTTCTTCAACTTACGAACAGCTCCAGGTGTTTCTGCCGACTGACGAGTAACAAATCTTGCTCCAGGTAATAAAGCAATCATTTCTGTAATGCGTAACGGATATCCAGTAGTAGCACAATCACGACCATAAGGAGTAGTAGCTGTAACCTGTCCTTCAAGTGTAGTTGGTGCCATTTGTCCCCCTGTCATTCCATAAATCGCATTATTCACAAAGAAAACAACGATACTTTCACCTCTATTACAAGCGTGAATAATTTCACCACAACCAATAGAAGCTAAATCTCCATCACCTTGATAAGTAAACACATATTTATCGGGCATCAAACGAGATGTTGCTGTTGCTAATGCAGGAGCACGTCCGTGTGCTGCTTGCTGCCAGTCAATATCTAAATAATTGTATGCTAAAACAGAACATCCTACAGGCGAAATACCTATTGTTTTATCTTGGATACCCATTTCGTCGATAACTTCAGCAATTACTTTGTGAATCACACCGTGAGTACACCCAGGGCAATAGTGCATTACGTTATCCAAAAGAACATCGGTTTTACCATAAACCAAATTCTCTTTACTTATGATTTTATTTTCAGTTGTTGTTATCATAACTTACTCTCCTAAAATTTGTTTTTTTAATGCTACAACTACCTCTTCAGGAGTTGGAATTATTCCACCAAAACGACCAAAATGTTCTACTGGAACTTTACCGTTTACTGCCAAACGAACATCTTCAACCATTTGACCAGTACTCATCTCTACGGTTAATATTCCTTTTACTTGTCCTAACATTTCTTGAATGGCTTTAGTTGGATAAGGAAATAGAGTAATAGGACGTAACAATCCAACTTTTATTCCTTGTTCACGTGCTAAGTCAACTGACTTTTGACAAATACGAGCACTAGAGCCATAAGCTACGAATAAATACTCAGCATCATCACAATTGATTTTCTCAAAACGAACATCATTTTCCTCCATTGCACGATATTTCGCTTGCAACTTCTTATTGAAAATTTCTTGTTTTGCTGAATCTAAATCCAATGATGTAGAAATATTTCTCTCTCTATCAGGAGTCTTTCCTGTAGTAGCCCAACTTCCCGACATCTTAATGATTTCTTCTTCTGTCCAACGAGGTTTAAAATCTGACAATTCAACCTTTTCCATCATTTGACCGATAACTCCATCAGTTAAAATCATAGCAGGATTCAGATATTTAAATGCTAAATCAAAAGCAAGACCAACAAAATCGTTCATCTCTTGAACTGATGCAGGAGCTAAAACAATTAATTTATAATCACCGTGTCCACCTCCTTTTACAGCCTGAAAATAATCTGATTGTGCAGGCTGAATTGTTCCTAGACCTGGTCCTCCTCGTACAACATTAACAACCAATGCAGGTAATTCTGCTCCTGCTAAATAAGTTATTCCTTCAGCTTTCAAACTGATACCTGGACTAGAAGATGAAGTCATTACTTTTTTACCACAAGATGCACCACCGTACACCATGTTAATTGCGGCAACTTCACTTTCTGCCTGTACCACTACCATACCTGTTTCATCCCAAGGACGACGAAGCATGAGGGTCTCCATAACTTCGGACTGAGGTGTAATTGGATATCCAAAATATCCATCGCAACCACAACGAATAGCTGCTTCTGCAATCACCTCGTTTCCTTTCATTAAACGAATGTCTCCCATTACAATTATTTTTTTAATTTTTTGTTATCAAATAAAATTTCGCAAGTGCTAAATAATTACACTTTTGCTCTATAAACGGATATTACAGAGTCTGGACAAACCAAGCCACAACTTGTACATCCTATACAAGCATCAGGATTTGCCATATGAGCATAATGATATCCTTTACCATTAACCTCACGAACAAGCTCAATCACTGTTGTTGGACAAACCACAACACACAAGCCACATCCTTTACATTTTTCTTCTTCGACAACAATAGCACCTTTTACTTTTGCCATAACATAAATTATTAAGTTATTAAGTCTTTTCTTGTTTTTTACTTATTATAATCTCTTGAAAAAGCCTTTAAGCGTTTCTCAAGATCTTCAAATTGATTTCTTCTTACTTGAGCCACACATGCCCTTAATCCTTCCTTCTGACTTCCTGTTTCATTTAAGCAGATAGCTGATATTCCATAATAAAATAGCGTTTTTGCTAATTCTGCCCCAGTCATACCTGGAAATCCGATGGTGAAATAAAAACCATTCGCTAAAGGTTCTTCCATATCTTTGTCATAAACGATATTAAAACCATTATCAGTAAATAGTTTTTTCATTATTTCTGCTCTTTCGCCATATTCTTTCACATACGAAACAAAGTCAAATTCGCCATCGTTGGCTGCTTTTAACATTGCAGATAAAGCATACTGTGCAGAATGAGACACCCCTGATGATAGTGTATATATGATTCGATACACAATCGTATATCCAAATTCTTCACCTCCAAATCGCTGTTTTAGGTTAGCGAATTTACGATGAAACAAACCATCAGAAACACACAACAAACCTATTCTTTGTCCTGCATAACTAAACACCTTTGAGCTAGATATCATCAATACATAATTATCGGTATATTTTGCCACAGTAGGTTGAAATGGTGCAACGTTTGGCACACCTAAATTACTACGAAAATCCATGGCAAAATAAGCCAAGTCTTCAATAATGGTAACATCGTATTTTTTCGACAATTCACCAATAATACGCAGCTCATCATCATTTAAGCAAATCCATGCAGGATTATTGGGATTAGAATAGATAATACCTGCTATATTTCCTTGCTGCAATATCGATTCTAATTTAGTTCTTAATTTCTCGCCTCTATAATCGTAAACGTCAAAAGAGAGATATTTTTGTCCCAACACATCTAACTGTGTTTTTTGTACTGGAAATCCGGGGTCAATAAAAAGAATGGTGTCTTTATTTTTATCGCAAGCTGCGATAGTCATGAATGCGGCAAAACCTCCTTGCATTGATCCTACTGTTGGAATAACGCCTTCTGGCTTTAAATCAATATCCATAAAGCTCTTTATGAATCGAGAACCTTCGTTTTTCAGTTCTTTTACTCCTTCTAACATAGGATAGGTTGCAGCCACGCCATTATCTAAGGCTGCCTTCTCCGCATCAACACCAACTTGAGCTGGTTTTAAACTAGGAATACCCATCTCCATTCTTACGAATTTTTCGCCAGATTCTTCCTCTATCATATTCACAACACGAACAACATCACGAATGGATGTTTCTGCCAAATTTGTTATCTCACAAAGTTGTAGTTTACTATCAACAATCTCTTTATTTATAGGTGTGTTATTCATTTTACGATAGTTTTAACTTGTTAGTGTTAACGTTTGTTTTCTGTATTTTAATTTGTCGCAATTTTACAAATATAAATTACATTTTAAAAGTGTTTCCGCTTATTTGATTACAATCTAAACAATATCTTCTATCAATAGTTATAATTTGTAAGTAATACCATTTAAAACCCTAATTTACCCTATCAAAAGAACAGTTTATCTAACGAAACACTCATAAGGGGTTTGTAATAATGAGAATTAAAAAAAACACTCATTCTCTTACAAAGACAACCTACAAGAAGAAACAACAAATAAAGACATACAGCAAACAAATCCATACAATAAAAAAAGCCGAACTAAATGTTCGGCTTTTTTAATAACGACACACAAGGAAAGTTACACTACTTCAACACTACGCCCTAGTGCTCGAATTATTTTTACAAAAGTAGAAAAAGAAGGCTGTACAAGTCCGTTTTCTATCCTTGAAATATAGGTTTTATCGATACCTGAACGTTCCGCCAATTCCTTTTGCGTAACATTACACTCCTTGCGACTCTGCAAAATAATTTGAGATGCGTAAAAATCTAATGCTTCTGCCTCAAACTGCTCTCTTTCAAAAGTCCCTTCTTCGCCATATTTTTCGTTTAATTCCTCATTAACTGTTGGCAAACTTTTGCAGATTTTCTCTAAATCTAATTTTGGTCTTGTTCCCATTGTGCTAATATTTTATATGCCTGTTTTATTTGTTTCGGGTAGTCTTTTGTGGACTTCTTAATAAATCCATTAAGTAGAAGTAACATTGTCGCTTGATTCAAGTCTTCACTATCAATGGTAAAAAATAAAACTCGATATTGATTCTTCAACAAAATCCGCAATTCATAAAGATCCGTACCGACTAACTTTTTTGCGATTTTGCTTGAAATGATTTTTTCCTTTCGCATGATTGTTTCGAGATAAGCAATTTTTTTAATTGCATCATCATCATCGAGCTTATCATAGAAGTTTTGATATTCTACCGTTTTGTATATCACCCTCACTTCTTTCATAGCCCAAATGTAATAATTGTTTACAGATATATCAACTTTGTTCAATTCTACCACTATCCAATTTCAATCTATTTTCTACCAAACACCCCTTCTTTTAAATCAACATAACCCCTAAAAAAAAGAAAAACACCATATCAGAAATCAGGATAAAAAAATCGCATAAACAGTCTTTTCTATAACATAAATATTAATATCTTTACTCAACTAAAAAATAAAAACGATGAATATATTAAACACAAAAGAAGCAATTCTTGCCACATTAAAAGAAAAGGCAAACCTCAAATCAATAGTCAACCAAAACACCAAAGAGGTATTTGAGGAACTTCGACAAATAATAAAAGATTTAGAAGCGGAATACAATCTAAACTTAAAGGAAACAAATAGTGATTTAAAATTAGAATATAAGGACAGAGGCAATTTTGAATTTCAATTAAAAATAGCCTCAGATGTATTGGTTTTTAGTTTATACACCAACGTATTTCAATTTAACAGAGATCACAATGTTTGGCAACACGATTACGCAAAAACAAACCCAAACAATGCCTATTCTGGAATAATCAATATCTACAACTTTTTATCCGATTCTTTTCAATACAATAGATATGATGATTTAGGATATTTGGTAGCCCGCATCTTTATCAACAGAGAAAAGCATTTGATTGTGGAAGGTAAACGCCAAATGGGATTATTACAAACCGATTTATCGGCAAGCAAAGCAAATTATCAAAGTCTGCGTCAAATAGTGGAAACAGCTATTAATTATTGTATCAATTTTGATTTGTTGGTGCCTCCTTATGATAATGTAAAAATATTATCAGTTGCCGACATCGAAGAAAAAATACAAAATGCACGCATACAAACAGGAAAACGATTAGGTTTTCAGTTTAAATCGGACGATGTTTAATATCATTTGCAACCTAAATTCACCCAATAAAAAACACTATTTTTCGTTTGGGCAATACCAGTTATAATCTGAATTTACCCAAAAGAAAAACAGATCCTTCTTAATTGGGTAAATGAGATTACAAATGGTATAACTTCAGATTACAAATGATACAATTAATTTCTAAATAACATACAGCAAAATGAATACAGTAGTAGAAAAATTTTTAAAATACGCTAAATACTATACCGAGTCAGATACTGCAACAGGATTAACACCAAGCACCCCTGGACAAATGATTTTAGCCGAAGAATTAAAAAAGGAGCTAGAAGAAATAGGGCTTGAAGAAGTATCTCTTGACGAAAATGGTTATGTAATGGGGGTTCTTCCTTCTAATTTAGATATCGACGTACCCAAAGTGGGATTTATTGCCCACATGGATACCAGTCCTGATTTCTCTGGAAAGAATGTAAACCCGCAGTTTGTCGAAAACTACAATGGCGAAGATATCGTTTTAAATAGCGAGGAAAATATCGTTATGAAAGTATCTGATTTTCCTGAATTAAAACAATATATCGGACAAACCCTGATTACAACCGACGGCACCACTTTGTTAGGAGCCGACGATAAAGCTGGTATCGCAGAAATAATGACGGCTATTGAATATCTAAAACAACATCCCGAAATAAAACACGGTGCCGTCCACATCTGTTTTACTCCCGATGAAGAAATAGGCAAAGGAGCCGATTTCTTTAATGTAGAAAAATTTGGAGCCGACTTTGCATATACTCTCGATGGCGGCGAAATAGGCGAATTACAATATGAAAATTTCAATGCAGCTTATGCTGAAATCACATTTAAAGGACGCAATGTCCACCCCGGAATGGCTAAAGACAAGATGATAAACTCAATGCTGATTGCGGCTGAGTTTGTAGGGCGATTACCTGTTGATGATATGCCCGAAAAAACAGAGGGATATCAAGGTTTCTACCATTTACTATCGGTAAAAGGCAATGTAGAAGCCACCACAGTGCAATATATTATTCGTGATTTCGATCGCCAAAAATATGAAGAGCGTAAGCAATTGATTGTTGATTTATGCAATAGATGTAATACTGATTATGGCGAAAAAACCGCCAAACTAGAAATGGTTGATCAATATTTTAATATGCGAGAAAAGATCGAACCTGTAAAACATATTGTTGATATCGCCAACGAAGCGATGCTACAAGTGGGCGTTACTCCCAAAGTAGTACCTATTCGTGGAGGTACTGATGGCAGCAGATTATCATTTATGGGACTACCCTGCCCAAATATTTTTGCAGGAGGACACAATTTTCATGGCAGATTTGAATATATACCAGTAAACTCTATGCAAAAAGCTGTTGATGTGATATTGAAAATTGTAGAACTATTAGCAGCGATAAACAAATAACATTTTAACATTGGCATTTCTTGTTTCGCAAGGAATGCCATTTTTTATGATGCTATTTTTTTATAGAAAATTCATTACACAAAAAGCGATTTTAAGACCTAATTTCAAAAAAAAAACACAAACCCATTAACATTACAATACATTTTATTACATTTGAGCCATAAAATTAAACGACCAAAATGAATACCTTAACACAAAATATCACCCAAAACACCTATAAAACCACAGGTTTCTTAACTTTTGGTCGCGCAATACAATACAATACAATACAATACAATACAATACAATACAATACAATACATCATTAAGATGTAATACAATATATATTAAGAATTATCGACAAAGCATCTTTTCGAACCTATACAGTTCGTTAAGGTGCTTTTGTTTTATATTAATCTTTTAAACTCATCAGTTATGGCTTTATCAAATTTAAACAACCAGCATTTAAGTAAAGAACAAAAAGCTGGTGCAAAACAAGCGTTACAGGAGCTAGAAACAGCTCTTGCGGTTTTAGATGTTAATCTTACAGGAGCAGATCGTGTGAGATACGGACGTGTAAACGAGCAAAACAAACTTTTTATCAACAAGGTTCACGATTTTGCCAAAGAAAAAGCGGATTTACGCAGTCTAGATGTGAATTACGATGAATTTTTTGCTGATTTTGAAAGTCGCGAGTTTTTAGAAATGATAATTTTTCGTTTAGAAAATTTAGTTACGCGTGTAAAGAATGCTAAAATCCTACACGATTACGACAATTATCAAGATGCACTTAATGATTATGCTTACACCTCCTTTAGAGCAGGTGCTAATGCCGTAGGATTTGAAAACAAATACAACGAACTAAAACAGTTTTTTAAAAAAGAAAAATATCTATAAGTAAGATTGGCATATGCCTTTTCTAAAAAAAAGCACCTCGCTACTGCAAATTTGCAGTCCAAACACCCTTCGAAGGATGTTTTACAAGGTTCGAAGGATGCTCTGCATGCTAAAAACCATTAAATAGATGCAAAAAAGGAGTAAACGACTGCTTTTTTGCATCAAAAAGGTAAAAAAGAGCAGTAGTGAGGTGCAATTTTGCAGTAAAAAAGTGCAATCAATCTGCAAAAACATGGCTGCGACCATGAAAAGCACTCTCCGAAGGGCAAAAAACAACCTTTAGAGAATGAAAAACAAGAGCAATGTGATTTCTTAGAGATAAAATAAGACATTAAAGGTTCTTATCAGACGAACGTCGGAATATACCGAAAAGAGACGCTAAACAGGAGTAGGTGTAAACTAAATTTATAAACAATGGACAAACCAATTTTAATGGAATGGCAGAAGCCAAGCCGAACATTACCTCCTCTAGAAGGAGCATATGACGGCGAAAATCAAAGATGGATGGGGGATAATATCAGTATGAGCTCTACAACATGGAGCAGAACAAGTACTACTGGTATTTTTGGTACAGATCCCGATGAAGACAGAGACGATTAATAATTATACAAAGGTTACATTATGTAACCTTTGTTTTAAAATTTTAAATATGGATTTTTTAATAATTACAATAGAACTAGACCCTCATACAGATGCGGTTATCAAAGAACTAAATAAAAAAGGATACTCTGTTCTTCGTTTAAATACAGATTCCAATCCTCAAGATTATACTTTAACTTGCGATAATAATGACATTATAATATCAGACAAATATGGAAGAATATTCTCAACCAAAGAAGGACAAAAAATTGGATATTATAGAAAACCGACCAAAAGAAATATCAACACTAAAAGCGCTACGTCCAATTTTATTTCTGCCGAATTAAATGGATTTTATGCAGGTTTGTACTCTCACCCCAAAATAACATGGATAAATAATAGATACAATATTCTTAGTGCTCAATCAAAACTAGGGCAAATAAGTGTAGCAAATGACATCGGATTTAATACAGCCCAAACAATAATAACTAACGACCATATTAAAGCACGAAAATTCTGTGAAGACAATAACTGGAAAATCGCAATGAAACCCGTTGCAACTCCGAGTATTTCAGACGAAAAAACATCTTTTCATTTTTTCACTATAAAACTTAATAAAGAAGAACTTGAACCTCTGATTGACAGGGTTAAATATTGTCCTGTTATCATTCAAAACTATATTGAAAAATCTTATGAATTAAGGATCACTTTTTTTGCAGACAAAGTATTTTGCTGTAAACTTGATAGTCAACATATTGACGAAGCAAAATTAGACTGGAGAGCAATAGAACCAACAAAAATAAATCACCAAATAATTCCAATAAACAAAGATATTGAAGCAAAATGTTTAAAAATGCTCAATTACTATAACTTATCTTTTGGAACTTTTGATTTCATAGTACAACCAAATAATGAAATAGTCTTTCTAGAGTTAAATCCCAATGGACAATGGTATTGGATAGAATTAATAACAGGAGAGAAAATGGCTTTTGCTATGGCTGATCTATTAATATCACATAAAGAAGATATAAAAAAATGTAGAACCATATAAAAAATCTCTTTTTTATACATTATCTAAACCTTTTTCCAACAAGTACAAAATCAAACGAACTATCTATTAAATATGGTAGTTCGTTTGATTTTGATAAAGAAGCAATTCTTCCAAACAACTACCCTCTTATCCCACACGGCTTTCATTAAACAAACAATTACAGTACTATCGCTATTAGTTCCCCCTTCGACATCACAAGATTGGCGGGGTACCCGTAGCGAAAGAAATCGACAAGAACAAAATTCTGTCGGAAGATAAAAATTAGGAAGCAGTTATTTTGAAACCTC
>PDWI01006865.1_pt1 | contig 14118 bp, 9 predicted proteins | sample 1430891 | NCBI WGS metagenome assembly PDWI01 (sample SAMN01162508, study PRJNA174530) | Oral metagenome, whole genome shotgun sequencing project. | biome: Marine environment; feature: Marine mammal; material: Swab sample of the gingival sulcus; isolation source: swab sample of gingival sulcus...
AAATTGCCCTTGAGTAATCAATTTTGCATGGCTAACATTGCGTACAGGCTGACGAGATTGACATGCTGATGCTCGAAAACTAGTAAAATCATGCGTTCCTACTAAATCTTGCACCGCTATTTGCATTGCCTCAATATTTAACGGCTGAAAAATATGGGTTACTTGATGGCATAAAATCGCTGGGCGTTGCACTTGATTTAAAGTAATATAACGATAACGACGAGAAATTGCCTTAAAACGTGCGTGAAAATCGCTCGGCATAGGTTGCAACCAACGAATCGCAATATCATCGGGGAGCAAACTATTCGCCCCACGCAACCAATTATAAACAGGGCGGTCAGCTTGGGTAACAAAATGAGCAACCATATTACCCGCATGAACGCCGGCATCAGTACGCCCCGCTGCTATCACCTCAATCGGCTCATTAGCAATTTTACTCAAAACATCTTCTAACACCTCTTGAATACAAACAACCTCTTGTTGGCGTTGCCAACCACGATAGTTTGTGCCAATAAATTCAATCCCCATTGCTAAAGTATTCATATTGTTATCCTAATAATTGTTGCCATTGTTCTCGACGCTCATCTGCCTTGGAATGATTTAGATAAATCCATAATAACCGAGCGAAAATTGTTTCCACGGTTAAATCTTCCGCCGATAATACATAATATTGATATTGCCAACTGCCCGCTTGATAACTTGCACTCACCCCACCAAAAGAGCATTGAGTGGTGCTAACAATTAGATAACCATTTTGATGTGCTAATTCAAATAATTCCGCTAAAACAGAACTATAAGGAATATTTCCTGCTCCAAAGCCTTGTAAAATAATCGCTAATTGCTGATTTTTTTGCTTACTTGCTGTTATTAATGTTTGCAATTGCATTTCCAAAATACTAACATCATTGGGCATAACAAATAAACTAACAATCGCTAAATCTTGTAATTTATTTTTTAATTTCGTTAATTGATTAAATTGATTTTTTATCCATAATTGACGCTTAGTTTCTGTTAATTGCTGATAACTATTTGCAGGATAGCGAGTTGCGGTTTTTCCATTAATTTCACTATCACCAACAAAAGCATTAATTGCATGACTATGTTGTTTTTTGACCGATTGAGCAAACCAATTTTGCTTATTTAAACAAACAAATACCCCACTGATATTTTTTTGACAATGAGTAATTGCCCCTTGTAAATTTTCCCACGCATCGCTATTTTTATCTATTTGTAACTCTTGTTTTTCTGCATAAAATAAGGGTTTCATACTTGCGGTTAAACAAATTAAAATATCACTATCAGCAAAACATTCTGCCAAAAACGCCCCTAAATAACTTAGCGTATCCGTCCCTGTAATTAATACAAATTGACGACAACCTAACTGATAATTTTTTAATAATAATTGATAAAACTCAAAAAAATCACTTGGATTTAATTGGCTACTGTCTTTAACGATATTATTTTCAATAGTTTCTATTTGATAATTATTCGCTAATAATTGCTTTTCTAATTGGGGTAAAAAAATATCTGCATCTAATGGGGCTAAGGGCGACCCATGACAACCAAATGTCCCTCCTGCATAAATTAGCTTTATCATATATTCTCCTATGAAAAAAGCATAAAGTATTCATATACTTTATGCTTTTGAAAGTTAGCTTGATAAAACTTAATCAACACGAGCCAATAAAGATTTCGCCTCAGTTTGTTGTTCTTCTGTGCCAACTTCAATAACTTCAGTTAGCAAGCGTTTTGCACTATCATATTCACCTAAATCTAAATAGTTTTTCGCTAAATATAAAATGATTTGATTATTGTCTATGTCATTAAGAACGCTTAACTTCTTTTTTGTTTCTAAAGTATTTGTTGATGTGGATTGCTTTTCAATAGACGCAGTTATAGCACTGGTAACCTTTGCTTTTGGTTTAGCAACCTTTTGTTCAATCACCTTTTCAGTAATATCATCTTTTAAAAAATCCGTTGGCAATTGAACATTATTGTTATTACTAATCTTAAAATCTGCAATTTTATCTTCAGTATCAACTAAATCTAAAGGATTTTCTTCTGTTACCTTTTCTGGTGAATTCAGAGTGTTAACTCTTGGTAATTCATTGTTAACACTAGTCTTTTCTGTTTTAGTAGTATCTTTGACTTCTTCAGTCATTAGACCACCTAAGTCAAATTCATCAAAATTCGGTAATTCATCTTTAGTTATTTCTGTTTCGGTAGTGCCATTAACTTCCTCAGTCATTAAACTACCTAAGTCAAATTCATCGAAACTTGGTAATTCATTTTCAACACTGGTTTCTACTTTGGCAGTCTCACCTTTCGCTTTATCCGTTTTAGCGTTAGATTTTACTGTGTTTTCTAAGCCAAAATCTTCAAAATCAAAATTATCAAGGGCTTCTTCATCTATAGTTGATAAGTTTTCAATGTTTTCTTCTTGCTCATCAGCAAGTTTAGAAGCTTCAGCAAACAAACTATCAATTTCTAAAGATGACCTATCTGTAGCAACTTCTTTATCATCAGCCATTACTGATAAATCAAAATCAAGTCTAGAATCACTATCCTCTTTTGCTGTAACACTAGCAGGAGCAGGTTCTGATGCTTTTTCATCATCTAAAGATAATGAAAGGTTGCCAAAAAACATCATATCATCCGTTGTTTCTGCTTTTTCAACAGATTTCGCTTCTATTTTCTCATCATCTCTTTCATTATCAGAAAATAAAGCATCATCAAATGACAAACCATTATCTTCATTTTCAGACGATTTTTTAGACTCTTCATTTATGCTTGCCGTAAAAGCTGAAAAATCAAGACTCGTGTCGTCTTCTTTTTCTTCTACTGTTGTAGTTTCATCATTTGTTGGATTTGCAGGCTCTACACTACGAGTAACACCTCGACTTGCTTGTTCTGCATCAAGCATGGCTTTAAGATTTTTAGCTTGTTGAACCTCATCTGTATTACCATGACTAACCACTTCTGCAAATATAGCAGAAAAGGCATTCATATTGTTAGTGACTGCATACAAATTCAACAATTTTAATTGTAAAGAACTATCTTTTGGAACAAAAGTTAATCCTTTTTTCAATTCAGTTTCTGCCTCATCATAACGTTGTTGAGACATAAAACCTTGAGCAATCATTAAGCTACTTTCTACTCTAGAAACACTTAGCTCATCAACGGGTGCAGACCCTGTAAGAAACCCTTGTTGAAAATTTACTAGATTTTGATTGTTCGCTAACCCAAGCGGACTTTGAGCAGGCGTTTGATCATACTCATCTTCATCATAATACTCGTAGTAATCATCGTCGTTATTCCGTGTCAATACAAATAAAATTGCAACAATACTTATAATGCAGATAACAACAAAAATGCCTATCAGTATTTTAATCATCAATGGTTCCTAGTTTTTATTTTTTAACATATATTTTTTATTAACAATATATGTCTTATTTTCCTTTTAGCTTTTTCAAACGTGCTTCAAGCTCTGCCAATTTTCTATTTTGCAATTGCAATTTCTTAGTATATGAGCTAATTTTAGTACTTAATCGTTTGACTTTTGTTACTTTACGAGCAGTACTTAAACGACTATGTTTTAGTTTGCGTAATAATGAATTTTTATTTACTGAACCTGCCGATTTTTTCGATGCAGATTTAGAACTATTAGGAGCAACTAAAGAAACATGAGCTTTTTTTGGTTTATGAACCACTTTAGGAGACTTTTTAACTTGCGGTTTAGTTTTAGCAACCACGTGAGTTTTCTTTTTCAGCTCTGGCTTTTTAACAACTTTCTTAGGCTTAGCCTTGGCTTTAACAACCTTTTTATGCTTCACTTTAGCCTTAGATGTAACAACCTTCTTATCCTTTTTAGCTGAATTTTTTCTCTTAGATTTTGCAAGTGTTGCTAGTTTTTTCTTCTGTTTCCGTTTTGCAATAACCTCAGCTCGACGTGCTGAGATTGCTTCTTCTAAACTTTTTTGTGAAGGAATTTTGCCATAAGTTGGTAAAGTTAGCGTTTTGTTTGCAATCAACATTTTGGCATTGCCATGGGCAAACGCATTCGGATTATGTCGCTGAATTGTCTTCATGACAGTATGAACATTCACTTTACTCTGTTTTGCTATTTCACTTGCAATTGTCCATAAGTTATCATGACGTTGTACAACATACTTCATGCTCTTTGTACCACGTTTGTTCTGTTTCGCTGTTACTTTTCTATTGACATTTGCCTTTTTGCTTGTAGGCTTTTTATGCACTGTTGTTGTTTTGCTTGTTGATTGTTTCTTTACGGTTGTCTTTGTACTGGTGGACTTTTTCTTTACAACTTTTTTCTTTGCATTAGTTGCCGCTTTTTTCTCTGCAGTAATCTGAGCTTTTAAGCCATCTAATGCTAACTTATCCGATGCTAATGTGCCAATTGCTGGCTCTTTTGTTGACGCGCTTTTAACACCTGCATCTTTCTTCAATGCCTGTTGCGTCGCTTTTGCAAACTCACCATTTGGAATACCTTGTGTATTCGGTACAACAGTTTTCGCTTTTGGCATTGCCGTTGTCTGTGGTAAATTCTGTGGTACATTATCAGCAATCACATTAACACGATGTTTTTCACTGATTGGCATCAACAAAGTTTTTGGCATAAACTGCTTTTTATTGTTGTTGTTAATATTTAACACAACATCAGCAAAGGGCGAATTTATCGGCTGTGACGATTTTAAGATAATTTTGCCACTGTTTGCCGACGTTTTCTTAAAAGTTGCCTTTATTCCATCATTTGGAGTTAAACCCATTTGATTATAAATCGCACTATTTGCTAAAGATACTTTAAAATCATCAGTATTGCTAATATCTTTAACCTCAATAGTTGCTAATAAAGGCTCATGTTGTGCAGACTGGATAGCAGTCTCACCAAAACTAACTGCATAGCTACTGCCAGAGGCACCCATCAAAGCGATAAATACCGCTTGACTTAAATATCTATTTTTTGTAAAAGTAGTTTGCGATGACATAATCGTCCTTAGTATTCATTTGTAATTAAAAAATATCTTTGTTAACGTCACTAGTTATGTTTATGTTTTATAGCAAAAAATAAATTTGAAACCTAATCCAATTTTATCATTTATCATAAACAATTGATTATAAGAGAACACACAAAAACTATCTTTTGTATGATTTAATTCATAATCTTATCTAGTAACACCTAAATTTCTATGTTAAAGCTAAATCTGTTTTCTTAAAATCGCTAACATGCGACGCAATGGCTCGGCGGCGCCCCATAGGAGCTGGTCACCAACAGTAAATGCACCCAAATATTCATCACCCATATTTAATTTGCGTAATCGTCCAATGGCAATTTTTAATGTGCCTGTTACTGCAACAGGAGTTAATCTGTCGATACTTTCTTGTTTGTGATTTTCGACCACATCAAGATAAGTATTATCACTTTCACGCAAGGCTTTTTCAATATCTTCAAGGGCAATATTTTCTTTTAATTTAATGGTCAATGCTTGTGAATGACAACGCATTGCTCCTACTCGCACACAAATACCATCAATTGGAATTAAATTATCTGCCGTTTTTGCTAGAATTTTATTGGTTTCTGCTTGGGCTTTCCATTCTTCTCGTGATTGACCATTATCCAATTCATTATCAATATAAGGAATTAAACTACCCGCTAATGGCACGCCAAAATATTGGGTTGGGAAATCAGACGAACACTGAGTTTCTGCTATTATTTTATCAATGTCTAAAATGGCACTTGCAGGGTCTGCCAACTTATCAGCAACACTATCACGCAACACGCCCATACCCGCAATCAATTCACGCATGTTATTAGCACCTGACCCGCTTGCCGCTTGATAAGTCATGGAAGAGACCCATTCAACCCAATCTCTTCTAAATAACTCGCCAATTGCCATAAGCATTAAAGAAACAGTACAGTTACCGCCGATAAAATCTTTTTTACCATCAGCAAGGGCTTTATCAATCACCTCACGGTTGGTTGGGTCTAAAATAATGGTACTATCTTCTGCCATACGTAAGCTACTTGCCGCATCTACCCAATAGCCATTCCAGCCACTGTCACGAAGTTTTCCATGAACGGCTTTTGTATAATCGCCACCTTGACAGGTAACAATAACCTCACAGTTAGCTAACGCATTGATATTATGGGCATCTTGCAATACACTAGGGGCAACACCTTCAAAAGTTGGAGCTTGACCACCCGCATTACTTGTTGAGAAGAAAATAGGTGTAATTCCATTAAAATCACCTTCTTCTTGCATACGTTGCATTAGCACTGAACCAACCATGCCACGCCAACCAACAAAACCAACGGTCAAATTACTCATTTATCAAACTCCATCATTTTATGATACCCTACAATTTCAATCGTAAATTAAATTTTGGCTTGAAACTATAACAGAAAATAAAAAATAATTCAGCAAAATTTACCTTATTCTACACAAAAAAAGTGATGAACGAGAATTTAGAACGGAATATCATCATCTGCTGGAGCATCTGTCATCACATTTTTTTGCTGATTGACTGTTGTCTGTTGTTGTACAGGCTGATTTCCCATAGGCGTTTGTTGTTGATAACCCTGATTAGTTTGTGGATTATTCACTGCTTGTTGTTGATAACCTTGATTATTCATTGATTGCTGTGGCTGATTAAAAGTATTTTGACCACCTTGATAACCGTAATCACCACCATTCATATTATTTGGCTTAGAATCAAGCATTTGCATATTATTGGCACGAATTTCTGTGGTATAACGGTCTTGACCATTTTGGTCTTGCCATTTGCGAGTACGCAAACTACCCTCAATGTAAACCTTACTGCCTTTGCGTAAATATTGTTGAGCAATTTCGGCTAAGCGATATTGAAAGACAATCCTATGCCATTCGGTGATTTCTCTTTTTTCACCTGTCACTTTATCATTCCACTGCTCACTTGTTGCCACAGAAATATTACAAATTGTTCCGCCATTGCTAAAAGTTTTGCTTTCTGGGTCGGCACCTAATGTACCAACGATAATTACTTTATTTACGCCTCGCATAATATTTTTCCTTTCAATTTAATACATTTATCTGTTTATCATAACATTAATTTATTCAACAATGATAGTTTTATGATGATTTTTTTAATTAAAACACTCGATTTAAACCATTTAAGGCTGCTACACGATAAGCCTCAGCCATAGTTGGGTAGTTAAAAGTGGTATTAATAAAATATTCTAAAGTAGAATCACATTCCATAACTGCTTGCCCAATATGGATAATCTCTGAAGCATGGTTACCATAACAATGAATGCCTAACAATTTATGGGTTTCACGGTGGAAAAGAATTTTTAACATACCTGTTTTTTCACCGATAATTTGAGCCCTTGCAAGGTGTTTAAAAAATGCTTGTCCGACTTCATAAGGCACCTTTTCTGCGGTTAATTCTTGCTCTGTTTTGCCAATACTAGAAATTTCAGGAATGGTATAAATGCCTGTTGGTACACTTGAAATATGTTTTGCATCTTTATCACCCACCATAAAGGCAGCGGCACAACGTCCTTGGTCATAGGCAGCTGAAGCAAGTGATGGCCAACCTATAACATCGCCTGCCGCATAGACGTGGTCAACTTCTGTTTTGTAAGTATCATCGACCTTGATTTGTCCACGATTATTTGCTTTTAAGCCAATCGCCTCCAAGTTCATGCCGTTGGTATTTCCTGAACGTCCATTACACCATAACAGAGCATCGGATTTAATCTTTTTACCACTTTTTAGATGTAAAATAACACAATCATCATGAGTTTCAAGACGCTCAATTTCTTCATTATTGCGTACTAATACGCCAAATTGACGGAAATCGTGAGATAAGGCATCGCCAATTTCATTATCTAAATAACTAAGTAATTGACCTTTATTATTAATTAAATCAACCTTATAGCCAAGCCCTGTAAAGATAGAGGCATATTCACAACCAATGACACCTGCACCATAGATGATGATTTTTTGTACGACATAATCCATTTGTAAGATTTTATCAGAATCAAAAACCCTAGGGTGAGTAAAATCAAGGATATCAGGACGATAAGGACGACTACCAACGGTAATAATTGCCTTATTAAAGGTAAGGGTTTCTATCGTATCATCGTCTGTCATTTCTATTTGTAGGGTGTGTTTATCAATAAAACTTGCCCAACCATGAATGACATCAATTTGGTTTCTATTATAAAAACGAGTATGGGTTCGCACTTGTTGACGAATCACGGTGCGAGCTTTATCAAGAATTTTATTTAGCGGAATTTGTTCATAATTGTGCTGACGTTTGCTAAATAAGGGGTCTCGTCTATGGTTAATAATATTATAAACCGATTGACGCAGTGTTTTACTTGGAATAGTACCGACGTGAGTACAGTTACCGCCTACTTGTTTACGAGGGTCAATTACGGCAACTTTTTTTCCCGCTTTTGCAAGTTTCATCGCGGCAGCCTCACCAGCAGGTCCTGCTCCTAAAACAATCGCATCATATTCGTAATCATGTTTATCCGCTTTCAGACGACGAGAATCACGAGTAATATTTGATTTAATATGAATACGTTCGCTACTTAATGGGCTGATTAAACTTGGGTGTTTAATATCATCAGCTAGTGATAAGGTAGTCGATTTTTTGACAGCTTCAGTTTTATCATCCACCTCTTTTTCTTTTACTTTGGTTGTTGCCTTTTTTGCTTTATTTGTCCGACTTGCTTTTTTTGCTGAGTTTGTCATAACATTCTCTCAAGATTGGTTATTTTCGTTGCAAAATTTCTTTTAATTGCCTTTATTTTGTTGGCAGTTTTTATGAATAAATGTTAATGCATAAAATTGCAAACAAAGTCATTATACATAAAGATTATTGCTCGCTAACTCTTTGCAAACCTGTCCAACATTGCCCGCCCCTTGAGTGATAAGCAAGTCATTCGCTTGCAAAACTCGTTGCATAACGGGAGCAAGATTATCTTTATCAACAATAGTCGGTTCAACTTCACCACGCAAACGAATGCTACGAGCAAGGGCTTTGGTATCTGCTCCGACAATCGCTTCTTCGCCTGCACTATATACATCCATCAATAACAGTACGTCGACTTTTGATAATACTTCGACAAATTCGTCAAAACAATCACGAGTACGGCTATAACGGTGCGGTTGGAATAACATCACTAAACGACGCTCAGGATAGCTTTGTCTACCTGCTTTAATGGTGGCATCAACTTCCACAGGGTGATGTCCATAATCATCAATTAATAAAATATCACCCTCATTTTTGGCTACACAAGCATTTTTTTCAAAACGTCTGCCCACCCCTTTAAACTTAACTAAGGCTCGCTTAATTGCCTCATCATCAACACCTTCATCAGTCGCCATAGTAATCGCACCTAAGGCATTTAAAATATTATGTTCACCTGGTATATTGAGAGTAAGGGGTAAAGGTTCACGCTCACGACGACGAACGACAAAGTGAGTTTTTGTGCCATCTACCACCACATCAGTGGCTTGCACGTCATTATGAGGTTCAAAACCAAAGGTCTGCACAGGACGAGAAATATCATCAATCATTGCATATAATTCTTTATCATCGCCACAGAGCACCGCCAAACCATAAAACGGCATATTATGCAAAAATTGAATATAGGCAGATTTTAATTTATCGAAACTATTTTCATAAGTTTCCATATGGTCTTCGTCAATATTAGTGACAATCGCAGACATCGGACGCAATGATAAAAACGAAGCATCAGATTCATCGGCTTCTGCCACTAAAAAACGACTTTCACCCAAGGAGGCATTTGTTCCTGAAGAGTTCAATTTACCACCAATCACATAAGTCGGGTCAAGCCCCGCCTCTGTCATCATATCGGTTAATAAACTTGTCGTAGTCGTTTTGCCATGAGCACCTGCAACCGCAATACCATGACGATACCGCATTAATTCGCCAAGCATATCGGCACGGCGAACCACAGGAATACGAGCAGATAACGCAGATTGAATTTCTGGATTGGATTTATCAATAGCAGAAGAAACCACGACAACATCGGCATTGGCAATATTTTTTGAATCGTGTCCGATAAATACTTGAATGTTTAATTCTTCTTGTAAACGCTTAGTCACTAGGCTTTCTTGGATATCTGAACCTGTGACATTATAGCCTTGATTTTTAATTACTTCTGCAATTCCGCACATACCCGAACCACCAATACCAACAAAGTGAATGGTATCAATACGACGCATTTCTGGAATTTCTATCAGACGTTTTGGTAAACTAACCGCTGGTGTATTTGGCATGATAATTCTCTTATTTTAATTAAATTAGAACGCCCACATTATAACAGATTTATCCGTTAATCTATATGAAAATTATATGGAAAAACTTGATTTATTCTTCCACTTCTTTAGCAGGTGAAATAAATTCACATATCACATCAGTCACTATTTGCGTTGCATCTGGATTAGCTTGAGCTTTGCCTTTTAGTGCCATCTCTAAACATGTGGCTCTATCTAAACGACTTAACTTATCTTTTAAACTTTCTGCAGTTAATTCTGATTGAGGTAATAAAATGGCCGCCCCAACTTCTGATAAATGTAGAGCATTGGCAGTTTGATGGTCATCAACCGCATGTGGTAAAGGCACAAAAATGGCAGGTAAACCAACATTTTGAATTTCCGAAACCGTTAATGCACCTGCACGACAAACAATCACATCTGCCCACGCAAATTCTTTTGCCATATTATCAATAAACGGCATGATGGTCACATCATGAATATTTCTATTCACTTGCACATAATTTTGTTCAGTGCTTGCAAAATTATTTTTTCCACATTGATGATGAACCCGTACAGGCTTGTCCATTAATTGCAATGCAAGTGGCACCGTATCATTCAACACCTTTGCCCCCAAGGAACCACCGACAACCAATAATCTTAAAGGATTATGATTATCAATTAATTTATTTGGGTCAAAACGCTTTACAGGCTCAGTAATTTGGGTGATTTTATTACGAACAGGATTGCCCACTGTGATTACATTCTCGCTATCTTCACCAAAAGTATCAGCAAAAGCCTGCATGACTTTATTAGAAATTTTTGCTAAATAGCGGTTACTCATGCCTGCAATAGCATTTTGTTCATGAATAAGTAAAGGCTTGCCCAATAATTTACTTGCTATGCCCCCTGGTGCCGTCACATAACCACCAAAGCCAACAACCACATCAATATGATTTTGTTGAATAATTTGCCGAGTTTGTAAAATTGCATTGAAAAGGGTCAAAGGTAATTTTAACAATCGACTAATCCCTTTTCCTCGCAATCCCATCATGTCAATGGCATGAAACTGATAACCTTTTGGTTTCACTAAATCATTTTCCATACCTGTTGGCGTACCTAGCCAATGGATACTTGCCCCTCGCTTTGCAAGCTCTTCTGCCACAGCCAAAGCCGGAAAAACGTGTCCGCCGGTTCCCGCAGCCATCATAAGAATATTTGGGGTGTTATTTTCTTCTGCGTTTGTCATAGAATTTGTCACTAAAAATTATTGGTTTACTATTAGCGTATTAGAATATCACAAATTTCATCAGATGGGGAAAAATCTGTTGGGGCTGATAATAATATTTCACGCACTTTTTCTGGCTTAAAGTTATCACAAGCTAATTCTAATTGTTGTAAAAGTGGTTGCAATTGGTCCCATGTTAGCATTTTTTCTTTACTAGTCATAATTCTTGCATGGCTTGTACTTGAAGCATTATCATCAATTAATAATTCTTCATATAACTTTTCGCCCGGTCGAAGCCCTGTCACTTGAATTTCAATATCACCTTCAGGATTTTTTTCATCTTTAATTTCTAAACCACTTAAATGTATCATTTGTTTTGCTAACTCGATAATTCTAACAGGTTCTCCCATATCAAGCAAAAATACATCGCCACCTTTTCCCATTGCCCCAGCTTGAATAACTAACTGTGATGCCTCGGGAATGGTCATAAAAAACCGAGTAATATCTTTATGGGTAACCGTTAAAGGTCCTCCTTCAGCAATTTGCTTTTCAAACAAAGGAATAACCGAGCCTGACGAACCCAACACATTGCCAAACCGCACCATACAAAAACGAGTATTATGGTCATCTTTCTCCGCAAGAGCTTGCAAAACCAGCTCCGCCATACGTTTGCTCGTCCCCATAGTATTGGTCGGACGAACCGCTTTATCGGTAGAAATCAAGACAAAAGTGGCGACATTAGCTCGGATAGAGGCTTTTGCACAATGAAGCGTACCAAAAACGTTATTACGAACACCCTCAATAGTATTATATTCCACCAAAGGAACATGTTTATAAGCGGCCGCATGGTACAAGGTTTCTACTTTTAATTTTGTCATCAACTCAAATAATAGACTCTCATCTTGCACTGAACCTAATGTGGGTACAATTGTAACAGATAGCTTATTTTTTTTCACATATTCCGATAACTCTTTATCAATACTATATAAAGAAAATTCCGATAACTCGAATAAGATTAATTGTTTAGGCGACTGTTGAATAATTTGCCGACATAATTCTGAACCGATCGAACCACCTGCCCCTGTCACCATAACAATTTTATCTTGAATGTCTTGGGTCATCAATTCAGTGACAGGCTCAACTGTATCACGCCCCAATAAATCCATAACGGACACTTTTTTTAATGAGCTAATATTGACCTTACCCTCAACAATATCCTGTAAACCTGGTATGGTTAACACCTCACAAGGCAAAGGTTCTAGTTGCTGTAATATTTGTTTACGAACTTTTTTATTTACGCTTGGCATGGCAAGCAAAATCGATTTTACTTGATTTCTATTAATCAGTTTAGCAAGTTTTTTTGGTGAATAAACAGGTTTATCATGAATAAGAGTCCCTTGCAAATTCACATCATCATCAACAAAACCCACAGTATAATAAGAACTGGTCTGTTGTATAGAAGTCAATAACTGTCGCCCTGATTCCCCCGCCCCGTAAATAATGACAGGGTGATTAATATTACGGCTATGAGATTGTAATAAACCCTTAATAGTAAAACGAGACCCCACCATCAATACTAAAACCAATAAAAAATACATCAGAGAGACACTGCGAGGCAATGATAAATGCAAATAAAATGCTGTTACCAACATAACCGCAAATGAAATCACACAGCCAATAAATAAAGTTTGTAATGTTTTTTCGCCTGCATACCTCATAACCGCACGATATAAACCTAATTTAGCAAATGCCATTAAACTAATTACAATGGTAATGAATAAAATTTGCCAATTATTAATATCGCTTAATTCTTGCTGAATAGGCAAACGCACGGCTATTGCAAGCCAAAACGCCACGAAAATTAAAATAATATCGTGTAATAAAAAAATGAGTTTTTTTAGCCCGCGTGGAGCTTGCAGGAGTTGGGTTAGCATGGTTTATTTATCTTCAACTTAAAGAAGTTTTAAGTCTATCATAAATCTTTTCTAAAATTTGTTCTTTTTCGTATAATCTATTTAAAATTGCAACACTAATCGATGGTTCATCTTCATAATCATGAGCAAGGATATTTCTAATCTCTCTTAACTCTTGCCAGTCATTCGCCAGTAATAATTCTGCTTTTTCTAAGCGATTTAATACATCTATAAAAGTAAAGCGTTGTATATCTTCTTCATATAAAGAAAATACTATTTTAATCAGCTTATTACCAACGGTATCTTGTAGTTTAGAAAAACGATAAATAAATTGGTCAATATCTTGAATTTCTTCTGCCGATAACCCTTTATATTTTGCTTCTGTTAATGGAAAGATAACCGCCAATTCTTTTTTTGCATATAATAATCGGGCTAAATGCTTTTCACATTCATTAATTACTTTTTGTTGTTTGATTTGCTCAATATTCAATTTAACCCCCTTTGTTAATGCCTCTTGCTCAATTAGCCTACTTTTATCAGTCGAGATAACTATATCAATTTTTTGCTCACCTATATCTTTTTTGATAGCTTGCATAAGTTGTATTTTTTTATTTAAAATATCATTATCCGATGTATCTATAAATAAATCAATATCGCCACCTTTTTGACTGTCATCAACTCGACT
>PDWI01006866.1_pt1 | contig 14118 bp, 18 predicted proteins | sample 1430891 | NCBI WGS metagenome assembly PDWI01 (sample SAMN01162508, study PRJNA174530) | Oral metagenome, whole genome shotgun sequencing project. | biome: Marine environment; feature: Marine mammal; material: Swab sample of the gingival sulcus; isolation source: swab sample of gingival sulcus...
TAATAGCATCAATTAATTGTTTTTTTGTAGCTTTCATTTTTTTATCTTTTAATTTAAAATAGTTCCGGTGCAAGACTCGAACTTGCAAGTGTGCCACTCGGGAAAAATCACTATATTTGCATTCTTTAATATTTATGTCTAATTTTAATATAGTAATTATGTATAAACCAATAATTTATAGATGTGAGCGTTTCTTTTCGCAAGAAGATGCTGATTATTTTGCTCTTCAATTATGGCATTTTTCTAATTTGTTCGCAGATTTTAGTTTTACAATAAACGGCAAGGAGTTTTTTGGACTCTCAGAACGTCCATCGGCTCATGATGTTTATCCTAATGAAAAACAACTGAACTTCTTTACATTAGAATTTAGTGATTCAAATGAAGATTATTTTGAAACAAATATTATGATATTGAATTATTCTTTAAGGACATTTCTTCACGTTCCTTTTGTTTTTCGGCGCATATCTTAGCCCTCCTTCTCATAGTTTGTAATTCGCTGTAACTTTTTTTATCATTATCACAAAGGCAGATACCGTATCCCGAACAACGAGTTCTTAGAAGCTGGTTATTTAAGTGTATAGTTCCCCCCATGTCTTTAACGTCCGCAAGTATGTCGTTGAAAAAATTTGGAGCTTTGCGAACTGCCTCAGTGTGTATTTTATCAATATCGTTAAGTGATTCCACATTAACTTTTCCTACAATTATATCTAAGTTGTGGGGAGCTGTTTTTTCATTGTCTTCCGTTAGCTCAATCGAAATTCTAATACTTACTTTTTTCATAATTGTTTGTTTTTTAAGTTCTTAATTTTTAACTCTTAATTCTTAATTTTAAAATAGTTCCCGTCCGAGACTCGAACTCGGATGTATGCCTTTCGGGAAAAAATCACTATATTTGCATTTTCCTATTTTTTAACCTTTTAAATATTAGTGATTATGAATGTATATGACTTTGATAAATGGCTACAAGAAAATTTCAAATTCTATTGTTTTGAAAATGATTTCTTCTCAAAAACTTTAAACATCATCATTGATGAATTAAGTCGCACCTATGTTGAAAAAGAACCTTTTTTTACTTATTATGAGGCTTGTCTTTTTGAGACAATTCTTCCGATTTATCGAAAACGCTTACAGACTCTATTAGAGCAGATTCGACAGCCGAACGCAAATCTTCAATTGCAGATTTTTGGAATTGATTTAAACTCTTATTATCATCACAAGGAGTACTTACAACAACAAATTGACCGATTAAAGATTTGATATTAATAGTTTTTTGAGCTTCTTGCTTGGATTCCGTTGTTCCTTTTGTTTCAGCATCCAGTGGAAAACTCCTTATAAGTATTTCATGCAAGTTAGATAAGTCCTCGCTAAGTTCCTCGCCTGCTTCTATTAAATCCAATAATGCGTTATCTAATTTATCCTTTGCGGACGTACTGCTAAGAGTTAAATAAAAATTATTATCCGATAACTTATTAAAACCCTTTATTCCTTTTTTCTGTAAAAGCTCTACATCTTCTTTTTTTAGATATGCCGTTAATTCTTCTACTACTATCATAATTGTTTGTTTTATTATTATTAAATATTTTGTTCTAAAAGTCTGTTCTTTTTTACAAAATGCTCTAAGGCTTATTTTATCTCTAAACCCTTGCCTCTCTGAGGGTTACGTTGCCCCGTTGCAATAGATATAACATAACCATAAGAGGTGTGATATAGCTCGGCAATGTCCTTGTAGGGCATTTTTCTATAATATTTTTCTTTTAATTCATCTCGTAAATTCATAATTAAAAATTTATGTTTAGTTTTGTGAATGATTACGATGCAAAAATACAAACATATTTGAAATATACAAACTAAAAATGAAGAAAAATACAAATATATTTGAAAAAATAACACAAATATCTAACTATTACGGCTTTACTTCAATAAATAGTTTTGCACTTAATGGTCTTGGTTACAAGTCATCTGAGAAAATAAACCGTTTGCGGAATCCAGCTAAAAAGCCATCTTTTGATATAATAAAAGATATTTCAAATAAGTTTGTAGACGTGGATTTAAATTGGTTAGTAGGTGAAGATACTACTACATTCGTCGAGACTTTAAAACGAAATGTGCAAAAAAAGCGACCTTTTGAAAGGGTCGCAAAAAGGGTCGCCGAAAGTGTTCAAAACGAAACATACAAAAAAAGCGACCCTTTTAAGGAGGACATCGTTAGCGAGCTGGCGGCACCATACGGCATATCACGAAATAATAATAATTATGTAATAACACTCTTGGAGGAAAACAAAAACCTTGTAGAGGAAAAAAATGCGTACTTAGAAAAAGAGAACAAACGGCTAACCGGCAAAGTAGCCAAACTAAGTGAGGCAAACGCCAAATTAACAAAAGAAAACAAGCATTTAAGCCTTCAAATCGCTAATTTACAGGCACAAAACAAAGAGCGGTTAAGCAATCAGCAACCACTAAAAAAAGAGGTTTCTACATAAAAAAAAGGCTTATAAAATTTACAAATGGGGCAATGTTTGGTTTATCTACTATCATTTTTTTAAGTAACAAAAAATTAACAATAAATTAATATTTTCGCTTAAAAATTAACATTGCAAGCCATTTAATATTAATCAAAATTAACATTCAGGGTATCAAAATTAACATAAAATTAACAATAAGAAAAAGCCGTTTTTTTGTTTTTTATAGGTTAATGTGTTGTAAATTAGTTGTTTATGTTATTATTTACTTTTGGTTTTGTGGGTTATAATATTTGCAGGATTTTGTGGATGAGAAATAATTTTAGAAAAATTAATTTATGTATGTAAGCGGAATAAAGACATGGGCGGAAGACGACCGTCCGCGTGAGAAATTGATACAAAAAGGCACGGCTTCGTTGTCTGATGCTGAGTTGATAGCCATAATTATAGGGTCGGGGTCGGGCAGTTTGTCGGCGGTTGATTTGGCGAAGCAGATTTTGGCATCGGCGAATAACAATTTGAATGAGCTTGGGCGATTTAGCGTGAATGACTTGCAAAAACATAAGGGCATCGGCGAGGCAAAATCGGTGAGTATTGTGGCGGCTTTGGAGATAGGTCGTCGGCGAAAGATGTCGGGAGTTTTGTCGCGGAATGTGATAAAATCGTCGCGAGATACTTATGAGTTGTTTGGCAGTATGCTGGGTGATTTGCGACATGAGGAATTTCATGTGGCGTATCTTGATAAGCGGAGTAATATTTTGCGTCGCGAGTGCATTTCGGTTGGCGGAATTGAGGCTACCATGGTGGACATTCGCAAGATAATGCGTATTGCTTTGGAGGTTAATGCCACGAGTTTTGTTGCGTGTCATAATCACCCTGCGGGAAGTCTGAACCCCAGCGGTGCGGATATTGAACTCACAGGCAGATTGAAGGAGGCAGGCAGGATTATGCGGGTCTCATTCACAGATCATGTGATAGTAAGCTCTGCCGGTTTTTACAGTTTTGCCGATGAGGGGATTTTGTGATGAGGTGTGTGTGGGGGAATTAAGCAAGAACACTATCATAATCAACGACTTGATTTTTGTCTGAGGTAGAGTTTTGGGCAGGAATAAATAGCCCTTCTGAAATTTCAAGAACCTTTTTGGGTAAATCAACAACATTGTTGTTACTGATAAAGGTAATTTCTTCGTATGGAAATTTATCTATAAAATCCATAATGAAGGCAGTTTCATAATCCATGTAGCTTTGATTTTCCAAAAAATCTTTCTCAGGTTCTGTTTTTATGTAGTTTGTTTTTAAATCTTGGTCGGCAAAATATGTAAATTTCAACTTAGGAAATTTTTGCGATGTTTCTTTAAGTTTTTCGATTATATAGTCTTGTGATTTCATATTGTAAATTCATTTATTAATATTTCAGATATGTTAGCTGATAGGTATATGCCCATTTTTGCTTTTGAATTTGAGATTAGTTTGTTTTTGTAATCTGCTGTTACTCTTAGGTTTTTAAGTTGCCCAAAGAAATTATTAAAGTCTCTTACTACGTGATTATTTCGTAAAAACAAAGCTCTTGTGATTTCGTTTTTCAGCCAATTATGAAATCCTTTGTTTTGTATTGATCCTTGTTTTGATTCAGTTGTAATTTCTTGTTGTGTTTTTCCAAAATCGCTTATTAAGATATGTAGCATTAACTGTATGTTGCTGTAATACGCACTATGAATGCATGATGAGTACTTTTTATTTGCATATAGAAGTGTTGCACTTGTTTTATTCTCAATGTATTTTGTTTTAAAGTTACTCATTTTCCCAATGATTAAATTTTATTAAAAATCAAATCTAAGCCGTTTTTTGTGTAGGTTTCCAGTTTGCGGTCGGAGCTGATTAATGGTATTCTCTCGCAAATTGCTTGTGATACTATTACTCTGTCGTTGGGGTCGTTATGGTCTTTGTTAAGTTCTAAGTTTGAGTAAACTTGTAAATGTTCCTTTCGCAGGTACTTAATTTCTATCTCAAATGATTTCAAGAAGTCAAAAACATTTTGATTAAATTTTTTTTGTAATGCAACTCTTCCTTTTTGTATTAAATGTATTAACTCAAATATGCTTACAACGCTTACATAAAAGGAATTAGAATAATCATTCAAAATGTATTTTACATTTCTGTCAAGTTTATAATCACTTTCGGATATAAAAAGTAATATATTAGTATCTAATAAGTATCGCATATTTTTTATTTTAATACAGCTTCTAAATCATTGATAATAAAAAAACCTTGATATTTTTTCATATCTTCTAATCTTGACCTGCCTTGCCTTTTTAATTCCAATCGTCGTTGTAAGTCTTCTTCTTCTATTTGTTCTTCCGTTGCTAATTTCATGCCCATTTCGTGGGCGATTTTTTGTAGTAGCTCAAATTTTTCTGCATCGTAGTTTTCTATTATTACATTCATCTTGTTTGTATTTTAGTTGTTATTTATTATCTACCTAACATCCGAGGCGTTTTGTTTATTGCTTGTAGACACCTTATATTGTTTACTATATTTCAGATATAATACAAATATAACGCTAATTTATGAGAATAAAAAAACGATATTAAAAAGCAAACGGCAACTTTTTAAAACTCTATGCCTAAACCGATGTTCCATTGGCGGGAGTAGCCTATTGTGCCTTTGTCGAAAATTGTGTTGCTTGTGGTGGTGGGGTATCTTATCTCGGTGTTTGTGAGGTTTTGGACGTATAGGTTTAGGAATATCCCCTTGTTGAAAAGGTTGTTAAATCGCAGGTTGGCATTTACTATGGCTTGCGGAGGCGTTTGCTCGCCTATTCGGTGTCCGTCTTTTATTAGCTCTATCGGAGTTCTGGTGTCGTTTTGGTCTTTTTGCTTGTCGGGAGTCCAGTAGGTTTGCATCTTATCTACAAATGTTGCCGATAGGGCTATGGTGTGCTGTTTGTAAAAATTGTATGATGCCCTCAGATAGCTCAAAAATTTCGGACTGTATTCATATTCAATATCTTCGTAACCTTCTTGCAGATTTTTGGTGTGTTGTACGGTTACATACAGGCTCGTATTCAGCTTGTTGGTAGGGTTGTACATTATGCCCATGTCCATGCCTAAGGTTCTGACTTGCCCAGAGTTTGTGTTGTAAAGTTGCATCACGCCGTCTTCCAAAGCGTTGGTTCTCGATATTAGGTTTTTGGCATGGTTCACAAACAAACTTGCGTTTAGCCGTAAGGATTGCAAGGGGGTGCTGACGTAGTTTATTTCAAAGGAGTGCATGTCGGCGGTTTTGAGACTTGGACGTTGCGGATGTCGCACCAAGTCGATGTTTTCGCCCAGTGAAGGTTCTTTTATTCCCTTGTCGTACATTATTTTAAGGAATTGATTTGGCGAACATGTATACATTATTGCCACTTGCGGAATTAATGTGATTTTTCTTGTTTCATAAGTACCGCTCAGTTGCTTGATGTTTTGCTTGGGGTAGACTTGTGCTATGTTGTATGCGATGTCGTAGCTTGGGGTGTATTCCGTTCTTATTCCGGTAAGTACGGTAAGTTTTTCGGTTATGTTGTATTGCCCGTAAGTTGATACGGCTATGTTTTTCTTATTTTTAAAAAGAGGCAGACCTAATGTTAAGTTTGTTAGATATGGCGATATGCTCGGAATGTCTACCGTTGCACTTGCCACGTATATATGCCGATAGTATACATTGGTTGATATAAATGCTTTCTTGAACTCTTTTATGTGATTGACTTTTATATCGGTGGCGGCGGTGGCGGCATCGTTGAATGAGTAGGTGGCTAACTGCGTATCGTAAAATTTATAATCTAATCTGTTTCTGAAATTATAGTGTCCCAGCTCTACTTTTATGATGTTGTTTTTGTTTAAATTCTTTTTGTATCCAAATAAAATATTGTTTGAATTTATTTGAGCTAAATGCCCTGTTTCAATGCCGGGCATAAGGTCTATAACGCCCTTTGAGGTGTAGGTTGTTGTGGTTCGCAGGTAGAAATCTTTGAAGTTTAAAGATGAGCCGAAGTATGCCCGATTATAACGTAACTGCCCATATGTATCAGCATCTTCCGGCAGGTCTAAGGTCTCTAAAAGTGATAGGTCAGACATCATATCTTTGTATTTTGCAACTATGCCTTTGTATAGATGTAGCCCTGCGGTTATGTTGATGCTTGTGTTTTTGGAAAATTCCGAAACCTTGATACTTGCCTTGTAATTCTCATTCGTTCCCACTTTTATCGAGGCATGTTTTTGTTTCGATTTTTTATTGGTAATGATATTGATAGACCCTAATAATGAGTTACTTCCATACAACATCGACATCGGACCTCGTATGATTTCAATCTTATCTATAGCTTCCACAGGCACGTTTATTTTCGACAGCGGAAATGAATTATACCAATCCTCTTTTTGGATAACACCGTTTACAAGCACCACCAAATTGCCGAACGCACCTGCCGTAAAAAATCCCCTTACCCCAAAATTATCCGAGCCAAACCACAGATAATCATTTATGATATACATCCCGGGAATGTTCTGAAAAATCTCTTCCAAATTTTGCCAGCCGTTTATTTTTATGTCGTTTTGGGTGATGATAAATATTTGAGCCGGCACTTTTGACATTGTCTTTTGTTGCTCATTATCATATGATTCTATTTCGATATTAGTAAGCTCTTCAAGACTTAGATTTGGCAGGTTTTTGGGTACGCTGTCATGCTTGGTAAGCCTTTCCAGAGTCGAATTGGGTAACTTTTTTGGCACACTGTCATTTTGAGCTTTTGCGTACGAATGTACAATCAGCAACGTTATCAGACTAATAGAGGTAATAGTTGTTTTCATATCTTAGAGTATTATATCCAAAATCATAACCCAAATTAAAAAGAGCTTGTAAGTTGAGTTTTATTTCAAATCAAGTTAAACTTAGCAAATATAATTTTTTATATTCAAACAATAAAAAATTTTTCCGGATGTTTTATTGTAAGGAGGTTTAAAACAATTTAAAAAATCACTTATTTATGAAGAAAATATATTTTTTGGCAATATTCGTTTTTTTGTACACCGGGCTGACTTCTTGCAACAGCTCCAACGACGAGGCTAATAACAATTCAAAAGCAAAACAAGAGTCGGTTGATTCGGCGATAAAAAAGAGCTTGTATCAACGCATCATGGAGATAGGTGGCGACAAATTGCCTCTTGGAGACAAAGCAAAATGGATAAATTTAAAAGGTATGATAACTTCGTTGGATTCGATGGTAAGCCATAATTCCGATGCGAAAATTAAACGTCGCAACTGCAATAAGATATTCAAACAATACGGCTATAAGAAGTATCGCGATGGATATTCGGCAGTGGAACATTGCAGCGAAAAAGTGAATTTTATTTTGAATATCGGTTTAAAAGTTGCCTCATTGGAGACGGTGGAAGTTATAAAAAGTTCCAACGAACTTGCTGAGGCTAAGCGAAATATAATCAATGAATTGAAAAATGCAGGCTACAGCCAAATGGACGTTAAATTTTTAGATAAATACGAAAACGTCTTTGGCAAATCGGTTGAGTTGCTTGTGAAATTGCCCTTGCCCTTAATGGCAAATTAATTCTTTATAATCTTAAATTCCACACGCCTGTTTTTTGCTCTACCTTCGGCAGAGTTGTTGTCGGCTACGGGATTTTTTGAGCCGTAACCCTTTGTGATTATCGCATTTTTGGGAAATCCTTTTTGAACTATGTAATCGGCAACGGCTTTTGCACGTCTTAGCGAAAGTTCCAAATTATAATTCTCCGAACCCTTGTTGTCGGAATGCCCCGAAATTTCTATTTGCACGTCTTTATGCTTGTTGAGGAAATCCGCAAGCCGATTTAATTCCGAGTAAGATTCTTTTTTCAGATTATGCTTGTCGTATTCAAAAAAGATATTTTCCAGCGGTATGGCTTTTTCGCCCGAAAGGATATTTTGTATTGAAGTGAGAATAAAGTTTTTCTCAAACTTCTGATTTTTAGCAACTTGGGTAAGGTCTATATTTCCCGACACGGGATAATAGCCGTCAGTTTCTATGTAGAAACCGTAATTTTTGCCGTTGGGCAGAGTTATTATATAGTGTCCGTTTTTTGGGTCGCTGTTGGCGTATCCCGTTTTTTGCAAACTTTGCAGGTTCTCCCAAATTATTTTGCTTTGCGGAAATTTATCGTCCGCAGTTGTTATTGTGCCGTATATTATGGTTGTTGATTCCGGGCGAAACTCCTCGGGCAGTTCGGTTTGATATATGTTAAATACGTTTTTCTCCAATCGAGAGAAATACGCCTTTGTGCCGTCTTCCGAGATTTTATAGCCCCACTCGTCGTTGGGCGTGTTGATTGCTTTGCCCAAGTTGATGGGCTTGCTCCACTGCGTCCAAGAAGAGCCGTTCAGCCTTTTGGCAACGAACACATCTTTTTGCCCCAAGCCGACATGTCCGTCGGAACTGAAATACAGGGTCTTCATATCGCTGTGCAGAAACGGACTTCTTTCGGCATAAGGCGTGTTTATGCTTGCCCCCAGATTGATGGGCATTTGCCATTGTCCGGCTTTTTTTATTGATACATATATGTCGCTGTTGCCCGCATTTCCGCCGTGATATTTTGTTCCAAAAGGTACGTGAGTGTGTATGTTATCCCTTCTGTCAGAGATAAATAGCAGAGCATTGCCGTCGGCAGTCAGCATGGCATCGGCTTCCCAAGAATAGGGCGTGCTTATTTGCGGAAACTTCTTTTTTTTGCTCCAACCGTCGGGCGTTTTCTTCGAGATGTATATATTGCCTTCGGAAAAAATCAGCATTTGCGTGCCGTCGTTGGTTATGAATAATGGGGCTTCGTTGAGGTGGGGCGTGTTGAGTTCGCTGATGGGAGTTGCCTCTTGCCATAGCCCGTTGTCGTCTTTTTGCGAGTAGAATATGTCCTCTTTGTCGGGCATTAGATTGTCTTTGCGGTCGCGTCCGCAGAACACGATTTGCCTGTCGTCGCCTGTTATCGAGGCGGAATATTCCCAGCCGTCGGTATTTATTTTGCCGGGGATTGGGGTGGGGGTGTTGTCCGACTCTGCTTTGGCTTTTATGATTTTGCAAAGTTGGTCAATTTGCTTGCTGTTTTTGCTGAAATAAGGTTTATATTTTTCGATTGAGTCGCATGCGTTTTGGTAGTTTTTGTTTTTCAAATCCTGCTGTATCAGAAGTTGCAAAGTTACGAATGCAATATCCTTCGGAGCGGCACTTTTTATAAAACTCGTGTATGCCCGTTGAAGTTCCGGATTGTATTGCCGACTGACACCTATATTGATAGCCCATTGAGCAATTTCCTTGTGCTTTTGATGCTCTTTATTATAGAACGGATATTTGGGATATTGATACTCAAATTCTTTTATTGCTAACAACTCGCCTGTTTGTATAGTGTTGTTATACAGTGCTTTCCAAAGGTCGTTGCATTTTTTTTGAGCCATATCTTTTTGCTTTGCCTTGGGGTATCTTTGGGCAAAAAATTGAAAATCTCTAAAATCTCTGCTGTTCTTAATTTTGCTGAAAGCCAAGCTGTCTCGATACTGAGTTACTTGATTTATTATCGAGCTGTTGTTATAAGTTCTGATGTATTTGTTTAGTAATTCAACATTTTGATTATCAGTGAGTTTGTCGTATTCTGTTTTTGCAATATTATCTTGAAGTTGGTTTATTGTTTCGGCGTTTATGTTGTAGCTTTTGGCAAGATTATTTTTGTTATTTGCCTTTTTGAAATACTTATTTGCATACTTCGTATATCTGTATGCCTTTGCAGGATTATACTTTTTGCAGTTCGGATTTGAGTAAATCATCGCACTTGCATAGAAGAAAACAGTGGGCTGTTTCTTTTTTATTTTTTGCAATTTTTTCTGAGCCGAATTAAAGTTTTGTTTGTCTATATCTTTAAAAATATCACTGTTCTTTTGAGCGTGTATTGTGTTGATATTCAGCAGGTTAAGTATCAGAAATGTAGATATAATAAGTTTGGTTATGTATTGTTTTTTTATGAGCATTTTTAGGTTTGGGTTATTGCAAATTCAAATCCTCGGGGTGTATTATTTTCTTAATAATGGCGTAAGCCGTCATACCCGATGCAGTTCTGATGTCAGTCTTTTTGGTGATGTTTTTTCGGTGCGATATAACCGTGTGTATGCTTATAAAAAGTTTGTCGGCAATTTCTTTATTGGTAAAGCCAAGAGCCACGAGTTTTATTACATCTTTCTCTCTTTCAGTTAGTTCAGATTTTAGTCGTTTATTTTTTGGCAGTTTATTTATAAGGTCTGAAATTTGCTGTATTATATTTTCCTTTTTTTCGGTTATGGCAATAACTGCATCAAAGAACGGAAGGTCTTTTTTTTCGTTGCAAGATTTTTTAATTAGTATGTGTTTCGAGTCGGAGTTTTCCTTCAATAAATCCAGCAAATCGGATGAAATATCATCGAGCATGCTTTCGTAGATTATCACAAAGTCGGGTTGCATTTTTGATATTGTGCTTTGAATGGCTTGCTTTTCGTAAACCGATGCAAGGATTTCGGTGCCGGGAAAACGTCCTATAATTTTTTCTAATCCTGAGTTTATTATGTATGAGTTGCTAAGTATTAGGAATGAGATATTTGTCATATCGTTTTATTAAAGTTTTTTAAATTTCAAAATTCTCTAAAATCCAAGACATCATTTTTTTACGTTTAGTCTTAATGCCAAATTTTCCATTTCCTTAACTTTGGGTACAAGAATAGTTTCTTCGATTTTGGCGTGGTCTTTTAAATCATTTTCTAAATTAAAAATTTCAATAAGCACAATGTTTGCAATTTCTTGATTGGTGGGCGAGGGCAAAAATTTCAGCATCAGATTTTTTAAATCCAACAAAGCCGAGTTTATGTCGCCGTGATTAGCTTTGTATTTGCGTATGTGGTGGTTTAATACCTTGTCTTTCAGCGTTTCCGAGATGTAGCCTGCGGTTATTGCCTCGTGCAATTCATAGATATAAGGGAAAATTTCTTTTTCCTCATAGCCGGTATGTTCAAATACTTCTTTGGTGTATTCTGCGAAAAAGTTTTTTATGATGCTTTTGTTGTTCAAATCATCGGTATTTTCCCATGATAATTGCGACAAAAGGTTCTCAATATAAGGTATTTTTACGTTGCGATAGTAGTTGTGTGATTTTAGCAGATAGTTTATAACGTCGTTGTGTGATATTTGCGAAAAATCTATATTGCTCTCATAATCAGGGTCGTGGAAGGAGCTTAGGACTTCTAAAAATAGTTGTGAATTTATGTTGTATTGCTTGCAAATTTGTTCGATATCGGCTTCGCCAAATCCGAATTTTATTCCAAAGCGCGATATTACCGTGATTAAATTATAGTCGGCAAGTATTACGTCGGCTAATTTGCTACCTTTTCCAAAACGAATTATTTTTTTCATAAATTTACTTTTTTATACAAATTTTTTACTTAAAATGTTTAGTTTGTAATTTGTAATATGTTTAAGTTTGGCAAGTAAGCAGTGTGGTATATTTTTAGTGGAAATTTTGATGGACCTTTGGTTACCATGCCGTCTATCAATAAGGAAAACTCTGAGCCACAGCCGATTGAGTCGATTGCAAAGTGTCCTGTTTCGTCGGTAACGATTACGCCTTTTTCGGGGTCGTGCGGACAGGCTCGTTCTACTGCCAAAAATTCACTGCTTGATTTTCTATATACAATGATGCCACTCACTCCACCTGTTATACGCACGTGATTACCAGTGGTTTGCAGTGGGTAGAAGTCGGGGTTGTTTAGGTTTAATTCAATGTCAACGAAGACTTCGGGTATTCTGTCGTGTACTTCTCTGCAACCGTAATAGTTTAATGCAATGAAAAATAAGATTGAAATATAAAAAAAATGGGTCGAGTTTTGCATTGTAATAAAAATAATTGCTAATTTGAACAAAAGTAATGTTTTTAAAACAAAATAAAATAATTTTATTGTTATTAATTCTTTTCCCTCAAATTGTTTTGGGGCAAGATAGTATTCCGAATGAGAGATCTGTGGCGGGTGATAGTATTGAAAATAAGCCTGTTAAAGAAACGGTGTCGTCGGAGGATTTGCCACGCTTTAATAAGAGTAATTGGAAAAGTTTTGAGAATGAGGAGGAGCGAATTGAGTTTTACAAGAAGTGGGTTTCTGCCGACTCGGCTAAGATTGAGGAGAAAATGCGATTGAAGCCTAAGAAGCGGATTATGTTGTCGAAGGTGTATAAGAATTTGAATTTTTTTGAGAAGTTTAAATATCGTCTTGCGTATACCAAGGTGCAACGAAAACGCCGGAAGCATTTTAAATCGCAGAAGCGGAAGTTTAAGAAAACAATATCGTGGAGCAAGCCGGGGGTGGGCGATAAGGTGCTGAAAAACTCTGATAGAGAGGCGAAAATAAAGTATTATAAGGCTCAAAATGTTTGGTTGTCTCGCAAGGAGGAGTATCGCAAGATGAAGATAAAGGAGCGTTTTGCGAGGAAGGAAATTCGCTTGGAAAAGAGGTATGCGTTGACGGTTGAGGAGAAGACTATGATTAATAAAAGCCTGGTAATGAGGATGAAACCTGAGGAGCGAGCGATTGTGGCAAGGGGGCGAAAAAAGCAGGTTACATATACTCGGAAATTAAACAAACTACGAAAACGCAGGCATTTAAAGTATCAGGATAAGCCCACTGAGCGAAAATTGAAGAGGCAGAAAAAGCAATTGTCTCGCAAGAAACAAAGGCATGCTCGGAAACAGTTGAAGAAACGCCCGCAAGCTAAGAAGCAAAGTTTATTTGGCAGGTTGTTTAGGAAGTAGGGGGGGGGATGATTTGATTTTTTTATGGAATGAGAGAAAAGAGGTAGTTATAGTTTTGTTATCATTGTAATGCTAATATTTCATTAAGTTTGCTTTTATTAATAAATTCTTTATCTATATATCTGTAAGTTTGAGGTGGTGTAAAGCCCGGTATCATATTTTTTAAATTATTTAATTTAACAGAATTTTCAAATAAATTTGTTACGTCTGTTAATTGAATGCCATAGGCTTTATCATTTGTTTTGTAATATTCTTGAAATTCTTGTTTGGTTACTCCTGTTTGTTTCCCTACATTTTTCCATAAAATATGAGGTTTTTCTTTAATAATATTTTCTATTTTGCAAATACCCCAAAGTTCTCGTATTGGTGATGTTACATAAATTAATAAGTAACTACCCTTTTTAGCTTTTGTAGGAGCAGATTTTCTTAGTTCAATCGTTTTCTCCCCTTTGAAAATTTTTTTTGCGTATTTGGGTTTTATTGAAATAAGCAATAATTTATTATCTATACTGTCTGGTTTCATATTTTCATTCCTAACTTATATAATGCAATATATGTTTCTTTTTTTATTTTAATGGCAGATGTTGGATTAAAATTTACATTTTCGTATTCTAAAAATATTTTTTTTATTTTTCTTAGATTAATAGGCTCTTTTAATATTTCTGTATCAGAAAAAACAAAAGCCATTATTTCTTCTTTTTTTCCTGCCGTTTTTTTTATATCTTCCCACCTGTAAACTCCAAGTTTTTGAAATTGTTTATATAATTTTTTAGGTGTATCTATAAAAATTTCGTCAATGTATGATGTTGCTTTTATTTTTC
>PDWI01006867.1_pt1 | contig 14112 bp, 12 predicted proteins | sample 1430891 | NCBI WGS metagenome assembly PDWI01 (sample SAMN01162508, study PRJNA174530) | Oral metagenome, whole genome shotgun sequencing project. | biome: Marine environment; feature: Marine mammal; material: Swab sample of the gingival sulcus; isolation source: swab sample of gingival sulcus...
CGCGGTGCTCAAAATGCTCATTTACTACGTGTAAACTCCGCTTTTTGCGCGCCGTGCGCCTTGAAATTAAGCCGCTCGGCAGGTTCTGCAAAGCCTTCTCATAAACTTAAACTCATTAAAACAAGAGATTTACTTCATGAATAATAATTTAAAACCAACATTGTGGGCGGTGTTTTTTGCCTTGCTGATGATGATTTGGATGAAGTGGGAATACCGCAATGCTCAGCCTGAGCAACCCGCGCAAAAACATCAACCCGTTGCCACGCAATCCACAGCGACAACCAGTATGTTGCCTGAGGCGAGCAAACCTGAGGCGAGCAAAAAAGCTTCGCAGTCGGGTGGTTTAGTTCACGTTAAAACGGATGTGCTCGACTTAACCATTGATACCGTCGGTGGAACGATTGTAGAGGGCAAGTTGCTTAACTATAAAGCTTCTATTGATGATGCAACGCCCATCAAATTGTTTGATTCTACACCGGGAGCAGTGTATCAATACCGCAACGGTGTTTTTTCGCGTGAGCGAAAAACCAACGCCACTCATACCGCGGCTTTTGCGGTTGAAAAAAAGGATTATGTGTTGTCAGGGGAGAGTCTCTCCGTGCCTTTGACGTGGGAGTCTGAAGGCATTAAAGTGACGAAAGTCTATACCTTTTACCGCGGACGCTACGACTTTAGTGTGTCACACCGCGTTGACAACCACAGTGCTAGCGTCTGGAATGGTCAGCAGTTTCAGCAGATTGCCAGAGATAGAGTCGAAGTTGAAAGAGGCTTGACAACTTTCAACGTCTTTGCTGGAGGCGTGTACTCTACACCCGAGACGAAATACAATAAAGCGTCGTTTGAGCAACTGGCTAGCGGCGAAATTAACTTTAAAAACGTTGAAGGTGGTTGGGTCGGCATGATGCAGCACTACTTTATGTCTGCTATTATTCCGCCGCAAAATCAGCGTAATAAGTTTATTTCACAAGTGGAAAAGCCAACGGGTAATATCCCTAGCGACAATGCGCCGCTGTACACCGTGACCTATTTTGGCGAGTTGCGTGCTGTGCCCGCCAACAGTTCAACGACTTTTAAAGCGACGGGCTTTGTCGGGCCTAAGATACAGAAAGACTTAGCGCGCATTGCGCCAGATTTGGAAAAAGCTACGGACTACGGGCCTTTCTTCTTTATTTCTCAGTTTTTATTTAAAGTCTTAAACTGGGTCAACTTCGTGCTGGGCAACTGGGGATGGGCGATTATTATCGTAACTATTGGTATTAAAACCTTGCTGTTCCCCTTGGCGGCTAAAAGCTTTAAATCCATGGCGAAAATGCGTAAGTTCCAACCTGAGATGGAGCGCATCCGCGAAAACTACGGCGAAGACCGTCAGTTAGTGGGTAAGAAAATGATGGAGTTGTACAAAAAAGAGGGCATTAATCCCGCTTCGGGGTGTTTGCCGATTTTAGTGCAGATTCCTATTTTCTTGGCATTCTACTATATGTTGATGGAGTCGGTAGAATTGCGTCAAGCGCCGTGGATTTTCTGGATTAAAGATTTGTCCTTGAAAGATCCGTACTACGTTCTGCCTGTGTTGAATATGGGATTGATGTTCCTGCAGCAACGCTTAAATCCGCCACCTAGCGACCCCATTCAGCGCAAGGTCATGATGTTTATGCCGCTGATGTTTGGTTTCTTATTCTTGGTCTTCCCCGCGGGCTTGGTGCTTTACTGGGCGGTTTCCAACTCGTTCTCCATTATTCAGCAATATGTGATTACCAAGCGCTACGGCGGTTTGGCGCATCCCTTGTCACATGCTGAAGATAAGCATTATCATCCCAAAGAATGATAACGCTTTCAGCTCAATGACAATAATACCCCTTGACTCCTTTCTGACTCAAGGGGTATTTTTATGGGTAATAGCGATGGTAGCTAGGGCAAAAATGAGAATTGTTATCTGAGCTGTAATAAGTTTTGTTGATGGGCGCGGGCAGTGGTAGAATAAGCTTCTTTAATTATCTATGACTATCTTAGGAGTTACTTATGTCAGAAGTAGAACAGCATTTTGAAATTAACCGCGTCTATGTCAAAGACGTTTCTGTTGAAGCCCCCAACACCCCTGAAGTCTTCACCCTAGAATGGGATCCAGAAGTCAACATTAACCTTTCTAATGCGGCGAATGAAATTGACGGTGATGGCGCGTTGTTTGAAGTGTCGTTGACCCTGACGGTTACCGCGGAACTGGGCGATAAAACCGCTTATGTTGTCGAAGTTGAGCAAGCGGGTATTTTTACGCTACAAGGCTTTGATGACGAACAAAAAGGCTATCTTATCGGCGCAGTTGTTCCCAATATTCTTTTCCCTTACGCGCGCGAAACCATTTCCAGTTTGTCGCAAAAAGCAGGTTTCCCCCCTATGCTGTTAAATCCGATTGATTTTAATGCGCTTTATCAACAGCATTTGCAAGAGCAGATGCAAGGACAGGTTCAAGAATCCCCTACGGATTCTCAAGATAGCTAAGCGTACTCCATGACTACCCAAGCGGTTGGTATGCATACGTCGCGTGAGCAGGCTACTCTGGTTGGCAACAGTAAAGTTGCCGTGCTGGGTGCGGGCAGTTGGGGGACAGCCTTAGCACTCAGTTGCGCGCGTTTGCCCAATCAGCAGGTTTATTTATGGGGGCATAGAAGCGCGCATATTGACGCTCTGCAGCGCGATGGGGAGAATGCCCGCTATTTACCTGGCTTTGCTTTTCCTGATAACCTGCGTCCCACCGATGATATTAGCGTTATCTACGACTGCGATATGATTTTGTTGGTTGTTCCCAGTACGGCGTTTGCCCAGCTGTTGCAGAGGATTAAACCCTATGTTGCTCACCAAGCCATTGGCTGGGCAATTAAGGGTTTTGACCAGCAGACGAATGACTTGCTCAGTCGCACGTTTGCCGCGCGCTTTCCCGATTGTGACTATGCCGTGCTGGCAGGACCGAGTTTTGCTAAGGAAGTAGCTGCCAATTTGCCGACGGCCGTGACGATTGCAGGCAATAACCACCGTTTTGCGCGGGATTTTGCCCATTTTATTCATCATAAAAATATGCGCACCTACACCACCGATGATGTTATTGGGGCGCAGATTGGTGGGGCATTAAAAAATGTCATTGCCATTGCCGCGGGAATGGCTGACGGTTTGGGCTTTGGTGCCAACACCCGCGCAGCACTGATTACCCGCGGGTTGCGCGAAATTAGCCGCATTGGTGAACAGGCGGGCGCACAGTCAGAAACGCTGATGGGGTTATCGGGTTTGGGGGATTTGCTACTTACGTGTACGGATGATTTATCGCGCAACCGTCGCTTTGGTTTATTGCTGGGGCAGGGCAAATCGGTTGATGAGGCACTGGGCATTATTGGACAAACGGTTGAAGGTTTATTTACTGCCAAAGAAGCGCAAGCTTATGCAGAGAAGTACCGCGTACATAGCCCTATCACGCAGGTAGTTGCCGCCATTCTGGCGGACAGGCTTTCTGTTGAATGTGCTATGCAGCAATTATTGAAACACCGCCCTAAACCAGAGAGTGATTGATGCTCACAGCAAAGACAAACGAACAGCTAATGAGGTAACAATGCAAAATAAAACGGGTTTTGGACGATTACTCAGCGCCAGTATTTTTTCGTGGCAAGGTTTTCGTGCCACCTATCGGACGGAGGAAAGCTTTCGTCAAGAATGCTGGGTGGGTTGTGTGTTGATTCCTCTGTCGTTTTACTTGGCGGATTCGCCAGTTGAGTGGCTATTGCTAATATTAACTTATCTCAATGTCTTGCTAATGGAAATGGTGAATACCGCGGTAGAGGCGGCTATTGACCGTTTCGGTGAGGAGATTCATCCCTTGGCGGGCAAGGCTAAGGATGCCGGTTCAGCGGTGGTGATGCTGGCGATTATTATGGCGGTGTTGGCGTGGGGAACGATGATTATTTTTTGATATTGTGATATTGTCTATGATTCTAAACTATTAATTAACTAAAGGTTGTATAGAGGATGAGAAAATGAGTGAAAAAACACAAGCGATGAACGAGGCTGAACTGCAAGCAATGGTTGAGTCCAGCGATACGGGCGGACGAAACCCCAAGGGTTTTCCCGCGCGATTGATTACTTGGACGGCAATTGCTTGGTCATTGTTCCAACTATATTTTTGCTCTAAAATACCCGCTAATTTGCAGGGTTTTTTAATGCAGCACGGCATAGACTTCAATGTACAACTGGACGAAACCAAGGCGCGCTCTATTCATTTGGCTTTTGCACTGTTTCTCGCTTTTTTAAGTTATCCCGCTTTTCAATCTTCACCCCGCCGTTATATTCCCATTAACGATTGGCTACTGGCCATAGGTGGGGCGTTTCTAGGGGCATTTTACTTTATTTTCTATTTACACCTCTCGACTATGTACGGTGAGCAACCCTCAGTTTTTGATTTAACCTGTGGTGTGTTGGGTATGATAGTTTTACTGGAGGCAACGCGCCGTTCGCTGGGTCTGCCTCTGGTCGTTATTGCCATTTGTTTTTTGATTTACAACGTAGTGGGGCCTTATTTGCCACGCATGTTTGCTCACAACTCCAATACGCTAGCGATTATTGTCAAGCAACAATGGTTGTCTAGTGAGGGGGTTTTTGGCGTGGCGTTGGGCGTATCGACAAAATTTGTTTTCTTATTTGTGCTGTTTGGCGCGCTATTGGATAAAGCAGGCGCAGGCAACTACTTTATCAAGACGGCGTTTTCTCTGCTAGGACACTTCCGCGGTGGGCCTGCTAAGGCGGCCGTGGTGGCTTCGGGCTTGACGGGATTGATTTCGGGTTCGTCGATTGCCAATGTGGTGACTACGGGGACATTTACCATTCCCATGATGCGCAAAGTCGGTTTTTCCGCGGAAAAGTCGGGGGCGGTTGAAGTCGCTAGCTCGGTGAACGGACAAATTATGCCACCTGTTATGGGGGCGGCCGCCTTCCTTATGGTGGAGTATGTGGGCATCACTTATTTTGAAGTGGTGACACATGCGATTGTACCCGCGGTAATTTCTTATATTGCCCTAGTTTACATTGTTCACTTGGAGGCGGTGAAGGCCAATATGCAAGGCCTAGAGCGCGCCACTCAGCCCGCTACGCTATTGGATCGCATTTTTGTCTGGTCAACCTTGCTAATGTTCGTCTTAGTCGTCTCCTTCAGTGTGCATTTCTTGCTGGGTTGGATAAAGCCCATAGTGGGCGATAATACGTGGTGGGTTGTGGGTTTGATTCTCCTCTATGTTTATCTACACCTCATTTGGTGGTGTGCAAAATTTCCCGACCTGCATCTGGATGACCCCAACGCGCCTACGCAAGTTTTGCCTAAGCCTAAAGAAACGATTAATTCGGGGTTACATTTCATTTTACCTGTGTTCGTCTTGATTTGGTGCTTGATGGTTGAGCGCCTGTCATCGGGTTTGTCGGCATTTTACGGGACGGCAGTGCTTATCTTTATTTTGTTGACGCAAAAGCCGTTGTTTGCTTTTTTCCGCAAGCAGAGTATTTCCTTAGCGCTGTTTAAATCAGGTTGGATGGATTTGCTAGAGGGTCTAGAGACGGGGGCGCGCAATATGATTAGCATTGCCCTAGCCACCGCCACCGCGGGCATTATTGTCGGTGTGGTGGCCAAAACTGATTTGGGCGCGCCCTTGGCGATGATGGTTGAGCAAGTTTCACAGGGCAATATTCTCATTATGTTGCTCATGGTTGGTCTGCTGAGTTTGGTTTTAGGCATGGGGTTGCCGACCACCGCTAACTACATTGTCGTGTCCTCACTGTTGGCGGGGGTGATTGTTGAAGTTGGTAAACAAAACGGCCTCGTTGTGCCACTAATTGCCGTGCACTTGTTTGTCTTTTACTTCGGTATTATGGCCGATGTTACGCCGCCCGTGGGGTTGGCATCCTTTGCCGCGGCCGCGGTGTCGGGGGGTGACCCCATTAAGACGGGCTTTATTGCCTTCTTCTACAGTTTACGCACGGCGATTTTGCCTTTCTTATTTATTTTCAACACGGATTTGTTGCTGATTGACGTTACTTGGGTACAGGGTATTAGCGTCTTTATCGTGGCGACGCTGGCTATTTTAGTGTTTACCGCGGCAACGCAGCGCTTTTTCTTCGACCGCTGTAATTGGTTGGAGGTGGTGTTGCTGCTGTTAGTTGCCTTTACCCTGTTCCGTCCCGGCTACTTTATGGAAAAAATTTCGCCGTCAACACGCTCCGTTCCGCCCCGTGAGCTGGTTAGCGCCTTGGACAAAGCGCCGGAAGGCAAAGACATGCTGATAGAGCTGAAAGGAGAAAACGATATCGGCGACGAAATTACCTTTTTTGCTACCTTGCCCATCGCGGGTAAAGATGGTGATGCTCGCCTTGAGTATCTCGGCTTAAGTGTCCTGCAAGATGGTGATAAAACTTTGGTTGATAATGCAGAGTATGACTCTATTGCCAAAAAGGCAGGACTAGATTTTGACCAACAGATTCTTGATGTCAGAATCCCCGTTAGCGGTTCGCTAGCGAAACAATGGCTGTATATTCCCGCACTTGCCGTGTTATTTGCCATTGCTTACTTACAGCGGCGCCGTCGTCACGCCCGCGCGGTGTTGACTTGATGATCTGAATCCCAGTCGTTGGGCAGCGGTGCTGTCCATATTTTACTTGACTTATAACTAAACGATAGAGGTCTATTATGTTTAAAAATGTTTTGCTCGCCATTGACTTGGCGCATAAGGATGAACAGCAGCCCGCGCTAGAAGCCGCGCTAAAATACGCCAACGAAGGCAGTAATCTTTATGTGATTACCGTGATTCCGCCCATCGAGGGAGGAGGCTTTGTGCAGTCATTTTTGCCAGCCAATTACGATAAGGAATTGCTGGATAAGACACAAAAAGCCTTGCACGACTTTACGGCCTCACATTTGCCGCGCTTGGATCACATTAAGCATATTGCCGCGCATGGTAAGGTTTATGAAAAAATCACTGATATCTCCGAAAAACTGGATATTGATTTGATTATTACCATGGCATCTATCAAAAAAGATAAGTACAGCAGTGCTTTTGGGCCAAATGTGGCGCGCATTGTGCGCAATTCCGATTGTTCAGTATTAGTCTTGCGCTAATGACTGATAAACTAAAAGGTTAGGGTGTTTCTAACAAAAAGTTTTAGGAATGAGTATCCTAACAGCGGTGATTCGTGTTAGAATTTCTTCCTAACCAACTCTATTCCATGATTTAAACAAAGGATTATAACTAATGAACCATAAACAACTTGCTTTTTTATTGCCACTAGCTTTAGGTGGTATTGCTTACGCGCAAACGACGACGATTCCTGCGGCACCTAAATCTAAACCGGGGCAGTGTCACGCCTTGGTCAATGTGCCTGCGAAATTGACTTCGCGCGTTGATGAAATCGTTGCTAAGGAAGCGGCGGAAAATTTGGAAATTCAACCCGCTAAATATGAGTGGGTTGAGAAAAAAGTGCAAGTTTCTGATGCTGTAAAGGGTATTGAGGTGATTCCCGCTACTTACAAAACCGTGGAAGAAAAAGTCATGGTTGAGCCAGAACGCAAAATCTATGAAGTCATTCCTGCCAAATTTAAGGAAGTCACCGAAGAGGTGATGGTTAAGCCTGCCATGCGCGTGTGGAAAAAATCTACGGGTGGTGCGGCATCGCTTACAGGCGAAGTGATGCGTTTGATTGAGATGCCAGCGGAATACAAAACCGTTACTAAGAAAAAAATGGTCTCGCCGCCGCAAATTCGTGAGCAAGTTAAGCCTGCCATCTATTCAGTCATCAAACGCAAAGCGATTGACAAGCCTGCTAGCACGCGCGAAGTGGTTGTTCCCGCGAAATACAAAACTATTCGCGTCAAAAAAATGGTTGCCAAGCACAAAGAAATCCGCACACCTATTCCTGCGGTGATGCAAAAAATCACTAGAAGTGAAGTGGCACAGCCCGCAGAGTTGAAATGGCAACGCGTTCCTTGTGAAAATGACTTAAACGAAGCCAATATTATCGCCATTCAAAAAGGCTTAAAAAATGCAGGTTACGATGTCAGAGCCGATGGCAAATTTGGTAAAGGCTCGCGCGATGCCCTAGATAAATTCCAAGAGCGCCGCGGCTTAGCCAAGGGTGCGATTACTATCGAAACTATGAAAGCCCTAGGCGTAGATATCGACTAAAACGCTAGTCATTACCTTATGCTTTCTTGCCCCCGTTTAGTCGGGGGTTTTTCATTGGTCATTGACACTCATTAGGTTATTATGCAATTTGAATTGCTTCATACAGATGGCGCGGCGCGGCGCGGACGTTTAACGTCGGCGCGCGGTGTCATTGAAACGCCCATTTTTATGCCCGTGGGTACAGTGGGTACGGTAAAAGGACTAACGCCCCGCGATTTGCTGGAATTACAAGCGCAAATTGTTTTGGGCAATACTTTTCACCTGTATTTGCGTCCGGGTTTGGACATTATCCGCGACCACGGTGGCTTGCACGAATTTATGCGTTGGAATAAGCCCATATTGACGGATTCGGGCGGTTTTCAGGTTTTTTCTCTGGCTGAAAAGCGCAAAATTTCCGAGGAGGGTGTGACGTTTTCCTCACCCGTGGATGGGCGAAAAATTTTTTTGTCGCCTGAAGTCTCCATGGAAATTCAAACCGTGCTGAATTCTGATATCGTCATGATTTTTGACGAGTGCACGCCGTATCCCGCCAGCAAAAATCGCGTGAATGATTCCATGCGCATGTCGCTACGCTGGGCGCAGCGCTCTAAAAAAGCCTTTGACGACTTGCGCAATCCCAACGCCTTGTTTGGCATCGTTCAGGGCGGTATGCACGAAGATTTGCGGCGCGTGTCCGCCGATGCCCTGATTGCTATGGGTTTTGACGGTTACGCCATTGGCGGTTTGGCAGTGGGGGAAAGTTTTGATATCCGCAACGCCATGACGGAAATTATTGCGCCCATGTTGCCCAGCGACAAGCCGCGCTATTTGATGGGCGTGGGGAAACCACAAGACTTGGTTGAGGGCGTGAAGCGCGGCATCGATATGTTTGACTGCGTCATGCCGACGCGCAATGCGCGCAACGGTAGCTTGTGGACGACCTATGGCGAGCTAAAAATTCGCAACGCCCGCTACAAACGCGATTTAAAACCCTTGGATGAGCACTGTTCGTGTTATACTTGTCAGCATTTTTCGCGTTCTTATCTACATCATCTCGACAAGACGCGGGAAATTTTGGGGGCGCATTTGAATACGCTACACAATGTGCATTATTATTTGACGTTGATGTCAGAGATGCGCGAAGCCATTGCCGAACAGCGCTTTGACGATTTTTACCAAAATTTCTATGCCAAGCGTGAAATGGGCATTCCCTAACCCCATATACAAGGCTTGATGTTTTGACGAAGCCTTTGAATAACCGCCTGCGCGGGTTAACTTCTGCGTTGCGCGGTGCTCAAAATGCTCATTTACTGCATGTAAACTCCGCTTTTTGCGCGCCGTGCGCCCTGAAATTAAACCGCTCGGCTGGTTCTGCAAAGGCTTCTTGACATCTTAATTTTACGCATTACTAAACTAATAACGAGGTACACTTATGATTTCAGTTGCACACGCACAAGCCGCCGCCGGTGGCGCACAAGGTAATTTACTCACTTCTTTCCTGCCTTTGGTGGCAATTTTTGCCATTTTTTACTTTTTGTTAATTCGCCCACAGCAGAAAAAGCAAAAAGAATTAAACAACCTCATTAATAATTTGCAAAAGGGCGACGAAGTACTTACCGTGGGTGGCATTATCGGTCGCATTACCGCGCTAGACGAGCACTACGTCGAGATTGAAATTGCTAACAATGTCGCTATTAAAATGCAGCGTACCAGCGTTGTTAATGTGTTGCCTAAAGGCAGTGTAAAAGCGATTAAGTCGCAGTAAACAAGCGGCTTACATTCATCGCCAGGCTTTGCCATTATCCTCGCTAAGGGTGGATGGCGCAGTTTGGCTTTTCTCGTATCGCATTCAGGTATTTCCTCATGAATCAATATCCTTTTTGGAAAAGCGTACTGATTGCCGTCTGTATCGCTTTGGGGCTGATTTACGCCTCACCCAACCTTTTTTCCGAACAACCTGCCATTCAACTTAAGCCCATTGAAGAGGGTGTTGCCATCGACAGTCAGTATGACACGGTAAAAAACGCCTTAAACAAAGCCAATATTCCCTTTTCTCATTTAAAAGTTGATACTGACCGCCTTATCGTGCGCTTTAAAACGGTAGAGGCGCAAGCGCAGGCTAAGGCCTTGTTTGACCGCGACGACTACGCCAAACAATTCTACGACGCCCTGACCATCACTCCCGCTACGCCCGATTGGATGCAGAGCATGGGGTTAAAGCCGATTACTAAAGGTCTAGATTTGCGCGGCGGCGTGTATTTGTTATTGCAGGTGGACACGTCCTTTTTGATTTCTCGTTTAGGCGAAAGCAACTTACAAGATATTCAAACCGCCCTAGACGAGAAAAAAATCGCCTATAATGGCTTGCAGGTTATCGACAATGGTAGCGTCAAGATTACCCTAAAAAATGCTGATGATATCAGCGATTTAGAGAATTTACTGCACAAAAAACGCCCCGATTTAGAGCGTCGCTTAGACGGCAATCATCCCAACGTGCTGATTGCCACCGTTACTGATGCCGATATCGACAAGCGCAAAGCCATTGCTGTCGAACAAAATACCTTGACCCTGCGCGAGCGCATGAACAGCATCGGCGTTGCCGAGCCGTCAATTACCCGTCAGGGCACTGACCGCATCGTTGTGCAATTGCCGGGATTATCCGACCCCAGTGATGCCATCGCCTTGATTCAGTCCACTGCGTCGCTGGAATACTATATGGTTGACCAAGAAGCGCAGGCCAGCGGTAAAAAGCGTTTTGGCGTTAAATTTATCAATGACGAAAATGGCCATCCTGTGGCTTTAAAGCGCAAGATGATTATTTCGGGTGAAAATATTATTGATGCCAGCAGTGGCTTAGACCAAGATGGAGAGCATATTGTCTCCGTCGTTTTGGACGAAGCCGGAGCGGCTAAAATGGGGGAAAATACCCGCCTTAACAAGGGCAAACCAATGGCGGTAGTCTATATTGAGTTTAAGCCGATACCGATGACCAATGCCAAAGGTGAGCGCGTTATCGAAATGAAAAAACAGGAAAAAGTCATTTCTGTTGCCACCATTCAAACCCAATTTTCCAAGAATTTCCAAACCACTGGTCGCTTTACTGAGCAAGAAGCCAGCGACTTGGCGCGCAGTTTGCGCTCGGGGGCGTTGGTTGCTCCCGTGTACGTGATTGAGGAACGCACTATCGGTCCTAGCGCGGGTGAGCAAAACATCAAACAGGGTAAAGAAGCCATTATCTTAGGTTTTGTTTTGGTGATGATTTTTATGCTGATTTACTATCGCCGCATGGGGGTGGTTGCCGTTACCGCGCTGTTGCTTAACGTCGTCTTTATCATTGCCTTATTGTCCTTTATTGGTGCGACCCTGACCCTGCCGGGGATTGCGGGCGTAGTGCTAACCATGGGGATGGCGGTTGATGCCAACGTGTTGATTTTTGAGCGTATCCGCGAAGAGTTGCGCCTGAATAAGCAAGTACGCGAAGCCATTAAAGCGGGCTTTGACAATGCTTTTTCAACCATTACTGATGCTAACGTCACCACCTTGATTGCCGCCGCCATTCTGTTTGCTTATGGCACAGGGCCTATCAAAGGCTTTGCCGTGACGCTGGCCATTGGTATTGTGACTTCGATGTTCACGGCGATTATGGTGTCGCGCTTTATTATCCATTATGCCTTTGAGCGCCGCGGCGTGAAAGACTTATCTATTTAAGGAGGGCAACTTATGACTACGAATGCCATTAAAAATATCAATATCAACGGGCTATCAGAAGCGCTACAAAATTTGCGCATTGATTATTTTAGCAAAACGCGCTATACCATTTATTTGTCCGCACTATTAATCGTTATCAGTCTGTTGTCGTTATCGACGCGCTGGCTAAACCTAGGGCTAGATTTTACTGGTGGTGTGACCGTGGAAATGCAGGCGGAAAAGCCCGTGGAAACGGAAGCCATCCGTCGCCTGCTCAATGCTAAAAACTTTCCTAACGCTCAAGTTATTCAATACGGCAGTGAAAAAGCGATTCAGGTCAAACTGCCGCCGTCAGCGGGTGATAAGCAACAGCTTGCCAGCCAGCTACAGGCAGATTTAAGCGACAGCGGCTACCACTTTACTCAACTAGGCCAATCCACGGTTGGGGCTGTCGTTGGCAGAGAATTGATTGACAAAGGCTTGTATGCGCTGTTTTTGGTGCTTATCGGTATTATGGCGTATTTATCGGTGCGCTTCCAATGGAAATTGGCCGTGGGCGCGGTAGCGGCATTGGCGCACGATTTGATAATCACCCTAGGCTTTTTCTCGGTGACGCAGTTGGAGTTCGATTTAACGGTGATTGCCGCGCTATTGGCGGTACTGGGCTATTCGGTGAATGATACCGTTGTGGTGTTTGACCGCATTCGGGAAAATTTCCGCGTAATGCACAACGACGGGGAAATCACTATTGCCAATGCCTCTATTAACCAGACAATGGCGAGAACGCTGATTACCTCTGTTACCACGTTGCTATCCGTGATGGCGTTGGCGATTTTTGGTGGGCCAATTTTATTTGCTTTTGCCATTGCCTTGATTGTAGGTATTGTCATTGGGACGTACTCTTCAATTTTTGTCGCTAGTGCCACGGCAGTGCGTTTGAAGCTTAGCAAAGCGGATTTGACTCCCAAAGTACCTGAAGAAATCGACGACATGCCGTAGCGCGGGAAAACGATTATGCACTATTTATTGCTAGCCGTCACTTGTAGCGTCATCGTTTCGGTGATTCTAAAAATTGCTAGACGCAATCGCGTTGAACTGGCACAAGCGGTAGCGGCCAATTATGTCGTCGCCTTTGGCTTGACGCTGATTTATTTGCAACCGCAGTTTCCTGAGGACTTTTCCACGCTACCGTGGGGCATTTTATTGGCGTTGGGCGTGCTGTTACCCAGCATTTTTATTGTTATGGGACGAGCGGTAGATGCTGTGGGCATTGCCAAGTCAGATGTGGCGCAACGCCTGTCGCTGATTATTCCCATTGTCGTGGCTTTTACGCTGTTTGGCGATAAGCTCAACGCGCTGAAAGTGACTGGCGTAGCGATGGCATTTGTCGCCTTGTTATTCTTGTTGGTCAAAGACCACGAGGCTACGCAAGCGCCCAGTGCCAAAACGGGTATGCAAGGCGTGCTGTTGTTATTGGGTGTTTGGTTAGGCTACGGCGTGATTGACACCTTGTTTAAGCAACTGACGAAGATGAGCTTGCCAATTTCTTTGAGCTTATCGGTGATCTTCCCTGTTGCTTGGCTGTTGATAGTTATTTATATCGCCATGCTGCGCCAACAGTGGACGCTCAAGAGCGTCATGGGCGGCGTAGTATTGGGCGTTTTTAACTTTTTCAATATCCTGTTTTATATTAAGGCGCATATTTTCTTTAAGGAAAACGCTATTTTAGTGTTTACAGGCATGAATATTGGCGTAATTGTTATCGGTACGCTGACAGGTGTTTTTATCTTTAAAGAGAAAATCAAGCCCATTAACGTGGCAGGCTTGTTTTTAGCCGTTGCCGCGGTATTGTTGTTGTCTTACGAGCAGGGATTGTTTGCTTAGCAGTCATTTATCCTAAAAAACGCAATTGGTTGGCATCAAAACGCAACGTAGAGACGGATCGCATCCGTCTCGCTCCCTCCAAAGACGCATTCGATGCGTCCCTACAGAGGGAATGTTTTCTAACTGCCGTTTTTAGGTTTATAGTATTCCCCAAAAGAAAAACAGAAAAATGCCATGAAGTAAATTAAATATGTCTTGCGGTAAAATCATAATGCTATCTCACTAGCCAAAAATTGCACGTTGGCAAATTCTTTTAACTGGGTAACACTGGTTTCTACTGCTTGTGACATAATTCTTTCCTCATAAATAAACTGAAATAAAATTAAAATTGTTTGGGTTTTAACACTTGGTCAACAAAATA
>PDWI01006869.1_pt1 | contig 14107 bp, 9 predicted proteins | sample 1430891 | NCBI WGS metagenome assembly PDWI01 (sample SAMN01162508, study PRJNA174530) | Oral metagenome, whole genome shotgun sequencing project. | biome: Marine environment; feature: Marine mammal; material: Swab sample of the gingival sulcus; isolation source: swab sample of gingival sulcus...
ATTAAATAATAACTATCAGTCTAATCCAAGGAATAAATTAGTGGCTGATTTTTTCAAAGATTTGGGATTAATAGAAAAATACGGTTCGGGTATTCGTAGAGTATTAGCTGCTTTTGATGATTTTAGCTTACCTAAACCTGAGTGGAAAGAAATATCTAATGGCGTAATGGTAACCGTCTTTTTTAGTGCTGAAAAAGAGTTGGGAAAAGAGTTGGGAAAAGAGTTGGGAAAAGAGTTGGGAAAAGAGTTAGGAAAAGAGTTGTCGGAAAATCAAATAAAAATTATTAACTCAATAATTGAAAATAGTCGAATTACTACGCATATGCTTGCAAAACAAATAAATATAAGTACTACTTCGATAGAAAAGAATATAGCAAAACTCAAATCAAAAGGAATACTACAGAGAATAGGAGGCAGAAAAGATGGGTATTGGAAAGTAAATAATTATTAGTGAATAGAGATATGTCCGGTAAGATTGTTTTAATAGTGTCCAATACCAGTTGGAGCGTTTATAATTTTCGTTTAGAAATCATTAGGTTATTGCTTAATCAGGGAATTAAAGTAATAGTTGTCGCTCCAAAAGATAGCTTTACAGCAAAGCTTATTGCAGAAGAAATACTATTTGAGGAATTGCATCTTGATAATTATGGGACTAACTTATTTTCGGAGTTAGGTGTAGTACGCCAATTGTACAGAATTTATAAAAGGACTAAACCGGATTTTATTTTTCATTATACCATAAAGCCAAATATTTATGGTAGTATAGCTGCTTCTCTTAATAAAATAGATTCGATAATATTTATTACCGGTTTGGGACAATTATTTAAGTTTAATAATAAGTTAATCGAATCCATAATATTGTGGTTTTACAAATTGGCTTGTAAAAAGAGTAAAGAAGTTTGGTTTCTAAATAAAAATGATAGAGATGTCTTTGTGAATCTAGGCTTAGTGCAGACTAATAAGGTCAAAATACTGCCAAGTGAAGGTATAAATACAAATTGGTTCAACCCCACTCAAGTAAAAAAACAATCGGAATATACCAAATTTTTATTTGCCGGTAGGTTGCTTTGGGAAAAAGGTTTACATGAATATGTAAAAGCTGCTCGTGAAGTTAAACGGACTAGAAAGGATGTTGTTTTCAAAGTACTAGGGTTTATAGATCAGGATAATCCCGGTTCAGTTACATACTCGAAGATGATGCAATGGCAAAGAGAAGGTATTATCGAATATATAGGCGAAACAACTGATATCAAACCTTTTCTGCAAGATTGTGATTGTTTTGTTTTTCCGTCGTATTACAAGGAGGGAATATCTAGAGTCCTATTAGAGGCAGCATCTATGAAAACGCCTATTATAACAACGGATAATGTTGGATGTAGGGATGTTATTGTAGATGGTAAGACAGGCTTTATTGTGGAACCCAAAAACGTTGAGGTATTAGTACAAAAAATGAATGATTTTTTGAAAATGGAATTTGAAGATAGAATTAAAATGGGAGAATCATCGAGGGAATTTATTATTGAAAACTTTTCTCAAGAAAAAATTAATGAAATTTACTCAACAACATTAGGAAAATATTTATCGAAATAAAGTTATGATATTTTCAAAACCTTTACAAGGTAGGATTTTAAATTTTGTCTTTTTTTTATACCTCTTTTCTTTTGGAGTTGAGGAAATTTTTAGTCTAAAAATATTTGGAAATAATGTATTCTTTCCGGAGTTAATTTTTGTCTTTTTATTTTTATTATTCGTTTTTATCTTTAGACATGATGTGTTTAAAATCAGTATTAATCAGATTGATATTGCTGCTTTTTTATACTGGTTTTCGGTTATGGCTTCATTTGTCGTTAATAGAGGAAAAAACTCTTTCGGAGAATTTTTAGCTTGTTCCTATATGCTTTTGTTGTATTTTATAACAAAAAGTATTTTTGTTAATAGGATGGTAAAAAAAGAAACGCTGATACCTTTTTTAATATTTTCTTCTTTAGTTACAGGTTTAATATCCATAGTAGGTGTTTATATTGTAGATATTGATTCTTTTTATCAATTTCATAAAAATTACTACTTATTAGGAGATTTAGTGAGAGTTGATGGTTTATTTAGAGGTCCTATTTATTTTGGTAATTACATTGCCGTGGTTTTACTTTTGGTTATGGGGTATTATGTTAATATGAGGAAAATAACATTACCTTTAATAGTTTATTTTTCTTTTCTTCTACTTATATTTGTATCCACATTCAATAAGACTATTTTCCCTCTAATTAGCTCTATTATTTTGTTGTTTATACTTAACATTAGATATTATAATGTTAATATTTCAAAGAAAGTAAATTTAGGTCTAAAAACAATTGCTACATTTCTTACTTTAATTTATGTCTTTTTATCTCATTTTTTTATCTATGATAATCAAAATATTGTCGGCAAGTTATTAGCTTCGAAAGAGCATTCTTCTTGTATAAGCTATCCTGTTTTAGATGGTAACTTAATCCTTATTCCGTTACCCTATACCTTAACTAAGTTGTCTGCTATAGAGGCATTCAAAGAAAATATATTTTTTGGTATTGGTGGAAATGAGTTGATAAATTTTAATCACATTTTGTTTCGACAGGGTAGGGTTTTTAATTGTGATATTAATATGGCATCTCATTCTACTTATTTTGGAGCTTTGGCAGAATTGGGGTTGTTTGGTTTTTTTGCGCTGTCTATCATCATATATTTTATTTATAAAAATTTAGTAAAGTTAAAAGAATATAATTTAAGTATTTACACAGTATCAATTCCTATATTTGTTTATTTATTATTAGAAGCTATTACAATGGATTTAATGAATGTTAGGTATATATGGATTTTTTTAGGATTTTTGTCATCTCAAATGTACTTTATTAAACTCCAAAAAAATATTCGGAATATTCAAAAACTGTGTTTAATTTAATTAAAAAATACAATATAAATTTGTGTTATATTAATAATCAATTTTTAACATAGACCAACCTTGAGCAATTATTATCGCAAAAAATATGATTGGATTCTTCCAAAATATCTTCTGCAGTAACTTCGCTATACAATTCATCTTGCTTGTTAATAAGATTAACATCGCCTAAAAGCTCATACTGACCAAGATTAATGGCTTTATTCATAATACTAATTTCAGAAAAAGCATTTTGATTTTCAATCTTGTTTCTTTGCTTATTCAACTCTCGCTCTCCAACGAGATTAGTTTGCATATTTTGCAATTCCGCTTCCAGCTCACTTATTGCACTTGACACGTCTACTTTGTCAGGAATTTTTCCCTCTATAATCAGAAGTCCGGTATCAAAATAGCCGTTTACATACGCTTGAATATCGCTAAATATTTCTTTTTGTTTTAGTAGATTTTGATACAGTCTTGAAGAGCGTCCTCTTCCCAAAACATCAGAAATAAGATCGTGACAATAATAAGTATCATCTTTTCTTCCTCCTATATGATATGCCAAATACAAGGCATTTGAGGGAACATTCGCTTCAACGATTTTTTCCGATATATTAGTTTGATTGATTTCGTCCTCTATTTTATACGAATTCGTATTATAAGATTTTATGGAACCGAACCATTTTTCTACCATTTTTATCGTTTTTGAAATATCAACATTGCCGCTAATACTCAATACAACATTTGAGGGGTCATAATATTGAGCGTAAAAATCAAGTATATCTTTCTTTGTAAAATTTTCGATGTGTTTGATGTCCTTACCTATCGTCGGAAATCTATAGGGGTGTTTTCTGTAGCTCAGTCCCATTAATAGATGCCATATATCTCCATAAGGCACATTTAGAGTAGTTTCCTTAAATTCCTCTATAACAACCCTTTTTTCGTTTTCTATAGCAGAGTCACTAAGTTTTAGATTATTCATTCTATCCGATTCCAACCAAAATGCGGTTTCAATATTCTGCGCCGGCAAAGTGATATAAAAATCGGTAATATCCGTAGATGTAAAGGCATTATTTTCGCCTCCTGCTTTTTGAGTGTAGTAGTCAAAATCAGGAATATCGTGTGTCCCTGAAAACATAAGGTGCTCAAAGAAGTGAGCCAATCCTGTTTTGTCGCTTTTTTCGTTTTTTGAACCAACGTTATATAACATATTAAAAGCGACCAGATTAGTGTTTTTATCCTTATTAATCAGTACTTTCATTCCGTTATTTAGAATATGTCTTCGGTAATCTATCATTATTCGCAATATTTTTTTTACTAAAATACTTGAAATTACAAAAATTAATCGTATCTTGGCGAAGTCGCAAAGATAATTATGTACTTACTAAAAATTAATTTATAGAGTTCAAATATTTTAAAATTATAAGTAAAGTTCTGATTTTTCTCGTATTATTTTTAGCGACTTGTTTTTGTTAGATTTTATACTTTTTGAATGTACTTTAAATATGTACTAAGAGTATAGGTTTAAACAAAATATTGTAGTATTTGTTACACTTTTTGTGGTATGATAGAGTTTATAGATGAAGCCAAATAATAATTACAAGAGCATGAGTAGATTAAAGGAAAAGTTTAAGAAAAATCTTACTTCTTTAGGGAAGGAAATAAAGGATATTATTAAGAATAATGGGGACACAATTGTGGATCAAGTTTCTATAAAGCAACTTTATGGAGGAATGAGAGGTCTGAAGTCAATGGTGTATGAAACGTCACAATTAGATCCTATTGAGGGCATAAGATTTAGAGGATATTCGATTCCGGAGCTTCGAGAAAAACTTCCTACTGCAGTTGGCGGAGAAGAACCTCTTCCCGAAGGAATGTTTTGGTTGTTGTTGACAGGAGAACTTCCATCCAAGGAAGAAGTGGATTGGCTTTCCGCTCAGTTTAGAGAAAGAGCGAATCTCCCACAATACACCAAAGATGTGATTAAAGCAATGCCAAAGGATACTCATCCTATGGAGTTGTTTAGCATGGGAATTCTCTCTCTTGGCAACAATGGTGTATTCAGAAGGCTTTATGATGAGGGTTTGTCCAAGTATGATTATTGGAACCCAACTTACGAAGATGCTATGAATTTGATTGCAACATTACCACATCTGGCGGCTTTTATCTTTAATCATAAATACAACAACGGCAAACAAATACCTCCTAGAGATGATTTGGATTGGGCAGCTAACTTCGGGCACATGCTAGGAAATGATTCCAAAGAATTTTTGGAGTTGATGCGTCTATACATGACCATTCATACAGATCACGAGGGAGGGAATGCCTCTGCACATACCACTCATCTTGTAAATTCAACATTGAGCGATGTTTATTATTCTCTTTCTGGCGGAATTAATGCCTTGGCAGGTCCCTTGCACGGCTTGGCAAATCAAGAGGTGATCAAATGGATTTTTGAAATGATCGAAAAAATAGGAACTGAAAATCCAACTGACGAGCAAATACTAAAATATATAGAAGATACTTTGGATTCAGGAAGGGTAGTACCGGGCTACGGGCATGCTGTATTGAGAAGACCTGACCCTAGATTTACAGCTCAAAAGGGATTTGCTGAAAGAAATATCAAAGATTCAAATTTGGTTGAAATCGTATGGAAATTATTTGAACACGTACCACCAACTTTGAAAAGATATGGTAAAGCCAAAAATCCTTGGCCCAACGTAGATGCTCATTCCGGGGCGTTGTTAGTGCATTACGGATTTAGACAGTATGAGTATTATACTGTATTGTTTGGTGTTTCCAGAGCTATCGGAGTATTGGCAGATAGTATTTGGGCGAGAGGTCTAGGTTTAGCTTTGGAAAGACCAAAGTCCGTTACCACCGAGTGGATAAAAGAATATTTAGGACAATATTAATAGATTATAGATTATTCTGTTCCATTGTTTTTTAGAATTCTGTTTGATAATTGTAGGAAACCTTTGAATAATGGCTATACTAGTCCCATTTCTTTTAAGCTTCCTCCAAAGGTTCCTGAGCTCATAAATAGGAAAACCGAATTGTTTTCATCTATTTGACTGATGTACTTTTGAAATTCGTCAGAGTTATCAAAAACAACCAAATCATTTTGTCCAAAAGCTCTTTTAACCTCCTGTTTGTCTAAAGAGGGCATTTTTTTCATTTCCAAGGTATGTGAGTTGTACAACACTGTTGGAAAATCTGCATTTTCCATAGTGTTCTCATATTGAGGCAAAAATTTTTTATTCAAACTACTATAAGTGTGCAATTCATAAAAAGCATAAAGTTTCCTATTGGGGTACTCCTTTCTCACAGCATCAATCGTGGCTTTAAGTTTTGCGGGAGCATGTGCGAAATCTAAAAATTTTACTATATTTTCATCTTCATAAATTTTTTGCAATCGTTTTTCTGTTCCCTTAAAATCAGAAACAGCTTCAAAAAAATCTTTTTCAGATATACCTAATTCTTGACAAACCAAAAGAGCAGCATTAAGATTTGATAAATTGTGGTTACCAAATACTTGAAGATTATGCGCGCTAGATACTTTATCATAACCTACTCTTTTTAGATTATTTTTATTTTTTGAATCAGCTAAAATATCATTTAGTATCTTGTCATTTTTGTACCATATCAAAGAACCATTTTCCTCAATAGAATTTATAAAAATTGAAAATTGTTCGATGTAATTTTCAAGAGTCGGGAAAACATTCATATGATCCCAATCCACACCTGTCAAAACAGCTATGTGTGGCTTATAAAGATGAAACTTTGGTCTGCGATCTATCGCAGAGCTTAAATATTCGTCTCCTTCCAGTACTATTATTGGTGCGTCGGACAATTTTACCATTAAATCAAAGCCTTCTACATTTCCACCTACCAAATAATCAAATTCAAAATTTAATTTTTTAAGTACCCACATTATCATAGAGGTAGTTGTAGTTTTGCCTTGACTACCACCGACTACAATTCTTTTTTTATTGATAGAGTGATTGTAGATAAACTCAGGATAAGAATAAATTTTTATTCCCATCTTTTTAGCTTTTATCAACTCAGGATTATCCTCTCTGGCGTGCATTCCCAATATTATGAAGTCTATATCTTCCGATATATTATTTTGGTTCCAACCCATTTCATCGGGCAATAAACCATATTTTTCCAATCTGTCTCTAGAGGGATTGTATATCTCATCATCAGAACCTGTTATATCATGCCCTGCTTTCTTCAATGCAATTGCAATGTTGTGCATTGCACTTCCTCCAATTGATATTATATGAATTTTTGACATAATGGATATTGTTAAGTCATAATATTTATAGTTCTTTCCTAAGTCTTCCAACGGGAATATTGAGTTGTTCACGATATTTTGCTATTGTTCTCCTTGCTATGTTGTAGCCTCTTTCTTTCAAGAGAATTCTCAATTTTTCATCGGAATAGGGTTTTGACTTATCCTCTGACTCCACTATATTTTTTAAGGTCTCTTTCAGTTCGATTGTCGATGCCTCTTGTCCGTCTTCCTTTACCATTGATTCTGAGAAAAAGTCTTTTAGTCTCTTAATTCCAAACTCAGTCTGAACGAATTTGGCACTCGCCACCCTTGATATTGTTGATATGTCAAATCCTGTTATATCGGCAATATCTTTCAAAATCATAGGTTTTAGCCTACGCATATCTCCTGTCAAGAAATAGTCGTATTGAAATTGTAATATTGAGTACATCGTTCTAAACAAAGTCTGTTGCCTCTGTTGAATGGCATCGATAAACCACTTTGCAGAATCTATCTTTTGTTTGATAAATAGTAAAGTTTTACCGTCTTTGCTACTCCTATCTATTTTTCCGTTATTCTCCCTGTATGACTTCAAGACATTGAGATAAGTTTGGTTGATATGTAAATCAGGAATATCGTGATTATTAAGCCTCAACTCTAATATTCCATCTCTATTTGCAATTATAAAATCAGGAATTATATACTCTAATTTATTACCACTTACACTCGAAAAACCGCTCGCAGGCTTAGGATTCAACTTCAAAATTTCATCTATTGCCTCCTTTAATTCAGTCTTGGATATAAATAAATTTTTCTGAAGTTTTGAATAATGCTTCTTTGTAAATATCTCAAAATGATTAGTCAATATCTTTAGTGCAAGTTCTTTACCCCTAGTTACTTCTTTATCTATATTGTATTCAAGTTGTATTATTAAACACTCTTGAAGATTTCTTGCAGCTATACCAACAGGATCCAATTTTTGTATTTTTTTCAATATGCTTTGCACACTACTTTTTTCCACGTCAATATTGTAGGAAAATAACATATCATCTACTATATCATCTACTTCACGCCTCAAATAACCATCGTCATCTATCGTTCCTATCAACTGAATAGCAATCAATTCTTCTTTCTCATCTTTCAAGTTCAAGAGGTTTATCTGTTTCTGTAAATGCTCCAATAACGTATCATTTACAGAATTAGGTGTAAATTTTTCCTGTTCTTCTGTTTCCGACTGAGTATTGTACTTATAAGAAATAGGATCTTCTTCTATATATTCATTTATGTAATCGTCAAGTTCAAATTTCTCTTCGTTTTCACCATTTGCATTATCATCACGATTATTGTCCAAGTCAAATACATCGACCTGACCTTCGTCTTCTTCCAAAGCCGGATTGCTCTCTAATTCCTCTTTTATCCTTTGCTCAAAAGAAGTTATTGGCAACTGAACAAGCTTCATCAACTGCATTTGCTTAGGAGAAAGCTTGTGAATCTGTTTTTGACTTAAATTCTGTTTTAACATACTTCGACTATAATAGAATTGATTTTAAAATTACTTTGATTCTTAACATAAATACTAAAACGCTACTCAATCAATATAACTTTTCAATCATTTCATAAATAAAAATATCACTCCTCTCTTATGTTATTAAGTATAAAACATAAAACAAAGCACAAAGATACACTATTTTTTAGTTTAATATAAAAAATACTGTAAATAAATTTTATACAAATTACAAAATATTATAATTTATCATATCCCTTCACTTACGTTTATTTATTATATATTCTTTAACTATAATTTCTTTTACAATTTAGTGTTATTACATTCAATTTAATAGCTTTGCGCGGAATTGTATTTAAAAATTTAAATTATCTAAATATGAAATACTTCGTTCACGAATCAGCTATCGTAGATAATGGAGCTAATATCGGAAATGAAACTAAAATTTGGCACTTTTGTCATATTATGTCTGATTCTATTATAGGAGAAAAATGTAACCTTGGACAAAATGTATTTGTTGCATCCGGTGTAAAGTTGGGAAACAATGTAAAAGTACAAAATAATGTATCTATTTATACCGGAGTTATGTGTGAAGATGATGTGTTTTTGGGTCCATCTATGGTATTTACCAATGTTATCAATCCTAGAAGTGCCGTCAATCGTCGTGATAAATACTCCCAAACTATTGTAAAAAAAGGTGCAAGTATTGGTGCCAACGCCACCATTGTTTGTGGTAATGAAATTGGAAAATTTGCATTTGTAGGAGCAGGCAGTGTTGTAACAAAATCAGTTCCAGATTATGCTTTAGTAGTTGGTAATCCGGCTAAACAAATAGGGTGGATTAGTGAATACGGACACCGACTTAAATTCAATGATAGGGGAATCGCTATTTGTGAGGAAAGTAAACAAAAATACCAACTAAAAAAAGATTACACCGTTTGTAAATTGGATTAAAGCAAATAACAAAATAGATTTCCTATATTTATCAGATAGCATTATAGGTATTTCTCTATCAATATAGTTTCTAAATTCTTTATAACTTAAATTCACAACACTGAAAACTATTGATAATTTTGTTTTTATTTCACATATTTGCGGAAATGAACTGATTGACTAAAGTTTATCATTGTGTGATAGTATGAGGAGAGTCCTGTTTTTTGTTGTTATGCCATTTTTAGTATTTCTACTTGGGGGGTGTAAAAATGATAGTAGCCCAAGGAGAGAATTAATCGACAAATCGAAAGAATCTTGTTTGGCATGTCACAGTGATATGACGGGTTTTAGTCAAGCTCATAATCCAATAGTAATAGGTTGCAGCTCTTGTCACCTCGGCAATGTATTTGAAAACGATAAAGATTTAGCTCATAAAGGTATGATAAAAATACCGGGCAATATCAGTAATTCTCATCTCAGTTGTTCTACATCCAATTGTCATCAGAGTGAATTGGGTAGAGTTAAAAAATCACTAATGACGACCAACAGCGGAATTGTAAGTATAGATAAGTATATATTTGACGAAATACACACAAGCGATACGCTGTTTCACATATCCGACATAGGCGGTACCGCTTCCGAAAGGCATATTCGCAATCAGTGTTTTAAATGTCATCTTGATAGGGATAAGAAGAATTATGGACATGTAACTGAGCTGACGAGGGGCGGTGGATGTCTGGCTTGCCATATCGACTATCACAACGGAACCGAAATAAATATCGCAGACTCGATACATCCTACGCTTTCGTTGAACGTGGGTAATGATAAATGCTTTGGCTGTCATAGCAGGTCGGGTAGAATATCTCTTGGTTACGAAGGGTGGTATGAGACACTTCTGACTAAAAACAATGCAAAAAACGACGAAAAACATAGAATACTTTTAGACGGCAGAGTGCTTAAAAAATCATTGGAAGATGTTCATCATACAGCAGGCATGCAGTGCATAGACTGTCACTCTTCACAGGAAATAATGGGAGACGGGAAGGTTTACAAACACTCGGGAGAAGCCGTAAAAATACATTGTGACGATTGCCATATCTCAGGCGATAAATACAATAAAGTAGGTAAAAGTAATTTTGGGGAAATAACGGCGTTGGATTATGCTCTGCGAAATTATAAATTGAAAAGCGATAGTTTTCTCATTACAAAAACAGATGCCATCGCCTTGCACAATTCCTATTTTGACTCTACAGGAAATGCGTTTTTGATAGGAAAGATAAATCAAAACAAGTATAAACTGAATCCAAGACCCGATATTTGCACAAAAGACTTGGCGCACGAAAATCTGAGTTGTAGTATGTGTCATACCGCTTGGGCACCAAAATGTATAGGCTGTCATACGGCATTTGATAAAAATGTAACTTTTGCAAATTCCAAAAACAAAGGTAAGTGGTACGAATTGGTCGATGATTTCGGTATTATGCAACCTGCTATGGCACGAGATAGTTCCAAAGGACACAGAAATATAGTTCCGGCTATCCCGGGAATGATATTTTCATTGGATAAAACAGATTTTGATGGCGAAAAGTACGGAGAAGATATAACCTTTCACAGATTGTACGGACCAATCGAAGCACATACCACCAATTCTAATCCGAGAGATTGTCAATCTTGCCACTTGAGTGCGGAAGCTTTGGGCTATGGTGCCGGTACAATTACCGTAAAAAAGGAAAATGGAGAGTATGTATTGAAATTTTACTCCGAATATGAATTGTCGGAAGAAGATAGCTTACCAATGGATGCTTGGATTGGCTTTTTGCAAGAAAGAGATAATGATAAGAGATACTCTGCACATTCGGATTTTTATCCTCTTGATTTGAATACACAAAAGAGAGTTATCTTGGTGGGTACATGCCTGGAGTGCCACAAAAATCAAAGCGATTTCCAAAAAGAGATGTTAACCGGTAATTTTGAAAAACTACTAAAAACCAAAACTCGTAATTGCAAAATACCAAAAGAATTGTGGAATAGGTAAACTTAGATTAAATTGATAATTTTATATTAAATATAAATCTTTAGCGTACACTAGCACAATAATTCTATAAATTGTCACATATAAAAGATATTATAAACAAAAAAAGCAATCACCTAGTATAAAGTGACTGCTTTTTTGCGGTCCGGACGGGACTCGAACCCGCGACCTCCTGCGTGACAGGCAGGCATTCTAACCAAACTGAACTACCGGACCTAAGTACATTACTACGCATTCGCAATAAACGACGCGCAAAGATAAACAATACTTTTTATATTTAAAAAAAATATTAATATTTTTTTAATAATTTTTTATATTAGAAGATTAAACCAATAGTAAAGTATCATAAATATAAGTATTAATACAATTATTAATACATAAAAAATAATATTTTGTATATTTGCATTATATATGTGATTTATACCATTTAAAATATATATCGCATTGAAATATGGAAGGTAAAATAATATAGGTTAAGACCTAAAATAATAAAGCAGTAAATATTTAATAAATCAATGATACTTTTTAGCACTTCTGAATTATATGTAGCTATTATGTTAACCATTGTTTTGGTGATAGTTAGTGTTTATTTTCAATACATCAGAAAAAATACTAAAGTAGCTTTATTCTTGCTTTTATTTTTAGGCTTTTTACTTAGGTTGTTTATGGCTTCCTTAGACCCATTTTTACAAGATTGGGATGAGCGGTTTCATGCATTAGTTGCTAAAAATATGATGGATTATCCATTAAAACCTATGCTAAAAGTGAATCCCATTATGCCATACAGAGTAGAAGATTGGTGTTGTAATCATATTTGGGTTCACAAACAACCTTTATTCCTTTGGCAGATGGCTTTGTCAATGAAACTTTTTGGAGTTAATGAAGTTGCAATGAGATTACCTTCTGTGATAATGGGTACAATTTCTATTTTTTTCACATATGATATTGCAAAAAAATGGGTAAAAAATTCGGATGTAGCTTATTTGGCTGCATTATTATTTGCTGTTTCTTATTATCAAATTGAACTCACTTCGGGGAGGTTTGCTTTAGACCAAAACGATGTAGCGTTCTCTTTTTATGTTACGGCAAGTATTTGGGCTTTTATTAGATATTTAAATTCTAATAATCATTTTAAATGGGCGATAATTATTGGACTTTTTGTCGGTGGTGCAGTATTAAACAAGTGGTTGACAGGTATTTTAATTTTTGGAGGTTGGGGTTTATTTGAGTTATTATCACTTAAAGGAAAAATTAATTTCAACCAATGGAAACCTCTAATAATATCCATTGCAACAAGTATTTTAGTATTTCTTCCTTGGCAATTATATATCATTAAAAATTTTCCGGTAGAAAGCTCTATAATGTACGAACATAATAGGAGACATATCTTTGAAGCATTAGGAGCAAATGGTAGCTCTATTTGGTTTCATTTTAATAGAATGGGTACCACATATGGAGAATTACTTTTGGTGTTTATTCCATTAGGTTTTTTCTATATTTTTACCAAAAAAAGAGAAAATCAAAAACTTACAATATCACTATCAGCAATGGTAATAGTAATTTTTTCATTTTTTTCATTCATAGTCAAAACTAAAATGCCAGCATTCACATATCCTGTAAATTCAATAATCTGGATTTTTATTGCTTCGGGATTAGTTTTTAGTTACAAGTTTTTTATAAAAAAAACTTACACTTATATGATAATGTTTTTTATTATATCAACATCTATTTATACACTAAAACCTTGGGAAATAATTGCAAATAGATCCAGTAATAATGAAATAAGGAACGCTAAAATATCAAATACTAATATTTACAAATCATTAGATATTAACGATAAATTAAAAGATAGAGTAATTATTAACTGTAAAAGTTTTGAAGATACAGAATTAATGTTTTATCAAAATGTAAACGCATATCATTGGTATCCCGATGAAAAAACATTGGATAGTTTATTAAATAAGGGCTATAAGTTCGCTGCTTTCAAAAGTCATAACAATCAAAATTTGCCGGAATATATATACAAAAACAGAGAAATAATAATAATAGATGAAGAAATAAAATGATATACTTTTTATAATATAACAACAATCATTTAAATTAAAAAATATCGACATTATAATTATGTATGTTGAACTTATTCAAGTTATATTTTGTATGTTGATATGGTACACATAAATTAAACAAGAAGCTAAATCAATAAAGATGAAAACTATTTGGATAGGTAAATATGAAAACACAGAAATTGAAGTTGAAAATACTTGGTTCAGTGGAGAAAGACTATTTGTCAACGGAGAACTGCAAGACAAAAAATACAGTCTTGTCTCATGTGATATGACCGGTCACTTAATCACAGAACAAGGAGAACGATTAAATATAAAAGTAAATCTTTCCGGCAGTTTTACAATTCAATGTACAGTATTTGTCGATGATGAACAAATAGAAATGATA